>Ga0224557_1000652_pt1 | contig 37549 bp, 31 predicted proteins | sample 714S31014metaG_FD_180677 | JGI IMG/M metagenome (GOLD analysis project Ga0224557, IMG submission 180677) | Peat soil microbial communities from Stordalen Mire, Sweden - 717 S3 10-14 | ecosystem: Environmental > Terrestrial > Soil > Wetlands > Peat | place: Sweden: Norrbotten County, Stordalen...
GGAGCGGATGTTCCTGGCGGAGAAGACGGTGAAGAATTACGTGTCGGCGTTGTTCGCCAAGCTGGGCATGGAACGCCGCACCCAGGCCGCCGCCTACGCCGCCCGGCTGTACTCCGAGCAGCACTTCGGCCACAGCCCGGTCGGGGTGTAACCGCCGTGGACGGCACCCAGCAAATCAACCGGGTGTACGCGCTGCTGGCCGACGGGAGCACGGTAGAAATCCGCCCGGCTACCCCGGACGACTTCAGCGCGGTCCTTGCCATGTACGAGGCGATGTCTCCGGACAACACCTACCTGCGGTTCTTCAACCTGAGCCAGCGCGCGGCGGACGCGGAAGCCCAGCGGACTTGCCGTGACCCGGACTCCGGGCACATCTCGCTGCTCGCGCTGTCCGGCGACGTGGTCGTCGGCTGCGCCAGCTACTACATGTCCGCCCCCCCAGCCCCTCCAACCTCCCGAGCCGCCCCCCCAGCCCCTAAGCTCACCCCCGTCACGGCTGAGGTCGCGTGCGCGGTGGCTGATCACATGCACCACAGGGGCATCGCCACCCTGCTCCTGGAACATCTGATCTCGGTGGCGGCCAGCCATCAGGTCCAGGCGTTCACCGCGGAGACGCTGGCCGAGAACACCGCGATGCTGAAGGTATTCGCCGACGCCGGGCTGCCGGTTCACCGCCGGTACGCCGGCGGGGTGGTCGAGCTGACGTTCCCGATCCCGCGCACCGACGTCGACCCCGCCCTCGGCAGCTACCTCAACGCGGTCGCCAGACGGGAACGGCTGGCCGACGCGGCCAGCTTGCGGCACCTGCTCGCGCCCGGGTCGGTGGTGGTGATCGGCGCCAGCCGGCGCCCGGGCACGGTGGGCCGCGCGATCCTGGACAACATCAGGACCGGGGGGTACCTCGGCCGACTGGACGCGGTCAACCCGCACGCCGAGCCGATCGGCGGCGTCCCGTGCTGGGCGGCCGTGGCCGACCTGCCCGAAGCACCGGAGCTCGCGGTGATCGCCGTGCCCGCCGCCAGCGTCCTGGACACCGTGGAGCAGTGCGGCCGCCGCGGCGTGCAGTCCATCGTGGTGATCACCTCCGGGCTGGACGCCGACGCTTGCGCCGGCCTGCTCGCCATCTGCCGCCGGCACGGGATGCGGCTGGTCGGCCCGAACTGCTTCGGCGTGGCCGTGCCCGGCATCGGGCTGGACGCGACGTTCGCCACCAGCCATCCGCGGCCGGGCCACGTCGGCCTGGTGACCCAGTCTGGCGGCCTGGGCTTCGCCGTGGTGGACCAGCTGTCCCGGCTCGGCATCGGTATCTCCTCGTTCGTCTCGGTGGGCAACAAGCTGGACGTCTCGAGCAACGACCTGCTGCTGTGGTGGGAACAAGACCAGCTGACCAAGCTCGCCGTGCTGTACATCGAGTCGTTCGGCAACCCGCGCCAGTTCGCCCGCACCGCCCGCAGGGTCGGCGCCGCCATGCCGGTGCTCACCGTGCACGCCGGGCGCTCCGCGGACGGCCAGCGAGCGGCGGCCTCGCACACCGCCGCGGTGGCCTCGCCGCTGGTCAGCCGGGAAGCGCTGTTCGCGCAGGCCGGCGTCATCGCCACGCCGGGCCTCGGCGAGCTGACCGAGGTGACCGCGCTGATGGCCACTCAGCCCGTTCCGGCCGGAGGCACCGTGGCGATCGTGTCCAACGTCGGCGGCGCCGGGGTGCTGACGGCTGACGCCTGCACCGACCTCGGCCTGGCCGTCCACCACCCGGCCGGCCAGACCAGCCGCACGCTCAGCGCCTTGCTCCCTGCGGGCGCGGTCAGCGGCCCCGTCGACACCACCGCGGCCGTCTCAGCCGCGGACTTCCGGCGGTGCCTGGAGCTGCTCTCGGCCGATGACGACGTCGACGCGATGATCGTGCTGATCCTGGCGAGCGCCGCGACCGGCGACCTGACCGCGGCCATCGCCGAGGCCGATATCGACGTCCCTGTCGCCGCCGTCGTCCTCAACCAGCCGGAGACGGTCCGGCTCATCACCCGCGCCCGCGGCGGCCAGATACCCGCCTACGGGTTCCCGGAAGCGGCGGTCACCGCGCTCGCGCGAGCCGTCACGTACGGGGCCTGGCGGGCCGAGCCGTGCGAGCCGGTGCCCGACTTCGCCGATATCAGGCCCGCGGACGCCCGCGCGCTGGTGTACCGGTTCCTCGACGACGCCCCGGCCGGCGGCTGGCTGCCGCCCGGCCTGACCGCCGAGCTGCTCCGCTGCTACGGCATCACGCTGACCGGCCTTACCCCGGTGGGCAGCGAAGACGAGGCCGTCGCCGTGGCCGCCGCCACCGGCGGCCCGGTCGTGCTCAAGGCCGACGTGCCAGGACTTGTGCACAAGACCGACGCCGGCGCGGTCAAGCTCGACCTGCGGACGCAGGCCGACGTCCGCGACGCCTACCGCTCGCTGCAGAGCCACTTCGGCGATCGGCTCCGCCTGATCGAAGTGCAGCCGATGATCACCGGCGGCACCGAGGTGATCATCGGTGTGGTCGATGACCACATGTTCGGCCCGCTTGTGGTCTTCGGGCTCGGCGGCGTGGCCACCGAGGTGCTGGCCGACCACGCGGCCCGGCTCACGCCGTTGACCGGGGCAGACGCGGACCACCTGATCGGTTCCATCCGGTCCGCCCGGCTGCTGCTCGGCCACCGCGGCACCCCGGCCGCGGACCTCGGCGCGCTGCGCGAGCTGCTGCTGCGGGTCTCGCGGCTGGCCGACGACCTGCCAGAAATCACCGACCTTGACCTCAACCCGGTCATCGCCCGCCCCGACGGGGCCTTCGCCGTGGACGCTCGCGTCCAGGTGGCCCCCTACCAACCCGAAGACCCCTACCTGCGCAAGCTCAGGTAGGAAACGCTGTACACCGGTCTGGGCGACGAGGGTGGCTGACTCGGAAGTTGACCTCGGCTGAGCTACCAGAACCGCAGGCAGCGGCGTAAGGTCACGATTGGAAGGTATTGCCCGCATCCTGCGCCGACCTGAGTTCGAGCGCAGAGGCCGCGCCAACTCTATCGGCGCACGGCCAGTTACCGCCGGATCGGACAGATGTGCCGAAGGATACCTACCCAGTGCAATGGGTCGGCCAGCAGGCCCTGGTGGCGCTGCCGGAGTATATCGACGTGTCTAATGCCGGGCGGATCCGCGAAGAACTGCTCTCGGTCCTCAATCGCGGCGCCGAGGCGCTGATCGCGGACATGACCGCGACGGTCTCCTGCGATCACGCGGGCGCCGATGCGGTGGCGCGCGCTTACCAGCGGGCGGCGGCCAGCCGGACCCAGCTCCGGCTGGTCGTCACCAGCGGATCGGTGCTGCGGATGCTGGGCATGACCGGCGTCGGCCGGCTAGTGCCCGTCTACCCCTCGGTGGACGCCGCCCTGGCCGCGCGGCCGCCTGCCGCCAGCCCCCGCCCGGACCGGAACGGCAAGCCGGGCGAACGGGCCGAGCTAACCGGACGGGCCGGACGGGCCGGAGCCAGGGTAGACACCGGGATAGAGGTGGCCCTGCTTGACCGCGACGGCACCATCTCGTGGGTCAACCAGGCATGGCAGGCCTTCGCGGCCGCCAACGGGGGCGACCCGGCGCGGACCGGCCCCGGCGTGTCGTACCTGAAGGTGTGTGCGGCCGCCGGCGACGACCCGGTGGCGGCCGAGGTCGCCGCCGCCATCCGGGCCGCGCTGGCCGGGGATCTGCCCGGCCCGCTGACGGTTGAGGTACCGTGTCACAGACCGGCCGCCGAACGCTGGTTCGACGTGCTTGTCTCCTCTCGCCTGGACGACCACGGCCGGTGCGTGGGGGCGACGGTCACCCTGTCGCTGGCCAGATCCGAGCCGCGGACCAGGCCGGTTCGTCCGGTCCGGGAGCTGAAACAGGCCCCGGGGCCGGGGGGGCAGGCGGCCGGGACCGCCCCGGCGGTCACCCTGAGCGTGCTGTGGAGGATGATCGACGCGGTCAGCGACGGGGTCGCGCTGACCGACGGTAGCGGCACGCTGGTGCTCGTCAACCGGCAGCTGGAGAAGATGTTCGGCTACCTCCCCGCCGAGCTGACCGGCCAGCCGGTCGGGCGCCTGATCCCGGCGCATCTGCAGGCCTCTCACCGCGGCCACCTGTCCGCCTATGCCCGCGCCCCCAAGGTCCGGCCGATGGGCACCGGCGCGCCGCTGACCGGGCTGCGCAAGGACGGGTCCACGTTCCCGGCCGAGATCAGCCTCAGCCCGCTCCCGGCCGCCGACGGCCGGCTGGCGCTGGCCGTAGTCAAGGACGTCACCGCCGAAGCCCAGCAGGCCAGTCGCAGCCAGGAACTCCTCGACACGGTCGTCACCACCTTGTACCACGTCGGTCTTACCCTGGAGGCCGCCGTCGACCAGCCCGCGGACATGATCCGGCTGCGTATCCAGGCCGCGCTCGACGCCCTGGACGAGACCATCAGCCAAGTCCGCGCCGCCGCCTTCGACGACCGCGATCGCTAAGCCCGCCGATCGGCGCGACCTGGCCAGCCGGCCAGCATTACCGTGAGTAACGAAACGGGACCTTCGGCTCTAAACAAGACGGCTGTTGCGCGGGTTGACTGGAGGTAGTGCTGCCGGCGAGAGCCAAGGCCCCGGAGAAATAGGAATGGGATGTTTATGTCACCCCGCGTGGATGGCCGTCGTGACTGGCCGACGGTGCTGTCGCTTGGTTTCAACGTCGACCAGGAAGGCAACCGGCGCAAGCCGGTGTGGATCAACATCGTGACGCTGGGAATCCTGCTGCCAGGGTTCGCGCTGTGGGGGCTTTTTCGTGTCTTCACCACCTCCACCGGCGTCGGGCTGTGGGCGCTGGCCCTGGCGATGTACCTGTTCACGATGTTCGGCGTGACGCTGGGGAACCACAGGTACTGGACCCACCGCGGGTTCGACGCGAAGTTCGGTCTCCAGCTGGTGCTGGCCGTCGCGAGCGGCATGTCGATGGAGGGCGACATCCAGCAGTGGGTGATGAACCATCGCGCCCACCACCGTTTCTCCGACGTGGTCGGCCGGGATCCGCACTCGCCGTACGAATACTCGCAGTGGCGGGGGTACAAGGGCCTGGTGTGGGCGCAGGGCGTCTGGCTGTTCTTCGTCTACCAGCGGCCGCCGGAATACACGCTGCACCGCGACCTGGCCGGGGACCGGCTGGTGCAGTGGCAGCGGCGGGCGTTCCCGTTCCTGGTGGTGGCGAACTTCGCGGTCCCGCTGGCGTTCTACCCGTTGTTCGGCTGGAACTCGGTGCTGATCGCCGGCGCGCTGCGCACCGCCGCCCTGATGACCTCCACCGGTTTCGTCAACTCTGTCTGTCATAAGTGGGGCAGCCGGGCCAAGGACAGCCGCGGGCACGAATTCCGTGCCGACGACAGCCGCAACAATGCCTTCGTCGCGGTGGTGGCCGGCGGCGAGGGTAACCACAGCTGGCACCACGCCGACCCGGCCTGCCCCAGGCACGGCCGCCGGGTCGTGCTCGACGCCGCCGCCGTGGCCGCCGGAGCCAAGCCCGAACGCGGCTGGCACCCCGACGCCACCTGGCGGCTCATCCAGTTCCTGGCCGCGCTCCGCCTGATCGAGAAGGTGAAGAAGCCGAAGACACGGATCTACTTCGCCGACAAGCAGCTAGTCCCCACCCCCTCGCTGCTGCGCACTCATCACGACTGGCACATACCGGAGCCGGAGCAAACGCCCGAGCTCATCGCGTCGTGACCCGCCCCCTTGGCCCCACGGAGCCGCCGTCCGCAACCTCCACGTCATCGTGCGGCCAGGCCGGCCGGTCATTGGCTCACCGGCCGGTCTGATGCGAGGGCCGTTGCGATCCTGGCCAGGGAGAACAGGCACAGGGCGGCGAGGAGCAGCGAGAACGCGAGCACGGCCGGGAAGGTGCCGATGAACCCCGACAGCACCCCGACGCCGACCACGGGGATGATCAAGCCGGCGTAGCACGCCACGGAATCGAGGCCGCCGGGTGAGACCACGGGCCGGACCAGCGCCTCGACGATGGCGGGATCGAGTGCGGTGCCGCCGGTGGCCACGCTGCGGATCGCGTCGGCCAGCTGGTTGCCCTCGGCGACCCGGTCCTTCAGCAGGTAGCCGTAGCCAGCCGAGCCCTCAGCCAGCAGCAAGACCGCGTATTCGGGATCGTCGTACTGCGATAGCACCACGACCCCGGTCCCCGGGAAGCGTTTGCGCACTTCCTTGGCGGCATCGATGCCCTCGCGGTGAAAGGACGGCGGCATCCGGACATCGGTGACCAAGACCTGCGGCTCGGTAGCGGCGGTACCGCTGATGACCTCGTGGTAGTCGGCGGCGACCCCTACTACCCGGAGATCGGCATGACGCTCGATGAGCGCACGCACGCCCTCGCGGACGATCAGGTTGTCGTCCGCGAGAAATACGTCAATGGCGCGTTCGAGATGCGCGGTTTTTTCCCCCACGCCTCATTTGTCGCACACGTCGGTCCTGGGCGCCAGTGAGCAGCCACCCGAAGACACGGTGGTGGTAGGCACACCCAGGAACCCCAGCCACCATCCTGGCCCACAGGTACGGGCGGGGCCGACGATGAGCACATGCGATATGAAGGCAGCATTACCTCTCTGTCCTGGATTCCATCGGAAGCGGTCACCGGCGGCACGCGGGTGGCCTTCGACGCCGGGTTCACCCACTACGACGATCCGCCCCCCGGCGAGCTCCGCGACGTCGAGGCGCTGCGGGTCGCGGACCGGTTCAGGTTTGCCAACGTCCTGCGCGGCTGGATCGAGGTGGACGGCTCGGGCCGGATCACCGGCTCCGGCTATGACGGCAGCGGCCTGATGGGCGCCACCACCGTTCGGCTGGGTGCGCTGAGCTACCGCTTCCAGGCGGTCAAGCTCCCCGACCTGCAGCGTGATCCGGAGCTCGGAGACGGCTGGGTGCGGTTCGTGCAGACCGTCGGCGGCCGGACCGGGGTGCCCGCGCCGAGGCGGGTGCGGCGGCAGCCGTTCGTGCAGTGGCAGGCCCCTTTGGTGTGGACCACCCTGTCGCTCACGCTGCACGCCGACGGGACGGCTTCCTCCGCGATGACCGGTGCCAGCCCGTTCCCCCGGCACTGGGTCTATGACGCCAAGGGCGCGCTCTCGCACAAGTCCGGCCTGACCGACTTCCGCGACTGGTACCGCAAGTCGTTCGGACGGCACAGCCCCTGGGGCGACGAGGACTCGGCGGCGCTGGTGACGGCCGTGGAGACGGCGCTGGAACGGGAGCTGTCCGGACAGCTGATGCACGGGGACGGCAAGCCCAGGATCCGGCGTATCAAGGCCGGTGACGTGCTGGTGCGCCAGGGCGAGCCCGGCGCCGACATCTACCTGCTGCTCGACGGGGTGCTCCGGGTCGAGCGGGACGGGGAGCGGCTGGCGGAGTACGGGCCCGGCGCCATGCTGGGGGAGCGCGCCCATCTCGAGGGTGGCGCCCGGACATCGACGCTGGTGGCCGTCACCGCCTGCCGAGTGGCGGCGGTGGACGCCGGCCATCTCGACCGGTCCGCCCTGGAGGAGTTGTCCGGCGGGCACCGGCGAGAAGACGCGGGCCGGAGCCTAGGGTAGGCGGGGTGCGCCTGTATCTCTGCGGGGTTCGCGGCTCTACCCCGGCGCCTGGCGCGGAGTTCCTGCGCTACGGCGGTCACACCTCCTGCGTGGCGCTCGCCCACGACGACGCCGCCGGGCCAGCGCTCGTCCTGGACGCCGGCACCGGCCTGCGGCGGGTCACCTCGCTGCTAGGCGGCCTGCCCTTCGACGGCACGATACTGCTCACTCACCTGCACTGGGACCATGTGCACGGGCTGCCGTTCTTCACCGGGGGCGACTGCGACGGCTCGCGGGTCAACCTGCTGCTGCCCGAGCAGGAGGATGGCGCGGGTGCGGAGGAAGCGCTGGCCAAGGGCATGTCGCCACCGCATTTTCCGATATCGCCGGGCGGGCTGCGCGGCGCCTGGACCTTCGGCACGGTCGCGCCAGGGCCGTTGAAGGCAGAGGGTTTCACCATCGAGGCACGGAAGATCCCGCATAAGGGCGGCGCGACACTTGGCTACCGGGTCAGCGACGGGTCCCGCGTGATCGCCTACCTGCCTGATCACTGCCCCACCGCCCTCGGGCCTGGACCGCAGGGATGGGGGGAGTATCACCGGGACGCGCTTGATCTCGCCTGCGACGTCGACCTGCTGCTGCACGATGCGTTCCTGCTGCCCGAGGAGGTCGCGGCCGAGGCCTCGTTCGGCCACGCGGCCGTCGACTATGCGATCGGCCTGGGCCAGCGGGCCGGGGCGCGACGGGTCATGCTGACCCACCACAAGCCGGGCCGCACCGACGACGCGCTCGATCAGCTTGCCCGCCGCGTCGCCGCTGGACCGGCCGATGTCGTCGTGGCCGCCGAGGGCGAGATCCTCGAGCTCTAGCGACGCACCGGTGATTGACGGCGGGAAGTCAGCACCTGTAGATTTCATCATGCGTTGACTTCAACAGCTGTTGATTTCTGTCGACGCAGGGTAGGTGAGTCGGGGAGCTGGGGCGCGTGTGGGCGATGGTCGTCAAGGAGTTCCGTGAGCTGCGACGGGACCGTCGGACGATGGCGATGATGATCGTCTTGCCGGTCCTGCTGCTGGTTGTCTTCGGCTATGCCGCCAACTTCAAGGTGCACGACATACCGGTCGTGGTGGTCGGACCCGGGGCCGGCCAGGCGGCCGCATTGCTGCGCGGGCCCACCTTCGACCTCACCGAGGTCGACGCGGCCGCGGGCGAGGCCGTCGCGCAGGAGCGGCTTCGGGACGGCCAGGCGGTCGCCGCGGTGGTGACCGGCGGCGGCCGCCTGCTGGTCCTGCTGGACGGGTCGCAGCTGTTCTCGGCCGAGGCGGCGCAAAGTGCGCTGGCGCGGCTCGCGCCGACGGCGGGCTCAGCCGCTCCCCAGCAGCGGATCCTCTACAACCCGGGGCTGACCACCTCGTGGGTGATGGTGCCCGGCCTGGCCGGCCTGATCCTGGTGTTCGTCGGCACGCTGATCACCAGCCTCGGGGTGGTCCGGGAGCGGCAGTCCGGCACGATGGAACAGCTCGCGGTCATGCCGTTCCGCGCGTGGGAGGTGATCGCCGGCAAGATCGCCCCGTACCTGCTGGTGGCCGCGGCCGACCTGGTGATCATCATTGTTATCGGCATGGGCGTGTTCCACGTGCCCTTCGCCGGCAACGTCGCGGTCTTCGCCCTGGGCGCCGCGCTGTTCCTGCTGGTGACCCTGGGGATGGGCGTCCTGGTCTCGACGGTCTCGCAGAACCAGGGCCAGGCCATCCAGCTCGCGTTCATGCTCGTGCTGCCCCAGGTCCTGCTGTCGGGGCTGATCTTCCCGATTTCCTCGATGGGGGCGGGCGTGCGGTGGATCTCCTACGTGCTACCGCTCACCTACTTTATCCAGATCAGCAGGGGCGTGATGCTGAAGGCGACGCCGATTACCGCGCTATGGCAGCCGCTCGGGCTGCTGGCCTTGCTCGCCGTGGTGGTACTCGGCCTGGCGATCATCAGGTTCCGCCGTGACCTGGCACCTAGCAGCCGGAAGGCGCGGGCACCGGAACTCACCGGGGAGCGTGCGGCGGCATGACATGGGGATTGGCGGACGTCCGGGTCAGCCGGGACAAGAAGATCATCCTGGCCGGCGTGACGGTACCCGCCGACCCGTCTCGGGTCACGGTGGTGGTCGGCGGGGACGGGGCCGGGAAGTCCACCTGCCTCCGGGTGCTCGTCGGGCTCCTTGAGCCCGACGCGGGAACCGTGCGCCGTCCCGGGAAAGAGCGCATCGGGTACGTGCCGGCCACCGCGGGGTTGTACGTGGACCTGACCGTCGCGGAGAACCTCAGCTTCGCGGCTGACGCCTACCGGCTGTCCGGGAGCGAGCGCAGCCGGAAGGTCAGCGAGCTGCTCGAGCAGACCGGGCTCGGCCGCGCGCGGCACCGGCTCGGCGGGCACCTGTCCGGCGGGATGCAGCGCAAGCTGGCCGTGGGGCTGGCCCTGCTGCACTCCCCTGAGCTGCTCGTGCTCGACGAGCCGACCACAGGCGTCGACCCGGTCAGCCGCGCTGACCTGTGGCGGCTCATCTCCAGGGCCGCGGTGGAAGGCGCGGCCGTGGTGGTCACCACGACCTACGTGAACGAGGCCACCCGCGCGGCCTCCGTCGTGCTGCTCGAAGCCGGGCAGGTGCTCGCGAGCGGCACGCCGGACGACATCTTGCGCAACGTCCCTGGCGCGGTCGGCCGCCAGGACGGGGCCGGGCGTCCCGGCCCGCTGTCCTGGCGGCGCGGCAACAGCTGGCGGGTATGGGCTCCGGCCGGGCGGCTGCCGGACGGCGTGCAGCTGGTCCAGCCCGATTTCGAAGACGCCGTCGTCGTCGCCGCGCTGGCCGGCGAAACCGGGGGGTAGCCGATGGACATCCTGGCCGAGGCGCGTCAGGCCACGAAGGTCTTCGGCACGTTCACCGCCGTATCCGCGGTGGACCTCACGGTCGGACCCGGCGAGGTCGTCGGCCTGCTCGGGGCGAACGGGGCCGGCAAGACGACCCTCATCCGCCTGCTGCTCGGCCTGCTGCGGCCGAGCCAGGGCGACATCCGGCTGTTCGGTTCCGCTCCCTCGCTCGCCACCCGGCGGCACGTCGGCTACGTCCCGCAGACGCTCGGCCTCTACGCCGGCCTCACCGTCGGGGAGAACTGGGCCTTCACGGCCGCGGCGTTCCGGCTGGCCGCCACGCCGGTGCCCGAGGTTATCGCCCATCGGAAGAACGAGCTGGTCGCCGGGCTTCCGCTCGGTGCGCAACGCCAGGTCGCGTTCGCGGTCGCCCTCTCCCACCGGCCGGAGCTGCTGATACTCGACGAGCCCACGTCGGGCGTCGGGCCGCTCGGCAGTGCCAGGCTGTGGGAAGAAATCCGGCAGGCGGCCGGCCAGCGCGCGGGTGTCCTGGTCACCACGCACAACATGGAAGAAGCCGGACAGTGCGACCGGCTGGTGGTGATGTCGGACGGGAGGGTCGTGGCGAGCGGGACCGTGGCCGAGATCACCGGTGGCCGTCAGGCGGTCGAGGTACGGTGCGACGACCGCGACCGCGACCGCGCCTTTGCCGTGCTTGACGCCGCCAGCTTTCCCGTGCAGGTACACGGCGAGGCGCTGCGGGCCGGCGGGACGGCGCCGGCCGTGGCGGAGTTGCTTTCCCGCGCGGGCATCGACGCGGCGGTCACCATCGTCCCAGCGAACCTGGAAGAGGCATTCGTGGACATCGTCACAGCGCCAGCGGCGGGATGAGCCGGACCGGCCGACGCCCAGGAACCCCGGACACCCGTGAGCTGATCCTGGCGGTGGCCCGCCGCAAATTCGCCACCCGCGGCTACGACGCCACGTCGCTGCGCGGCATCGCCACCGAGGCGAAAGTGGACCCGGCGCTGGTCATCCACTACTTCGGGACCAAAGAGGGGCTCTTCGTGGCAAGCACCGGCCTGCCGGCCGGGCTTCCCGAGCTCTTCGGCAGCCTCACCGGCCTCCCCGTCCATGACTGCGTCCGCACCCTCGTCCGCAGTTACCTGCAGCTCGTCGACAGCGACAAGAGCCGCAACGCCATCCTCGCCCTGGTCCGCTCGGCCGTATCCAACGAGAAGGCCGCGGCCATGCTGCGCGAGTTCCTGACCGCCGAGCTGCTCACCGTCGTCGCCCAGCTCACCAGCCATCCGGACGCACGCCTGAGAGCATCCCTGGTCGCGGCGCAGCTCATCGGCATCGCCACGCTGCGGCACGTCCTGCGGGTCGAACCCCTCGTGCGGGCCAGCCCCGATGAGATCGTCACCCTGGTTACCCCCGCCATCGAGCAGTACCTGCGGTTAGCGACAACCACTGCCCGTTCGGCCAAAAAGCCAAGAATTTTCCCGAACGGCCGGTGGCTTTCCTCAGTCGTCAACCGTCTCGTGACCGGGGGTGTAGCCGCCAAGCACGCTGTCGGCGGTGCGCAGCGTGCGGACATAGCCGGCCCGCTGGTAACCAGCCCGGTCGGCACCGGCGGGCACGGCCAGCAGGCCGCGCACGTCGTCGATGCAGGCGTATCCCTTGCGGCCCATCCACTGGGTCAGGCCGTCGAGCAGGACGGCCGCATGCTCGGGTCCGTGCCGGATCAGCGCGGACGCGGTCATCACGACGTCGGCGCCTGCCAGCAGGTACGTGACCACCTCGGCCGGGGAGTCGACGCCGGTGGTGGCCGCGAGCGAGGCCTGGACCCGGCCGCGCAAGATGGTGATCCAGGTGCGCGGCAGCCGGGCCTCGGCCGGGCTTGACAGGTCGAGCGCGGGCACCACGGTCAGCGTCTCCGGGTCGATGTCGGGCTGCAGGAACCGGTTGAAGAGCACCAGGCCGTCCGCGCCGGCCTCGTCGAGCCGCATCGCGATCTCGCCGGTGGAGCTGAAATACGGGCTCAGTTTGACCGCCACGGGCAGGCTCACTGCCTCTTTGACCTGGCGCAGGATGTCGATGTGCCGGTCTTCGACGTCCCGGCCGCTAATGCGCGGGTCGCCAGGCAGGTAGTAGATGTTCAGCTCGATCGCCGCGGCGCCCGCGTCCTGCATCTCGCGCGCGTAGCTGGTCCAGCCGCCGGGCGTCACGCCGTTGAGGCTGCCGATCACCGGGATGTCCACGGCCGCGGCGGCGCGCTCGAGCAGGCTGAGGTAACGGCGCGGGCCGGCATCGTCGTCCGCTTCCGCCGGGAAATAGGACAGGGATTCGGCGAAGCTGTCCGTGCCCGCCTCGGCGAGCCGCGCGTTCCGCTCCGACTCCCGGCGCACCTGCTCCTCGAACAGGGAGTAGAGCACGATCGCGCCGACGCCCGCGCCGGCCAGCCGCCGGACGCCGTCCAGGGTGTTCGAGAGCGGGGAGGCCGAGGCGACGAGCGGGTTCCGCAGCCTCAGGCCCAGGTAGCTGGTCGACAGGTCCATCAGCGGTCCCCGGCGCTTTCCGACGGCGGCCGCGCGTCGGCGGGGAACCGGTGCGCGTCGCGGGTCGCCATCTCCTCGTAGGTTTCCCAGCGCTGGTCGACCGCCTGCTGCGCCAGCGCCCCGAGCCGCTCGGCCTCGGCCGGGTGGGCGTTGGCGAGCGCCCGGTACCGCAGCTCCCGCTGGGTGTAGTCGGCCAGCGGGATGCGCGGCCGCGGCGAGTCGAGCAGGAACGGGTTGCCGCCTGCCGTGCGCAGCAGCGGGTCGTAGCGGATCAGCGGCCAGTGGCCGCTGGCCACGGCGCGGTACTGCTGGTTGAGCCCGTCGCGCATCTCGATGCCGTGGGCGATGCAGTGGCTGTACGCGATGACCAGCGACGGCCCTTCGTAGGCCTCCGCCTCGCGGAAGGCGCGCAGGGTCTGCTGCGGGTCGGCCCCCATGGCCACCCGGGCCACGTAGACGTTGCCGTAGGCGATGGCCTGCAGCGCGATGTCTTTCTTCGGCACGGTCTTGCCGGCCGAGGCGAACTTGGCCACGGCCCCGAGCGGTGTCGACTTGGACGACTGCCCGCCGGTATTGGAGTAGACCTCGGTGTCGAGCACAAGCACGTTCACGTTGCGCCCGGTGGCCAGGACGTGATCAAGGCCGGAGGATCCGATGTCGTAGGCCCAGCCGTCCCCGCCCACGATCCAGACGCTGCGCCGGACCAGGTGATCGGCCACGCTGCGCAGGTCGGCGACGTGCCCGTGGTCGGGGTCCAGGGCGTCGAGGCGCCGCTTGAGCTCGGCCACCCGGTCGTGCTGGGCACCCAGTTCGGACTCGGTGAGCTGAGGCGCGCCCAGGATCGCATCGGCTAGGTCGGCGCCGACCCCCTCGCGGAGCTCGGTCAGGCGGCTGCGGGCTAGCTCGACGTGCCGGTCGGCGGCCAGCCGGAATCCGAGGCCGAACTCGGCGTTGTCCTCGAACAGGGAGTTCGACCAGGCCGGCCCGCGGCCGTCGGAGTTGGAAGTCCACGGCGTGGTGGGCAGGTTCCCGCCGTAGATCGAGGAGCAGCCGGTGGCGTTGGCGACCATCAGCCGGTCGCCGAACAGCTGCGAAAGGAGCTTGACGTACGGCGTCTCGCCGCAGCCCGCGCAGGCGCCGGAGAACTCGAAAAGCGGCTGCAGGAACTGGGTGCCGCGCACAGTGCCGAAGTCCACCCGGGACCGGTCGGCCACCGGCAGCGTCTCGAAGAACGCGATGTTGTCCCGCTCGGCCGCCACCAGGGGTTCCCGGGCCACCAGGTTGATCGCCTTGCGCTCAGGCCCCGGCGCGACCCCGGGGGCCCCGGCGACGATGGGCGCCGTGACCGGGCAGGCCTGGACGCACAGCTCGCAGCCGGTGCAGTCCTCCACGTAGACCTGCAGCGTGAAGCGGGTGTCCGGGAGCCCGCGGGCGTCCAGCGGCGCCGACCGGAAATCCGGTGGTGCCTCTTTCAGCAGCGACTCGTCGTAGTAGGTGGACCTGATCACGCTGTGCGGGCAGACGAAGCTGCAGTTGCCGCACTGGATGCACAGGTCCGGATCCCATTCCGCGACCAGTTCAGAGATGTTGCGCTTCTCGTACGCCGTGGTGCCGCTCGGGTAGGTTCCGTCCACCGGCAGCATGCTGACCGGCAGGTCGTCGCCGAGGCCGGCCATCATCGCCGCGGTGACGGTGCGGACGAACTCCGGCGCGCTGGCCGGCACCATCGGCGGCGGCTCCCGGACCGATGTCGCCCGGCCGGGCACCTCGATCTGGTGCAGCCCGGCCAGCGTGGCGTCGACGGCCGCGTGGTTCCGCGCGACCACCTCGGCGCCGCGGCGGCCGTAGGTCTTGGCGATCGCCGACTTGATCTTCGCAATCGCCTCATCCCTGGGCAGGACGCCCGAGATCGCGAAGAAGCAGGTCTGCAGCACGGTGTTGGTCCGCCCGGCCAGGCCGGCCTGGCGGGCGATCCGGCCGGCATCGATCGCGTACACCACGATCCGTTTGGCGATGATCTTCTCCTGCACCGGGCGGGGCAGCGCGTCCCAGACCTCATCGGCTGGCAGCTTGCAGTCAAGCAGCAACGTCGCACCGGGCGCCGCCAGGCCGAGCACGTCGACCCGGTCCAGCAGGCCGAAGTGATGACAGCCGACGAAGGTGGCCTGCTGCACCAGGTAGGGCGCGCGGATCGGCTGCGGCCCGAACCGCAGGTGCGACACCGTCTGGGAGCCCGACTTCTTCGAGTCGTAGACGAAGTAGCCCTGCGCGTTCAGGTTCTCCTCGGCGCCGAGGATCTTGATCGTGTTCTTGTTCGCGCCGACCGTGCCGTCCGAGCCGAGACCGAAGAAGACCGCCCGGATCGTGCTGGCCGGCTCTATGTCCAGGGACCGGTCGTAAGGCAGGCTCAGGCCGGAGACGTCGTCGTGGATGCCGATGGTGAACCGGGGCCGCGGCCGCTCGCGGGCGAGTTCGGCGAACACCCCGGCCACCATGCCCGGGGTGAGCTCCTTGGACGACAGGCCGTAGCGCCCTCCGGTCACCAGCGGCAGCACCGCGCGCTCACCGCGGGTGTGCGCCTCGGCCAGCGCGGCGACCACGTCGAGGAAAAGCGGCTCGCCGCTCGAGCCGGGCTCCTTGGTCCGGTCGAGCACGGCGACCCTGCTGGCGCTCGCGGGCAGTGCGTCGAGCAGTTCCTGGGCCGGGAACGGCCGGTACAGCCGGACCTGCAGCAGGCCCACCCGCTCGCCCTGGCCGCGCAGGTAGGTCACGGTCTCGCCGATGGTCTCGGCCGCCGAGCCCATCACGACGATCACCCGGTCGGCTTCGGGGTGACCGGTGTAGTCCATGATGTGATACTGGCGGCCGGTACGGGCGGCGAGGCCGTCCATCGCGTCCTGGACTGCGCCTGGCACGGCGGCGTAGAACGGGTTCACCGTTTCCCGCGCCTGGAAGTAGACGTCCGGGTTCTGCGCGGTGCCGCGGATGAACGGCCGCTCCGGTGACAGCGCCCGGCCGCGGTGCGCGCGAATCAGCGCCTCGGGCACCAGCGCGCGCAGGTCCTCGTCGGTCAGCATCTCGATCGTGTTCAGCTCGTGCGAGGTGCGGAACCCGTCGAAGAAGTGCACGAACGGGATCCGGGTGGCCAGCGTGGCGGCCTGCGCCACCAGCGAGAGATCGTGCGCCTCCTGGACCGACGCGGAGGCGAGCAGCGCGAAACCGGTCTGCCGCACCGCCATCACGTCCGAGTGGTCACCGAAGATGGACAGGCCCTGCGCGGCCAGCGACCGGGCCGCCACGTGGATCACGGCCGGAGTCAGCTCACCGGCGATCTTGTACATGTTCGGGATCATCAGCAGCAGGCCCTGCGACGCCGTGAAGGTGGTGGCCAGCGCCCCGCTCTGCAGCGCACCGTGCAACGCGCCCGCGGCCCCGCCCTCGTGCTGCATCTCCATGACGGAAGGCACGCCGCCCAGCAAGTTGGGCTTGCCGGCGCTTGACCACTCGTCCGCGAGTTCGGCCATCGGCGACGACGGCGTGATCGGATAGATGCAGCAAACCTCGTTCAGCCGGTAAGCGACGGAGACTGCGGCCTCGTTCCCGTCGACCGTGGCACGCGTCATCCGTCTCCCTCCGCAATCATCTCGATCGAGTGCACCGGGCATTGTTCGTAACACGCGCCGCAGCCGGTGCACCGGTCATAGTCGAACTCGTACCGGTTCCCCGGGCCCAGCTTGATCACCGCGTCCTCCGGGCACGCGCCCAGGCAGCCGTCGCACTCACAGCAGTTACCGCACGACAGGCAGCGGCCTGCTTCATGCGTGGCTTCCCGCTCGGACAGGCCGCCGAGCACCTCACCGAAACCCGCGATCCGCTCCTGCGGAGGGACTTGCGGCTGCTGCGCCCGGGCGACATCGCCGAAATACCACAGGTTCAGGTCGCCGAACTCCACCATCTCGTGCTTGGGCCGGTTTGCTGTCGCGATGCCGCGCAGCCAGGCGTCGATGTTGCGGGCCGCCTTCTTGCCGTGCCCCACCCCGACCGTCACGGTGCGTTCAGCGGGCACCATGTCGCCGCCGGCGAACACGCCGGCGCAGCCGGTCATCATGGCCGTCGACACCTGCACCGTGCCGTCCCGGCTGAATTCCACGCCGGGCACCTGACGCAGGAACGCGGTGTCGCTCTCCTGGCCGAGCGCCAGGATCACGGTGTCCGCCGCCAGCGTCTCGAACCGCCCGGTCGGCTGCGGGAATCCGTGCTCGTCAAGCTCCATGGCCTCGACGGTCAGCTCCGGGCCGTCGAACGCGGTGATGGTGCGCAGCCAGTTGATCCGCACCCCTTCCCGTTCCGCCTCCTCGGCTTCCTCGGCGTGGGCCGGCATCTGCTCGCGGGTCCGCCGGTAGACGATGAGCGCGTCGTTCGCGCCCAGGCGGCGGGCCACCCTGGCGGCGTCCATCGCGGTGTTGCCGCCGCCGTAGACGGCGACCCGCCGCCCGATCACCGGCCGCTCACCCGAGGCGACACTGCGCAGGAAGGACACCGCGTCCACGATCGGCCCCGCATCCTTCGCCGGGATGTCGACCCGCTTGGACAGGTGCGCGCCGACCGCGACGAAGACGGCGTCGAAGCCGCCCTCGCGTCGTTCGGCGTCCAGGTCCTCCACCCGGTGGCCCAGGGTGATCCGCACGCCCATCGCGGCGATCCTGTCCACCTCGGCGTCCAGCACGTCGCGAGGCATCCGGTAGGACGGGATGCCGTACCGCATCATCCCGCCCGGCTGGTCGCCGACGTCCCTGATCTCCACCTGGTGGCCCAGCCGGGCCAGGTGGTAGGCGGCGGAAAGCCCGCTCGGCCCGGAGCCGATGACCAGCACCCGTTTGCCGCTGCGCAGCGGGGGCACGTCGAACGCCCAGCCCCGCTCGAGCGCGAGATCGCCGAGGAACCGCTCGACCGAGTGGATCGAGACGGCACTGTCGAGGCTGGCCCGGTTGCAGACGCTCTCACACGGGTGGTAGCAGACCCGGCCCATGATGGCCGGCATCGGATTGTCGGCGGTCAGCTGCCGCCACGCGCCCTCGTGATCACCGGTCTCGGCGAGCGCCAGCCAGGCCTGGATGTTCTCTCCGGCCGGGCAGCCGGCGTTGCATGGCGGCAGCAAGTCCACGTAGAGGGGGCGTTGCTGGCGGACCGGCCCGGCGCGGGACCGCCCGTGCAGCAGATCTGGCAGCGAAGTGACGTCATGTGGTCCTAGTCCGGCGGGCATAGCTGTCAGGCTACGCCCGCCACGCCCGACGGCAACACAGACTTAGGTCCCAGACCTGTTACGGGTGGGGATGACGGACGAACCGGTACGCCCGGCGCCGGATCCGCCGGTCGAGGCGTTCGGCGCCGCTGGCCAGCCGCGCCGGGCTGCGCGCGTGCGGGACGCGGTAGAACCGGGTCTTCGCCAGCTCCACAAGCAGCAGGTAGATGACCACCATGCCGAAAAGCAGCAGGAAGAAGACGGTCGGCAGGGGCGTGAAGCCCAGCAGGTTCGCCAGCCCGGTATACGGCAAGATGGCGCCGATCAGCGCCGCTCCCGTCGGCACGAGCAGCATGGCCAGGCTGGGCCTACTCTTGAAGAACGGGACCCGGCGGGTCCTGATCACGTAGACGACGAGGGTCTGGGTGGCGATCGACTCGACGAACCAGCCGGTCCTGAACCCGGTGTGGGTGGCGTGCAGCAAGGCGAGCATGACCCAGAAGGTCAGGAAGTCGAAGATCGAGCTGACCGGGCCGAAGACGGACATGAAGCGCCTGATGAACGTCATGTCCCAGGCCGCGGGACGGGCCAGTGCCTCGGGGTCGACCCGGTCGGTCGGGATGACCAGCTGGCCTGCGTTATAGAGCAGGTTGTTGAGCAGGATCTGCGACGGCAGCATCGGCAGGAACGACAGGAACACCGACGCGCCGGCCGCGCTGAACATGTTGCCGAAGTTCGACGACGTGGCCATCAGGACGTACTTCATCGTGTTGGTGAAGATGCGGCGGCCTTCCATGACGCCTTCGGCCAGGACACCGAGATCCTTGTCGAGCAGCACCACGTCGGCCGCTTCCTTGGCGACATCGGTTCCCGAGTCGACCGAGATGCCGACGTCGGCGTGATGCAGCGCCACCGCGTCGTTGACCCCGTCGCCCAGGAAGGCCACGTCCTTGCCGGTGCGGCGGGCGACCTTGATGATGCGCGACTTCTGATCGGGGTTGATCCGGGCGAACACCGTGGTGGTGGCTATCGCGGCCTCGAGGTGGTCGTCGTCGAGCGCGGCCACCTCGGCACCGCTGAGCACCCCGTCGCAGCGGACCCCGATCTGTGCGCACACCGTGGCGGCCACCCGGCCGTTGTCCCCGGTGATGATCTTGACCTGGACACCGAGCTGTTCCAGCTTGGCGATGGAGGCGCCGGCGTCCGCCTTCGGCCGGTCGGCGAAGGTCAGGAAGCCCTCGAGCGTCAGCCCGTGTTCGGCATCGGCGGTCAGGGCTGGCTGGCCCCGTGCTGGCTGGCCCCGTGCTGGCCGGCTGGCTACGGCCACCACCCGGGCGCCCGCCGCGAACAATGCCTCGAGGACCTGCTCGGCTCCGTCCGGCACGTGCGCACAGCGGCCGAGCACGACCTCGGGGGCCCCTTTGGTAATCAGCAGCGGCTGACCGTCCGGATCGTTCACCAGGACCGATGCCAGTTGCCGCTCGTGGTCGAAGGGAAGGATGCCGAGCCGGGTGTAGGCACTCACTCCAGCCGCCGCCTGCTGGCCGGGAGCCGCCCCAGGCGCCGACCACAGGGCCTGATCCAGCGCGTTACCCCCGGCCGGAGCTCCGGCCGTCACGGTCGCCTCGTTGCACACCAGCCCGAGCAGCAGCGGACGATCGCTGCCCCGCCCGTCGGCCCCCAGCCCCTGCTCGAAGGTGACCAGCCCCTCGGTGAGGGTGCCGGTCTTGTCGGTGAACAAGATCTCGATGTTGCCGAGGTCCTCGATCGCGACCAGCCGCTTCACCAGTACCTTCTTGGCAGCAAGGGCCTTGGAGCCGGCTGACAGGCTCACCGTCACGATGGCCGGCATCATCTCGGGGGCGATGCCCACCGCGATGGCCAGCGAGAACAGCAGCGCGTCGATGAGGGGCCGGGACAGCGACACGTTGATGATGAAGATGAAGGCGGTCAGCACCGCGGCCACCGCGAACAGGAAGCGGGAGAAACGCGACAGGCCCACTTCGAAGGCCGTCTGACTGTGCTTCTCGGTCAGGCCGGCCGCGATCTGCCCGAAGGCGGTGCGGCTCCCGGTCTGCACGACCACGCCGAGCGCCGATCCCTGGTGCACGATGGTGCCCATGAACGCGCAGCCTGGCTGGTCTTGCGGCGCCCGGTCGGCCACCGCCGGCACCGACTTGGCCACCGGCATGGACTCGCCGGTGAGCACGCCTTCGTCGCACTCGAGCTCATCCACCTCGAGCAGGCGGAGGTCCGCAGGCACGAGCGCGCCGATCCGGAGCGAGACCACGTCGCCGGGCACGAGGTCCGTCACCGCGACCCGGCTCGTCCGGCCGTCCCGCCTGACCTCGGCCTCCTGCCGGATCTGGGCGCGCAGGGCGGCCATGGCCACTTCCGCCCGGTATTCGTTGAAGAAGCCCAAACCGACACTGAGGGCGACGATCACCGCGATGATCAGCGCGTTCGTGCCGCCGCCGGTCAGCCCGGACACTACTGCCGCCCCGAGCAGCAAGATCAGGATCGGGTTCCGGATCTGACGGAAGAGGACGGCGAAAGCACGCACCCGGTGGGTACCGAGCGCGTTCGGCCCGACCTGCCGCAACCGTTCCGCCGCGGCGGCAGCGGACAGCCCGCCGGGGCCAGTGCCCAGGCAGGAGAGCACCTCGTCGGAGGGAAGGCCGGCCGCGGCCGCCAGATCGAGCTCCCCTTGCGGGGGGTGAGCCACCACGACCATAGTGACCAGCCTGACGGCAGGAGCTCACCGGCACTAGGGCCAATGGTCATGCCTGGCCCGCAGGCAGGCCGCTATCCGGGACGTTTGCCTCTGACCGGGCCGCCGCGGCGGCCCGATTCTGGCGCCAGGAAAAGCGTCAAAGGAGGGCTGTCATGAAAGCCCTGATCGTTGTCCTGGTCGTCGTCGTGCTGCTGGTCCTGCTTGGGCTCGCGATGGCGTTGAAGATCGTCAAGCAGTACGAGCGGGGCGTGCAATTCCGGCTGGGCCGGCTGAAGGGCACGCGGAACCCCGGGCTCCGGCTCATCATCCCGTTCATCGACGTGCTGCACCGGGTCTCGCTGCGGATCGTCACCATGCCGATCCAGTCCCAGGGCATCATCACCAGGGACAACGTCAGCGTCGACGTGTCCGCGGTGGCCTACTTCCGGGTGGTGGACGCGGTGAAGTCGGTCATCGCGATCGAGAATGTCCGCGCGGCCATCGACCAGATCGCCCAGACCACCTTGCGCAAGGTCGTCGGCCAGCACACCCTGGACCAGACCTTGTCCGAGACCGACCAGATCAACCTGGACATCCGCAAGATCCTCGACGTCACCACCGTCGAGTGGGGCGTCGAAGTCACCCTGGTCGAGCTCAAGGACATCCAGCTGCCCGACACCATGAAGCGGGCCATGGCCCGCCAGGCCGAGGCCGAGCGGGAGAAGCGCGCCAAGATCATCAACGCCGAGGGCGAGTCGCTGGCCGCGGCCGCGCTGGGCGAGGCCTCCGACACGATGATGGCTCACCCGCTGGCGCTGCAGCTGCGCAACCTGCAGAGCCTGGTCGAGATCGGCGTGGACAAGAACACCACCGTGGTGTTCCCGGCTCCCCTCATGACCACCATCACCGAGCTCGGCTCCTTCATCGCCGCCGAAAAGGCCGCCAGCGAAAAGTCCGCCAGCGAAAAGTACGTAAACGAACAATCCGCAAACGAAAAGTCCGCCGCCGACCGCGCCTTGACGCCCGCCAGCAACACGCCCCTCGGCCGCCTGCCCGCACCGCGGCCGGCCGTCAACGGCGTCAGCTAGTGCCGTGGCAGATAACGGTCGCCCCGCTTCTGGTCACGCCCGGATGCGGTGTCAGCTGTGATCACGCGTCAGCCTCGGACAAAGGAGATACAACGGCCAAAGCTGGCACGCCGCCAGGTTCCTCGCTCCGTTGGCAGCAGCCGGGCGGACCCGCGTGACCTGACTGAGGAGACCGCAATGATGACGCGAAGGTCGCTATCCGGGATCGGCGGCCTGCTGGTCCTGGAGGACAACGGCGGCACCGCATCGCTACCTGCCGCGGGTAAGGCCTCGAGCTGAGCAGCATGATCGGCTCGGCGGCAGCCTCAGCCGAGCAGGCGGCCACGGCGCGACACGGCGGCCGCCCGCTGGCGCTCGGCGTGCTCGTCGCCGTGTTGTTCCTGACCTTCCTGGACAACACGATCGTGAGCGTCGCGCTTGGCAGCGTGCAGAGCGACCTGCACGCCGGCGTGACGGCGTTGCAGTGGGTCGTCAGCGCCTACGCGCTGACCTTCGCCGCCGCCATGCTGGGTTTCGGCATGGTCGGCGACGAGTTCGGCCGCAAGCGGATCATGCTCGCCGGGGTCGGCGTCTTCTGCGCCGGCTCGGTGCTGTGCGCGCTCGCCCCGAATGTTCAGCTGCTCATCGCCGGGCGCGCGGTGATGGGCCTGGGCGCGGCGGCCAGCGAGCCAGGCACCTTGTCCATGCTGCGGCACATCTACACCGGCGAGCGCACCAGGACCAGGGCCGTGGGGCTGTGGGCGGGCGTGTCCGGCCTGGCGCTGGCGGCCGGCCCGGTCGTCGGCGGCGCGCTGCTCGGAGCCTGGGACTGGCGGGCCATCTTCTGGTTCAACCTGGCGTTCGGGCTGGCCGTCTTGGGCGCCGGGGTCATCGTGCTGCCGGAGAGCTCCGACCCGGACGCGCATCGGGTCGACATCGGCGGCACCATGCTGGTCGCGGCCGCCCTGACCGCGTTCGTCTTCGCGGTCATCGGCGGCGAGGATTCCGGCTTCACCTCCCCGGGCGTGCTCGGGCTGCTGTGCGTGAGCGCGGTCGCGGCCGCCGCGTTCTGGTGGTGGGAGAGCCGGGCGGCACACCCGCTGCTTGACCTGAGGTATCTGCGGGTGCCGCGTTTCCTCACCGCGAACCTGGTCGCCTTCTGCGCCTACTTCGCCACCTTCGCGGTCTTCTTCTTCACCGCGCTGTACCTGGAGGAAGTGGTCGGGGACTCCGGCTTCCAGATCGCCGAAGTGTTCTTGCCCATGACGACCTTGATGGTCGTGGCCTCGGTCGTGGCGGGCCGCTGGACCAGCGCGGCCGGCCCGCGCTGGTCGATCGCGGTGGGCTGCCTGCTGTTCAGCGCGGGCCTGCTGCTCACCACCGTGACGCTCAGCCCGAACCCGCCGTACCTGCCGCTGGCCCTGGCCCTGGCGCTGACCGGCGCCGGCATCGGCACCACCGTCGTCCCGATTACCTCCTCGGTGCTGTCGGCGGTGCCACCGCAGCGATCGGGCATGGCCGCGTCGGCCGCGAACACCAGCCGCGAGATCGGGGCCGTGACCGGTGTCGCGATCCTGGGCGCGCTGGTCAACGCGCAGCTACACGCCAGCTTGACCGGCAGGCTGAAGCACCTCGGCATCCCGGCGAACTTCCAGTCGATCGTGATCAACGCGATCGAAACCGGGACCGTCCCGTCCAGCGGTCACGCCCAGTCGGCGGGCCCGGCCGGCCAGGGCCAGCTGGTGCAGGAGGTGATCCACGCCGCGTACGGCGCGTTTTACTCCGGGCTGCACGCCGCGCTCTTGCTGTCCGCGGTCATGGTGCTCGCCGCGGGCCTGTTCACCTTCGTGGATCTCGGTCGAGCGCACCCGGGGAGGCCCTGATGACGCCACGGCACCGCCGGGTCGACGACGTGATGACCGCGTCGGTGGTGACCGCCGACCGGCTCACCCCGTACAAGGAGATCGCCCGGCTGCTGGCTGAGCACCGGATCAGCGGGCTGCCTGTGCTGCGGGCGGGCTGGCAGGTCGTCGGCGTGGTGTCGGAATCCGACCTGCTCGCCGCGCAGGACCAGGCCGCCCGGCCCGGGCCCGCACCCGCGGTAAGCCGGGCGCCCGGACTGACCCTGCTGGCCGGAGACTTGATGACCGCGCCCCCGGTCACCATCGGCCCGGACGCGACCCTGGCGGCCGCGGCGCGGCTGATGAACGCTCGGGGTGTCCGCAGGCTCCCGGTGACCGGCGCCGACTGCCAGCTGATCGGCATCGTCAGCCGCCGGGACCTGCTCAGCGTCTTCCTGCGCCCCGACCCCGACATCGCGCACGACGTGCGGCTGGTGCTGGCCGAGATCGGTCTCACCCGGCCGGCGGGCGTGGCGGTGTCGGTGCGGCACGGGGTGGTGACCCTCACCGGCATCCCGGGTGAGCTCGCCGTCGGGGTCAGGGACGTCGACGGAGTAGTCGACGTGGTGCTGGGCCCCCGACCGGCCCTTGGACTGGGCGAATAGGGACTGAGGTCCCGGCAGCTGATGACATCTGGCCGTGCCATAGGTAGGGGTTGTGGCGGCAGACTCCAGGTAACAGCTCAACAAGCGGACCGGTTTTCACCGGGCCGCAGCCTGAAGGAGGCAATGACCATGCGCCGCAATTCTCATCTCGCCGTGATCGCGGGATTCGCCGCTGCAGTGATCCTGCTGGCGGCCGGCGGCCTGCTGCTCTGGGGCTCGACCTACGTGCACAACACCGTGCAGAGCCAGCTGGCTGCGCAGCAGATTTTCTTCCCGCCCAAGGCCGCGTTCGCGAACGCCAAGGCGGGCACTGAGGTCACGCCTAGCATGATCCCGTCCGTTTCGCAGTACGCCGGGCAGCAGCTGCTCACCGGCCAGCAGGCCGAAGCCTACGCCGACCACTTTATCGCCGTGCACATCGCGAACATGGGCGCTGGCAAGACCTACTCCCAGCTGTCGGCCGAATCGCTGGCGGCACCGACCAACACCACGCTGGCCAACACGGTCAAAACCGTCTTCCAGGGCGAGACGCTGCGCTCCATGCTGCTGAACGCTTACGGCTGGTGGAAGGTCTCGCAGATCGTCTACATCGCTTCGATCGCCGCCTTTGCCCTCGGTGGCCTGACCCTGATCGGTTCGCTGTTCGGGCTGGCCCTGGGCCGCCGGACCGAGATCACCCACGAGGCCATCCCGGCCACCGGGCAGACCCCGGCCAAGGCCGCATGACCCCCGCGGTCGTCACCTCCAAACCCGCACCGCACCACAGGTAGCTCCTCCGGCTCGCGCCCACCGGCGCGAGGTCGGGGGATCCCTGCTGAAGGTGCCGAAACAGCAGAGGAAAGGCGCGGACGATGTTCGGAGTCCGATTCCATGGCCGCGGCGGTCAGGGTGTGGTCACCGCCGCCGAGTTGCTGGCCGCGGCCGCCTTCAGCGAAGGCAAGCACGCGCAGGCGTTCCCGAGCTTCGGATCGGAGCGGATGGGCGCGCCGGTGATGTCGTTCTGCCGGATCGACGATAAGCCGATCCGCACCCACGAACCGGTCAGCGAGCCGGACGCGCTGATCATCCAGGACCCGACGCTGCTGCACCAGGCGGAATTGTTCGCCGGGCTGAGCCCGGCGGGTTACATGCTGATCAACTCCACCCACGGCTTCGAGGAGCTTGGCCTCGGCGAGTTCGTCGGCGGCTTCCACCTGGACCGGCTGCTGGTGGTGCCGGCCTCGTCGCTGGCCCAGACCCACCTCGGCCGCCCGATGCCCGGCGGCGCGCTGCTCGGCGGGTTCGCCGCGCTGACCTGGGCGGTCAGCTTGGACGCGGTGCTGGCCGCCATCAACGACAGGTTCAGTGGCGAGGTCGCAGAAGGCAACGAAAAAGCGGCCAGGGCCGCGTTCGCCTTCGTCAGGGACGAGCGGGAGGCACTGACCCGTGCTTAAGCAAATCGAGGGTTCCCGCGCGGTCGCCGAAGCGGTGGCGATGAGCCGCCCGGACGTGATCTGCGCGTACCCGATCACCCCGCAAACCCACATCGTCGAGGCGCTCGGCGCCATGGTCAAAAAAGGCGAGCTGAACGCCGAGTTCCTCAACGTGGAGTCGGAGTTCGCCGCGATGTCGGTGGCCATCGGGGCGTCCGCGGCCGGTGCCCGGGCCTGAACCGCGACCGCCAGCCAGGGCCTGCTGTACATGAGCGAGGCCGTCTACAACGCGGCCGGGCTGGGCTTGCCGATCGTGATGACGATCGCCAACCGCGCGATCGGCGCGCCGATCAACATCTGGAACGACCACAGCGACTCGATGTCGCAGCGTGACGCGGGCTGGCTCCAGCTCTTCGCCGAGACCAGCCAGGAAGCCCTCGACCTGCACATCCAGGCGTTCCGGATCGCCGAAGAACTGTCCATCCCTGTGATGGTGTGCATGGACGGGTTCCTGCTCACCCACGCCAGCGAGCGGGCCGACGTCCCGGCCCAACACCAGGTGGACGCGTTCCTGCCGTCGTATCAGCCGCGCCAGGTGCTCGACCCCGCCGAGCCGGTCTCGATCGGCGCGATGGTCGGCCCCGAGGCCTTCACCGAGGTGCGCTACCTGGCCTTCGAACGCATGCAGCAGACGCTTGACCTCATTCCCGCGGTCGTGGCCGACTTCGCCGCGGCGTTCGGGCGGCCCTCCGGCGGCCTGGTCCGGCCGTACCAGACCGACGACGCGGACGTCATCGTCGTGGCCATGGGCTCGGTGCTCGGCACGGTCAAGGACACCGTGGACGAACTGCGCGCCGAGGGCATGCGGGTCGGCGTCCTCGGCATCACCACCTACCGCCCGTTCCCCGCGGAGGCCATCCGCGACGCGCTCGGGGTGGCCCCGCGCCACGTCGTCGTGCTCGAGCGGGCGCTGGCCCCGGGCACCGGCGGCATCGTGACCGCCGACATCCGGATGGCGCTGGCGGGCCGGATGGCTCCGCACCTGTCCACCGTCATCGCCGGCCTGGGCGGCCGCGCGATCACCAAGAAGTCGCTGCGCGGCCTGCTGGCCACGGCCGCGGCGGGCGAGCTCCCGCCGCTCAGCTTCCTCGACCTGGACACCGGCCTGGCCGACCGGGAACTGGCCCGGATGCGTGCCACCCGCCGGTCAGGGCCGAGCCCGGAAAACATGCTCAGGGACCTCGGCATCAGCGCCTCACGGATCGGTTAGAACCATGCCGTATCAGCAGATCAAGTTCTACCAGACCGGCAGTTTCGCGGCCGGGAACCGGCTGCTCGCCGAGGACCAGCGCAGCGTCCAGGCGGGCGCCGGCCGATCGAACACGCTGACCTGCGGGCACCGCGCCTGCCAGGGCTGCGGCGAGGCCCTCGGTGCCCGCTACGCGCTCGACGCGGTGATGCGCGCCACCAAGGGCAAGATGATCGCGGTCAACGCGACCGGCTGCCTGGAGGTGTTCTCCACCCCGTTCCCCGAGACCTCCTGGCAGATCCCGTGGCTGCACTCGCTGTTCGGCAACGCCCCCGCGGTCGCCTCCGGCGTGGCGGCCGCGCTTAAAGCCCAGGGCCGTTCCGATATTAGGGTGGTCGCCCAGGGCGGTGACGGCGGCACGGTCGACATCGGCATGGGCTGCCTTTCCGGGATGTTCGAGCGCAGCGACGACGTGCTGTACATCTGCTACGACAACCAGGCGTACATGAACACCGGTGTGCAGCGCTCGGGCGCCACCCCGGGGGCCGCGCGGACGGCCACCACGCAGGCAGTCGGACCCGAGCCGGGCAACCGCTTCGGCCAGGGCAAGAACGTGCCGCTGATCGCGATGGCGCACGAGATCCCCTACGTGGCCACCGCCACGGTAGCGGACCTGCGCGACCTGGAGTACAAGGCGACCCGGGCGATGGACTTCGGTGGCGCGCGTTACCTGCACGTCCTGGTGCCCTGCCCGCTCGGCTGGGGCAGCTCCCCGGCCGACACGATCAAGGTCGCCCGGCTGGCCACGCAAAGCGGCCTGTTCCCGGTGTTCGAAGCCGAGACCGGCCAGGTGGTCAGCTCGACCCCGATCCGGCACCGGGTGCCGGTCACCGACTACCTGCGGCTCCAGGCCCGGTACGCGCACCTGTTCCGGCCCGCCGAGCGAACAGAAACCATCGCCACCATCCAGGCGGCCGCCGACCGCAACGTCGCCAGGTTCAATCTTTCTTCCGAACGGCCCAGCCCGCATGCTCCAGCCACCTCTGCCACCCCTGGAGGGCAGCGCCCATGATGCGCAAGCCATTCGCGATCACCCTGGACGTCGGATCGAGCCGGGCCAACCACACCGGTGCCTGGCGCACCGAGCGGCCCGTCTATCTGGACAGCCTGCCGCCGTGCAACAACGCCTGCCCGGCCGGAGAGAACATCCAGCAGTGGCTGTACCACGCCGAGGACGGCGGCCCGGAAAGCTATCAGGCCGCCTGGCAGCAGATCATGGCCGACAACCCGTTCCCCGCGGTGATGGGCCGGGTCTGCTACCGGCCCTGTGAGACCGCCTGCAACCGGGCCCAGCTTGACTCGGCCGTGGGCATCAACTCGGTGGAGCGTTTCCTCGGCGACGAGGCGCTCCGGCAGGATTGGCAGGTTCCCGTCGCTGTGCTTCCGAAGACCAGGCAGCCGACGGGTAAGCGGGTGCTGGTGGTAGGCGCAGGGCCGTCTGGGCTGTCGGCCGCCTACCATCTCACCCGTCTGGGGCATTCGGTAACGATCAAGGACGCGGGTTCAGAACCCGGCGGGATGATGCGCTACGGCATACCGAAGTACCGGCTGCCGCGCGAGATCCTGGACGCCGAGCTGACCCGCATCCTGGACCTGGGCGTCACCCTCGAGCTCAACACCACGGTCACCGAACTCCTGGCCGAACTGGCCGCCGACGCCGGCGGCCGGGCCGCCCCCGGCGAGGGCTTTGACGCCGCGTTCGTGGCTGTCGGCGCCCACGTCGGCAAGCGCGCCTACATCCCGGCCGGCGACTCGGCCCGGATCATGGACGCGGTCTCGATGCTGCACGGCATGGATGACGCTCCGCCATCTGAGTCTGGGCCCCCGATGCTCGGCCGCCGGGTCGCCGTCTACGGCGGCGGGAATACGGCCATGGACGCCGCGCGCACCGCACGCAGGCTCGGCGCGTCCGAGGCCGTGGTGGTGTACCGCCGGACCCGCGAGCGGATGCCGGCCCACGACTCCGAGGTCACCGAGGCGCTGGAGGAAGGCATCACGATGCGCTGGCTGTCCACGGTCGCGCGCGCGGACGAGGGCAAGCTGGTGATCGAGAAGATGCGGCTGGACGAGTCCGGTTTCCCCCAGCCGACCGGCGAGTTCGAGGACCTCGAGGCGGACTGCCTGGTGCTGGCCCTGGGCCAGGACGCCGACCTGTCCGTGCTGGCCGAGGTGCCCGGCGTGACCTTCTCCGACCACGTGGTCGAGGTCGGCAAAGACCTGATGACCGGGTTCGCTGGCGTCTTCGCCGGCGGCGACATGATGCCGGCGATGCGCACGGTCACCGTGGCCATCGGCCACGGCAAGAAGGCCGCCCGCAACATCGACGCCTGGCTGCGCCGGGATCGACCCGTCGGCTATGAGGCGCCGGCCCGCCATCCGCTCGCCACGGCCGAGCGCCTCAACACCTGGTACTACGCCGACGCCCCGGCCTCGGTGCGGCCGACGCTCGAGGCCGCCCGGCGGATCACCAGCTTCGACGAGGTAGTCGGCGGGCTAAGCGAGTCGACCGCCGTGTTCGAGGCGCGCCGCTGCATGTCCTGCGGCAACTGCTTCGGCTGCGACAACTGCTACGGCGTCTGCCCCGACAACGCCGTCCTCAAGATCGGCGACGGAAAGTACGAGGTCGACTACGGCTACTGCAAGGGCTGCGGCCTCTGCGCCACCGAATGCCCCTGCGGCGCCATAGAAATGCAACCCGAGGAGGTCTAGCCGCCGTTCGCCAGCGTTCACGCGGCGGACGCTTCGTCATCTGATGGATGGCCCGGCTTGACGCGCCGGAACATCGCCAGCGCCGCATAGATCTCCCGGCCCTCGGCTATTTCCTTCTCGTATTCCCATCGCCGGAGCGCGATCTGCTCGTAGTGGGCCGCCGTCACGAGCAACCCGATCGCGCCTCCGATGAGCAGGGCCAGCACCAGCCCGGCGTCGTAGATGATGACCACGACCTCGCCCCCTCCCCGTTAGTTCATGTCTGGCTTGCGCCAGTCGGTGTCCGGGCCCGGCCAGTCGGTTGGCTCAGGACCCCGGCCTGGGCCGGCCGCGAGCTGCCGGAGGGCCTGCTCGGCGACGGCCCGGGCGTGAATCGCCTCGCCTTGCCAGTAGCGGACCTTGCGTTCCATCTGCTCCTGGGCCCAGGAGATTTGTGTCATGACGAAGCCCGTCCGCAGCAGCCAGGCGGTCATGAATCCCGTCACGAAACAGCCCAGGGCCAGGATGCCGGTCATGGCGCGTGCCTGCGGTGATCCAGGGAAGGCGGCCGCGGTGCGGAGGTTTCCTGGTTTGCCCGGCTGGTAATAAACTTTCTTGATCGCACGTGAGATCCCTTCTGCGTGTCGGCGATTAGGGCCGGTGGATGCACCCATCGGCCCTATCCATGTCTGATTGGCATCTATCCGTGATCGGTGGCCCGCGCGGCTCGCTCGGCCCATGTCCTGCTCTAGGGCCGCCGGCCGTCATGATCGGCTGGATGAGGCGTTCTGGCATCGCCAAGCGGACCGCAGCTAGATGGCTGCGGCCCGCGTTGGGGATGTCGTGCGTCCGGACATTCTGGACGCCGTGACAAGGCGGCGGTTCGGGAGGTAGCTGCTTCTGGCCCATGAGACGCCCGCCTTGAACTTCGTTCTGCAAGTCCAATAATGGGATTCCCATTGTCGTGGCCGGCAAAACGGTAACTTTGCGCTAACAGTGCGTGAGCCCTGGATGCGGACAGAGTAACTGCAGGCCAAGCGAGGTATCGAGGGAGGGGCGAGCGGTTCTTCTCGCCGGTTTCTGAGCGTTTGGATGCGGTCAGGCGTCCTCGGTTGTACGGTTGCATCGTGGGATTCCCAGGCATGTGGCCCTCGCCCGGGGACGGCTGCTGCGCGAGGGCGGTTCGCGGTGGATAAGGTAACGGGCCCGCTCGGACCGCGACGCGGTATCGCGGCCGCCGTCAGGCAACTGCGAGAAGACAGCGGCAAGCTCCTAGCCCAGGCCGCCCAGGATCTTATGATGTCTTCGAGCAAGCTGTCCCGGCTGGAGAACGCCCAGGGCAAGCCGCTCCCGCGCGACATCCGGGACATCATTAGCTATTACCGGATCGAAGGTACGCCGTTGGCTGCTCGCCTGGAGCGGTGGGTCAAGGCCGCCCAGCGCCGCGGCTGGTGGACGAACTTTGATGACCAGATCATCGAAGGACTCGACGCGCACCTCGCCTACGAGGTGGACGCTGCCGTCGAACGTGTCTACACAATTCCATTTGTCCCGGTCCTGCTGCAGACTTTGGACTACGCCCGGGCGGTCTTCCGTGACATGGAGCACCGCTCGGAACAAGACATCCAGCAGCTCCTGGCCGTCCGGCTCCGGCGCCAAGAAGCGCTGCGCGGCCGTGAGGGCCTGGAGCCGCTCAAGCTCATCGCGGTGACTCACGAGTCGAGCCTTCACCAGCTCGTCGGCTCTCCCGTCATCATGCGCGAGCAGCTCGCCGAATTGGCTGAGCGTTCCACCGCTCCCAACGTGAGCCTGCACGTGCTCCCGTTCACGGCCAAACCGGTGTTCTCCATGACATGTATGTACGCCCATTTCGAATATAAGGACGCGGGCGAATCCGATATCGTCCATATCGAGACCCACGCTGGGTTCTTCAGTGTGGAAGATACGGACGAAGTCAAGAAATACCGTGCCGCCCACCACGCCCTGGTGCAGGCCTCGCTCAGCGAGGAGGAGTCGCGGGATATCATATGTAAAATCCGCGATTCGTGGCACGGCGATGCCTGAAAATCCCGTGCACTCTGGTATATCCTGCTCCACATTAGTCGCTGGGGGGCCCAGATATCACAGGCCCCGTATGGCCGGCGTTCTCCATACACACTTTGCGGGTGCCACTGTGAGCAATGACGCAACACAGGCCGTATCGGACGGTCATAAGCATGCCTGGTCGGCCCTGAGCCGCCAGGGCTACGCGCTGACCAGCGACGAGTCGGTCGGGTTGGCCGAGAAGTTCCGGCCGAATTTCAGCCAGGCGTACTTCAACGAGTGGACGCTGCACCACGACGAGGGCGACTGGCCGGCAGACCGCCTGCGAGCCCGAGACGTTATCCGCTACCAGTGGCACGAGGGGAGCCTCACCCTGCAGCGACACGATGCGATCACGATCACCGACCGTGCGGGCATCTCGGGCAGAAGGGAGCACCGTCGCGTCGAGCTCCTGGACGACCCGCAGGCCCTTGATCTCATTCGCGCTTTTCTCGAGCTGGTGCCGCCTGGCCGCCGGCAGCCCGACGGCACGTTCGGCGTGAACCTCTTCCGCACTTTCACCAATGTCGTGACGAAACCGCATCACGACGATGAAGAATTCATCATTGTTTACGTTCTTGACCGGGTTGGTGACGGCGCGGAAACATACCTTTACCACCCGGCGGACGTATCAGATGACGGCGAGATAAAGGCTGCGCCGATACTCCGTCAACGACTGGACCCCGGTGACATCATCATCTTCGATGACAAAGCCTTCAAGCACGGCGCCACCCCGCTGACAAATCCGGTCGGCGGGACCGCCCGGCGTGACGCGCTCGTCTGCACGGTCGACTACCGCGACACCTACCTGGCGGGTTAGTTCACGAGCTCTCCGGCCTGATTGTCTAGCTGGAGCACAATAGGTGTGACTATTGTGCTTCAGTGATGCTCATGCGTGTTGTGAGACTTCGATACCGCTTTGCCGGCTTAACGTCCGTGAAGCCGGATTCGTTGATCGATAGCTGAGATCTGCGTATTGTGCTTGAGATGGGGAGCATTCAGCACAACGGCAGCTTGTCGCAATTGCGGCCGGATAGACCGCCGGCGCCGCGGAAGGCCGGGATTTGCCCGCTGAGCTGAGCCCGGATACGGCCCGGACCGCCGTCGAGTCTTCGTTTCCCCGGATCCGCGCCGAGCTTGACCGGCTGGTCCGCATACCGTCCGTCAGCGCGGCCGGGTTCGACGCCCGGCACGTACGGCGCTCTGCCCGGGCTGTGGCCAGGTGGCTGACAGACTCGGGGTTCAGCGACGTCAGGCTGCTGGAGGTCGACGGTGCCCATCCCGCGGTGTACGGCACGGTTCGGGGGCCGGCCGGATCGCCGAGGTTGCTGCTCTACGCCCATCATGACGTCCAGCCACCTGGTCCCGCGGACCTGTGGGACTCGCCCCCGTTCGAGCCAGCCGAACGCGACGGGCGCCTGTTCGGGCGGGGTACCGCCGACGACAAGGCCGGCATCGCCGTGCATGCGGCGGCCGTGCAGGCGTGGGCTGGCAGGCCGCCGCTCGACGTCGCCGTCTTTATCGAAGGTGAGGAAGAAACGGGTTCGACTCACCTGCCCGAATTCCTCAGCGCCTACAAGCATCTGCTGCACGCCGACGCCATCGTGATCGCGGACTGCTCCAACTGGGCCATCGGGGAGCCGACTCTCATTACCTCCCTGCGCGGCATTGCCGACTGCGTGGTCGAGGTCCGGACCCTTGATCACGCCGTGCACAGCGGTAAGTACGGCGGGCCCGTGCCGGACGCGATCACGGTGCTGTGCCGGCTCATCGCGACGCTGCACGACGCCGCGGGCAATGTGGCCGTCAGGGGCCTGCACACGGGCGCGTTGCCCGCCGTCAGCATGGACGAGTCCCGCTTGCGCCAAGTCGTCGGCCTGCGGCCCGATGTCCACTTCCTGGGCGACGGCGCGCTTTCCGAGCGGATCTGGGCGCGCCCGGCCGTGGCCGTCCTTGGTATCGACGCCCCGCCCGTGGCGGGCGCGGCGCACAAGATCGTGCCGTGGGCCAGGGCCGGCATCAGCGTCCGGCTGGCCCCCGGCGACGATGCCGAGCGGGCCTTCCTGGCGCTGGAGGAGCACCTGCGCTGCCATGCGCCCTGGAACGCGGAAGTCACCGTCACCCAGGACCACCGGAGCGAGCCGCACCATATCGACGCGTCCGGACCTGCCTTCGACGCGTTCCGCCGCGCCTGCGCGGACACGTGGGGCTGCGCTCCGGTCGAGGCAGGTAGCGGCGGCTCGCTGCCGCTGGTTGCCGCCCTCGCGGAGGCCTACCCCGACATGGCTCTGCTGCTGACCGGCGTGGATGACCCGGACAGCAAGGCGCACTCCGAAAACGAGAGCGTGCACCTGGGCGAACTCAAGCAGTGCTGTGTGAACGAGGCACTGCTGCTTGGGTATCTCGCGGCCGAGATCAGGTAATGCGACCCGGCGGCACGGGACGGGCTAGGCGGGGCTGATCCGGCGGCCGGTGATGTGCGTCGGGACGATACGGACGAACAGTTCCCGGTCCCCGGCGGCCCACGACTCGACGCCGGCCTTGATGACGGCCTCGTGCTCGGCCTCGGACACGTGGTGGGCCGGACCCTGGATGAGCACGCTCCAGCCCTGGCGCCCGGCCATGTCGATGTCATCGATCTCGAACGCGACCTTGTACTCGCCGCCCGCGATCCCGGTCTGCAGATCCTCATCGAGCGCGCTGTGCCGGGCGGTCCGGAACACGATCGCCCCGTCGTACCACTGGTAGTTCACCGGCAGGATGACCGGGCCGTACCTGCCCTGGTAGGCGATCCGGCCGATGCCGCCGTGCGCTATCAGCTGCAGGCTCTCGGCCTCGTCGAGTTCGGTGATCTTGCGGTCAGCCATGGCTGGTCCTTCCCGAGTGCGGGCCTGGGCGCCTACCAAAGACCTTAGCGGCCCACGTCAGCACCGTGAAATTCCGTCCGGCCAAAATCGCCATGACCTTCAACCCCGCTGGATATGGACCTTCGGCCCTGCCGTAGGCCGGGCCGCCCGGCGAGGCTGGAAGTCGAACTTGGCGAAATGTGGAGGAAGCCATGCGAGCCCTGGTGTATCGCGCGCCCGGCCGCAAGGCGTGGGGCGTGCGGGCGTAAGGAAGGTGCGAGAACGATGATAACCACGGTCAGGGAAGTCATGACCACTCGCGTGATCTGGGTCAAGCAGGACGCGCCGTTCAAGGAGATCGCGTCCGCTCTCCGGGAGCACCGGGTCAGCGCGTTTCCCGTCCTTGACGACCGGGGCAAGGTCATCGGCGTGGTCTCCGAGGCCGACATGCTGACCAAGGAGGCCCTGGCGGGCGGCTACGACGGCATGCCCGGCGGGATCACCGGCCTGCTCCGGCACAAGGAGCAGGAAAAGGCCCGCGGGGTAACGGCAGGTGACCTGATGACCCGGCCCGCGGTGACCGTCGGTGCCGACGACACGGTGCAGGACGCCGCCCGCATCATGTACAAGCACAAGGTCAAGAGGCTGCCCGCGATCGACGAGGCCGGCCACCTGGTCGGCATCGTCAGCCGCACCGACGTCCTGTCCGTCTTCAGCCGTCCCGACGAGGACATCCGCAAGGAAATCACCGGCGAGGTGATGCTCGACGGATATCTCACCGATCCGGACAGCTTCACGGTGACGGTCAAGGACGGCGTGGTGACGTTGACCGGCGTACCGGAGACCAACGAGCTCGGTCACGAGATTGTCCGCCGGGTCCGGCACCTCCAGGGGGTGGTGGCCGTCCGCGACCACCTCAGTTACCTGGCCGCTGAGTCGTCCGCCCGCTCCAGCTTCCCCCTCGACTAAGGAGACGATTGACGATGAAGACCAGCGTCAAGGACATCATGACCACTCAGGTGGTGGCGGTTAAGCGCGGGGCGTCGTTCAAGGAGATGGCGGCCAGGCTCCGCCGGGACCGGGTGAGCGCCTTTCCCGTCGTCGACGACGACGACAAGGTGATCGGGGTCGTCTCCGAGGCCGACATGCTGGCCAAGGAAGTCCTGAACGGCGATCATCTCGGCACGCTCACCGCCATGCTGCACCGCCGGGAGCAGGAGAAGGCCGACGGCCTGACCGCGGGCGACCTGATGACTCACCCGGCGGTCACCGTCACGCCACGCGACTCGGTCGAGCAAGCCGCCCGGCTGATGTACACCCTCCAGGTCAAGCGGCTCCCCGTGGTGGACTCCGGCGGCAAGCTGGTCGGGATCATCAGCCGCACCGACGTGCTGGCCGTCTTCGACCGCCCCGACGAGGAGATCTGTCAGGAGATCATCGACAACGTGATCGTGAACGACTTCCTCGAAGACCCGGTCAAGTTCTCGGTGACCGTCCAGGCGGGCGTGGTGACCCTGGAGGGAAGCCCGGAAACCCTCTCGTTCGGCCACGACCTGGTGCGCAAGATCCGGCACGTCCAGGGCGTCGTCGCCGTCCAGGACCGGCTCACCTACCCCGACTCCTTTCCCATCCCCGTCGGACCGCAGTTCTGACGCCGGCGCCGGCGCCCGGCCCGCCCCTCGTCGGCTAGCCCCGCGTCGGCTAGGGGACAAAGGACCCGGTCGCCGGGGACCTCGGCCCGCTGCGCCACCGGACCCGGCCGGACGACGATGGAGTCAGTTGCGGTGCGAGCCGGCCGCGGCGGACAGGAGACTGGCATGAGCATGACACGCGACGCCGGCCACGTGTACGCCCTGCTGGCCGACGGAACGATGGTCGAGATCCGCCCCGCCACCCCGGACGACATGGACGCGGTCACGGCCATGCACGAGGCGATGTCCCGCGAAAACAACTACCTGCGCTTTTTCAACTTCAGCGCGCAGGCGTGCGGCATCGAGGCACGCCGGATCTGCCGGGAGCCCGCGCCGGATCAGGTGGCGCTGCTGGCGCTTTCTGGCGGTGAGGTGGTCGGCTGTGCCAGCTGTATCGTCTCCGGTGAGCCGGCCCGTCAGCCCGCAGATTTCGAACGAACCGCCGGTCCTGCGCCCAGCCCGGCGCCCCGCACAGCGGAGGTCACGTTCGCGGTGGCCGACGGCATGCACCACCGGGGCATCGCCACACTGCTGCTCGAGCACCTGGTCTCCTGGGCCCGCGGCCGGCAGATCACCACGTTCACCGCGCAGACGCTGACCGGGAACCGGGCCATGGTGAACGTGTTCGCCGACGCCGGCCTGCCGGTGGACCGTCATGACGAAGCCGGGGTCTATCAGATGACATTTCCGCTGACCAGCGAGGTCTGGCCCGCCACCTGGGGCGGGACCAGCATGGACGGCTACCTGGACGCGGTGGCCGAACGTGAGCGCCGCGCGGACATCGCGAGCCTGCGGCACGTGCTCGCGCCGGAGTCAGTGGCGGTGATAGGGGCAGGCCGGAGCAAGAGCACCCCGGGCCGCGCCATCCTGGACAACATCCGGGCCGGCGGGTACGCGGGCCGGCTGTACGCGGTGAACCCGCGGGCTCGCCAGATCGGCGGGGAGCGGTGCCTGGCTTCGGCGCTTGACCTGCCCGAGCCGGCTGACCTGG
>Ga0224557_1000655_pt1 | contig 37399 bp, 32 predicted proteins | sample 714S31014metaG_FD_180677 | JGI IMG/M metagenome (GOLD analysis project Ga0224557, IMG submission 180677) | Peat soil microbial communities from Stordalen Mire, Sweden - 717 S3 10-14 | ecosystem: Environmental > Terrestrial > Soil > Wetlands > Peat | place: Sweden: Norrbotten County, Stordalen...
ACTCACAGCACTTCTCACAGCAACACTCACAGCAACACTCACAGGAGGAGAAATTCTGCGCGGTTTCCTGAGCCCCGGCCTCCCCGACAACCCGATCATGAGCCGCGACAATTCGATCGAGCCCCTCCATTCACAGGGCTGTGACCAGGATCTGTGAGTGTTGCTGTGAGTAGTCCTGTGAGTGTTGCTGTGAGTGTTGCTGTGAGTTGCCGGAGCGCGCAGACCCTTCCACTGCGTCCCGCGAGCTCGTCTGTGAGAACTGCTGTGAGAAGTGCTGTGAGTTGGTGAGCGCACAATCGCGCCATGATTCGACTCCGCTCCGCCCATAACGATCACTTGACGTCGGTGCCACCGCGAACGACCGGGCACCTCGCCACCATCGAGGTCGCCCGCGCCCGCCAGAGCCTGGACGGCGTGGCTCGGCTGGCCTCCCATGGCCACTTCGACCGCTCCCTCTCTTTGCAACTGCATCCCGACGACGGCATCTGGCACTTCCTCGGCTGCGGCCAGACGGGTGACGTCGTCGAGCGGGTGTGCCGGAGCGAAGCTGTGGGATGGCGTCAGGCGATCCGCATCCTCGACTCGGGCCGCGTGCTCGGACGCGCGGGGGCCGCATACGAGTCGTCGCCCTCCCGTAGGGACACTTCTTCAAGCCGACTCCCGGCGGGAAGGTACCTCGCGGCTCACGTCGCGGCTGTCGAGATGACCCCTGTCCCTGCCCTTCTGGTGACCGCTGACGGGCCAGCACTGTGACTGTCCGTGCGGAGGACCTCATGAACGAGTCCTGCATCACCGACGACCTGCTGCTCGTGACGCCAGAAGAGGCCGCCCGCCGACTGTCGGTCGGACGAACGACCATCTACGAGCTGATGGCCAGTGGTGAGCTCCAGTCGGTCAACATCGGCCGCTGCAGGCGTGTGCCGGTTAGCTCGCTGTCGTTGTTCGTCAACAGGTTGATCGGCGACGCCACTGTTGAGCCACGCCGACGGTGAAGCTGCGCTCTTCCTGATGCTGCGATCCGCAAGCTCTGCACGGGCTGAGTCGGCTGCAAAGTAAGCGTTGAGCGTGAACAAGCAACGGGACCCCGGGCGTTGAGCGCCGCGCCATAGCCCTCCCCACTTCGTGATTGCCAACAAGCCTTGGTTTCTGGGAGTTGTAGCACCGCGGCGAGAGAGGACAAATACACCCTTTCATTATCCTAGGTAGCTAGCGGTCGAGCGCGCCGGAAGGGCGGAGTGGTGATCGAGGAGCGGAGGGTCCAGGGCCGGAAAGACCCCAAGACCGGCAAGGTGAGCAAGCCCACGGTGCGCTACGACGTGCGTTACCGGGGTCCCGATGGCAAAGAACACTGCAAGACATTCCATGCCAAAAAGGAAGCGGAGAAGTACGAGCGAGAGCAGCGAACCGCTCTCGACAAAGGAGCGTGGATCGACCCTCGAGACGCCTCGGAGAAGTTCGGCGAGTACGTAGACCGGTGGCTCGCGGATCGCCACGACCTACGTCCGCGAACGGTCGAGCTGTACGAGTCGCTCCTCAAGCTGCACATCAAGCCAAGATTCGGCGGTCTGCCGCTCGGGAAGGTGGCATCGTCGTCGGCCCTCGTGCGGAGCTGGAATGCGGAACTCGCACGCGAGTACCCAACGACGGCTGCGAAGGCGTACAGGCTGTTTCACCAGCTCTGCTCTACCGCTGTCGCCGATGGAGTCATCGGTCGGAATCCCTGCACCGTCAAGGGCGCCGGTCAGGAGCACTCACCAGAGCGGCCCACAGCGACGGTGGCGGAGGTGTCTGCGCTCGCCAGTGCGATGCCGCCAGACCTTCGGCTCACCGTGGTCCTTGCCGCGTACTGCCAGCTTCGGCGCGGCGAGGTCCTCGGGCTGGAGCGGCACGACTTCGACTTGCTGCATGGAGAGGTCACGATCTCCCGCAGCGTTAACAGAGTGCGCGGCGGTCTCAGCATCGGCCCCCCTAAGACTGACGCAGGGGAGCGCATACTGAAGATCCCTGAATTCTGGCTACCCGAGGTGGGGGAGCACCTCGCTAGCCGTGTTGGCCCATCCAATGATGCCCCGTTCTTTACCGGCCCCGAGGGTGGCCGTCTAAGTCAGCTCACGTTGAACCACGCGTTTCAAGCGGCTCGCCAGACCATCGGACGCCCGGAGCTTCGCTTCCACGATTGCCGACACTCCGGCCTCACATGGTCGGCGGCCACGGGGGCGACTACCGCGGAGATCATGCGCCGGGCGGGTCACAAGTCGGCGGCCGCGGCGATGCGCTACCAGCACGCGACGAGCGACCGGGACGCGGTGCTCGCGGCGGCGCTCTCGGAGATGGCCCAGGCGGCTCCGGTGATCACCATTTCGGAAGGTTCGCGGGATATCCGCGGGATGGAAGCCAAGCACTCGGCCAGTAGCTCACCATTAAGTGCCCCTGACCAGGGATAACAGCTGGAGCGGGCGACCGGGATCGAACCGGCATGACCAGCTTGGAAGGCTGGAGCTCTACCATTGAGCTACGCCCGCAACGTACGCAGAGGCTATCTCGCCGTCACCGGGAGGCCAGCTCGATCGTCCACGGCGACCCAAAGACGTCGGGGAGGCGGGATTTGAACCCGCGGCCTCCTGCTCCCAAAGCAGGCGCGCTGCCAAGCTGCGCTACTCCCCGTTGCCTCGTAGTGTGACTCCGCGATCGTAGAGGCATCAGGCAGGCCCTGGATGCAAGGCCTCGCGTATTCGCCGAGCGCGGGTGGCGGGACTTAGTCCGTGCGCCCAGTAGAGTACGCACGACCTATGCGATCTACTTCTGAGGCCCTTGAGGGCAACCGCGTCAAGCTCACCGTCGAGATAGACGAGGAGGAACTTCGAGGCGCAGTCGACGAGACGATTCGCCGGCTCCAGAAGGAGGTCGCCGTTCCCGGCTTCCGGCCGGGGAAAGTGCCTCGCCGCCTCCTCGAGGTTCGCCTCGGTGCCGAGGCGATCAGAGCCGAGGTGATCCGTCATGCGCTCCCGGACTACTACGCCCAGGCCGTCGAAGAAGCGGACATTGACACGATCGCGGCTCCGGAGATCGACATCACATCGGGTGAGGATGCCGGGGCTCTTGCCTTCGACGCGGTTGTCGAGGTTCGCCCGAAGGTTTCTGTCGCCGGTTACGAAGGTCTAGTCGTCACCCTCCCGCCCTTGGAGCCCACCGACCTCGAGATTGCCGCTCGCGTAGACCGGCTGCGTGAGCAATTCGCCCAGCTCAGCGAAGTCGAACGACCAGCTCGGGACGGTGATCTGGTTACCGTCGATGTGCACGGCGTGCGCGACGGGGAGGTCGCCGAAGGGCTGAGTGCCGACGACTTCGTGTACGAGGTGGGCACCGGCGGCATCGCCGACGGGGCGGATGAGCAGCTACGCGGCAAGAAGGCCGGTGACATCGTCGAAATCGACGCTCCCCAGCTCAAGGGGGGTGCCGGCCAGCTGCGGCTACTCGTGAAACAGGTGCGCGAGAAGGTGCTGCCCGAGGCGAACGACGAATGGGCCTCGGATGCCTCGGAGTTCGACACCCTCGAGGAGTTGCGCAGCCATCTCGCGGACAATCTCTCCAGTTTGAAGAAGCTCGAGGCGCGCCTGTTTCTTCGCGAGCGGGTGGTTGAGGCCCTCGCGGAGCTCGTCGCCGATGAGATGCCGGTGACTTTGGTGGCCGGAGAAGTAGAGCGAGCCCGTGAGGCCCTCGCGCACCGCTTGGCCGAGCGCGGCCTGACGATCGATGAATACCTCGAGGCCTCCGGACAGGACCCGGCCGAGCTCGATGCCGAGTTCGAGCGCCAGGCGGTCTCGCAGGTGCGGGCCGATCTCGCCTTGCGGTCGCTCGCCGAGGCCGAGGGGATCGTCGTCGACGACCAGGATCTTGCAGCTCAGATAGAGCGTCTCGCGTCGCAGACCAACCAGGACGCGCGAAGCCTCGCGGCCCGTCTCGCCAGGACCGGTGGTCTCGAGCAGCTACGCTCAGATGTCAGGAACGAGAAGGCGGTCGCATGGCTGGTCAACTCCGTCGACATCGTCGATGAGCAAGGGGCCCCGATGGATCGAACGTTGCTCCTCGAAGCGGTCGACTCCGAGGAAGAGGATGCGAATAGGGCCGACGCCGAGGTGACGGGCGAGGTTGTAGAGGCCGCGGACGAAAGTGCGGCCGAGTCGGCAGCCGGCAAGGAGGACTGAGCTTTGGCCGCGAATGACTATCTCGTCCCAACTGTGGTCGAGCAGTCGCCGAGAGGCGAACGTGCTTACGACCTCTTCTCCCGGTTGCTTCGCGAGCGGATCATCTTCATAGGGACCCCGATCGACGACACGATCGCGAACTTGGTGTGCGCCCAGATGTTGTTTCTCGAGTCTGAGGATCCTGAGAAGGACATCAACATCTACATAAACTCGCCGGGTGGCGACATAACCGCACTTTTCGCGATCTACGACACGTTGAAGTATGTCCGACCCGACAAGTCGACATTTTGTTTTGGACAAGCGGCGTCGGCAGCGGCAGTGCTCTTGGCGGCGGGTACCAAGGGGAAGCGGTTCGCTCTTCCACACGCTCGGATCCTCCTCCATCAGCCTTACGGTGGCGGTGGCGGACAGGCGAGTGACATCGAGCTGCAGGCCAAGGAGATCCTCAGAATGCGGGACCTCTTGAACCAGATGCTCGCCAACGACACTGGCCAGTCCGCTGAAAGGCTGCAAAAGGACACTGACAGGGACTTCATCATGGACGCCGAGGAAGCCAAGGAATACGGCATTATCGACGAGGTCATCACCAATCGGGAGGTCGCCGGAATCACGGCGACCATCGGCGCAGCCTGAGCTACGGGAGACGATGTGGCCAAGTTCGGGGACGGCGGAGAACTAGTCAAGTGCAGCTTCTGCGGCAAGTCGCAGAAGCAGGTCAAAAAACTGATAGCCGGACCCGGCGTCTACATCTGTGACGAGTGCATCGAGCTGTGCAACGACATCATCGAAGAGGAGCTCTCGGAGCCGACGGAGGTTCGCTTCGAGGATCTGCCCAAGCCCAGGGAGATCTTCGATTTCCTGAATGACTACGTGGTCGGTCAGGAGCAAGCCAAGAAGATCCTCTCAGTAGCGGTCTATAACCACTACAAGCGCGTGCAGGCAGGCGTATATCGCGACGGAGACGTCGAGATAGCGAAGTCCAACATCCTTCTTCTCGGTCCGACCGGTTGTGGCAAGACCCTGTTGGCACAGACGTTGGCGCGCATGTTGAACGTCCCGTTCGCGATCGCGGACGCGACGGCACTCACCGAAGCCGGTTACGTGGGCGAGGATGTCGAGAACATCCTTCTCAAGCTGATCCAGGCGGCGGACTACGACGTCAAGAAGGCCGAGACGGGCATCATCTACATCGACGAGATCGACAAGATCGCCCGGAAGAGCGAGAACCCCTCGATCACGAGAGACGTTTCAGGCGAGGGCGTCCAGCAGGCGCTGCTCAAGATCCTTGAGGGCACCACGGCCTCGGTCCCACCCCAGGGCGGCCGCAAGCATCCCCATCAGGAATTCATCCAGATCGACACGACGAACATCCTGTTCGTCTGCGGCGGCGCGTTCGCCGGCTTGGACAAGATCATCGAGAACCGCATTGGCCGTGCCGGTATCGGTTTTAGGGCCGACGTGCGCCACAGCAAACACCGCGAGGAGGGTGAGGTCCTCATGCAGGTTCTCCCCGAGGACCTGCTCAAGTTCGGCCTCATTCCCGAGTTCGTCGGGCGTCTGCCCGTGATCGGTGCTGTCCGTAGTCTTGACGAGGAGGCCCTCGTCCGGATCCTCGTCGAGCCCAAGAATGCCCTGGTGAAGCAATTCCACCGCGTCTTCGAGCTCGACAACGTCGAGCTCGAGCTGACAGGAGACGCCCTGGAAGCCGTCGCCCAGCAGGCGATGTTGCGGGGCACGGGGGCTCGCGGCCTCCGTGCCATCCTCGAGGAGGTCCTGCTCGAGGTCATGTACGACCTGCCGAGTCGTGAGGACATCGGGCGCTGCGTGGTGGACAAGTCCGTCGTGCTCCAGCGGGTCGCGCCAAGTTTGGTTCCCCGCGCCACTGGTCAGGAGAAGTCCGAGCGCTCACGCCGCGCGGCTTCCTGAGCCGGCCGGTCTTCCCCGACCCTTCTTGAGGCGTGTCCCAGTCTGATCAGCAGTTCGGACTTCCCGTGGAACCGCCTTTGCTACCCCTGCCAGGTGCGGGAGCTCCCTCTCTGGGCGAGACACTGGCCTGGCTCGACCGGCACGTCAACCTCGAGGCAATCGAATCAGGCCGGGCCGGGCGTCTTGGCCTGCCCAGCCTGGAACGAATAGGCGCGCTGGTGAGCGCGCTCGGCGATCCACAGACGACCTACCCAATCGTTCATGTCACAGGGACGAACGGCAAGGGTTCGACGTCTCGGATGACGGCCGCGATCCTGCGCGCCTGTGGGTTGTCGGTCGGGACGTACCTGAGCCCTCATTTGGAACAGATCAACGAGAGGCTTCAGTTCGACGGCACGGACATCACCGACGACTCCCTTGTCGGCGCTCTCGGGACAGTGGCGGAGATCGAACGCTTCCTAGGCATACGGGCGACCTGGTTCGAGCTCGTGACGGCGGCTGCATACGCCTGGTTCGCCGACATGGCAGCGGAGGCCGTTGTGGCTGAAGTTGGTCTCGGGGGTCGCTTCGACGCGACCAACGTCGGCCACGCCGATGTTGCCGTGGTCACCAACGTTGAGCTCGATCACACCCAGATCCTTGGAACCACGCGGGAGTCGATCGCAGCCGAAAAGGCCGGCATAGTAAAGAGCGGCTCGCTTCTCGTGTTGGGCGAAGAGTCGCCGAACGTGGCCGCGATCTTCGAGGCTGAGGCCGAACGGGTCGGGGCCCGGGCGATCTGGCGGCGGGGAACGGAATTCGGTTGCAGCTCGAATCGGCTCGCAGTCGGGGGGCGCCTGGTCGACATCTGGACGCCCCTCGGGCGGTTCTCGGAAGTGCACTTGTCGCTTCATGGAGCTCACCAGGGTGACAACGCCGCTTGTGCGGTCGCCGCGGCACAGGCTTTCCTCGGGACGACGATAGAAGAGGACCTCGTCTCCGACGTGCTTGGTGCTGTCAGGATGCCCGGGCGTCTCGAGGTGGTCGGACGCCATCCGCTCGTAGTGCTCGACGGGGCTCACAACGCGGCCGGAGCCACCGCGGCCGGCTGGGCCCTCAGAGAGGACTTCGCTGCCGCGCGAAGGGTGATCGTGGTGATGGGCTGTCTTCGAGGCCGCGATCCGGGCGAGCTGCTGTCCGCGCTCGGAGCCGAGCGCATCACCGCAGTCGTGGCATGTCGTCCTCCCTCACCGCGGGCTCAAGAGCCGGCCAACGTCGTCGAGGCTGCACAGGCGCTCGGCCTCGTCGCCGAAGAGGCCGGGACGACCGCAGAGGCTCTGCAGCGGGCCCTCGAGCTCGCGGACCGGGACGACCTGGTCTTGGTCACGGGCTCGCTCTACGTCGTTGGGGCGGCACGTACGGCGCTGCGCTGAACAGTCCGCTCCCGGCCCGACATTGCCGTGTCGCCATCGCGGCGATTAGGGTCGCCGCCCGTGGAGCGAACCCTTGTCATCTGCAAACCTGACGCCGTTGAGCGCGGTCTGATCGGGGAGATCATCAACCGTCTGGAGCGAAAGGGCCTGCGCATCGTGGCGGCCGAGTTGCGTACCATCAACGACGACACCGCGAGCCGGCACTACGCAGAACACGTCGGAAAGCCGTTTTACCCCGACCTGGTCAACTTCATCGGTCGCGGCCCAGCGATGGTCATGGTCGTTGCCGGCCCCGCCGGTACGTGGAAAGTCGTTCGGACGCTCATGGGACCAACAAATCCTGCCGAAGCACCGCCCGGGACGATCCGAGGAGACCTCGCCATCGAGATGACCGAGAACCTCATTCACGGTTCCGACGGCCCGGAGTCGGCCGCCCGGGAGATCGAGATCTTCTTCCCGGGGCTCGCCTGAGGCTTGGATCGCACTCCGGTTTGGATCGAGTCTGACCGCAACCGAGTGAGCGGAGTGGAGATGACTGGCCGCGAGGACTTCCGTCGCCGGCTGTACAAGGGCGGCCGTCCGAATCGCCTGGCGCGGGTGCTGAACCGGGTTACGGCCTGGCTTCACTCGGCCGGGGTTCGGCCGAAGCGCTGGGTGACGCTGGAGGTGCGCGGTCGGCGAAGTGGTCGCGTCGTCAAGTTCCCTCTCGTCATGGCCGACTACGAGGGCGAGTGTTACCTCGTGTCGATGCTCGGCAACGAAGTGAACTGGGTGCACAACGTCCGGGCGTCTGGAGGTGAGGCCGTGCTCCATCACGGTCGCCGCGACAGCGTGCACCTCACTGAGGTCGAGCCCTCAGAGCGTGCTCCGATCCTGCGGCGTTATCTGGCTTGCGCCCCAGGGGCCAGGACGCACGTCCCGATCGATCCGAGCGCAGCCCTCGAAGCCTTCGCAGAGATTGCCTTGCAGGTCCCCGTGTTCCGGGTCACGACCGCTTCACGGCCGTAGCGGCCCCTTCCCCGGCCGCACCGGGTACAGCGCTCGCATCGCGGCTCTCTTCAGGTACGCACCGGCTGACCACGCGGCCGTTCTCGATGACATCGACCTCGTCGAAGGCCGCCAGCTCGTCGAGGCGGTGCGTGACGTACAGGAGGCTCTTGCCCGCCGTGGTGGACATGACTTCGCTGAGAAGCCTTTCCGCCGTCGCCTCGTCGAGCCCCGAGGTCGGCTCGTCTAGGACCAGGATCGGCGTCCGGGCCAGTAGTGCCCGGGCGAGAGCGAGGCGTTGGCGCTGGCCGCCGGAGATCTGTGCACCCTGTTCGCCGACTTTGGTCTCGAAGCCGTCGGGCAGTGAATCGATCCACTCCCCGAGTTGTGCCGCCCGGGTCACTGCTTCGATCTCGGCTTGGCTCGCGTCGGGCCGGGCGAGGGCGATATTCGTCCGCACGGTCGTGTTGAACAGGTGGGTGTCCTGGGCCACCCAGCCGATCATGCGGCGCGGAGTCTCCTGGCGGAGACGTTCGAGGGGGATTGCCCCGAGTGTGACCTCACCGGCCTCTAGTGCCCAAAAGCGCAGCAACGTGTTCACGACACTGCTCTTGCCGGCGCCACTCGGCCCGACGAGGGCGACCCGGCGCGCTGCCGGGACCGACATCGTGAGGCCGTCCAAGGCCCAGGGACTGTCCAGGCTGTAGCGCAGGGCTGCGTCCTTCAGGACGACGTCGGTTCCCGCAGGCTCGGGCGCCGGGTCGACGGGGTCGTGAACCGGCGTCGGGATGGCGGCGATCGCGAGCACGCGGCGCGCGGCAGCCAAGTAGTGCGAGAGCCTCGACACGGCGTCGGCCACCGGTGGCACGCTCTCGAAGGCGCCGAGCGCCACCAGTGGCAGGACAGCCAGCATGTATCCGGGGAGCCGGTGGGAGCGCGCAGCCGGGACCGCGACCACCAACAGGCCGATGACGGCGATGCCCGTGAAACCGACCGCGAGAGCGGACACGGCGCCGGCGGTCCACGAGCGCCGGCGTGCGAGACGGGCAAGGGCCGCGTCGTCGGCAAGGGCCCGTTCGAGGTACTCCTCGTCGCGCCCGAAGGCCACCAGATCCGCCGAGCCGCGGAGGAGCTCGACTACGTCGGCCGAGAGCTCGCCTCTCAGAGCCGCTTCCTTCGCCCCGAGCCCGCGCTGGCGTGCCCAGGCGACCGCTGAGGTGAGGCAGAGGGCGCAAGCCAGGCAGCCCGCGAGAAAAAGGCCTGCCGACGGCAGGATGACAGCCACCAGGCATGTGGCGAACACCGAGCTGATGACCCCGACCAGCACCGGCGAGACGCCGCGCAGAGCCAAGTCCTGGAGGGAGTCGACATCAGCGGTCGCCCGGGCGAGAAGGTCGCCGCTGCGCCACTGGCCGAGGGCCGCGGGTGTCCGCGGCTCGACCTCGTCGTAGAGCCACAGCCGAAGGCGCCCTGTCGCCTGCAGCGCCGAGTCATGGGCTAAGAGCCGTTCGCCGTAGCGAAGCGGCCCCCGGCTGAGGGCGAGAATCTGCACCGACGCCATGAGAACCGTCAAGGTGTAGAGAGGCGGCCGGAGTGCCGCCTTGTCGATGAGCGCGCCCGAGCAGGCCATGAGAGCGACCGTGCTCATGGCGGCACCGATGCCAAGGGCGATGGACAGCAGGAACCGTCCCCGCGGCGGGGCGGCAATGAGGAGGAGTGTCCGGAGAGTGGCCAGCGCCGAGTGCGGCGCCTCTGGGACGCTCAAGGCTCGGCGCCGATCGGCTCGCGGCAGGTCAGTTCGACCCCGTCGGCACCGACGAGTCGGCCGCCGGAAAGGGCGAGAGTCCGGTCAACACGCCCAACTAGACCGAGGCGGTGAGCGGCGAGGATGACCGTCCGGTTCTCGAGCCATGGTCCGAGGCTCTCCGCGAGCGAAAGCTCGCGGCGGGTGTCCAGATGAGCCGTCGGCTCGTCCAAGAGCACGACGGGAGCGTCTCGCAACATGGCACGTGCGATGGCGATGCGCTGGCGTTCGCCGGCGCTCAAGGTCAGACCCCCCTCGCCGACCGGGGTGTCGAGACCATGTGGCAGTCGTCGCAGAACCCAGGAAAGGCCGGACTGTTCAACCGCGCGAGCGAGAGCCTCTTCACCGGCTCCGGCGTCGCCGAGGCGCAAATTGTCGGCGATGGACCCGCGGACCAGATAGGGACGTTGCGGTACCCAGGCGATCTGGGTTCGCCATTCGCGAAGCGGGATGTCGCCAAGTTCGATGCCACCCACGGTGAGCCTGCCGCTGACTGGGGTGACGAAGCCGAGGAGGACGGCGAGCAACGTGGTCTTGCCCGATCCGGACTCGCCGGTCACCGCCACGTGCTCGCCGAAGGTTATGTCCAGATTGATGCCGTCGAGCACGGGGACGGCTCGCCCGTCGTAGCAGACCCGCAGATCCGACATCCGGATCGTGCTCCGGCCAAGCGCGGCCGCATCCGGCCTGCCGGCCGCACGTGGCATTGCCCCCGTGCTTGTCGCGCTCGGCCCTTCAGCGGATTCGGCCACGGTGACCGCGGCCGGAGCGCTCACGGCCGGCTCCGGCTCGTCCAGGACTTCGAAGATCCGGTCGGCTGCCGCTTGGCCGGCGGTACTCGCATGAAACTCAGAAGCTGCCCGTCGAAGTGGCAGGTACACCTCAGGTGCCAGCACAAGGACTGCAAGGGCGACCGCGAGGTGCAGCGAGCCGTCGAGCAACCTCAGGCCCAGGAACAGAGCCACCAGCGCGGTGCCCACTGCGGCGAGCACTTCGAGCGCAAGTGCCGAGAGGAAGGCGATCCTCAACGTGCTCATCGTGGTCACCCGGAAGTCATCGGCCGCCTTCTCGAGGGTCCGCCGACCGGCCTGCTCGCGGCCGAAAGCCCGCAGTGTGGGCAGACCTTGGAGCAGGTCGTAGAAGGAGGCGGCCAACCCCGAGAGCCGCTCCCACTGGCGTTCGGCATGGCGCTTGGCTTCCAAGCCGAGCAAGACCATGAACAACGGGATGACCGTCACGGTCACCGCGAGGATAAGAAACGAGCGCCAATCGGACCACAGCACCCACGTCAACAGGACAGGTGGAGCGATTGCGGCCACGACGGCGGTCGGCAGGTAACGGGCAAAATAGACGTCGAGGGCTTCGACCCCTTGTGCCGCCACCGAAGTGAGCTCGCCAGTGCGTACACCGGCCAACCAGGAAGGTCCGAGCGCAACCGCTCGTGTCAACAGTTGCCGGCGCAGTGCAGAGGTCACACTCGCCGAGGTGCGGTGTGCCGCGAGCTCACCCAACCACGCCAGCGCCGCTCTGGCTATGAAAGTGGTTGCGAGGCCGGCGAGCAGGGGGACCAGCCGACCGGCACCCCGGTGGCCGATAGATGCCCGTTCCACGACGACACCGAGCAGAATGGCTTGGGCGACGAGACAGATAGTCGACGCGACACCAACCGCGACCGCCGCCGCAAGGTAGCGACGGGTCAATGCTGCCTTGCGTATCAAGCGAGAATCGATGAGCCCCCTCGGCCGTGGTTCGGTCGCGGTCAGCTCGCGCCGCTCTCGGTGAGCGGGGAGTTGTCGGAGGCTGCGGTTGGCACTGGTTCCACGGGACCGGGTGCGCCTGGCTCAGTCCCGCGCTGCGCCGGTCTGCTGAGACGGCCCCGGAAGACCCAATAGCTCCACCCCTGGTAGAGGAGAACGAGCGGAGTGAAGATGAGCGCCACGATTGTCATGACCTTGAGCGTGTAGGGCGCGGAGGCGGCATTGCCGATCGTGAGGTCGTAGGCCGGCGAGATGCTCGAGACCATCACCCTGGGGTACAGGTTCAAGAAGATCGTGGCGACGAGGCAGATCAGCCCGACCGCTGTGGCGACGAATGCCCAGCCGTTCAGGCGTTCGCGCAGCAGCCATCCGACGACGGCGATCGAGGCGATGGTCAGGATCGGGACCAGCGGCGGGACGAGCCCTGTGTTGTGGGTGTGGTGGGCATTGACATAGGTCCACGCCAGGAAGGCAACGATTGCCAGCGTGGCGGCAGGCGCGAGGAACTTCGCCGCGCGCGCCGCGCGCGCCTGTAGATCGTCGGTGGTCTTCAAGGAGGCGAATACCGCGCCGTGGAGGGAGAACAGGAGCAGTGTCGTCACGCCGCCGAGCAGCGAGTAGGGATTGAGAAGGTTGAAGAACGATCCGAGGTAGGCAAAGTTCGCGCCGATGGGCACGCCGCGCAGGATGTTCGCGAATGCCACTCCCCACAACAGGGCCGGGATCAAGCTGCCCCAGAAGATCGCGTGGTCCCAGGCGACGCGCCAGGCGCCAAGCGCGCGCTTCGAGCGAAACTCGAATGCCACGCCGCGGAAGATGAGTGCCGCCAGGATTAGGAATAGCGGAAGGTAGAACCCGCTGAAAAGAGTCGCGTACCAATTCGGGAAGGCTGCGAAGGTTGCACCACCGGCTACGAGCAGCCAAACCTCGTTGCCGTCCCAGACCGGGCCGATCGTGTTGATCAGCACCCGGCGGTCGAGGTCGTCCCGGGCCACGACCCCGAGCATTATTCCGACTCCGAAGTCGAAGCCTTCCAGCACGAAGTAGCCCGACCACAAGATGGCGATGATGACGAACCAGAACACCTCGAAGCCGGTGTGGGCAGAGTTGACGCTGGCGAGGATGAGGGCCATCAATCGTCCTTTCCTCAGTAGACGAGCGCCGGCACGCGGTCGTCGCCGGACCCGGACTCTGGTTGGTCGTCGTGCTCGTCGGTCTCGCCCTCGCCGCGGGCAAAGCGGGCCATGAGCCCGAAGTCGATCGCGGCGAGCACGCTGTAGATGGCCGTAAAGCCGACGAGCGTTGTCACGACGTAGCCCGTGCCGATGTGCGAGACGGCTTGGGAGGTCTTGAGCAGCCCGTAGACGACCCACGGCTGGCGGCCCATCTCGGTGAAGATCCAACCAGTCGTGTTGGCGATGAAAGGAAGTGCGATTGCGAACGGGCAGACCCGCAGGAACCACGCCGACTGTTCCATTCGCCGGCGGCGCATGAGCCACAGGCCCGCTGCCAACAGGAGGAGCATGAGGATGCCACATCCCACCATGATCCGGAAGGTCCAGTAGGTGACCCACAAGATGGGTTTGTAGTTTCCGGGACCGTACTTGGCCACCTCCTGGGCTTGGATCTGGTTGATGCCCTGCACCGACCCGTCCCAGTTGTTGTCCGCCAGCACCGAGAGCATGTGGGGGAGCCGGATCTGGAAGATCGGGTTGCCCGAGAGGTCTCCGATAGTGAGCAGCGAGAAGCTCGCACCGTTCTGGGTGTTGTAGATCGCCTCTGCAGCAGCCATCTTCATCGGTTGCTGGCGCTCCATGGTCCTCGCCTGGTTGTCACCGAAGAACATCGTGGCGACGATGGCGACCGTTCCCACGACGAGGGCCACCTTGGCCGAGGTCGCGAACACCTGCTGGGGCGCGTGCCCGGCGCGCCGGTCCTTCAGGAGATGCCATGCGCTCACGCCCAAGATGAGCATCGTCGAGGTCACGAGAGCGGAGAACAAGACGTGCAGGAACGAGCCGATCAGTGTGCTGTTGGTCATCACTGCCCAGAAGTTGGTCATGACGGCCCGGTTGCCGACCACCTTGTAGCCGACCGGGTGCTGCATCCAGGCATTCGCCGCCAGGATGAACAGGGCGGACAGCATCGTGCCGACACTTACGATCCAGATCGAGGCCAGGTGGACACGCGCCGACACGCGTCCCTTGCCGAAGATCCAGATTCCGAGGAACGTCGACTCCAAGAAGAACGCCAACAAAGCCTCGACGGCCAGCGGGGCGCCGAACACGCTGCCGACATAACGCGAGTACACGGACCAGTTCATGCCGAACTGGAACTCCTGCACGATGCCGGTGACGACACCGATCGCGAAGTTGATCAGGAAGAGCCGCCGCCAAAAGCGGGTCATGAGGTCCCACTTTTCGTGCCTCTCGCCATCCCCGCGGGTCCGGTAGGCCGCGGTCTGCATGATCGCGAGCAGGAGGGCGAGGCCGATCGTGAGTGGGACGAACATGAAGTGGAAGACGGTCGTGATCCCGAACTGCCAGCGCGAAAAGTCGAGCGTCATTGCAAAGATGAAACCTTCCTCTGGCTCTTAGCGTTAGGGCCGAAGGTCCCGTTGCTGCGGCGACCCGCCGTAGCCTCGCCTGGCCGCTGTCTGGCCTCGGCTGACTGACGTGATGGGCCCAGAACGGCCGGACGGTCGCGCCCTGGCACCGGAGCGCTCTTGTGACCTGGGCACGTATCCCCTAGCCTGGTGATACAAGCCCGCCTAACCCTGGAGCACTTGTATGTCTGAGAGCAGGTTCTCCTTCATTGGTCGTGACATGGCCGTCGACCTCGGCACTGCGAACACGCTCGTGTATGTCCGCGGGCGCGGCATAGTCCTCAACGAGCCTTCCGTCGTCGCCATCAACGTCAAGGACGGCCATCCGCTTGCCGTCGGCGTCGAGGCAAAGCGGATGATCGGCAGGACCCCGAGCAACATCCAGGCGATCCGACCCCTGAAGGACGGGGTCATCGCCGACTTCGAGATCTGCGAGATGATGCTGCGCTATTTCATCCGGCGCGTACATCCGCACCGTTTCTCCAAGCCGCGCATGGTGATCTGCGTGCCTTCGGGCATCACCGGTGTCGAAAAGCGCGCCGTGCAGGAAGCCGCCGAGTATGCCGGCGCTCGCAAGGCCTACATCATCGAGGAGCCCATGGCGGCCGCCATAGGGGCCGGTCTGCCGATCCACGAGCCCACCGGCAACATGGTCGTCGACATTGGAGGCGGCACGACAGAGGTCGCGGTGATATCGCTCGGTGGCATCGTTGTCAGCCAGTCGATCCGGATCGGCGGTGACGAGCTCGACGAGGCGATCATCTCCTTTGTCAAGAAGGAGTACAGCCTCGCTCTGGGTGAGAGGACAGCAGAGGAGATCAAGATCGCGCTCGGGTCGGCCTATGAGCTAGAGGAAGAACTTCACGCCGAGATCCGGGGCAGAGACCTTGTGACAGGCCTTCCGAAGACAGTCGTCACAACGACCGAGGAGATCCGCAAAGCCATCGAAGAGCCTGTGGCGGCAATCGTCGACGCAGTCAAGGTCACGCTCGACCGGACGCCGCCCGAGCTGGCGGCGGACATCATGGAACAAGGCATCGTGCTGACCGGCGGCGGCGCACTCCTGCACGGGCTCGACAGCAGGCTCCAGGCGGAGACACACATGCCGATTGTCGTGGCTCCCGATCCCCTCAACTGCGTTGCGCTCGGCAGTGGCATGTGCCTCGAGGAGTTCGAGGCCCTGAAACAGGTCCTCATCTCCTCGACCAACCGCTGACCTTCGGGGGTCGCGGTGGCCACTTCTCGCCGCAACACGAGCCAGCGTCTCACGCTGGTCATCCTGCTTCTCGCCTCGATCACGGTGATCACCGTCGCCTACAAGGGCGAGGCGCGCCAGGTGATCGTCTCGGTCCGAAACGGCGCGGGAGATGCCGTCGCTCCGGTTCAGCGGGGCATCGCGGCCGTCCTTCACCCCGTCGGCAACCTCTTCGCCGGGATGGCGGGCTATGGCGGCGCGCTGGGCGAGAACCAACGACTTCAGCTCGAAGTCGGACAGCTCCGCCACCAGCTCGTCGAGGCGGGGCAGGCCGAGCAGCAGCTCGACCAGCTGCGATCGGAACAGGACCTTCCTTTCGTGGATGGGATCCCCGAGGTTCTGGGAGAGGTGATCTCCTCGCCCTCGTCCAATTTCGACCTCACGATCGAGATCGACTGCGGTACCTCCAACGGCGTCGGTGTTGGGATGCCCGTCGTGTCCGGCGCCGGGTTGGTCGGCTCGGTGATCTCGGCCGGGCAACATACGGCGATAGTCCAGGTGCTGACCGATCCGAGATCCGAGGTAGGTGTCCGCTTTGGGACCGGGGATGTCGCCGTGGCCGTTGGCCAGGGCGGGGGCAGTCCTCTACAGCTGCAGGACGTGTCCGAGACCAGCCTCGCGAGCCGAGGAGCCGCAGTGGTCACGAGCGGGCTCGATCTTGCCGCATACCCTGCGGGAATTCCGGTGGGCACCGTGTCCTCGGTGCGGCACACGGGCGGCTCGCTCACTTCCCAGGTACTCGTGACCCCGTTCGTCAACCTCTTGGTCCTCCAGTACGTGGCCGTACTCCAGTGGTTCCCACCAGCTTGATGGCGAGCCGGACGGGGCCAGCGGCGCGATCGGCACAGTCGCCAGTGCGGGCGTCACCATGACGCTGAGGACCTGGGCACGCCTAGCGGTCGTTGTTCTGGCGGCGGTGCTCGTCCAGGTCGGTCTTCTGAACCAGATCGTGATCGGCGGCGCGCATCCGGACGCGTTCTTGATGCTGGCAATCTCGGCCGGGCTCGTGGCGGGTCCACAACGCGGGGCAATCCTCGGCTTCACGCTCGGGCTCGTCGCCGACGTGTTCGTACAGACGCCCTACGGGCTGTCCTCGCTTTGTTATGTGCTGGTCGCCTTCGCCGTCGGCTTGGCGGCCAGCACCGTGGCCGCGCGGCCGACGCTCGGCTTTCAGGCGGCCGCCGCTCTTCTCGGTGGGATCGGCGGGACATTGCTCTTCGCCGGGCTCGCGACCCTCATCAACCAACCGAGCGTGCCGCGCCATCAGCTCGCGGTGGTAGCTGCGGTTGTCGCGGTGACCTGCGTGCTGCTCGTGAATCCCGTTTGTCGCCTGCTTGAGTGGACGCTTGCCGTCGCGCCCGGGGCACACCGCGACGCGGGCGTTTTCGCAGGGGGTAGTGCCAGGTGAGCACGTCGGGCAGGGACAGTTCAGAGCCGCCGAGGCGGTCCCGGGACCGCCGCGGTCCCCGCGGCCCCCGCCAAGCGCGAAAGCCCGTTTCGACCCGCGTGTCGCGGCCGGTGCAGGTGCCGTACTTCCCGACGGACGACGACGGCGAGCGGCACCGACCGAGGATCGTGAGCTCGAGCCCGCTGAAGCGCCTCGAGGACGAAGAACGCGAGCAGCTGCGCCGCCAGGAGAGTGCGCGCTTTGGTTTGCGGCTCACGATCATGGGCCTGATCGTGCTGGTGGCTTTCTCCGCCGTGGTCGTCCGTCTTTGGTCGCTCCAGGTCCTGCACAGCTCGCACTACCGCAACGCCGCTCTTGTCTTCCAACAACAGACAGTCCCGATAACGCCCGCGCGCGGGCTGATTATCGCCCGAGAGGGACAGGTTCTCGTGGGTGACCAGGTGCTCCCGGTGGTCACCCTCAGCCGCTCAGCGGCGACTCAGGTCGTCATCGGACGCCTGGCGGCCCTTCTTGACCAAAGCGTCGCCGATGTCACCGCGGCGCTCAACAATCCGCAGGCGAGCCCGTACCAGCCGGTGCCGATAGCTATCGGGGTCCCGCAGTCGACCATGGTCTATCTTTCCGAGCACAAGATCTTGTTCCCCGGCGTTTCGGTCAACTTCACTGCCGAGCGGACTTACCCTCGTAGCGACACCGCAGCACAGGTGCTCGGCTACACAGGAGACATCGACGCGGCAGAGCTCCACTCGCTGGCAAAGTACGGCTACACCGCCAACGACGTGGTCGGCCAATCCGGCGTGGAAGCGACCGACGAGCTGTGGCTGCGGGGTCGGCCCGGCTCGGAGGTCATAAAGGTCGACGCATCCGGGATCCCGGTCGGAACGGTGAAGACGACAGCGCCGGTCAGTGGCGACGATGTCGTGCTCAACCTCGACCTGAACTTGCAGGAGAAAGTCGAGTCCGCCCTGACAGACCAGATCACGAGTCTGAGGGCAAACGGCCTGCCCGCCGACTCCGGCGCGGCCGTCGTGCTCGATCCGGAGACAGGCGCGGTCCTCGCGATGGCCTCAGTGCCGACTTACGACCCGTCCTGGTGGGTGGGGGGAATCTCCGACCAGCACTACCAGCTCTTGACGGGCCAGGCCGATCATGACCCCCTGCTCAACCGTGCGATCCAGGGCCTTTGGGCTCCCGGATCCACTTTCAAGCTCGCAACCGCGACCGCGGCGCTGAATGACGGCCTGCTCTCCAGCCTCGGGAACTATGTCGACGACCGCGGCTACTACCAGATCGGTCCACCTTGCAGCGGACAGTGCCTCTACTACAACAACCAGAACGAGAAGGGCCAGGGGCCGATCAACGTCACGACGGCTCTCACGGTCTCCGACGACGTGTTCTTCTACACCCTGGGGGCCGACTACTGGTACGACTCGGGTACCTACGGCCAGACGCCCGTCCAGGACGTGGCCGAGCAGTACGGGTTTGGCAAGCTCACCGGGATCGACCTCCCCAACGAGTACTCCGGTCAGATCGACAGCCCGGGTCTGCGCCACGCTCAGCATTCGGAGAACGCACAGGCCTTCCCGAGCACCTACTACGGCATCGCCGACAACATCGAGATGGCCTTTGGGCAGGGCGAGACGCTCGTCACTCCGCTGCAGGAGGCCGTTGCCTACGGCACCTTCGCGACAGGCGGCACACGCTATGCCCCCCAAGTGGTGAACTCGATCGTCTCGCCGACCGGCAAGGTCGTCAAGCAGTTCGAGCCCCGGGTCATGGGGCACGTGGCCATGCCCTCGGGCACCTATGCGCAGATACTGGACGGCCTCGAGGGCGCTGTCTACGCATCCAACGGGACCGCATACGCCACGTTCCAGGGCTACAACGGGATGCGCATCGCGGGCAAGACCGGGACGGCCACCGAGAGCTCGAACACCAACGTGCAGCCGACCGCCTGGTTCGTCGCTTTCGGGCCGACTACGAGTGCACCTCGCTATGTCGTGGCCGTCGTGATCGACCAGGCGGGCTACGGCGCGGCTGCGGCAGCTCCCGTAGCCAAGGAGATCTTCACCTACCTGTCCAACCATCCGATCGGATCACCAGACCTGCATCCTCCGTCGAACGCTCCGTGATCGGCGTGGCCGGACCGCCGCGTTCGCAAACAGCAAGCGTCCCCACCCACCGAGTCGTTGCCTCACCGAGAAAGGCCCGGCTGAGCTCAAGAATGGGCAGTCCACAGGCGGCTTCACGACGGGCGCCGTCTCGCTAGACGACAGGTCCGCGAGCTGGGTCAGAGTCGTCCACGCGTGGCACCGGGCGGACCAGGTGAACGACTAAACTGCTGCTCAAGATGACGACGACAGGAGCCTTCACGCAGTCGAGGTCGGTTGTTACGGCCGTTTCGATTGCTGTTGTGGCCGTGACTTGCTCCGTCGTTTTAGCTATCTCCGAACGTACCGTCTCCCAATCATTCGCGGGGTCCCGCGAACGAGACGAAAAAGAGCGTGTTCTCGCATTCAATCTCGGCAACCTGTCCGAGCGCGCCGGAGAGGAAACTCCTGGTGGCGCTGCTCGAGGGTTGCCGCCCGCGCCGCTTGCCGGCGCGACCTTTAGAAGGGATCTCCCCGATGTTGGATCCGACGACCGGCCGCCCGGCGTCAGTACCGGACGCGCCCGAACGCGCGGCCGATGCGCCCGAGGTGGCGAACGGTCCGCGCAACCCCGAGCCACTCGGCCCCACAGCCAGAGGAGCACGTGCGGTCGTGGTGCCCCCAAGGCCGAAGATCGGCGATACCAAACCCGCGCCGTTGTCGAAGGCTTCCGAAGGTGTTCCGGCATCGACGGGTAACGGTCGCAAAGCGCAGGCGTCCCCTGCCGGCCAACCAACGGAACTTCACGGCGCCGGGGACGACGGTACCGCCTCAGCTGCGCCGGGAACTGGCTCTTCGCGTCGACGCCGAGGCGGACGGGGACGATCACGCGGTGCCGGCGCCGCTTCGGTGGAGGCAGCCGTCGAAGCGAACGCCGTGGGAAGCGACGGTTCCCGGGCCGAGGGAGCGAGTCCTGGTCGCACGAGTGCCCCCCACGAGGCACGGGCCCGGGGTGCCACAAGTGCGCAGACCCGGCGCGGCTCGACCGTGCAGGCCGTGCCCGTCCAGCCGCCGTCCGCCTCTGGTCCCGTGCCAGGAGTTGACGCGCCTGTTCAAAGGCTGAGCCGGGATCGGCGGGGCCGGCCGGTCGGTCGCTACCTCATGTGCGTCCACGTCGAGCATGAAGCGACCCACATTGCCGTGCTCGAAGGCCGGGCGCTCATCGAGCACTTCGTTGCCCGCCCGCAAGACGACGCGAACCAGATTGTCGGCAACATCTACCGCGGGCGAGTGAAGAACGTGCTTCCCGGGATGGAGGCGGCCTTTGTCGACATCGGCACACCGAAGAACGCGGTCCTCTACTGGGGTGACGTTTCCTACGACCGCGACGACGTCGAGCGCCAGGCAGGTGCCGATCGGATCGAGCACCTGCTCCGGCCGGGCCAGACGATCGTCTGCCAGGTCACCAAGAACCCGATCGGGCTGAAGGGGGCCCGTCTGACCCAAGAGGTGTCGATCCCGGGTCGCTTCGTCGTGCTGGTGCCCGAGTCGGCAACCTATGGGATCTCGCGGCGTCTCGACGACAGCGAGCGCCGCAGGCTGCGGAGGATCCTCGACGACGTGCGTCCGGAGGGCCACGGCCTCATCGTGCGCACTGCCGCGGCCGGGGCGAGTGCCGAGGACCTGCGTAGAGACGTCGAGATGCTTGTCGGGCGCTGGCGGGAGATCGATGAGCGGACCCGAAAGCTCCCCGCGCCGGCACTCTTGTACTCCGAACCTCACATGGCGGTGCGGATCATCCGCGAAGAGCTCACCGATGAGCACAGGTCGGTTCTCATCGACGACCCAGAGCTGTTCGTGATCGTGCGCGACTACGTCTCCCAGTTCAATCCCGAGCTGGCCGAACGTGTCGAGCTCTACGACCTCTCGAACGAGGCGCTTCCCCTCTTCGAGCGGCACCACGTGCACGAGCAGCTTCACAAGGCTCTCGACCGCAAGGTCTGGCTACCTTCGGGAGGCTCGCTCATCATCGAACGGACCGAGGCACTCACCGTCATCGACGTCAACACCGGAAAGAATGTCGGTTCGTCGAGCCTCGAGGAGACCGTCTTCGAGAACAACTTGGAGGCTGCCGAGGAGATCGCCCGCCAACTGCGCCTGCGCGACATCGGCGGGATCATCGTGATCGACTTTGTCGACATGGAGATCAAGGCGAACCGCGCCTCGGTCCTCGCGGCCTTCAAAGCAGCGCTCGCGCGCGACAAGACACCGACACAGGTTTATGAGATCTCAGAGCTCGGTCTTGTGGAGATGACGCGCAAGCGCGTCGGCGAAGGCCTGGTCGAAGCTCTTTCGGAGACGTGTCCCACCTGCGCCGGGAGGGGGATCATCTTCCCCGATCAGGACTTGTGATTCCCTGCGCTATCGTTGCCGGCATATGTACGCGGTAATCGACGCAGGTGGCAAGCAAGCACGTGTCCAGGTCGGCGAACAGCTCGACGTCGAATTGCTGAGCGCGGGCCCGGGAGACGAGGTGAACTTCGTGCCCAAGCTGGTGGTTGACGGCGACCGTATCGTGACAGAACGTGACCCGCTGGAAGCCTCTTGCGTCAAGGGTCGCGTAATCGGCCTGGCGAAGGGACCGAAGATCGTCGGGTTCACCTACAAGGCCAAGGCACGAGGACGGCGCCGCTACGGGCACCGTCAGTGGTACACGACCGTCGAGATCACAGCGATCGACTTCCCCGGCAAGCCGAGCGAGAGTGCGACGCCCAAGGCGCCTGCCGACTCGGAAGACGAGCCCACCGCGGCCGTCGAGGACTGAAGGAGCAGTTTCATGTCAAAGACCAAGGGTGGGGGTTCCACCCGAAACGGCCGTGACTCAAACGCCCAGCGCCTCGGCGTGAAGGTCTTCGACGGCACGGCCATCAGCGCCGGCACGATCGTCGTGCGTCAGCGCGGCACTCACTTTCATCCAGGACACAACGTCGGCCGTGGCCGCGATGACACGTTGTTTGCCTTGGCCGACGGCAAGGTGAAATTCGGCTCGCGTCACGGGCGTCGTCTCGTGGATGTCGTAGCGGTCGAGGACTGACGCCCGACCGCATATGGTCGGCCTTCCCGGCAAGGGGTCGTTGCTCGTCGCATCACCGACTCTTGCCGACCCCAACTTCTCGCGCAGCGTCATCTTCCTGCTCGCCCACGACGATGACGACGGGACGCTCGGTGTCGTGCTCAACCGGCCTAGCCCCATCCCTGTTGACGAGGTCGTACCGGAGTGGGGAAGCCTCGCGGCGGCACCTTCGGTGCTCTTTGTCGGGGGTCCGGTTCAACCGAGCGCGGCGATCTGCATCGGGCGCACCGAGCTTCCGGAGGCTGCCGAAGCCGTCGGTTTCGCGCCGCTGTTCGGCTCTCTCGGGACTGTCGACCTGCACGAGGACCCGGCCGATGTGCATGCTCGGCTGGCCGAGATCCGCGTCTTCACGGGCTACGCGGGTTGGGGGCCCGGACAGCTTGCCGAAGAGATCGGGTCGGGGTCGTGGCATGTGCTCAACGGTTACGACCAGGACGTCCTCTCGGGCGATCCCGAAGGTCTCTGGTTCCGGGTTCTCCGTCGTCAGGGCGGATGGCTGGCCGTGCTCGCCCTGTACCCGACCGACCTGGCTTCGAACTGAGGTTCTGGTGCGGGTCTTTGCGGTCTCAATCCGCCTGGTGTTGCGGCGCGGGGCTCTCGTGTCCGGCCTCGCGAGCATGAGGGGCTGAGCATGGCATCCGCCTTCGTCGACGAGTCTCAGGTCCACGTGAAAGGTGGTAACGGGGGTGCCGGCGCCGTCTCGTTCCGCAGGGAGGCGCACGTGTCGCGAGGAGGCCCCGACGGGGGCGACGGCGGCCAGGGTGGCAGTGTGTACCTCGAGGCGACGACGAATCTCGCGTCGCTGCTCTCTTTTGTCGACCATCCGCACCGACGCGCCGGCGACGGCGGCCACGGAGGCGGCAAGAAGCGCCACGGCCGCAACGGTGCCGATCTCGTCGTGCCCGTCCCGGTCGGGACGATCGTCCATCATCCGAACGGCGACGTGCTCGCAGACCTGACTTCAGTCGGTGACCGCTACATGGCTGCCGCAGGCGGGAGGGGTGGGCGGGGCAATGCCCGCTTTTCGACCAATCGGCTCCGCGCACCTTCATTCGCCGAGCAGGCCGAGCTCGGCGAGGAGCACTGGTTGAACCTCGAGCTCGAGCTGATGGCCGACGTCGCCCTCGTCGGGTTCCCCAACGCCGGCAAGTCGACGCTCGTGTCTCGGATCTCCGCGGCGAGGCCGAAGATCGCCGACTACCCGTTCACGACGCTCGAGCCCCATCTCGGCGTCGTGCGCGTCGGAGCTACCAGCCGCCAGGACCCCACAGCCGTCGAGTTCATCGTGGCCGACATCCCCGGCCTGATCGAGGGGGCGTCGGAAGGCCGCGGCCTCGGGCACAAGTTCCTCCGCCATGTGGAACGTGCACGGGTGCTCCTCGTTCTTGCCGACCTCGGAGAAGACGAGGGACGGGCCCCTTTTGAGCAGGTTCGGGTCCTTCTAGAAGAGCTGCGGAGGTACCGCCCCGATCTGCTCGAGCGTCCGATGGTCATAGTCGGCTCGAGAGCGGACCGGCGCCCGGAACAGATCGGTGGCAGGCCTGCGGCCGCAGCGGTGCAGGCTGGCGACGACGCGGTCGGCCCCGGGATCGACCTCGAGATCTCCGCTGTGACCGGGGCCGGATTGCCAGAGCTCCTCGGCCGGCTTGCCGTCCTGGTCGAAGGTGCCCGCGCGGAGGCCCCGTCGCCGCGCCAGGCAACTGTCGTGCACCGTCCCGAGCCCGAAGGCGTGACGGTGAACCGGGAAGGCTCCGAGTTCGTCGTGGCAGGCAGGCAGGCCGAGCGGGCGGTGGCAGTATCCGATCTCACCAACCTCGACGCGCTCGAGCATGTCCACCGCCGACTCAAGCGGATCGGCGTCGACCGCGCCCTAGCGCGAGCAGGTGCCCGTGACGGCGACGCGGTCCGCATCGGCGACCTGAGATTCACCTACGAGTCCGAGCGCTGAGCGCGGTGATCGTAATCGCCAAGATCGGCACGAGCTCGGTGACCGCTCCCGACGGCTCTGTCGACACCGCAGCGGTCGCCAAGCTCTGTCGCGAGGTCGCCGGCCTGCACCGAGACGGCCACACGGTCGTGGTCGTCACCTCGGGTGCGGTCACCGCCGGGGTTGCGGCGATGGCGCCCCTCGGCTCGTACCGGACAGACCCGATGACCCTTCAGGCCCTGTCGGCGATCGGCCAACCGCGGCTCATGCGCGTGTACGAGGACGCTCTGGCCGCAGAGGGCCTGCTGGCCGGCCAGGTGCTGCTTGCACCACTCGACTTCGCCCACCGCCAGCGCTACCTGCACGCCCGCGACACCTTCACGCGGCTGTTGGAGCTCGGTGTCGTCCCGATCGTGAACGAGAACGACGCAATCGCCGACGACGAGATCCGTTTCGGGGACAACGACCGTCTGGCCGCTCTCGTTGCTCACCTGCTGCGGGCCGACATCCTCGTGCTCTTGACCGACACGGCCGGCCTGCTCAGCGCAGACCCGCGTCACAACGCGGAGGCGACCCTGATCGAAGAGGTCGCCGAGATCGACAACGAGCTCGAGCGCGTCGCCGGCGGAGCCGCGAGCCTCATGAGCCGGGGCGGTATGTCCTCGAAGCTCGCCGCCGCGAAGATGGCCGTGTGGTCGGGGTCACGCGTCGTTATCGCATCGGCCCGGCGGCCCGCCGTGCTGGCGGACGCGGTCGCGGGAACACACGGCGTGGGAACGATATTCTTGCCGCAGCGCCGGTGTCTAGGGGCGCGCAAGCTCTGGATCGCCTTTGCGCTGCGCCCGGCGGGCCGCATCGTCGTCGACGACGGAGCCCGGCGCGCAGTCGTCGAACGGGGCAAGTCGCTCCTGCCGGCGGGGGTCGTGTCGGTGGAGGGCGCATTTGAGGCTGACGACGCCGTCGAGATCGTCGGCGCCGACGGGGTGATGTTCGCCAAGGGGATCGCACGTCTCGGCGCGGCGAGGGCCGCCGAGTGGGTGGGCCTGCGCACCGGTGAGCTCTCCGACGATCTTCCTCATGAGGTCGTTCACAGGGACGACCTCGTCGTGCTCTAGCGTGTGAAGCCTTGTTGTAGAGCTGACCGGGAGGTCGTTGCCGTGTCCGATCATTTCGTGGCGACTGACGCCGATGGCCTGCAGCACCACGATGGCTACCGCCGCAGGTGGTCCTTGCCGGTGCGCGAGGCGAACGGTTGGCGGCCAGGCGATGTCGTTGAAGCCGACGAGCACGGCGCTGTGGTGCTTCTCGACGCGGGCGAGCTTCTCGACCAGCTCGGCGAGTGCGTCTTCGTGGCCGAACCGGCCGTTCAAGCCGGCTCGGCCCGGCTGGTCGCCGGTACCTCGTGGTCCGAGAAGCAGGCAGCGAGCTTCGCGCTCGATTGTGTCGAGCACATCTTGGACATCGTCCCAGGCAGCGCTGACGCAGAGCTCCCCGACGGCGGGACGCTCGGTGCCATCATCGTCTCGGCTCGCGAGTACCTCGAGACAGGCACCGGTTCTGATGTCCACAGGCTCGGTTTCGTCTCGCGGATCGCGGCCGCCCGGCGCCTGCGCCGCGAGAGCACTGCGATCGGCGATGCCGCTTTCACGGCCGCCGCACAAGCCGAGGGCCAGGGCGTCGACATCTGGAGCGACCCGGCATGGGGGACGCTTGCCGCCGCGCGTGACGCCGTGCTGGCTGCGGTCGAGGCGGTTCGTCACGTCGCCTTCCCGTTTCTCGTCGATCGCGAGACACGGCGCTACGAGGCCCATGAGGAGCACAAGGTGGCCGAGGTCGACCAGGTGGACACTCCCTGGGGCAGATTCGCCGTAGGGGGAGCGGGACCGAAGTACGCACCGTCGTGGGTCGCGGCACGCGACGCAGCCGAGCGCTCCCGCCAGGCTGCAACCGACTTGAGCGGGCCGACGGTGGGCCAAGCCGAACGGACGTGGCAGATCGCGCGCCTCAAGGAACGGCTCGGCACCGAATAGTGCCGAGCGCCTCGCAGGTAGCCTGGGGCAATGTCGACGACGCCTCTGCCAGAGCTCGGGCGGCGCGCCAAGGCGGCCGCCCGGACGCTCGCCACGCTTTGGTCCGCGCAAAAAGACGAGGCGCTGATCGCGGCTGCCGACGGACTGAATGCGCGCTCTGACGAGATCCTGAGCGCGAACGCGAGCGACGTCTCGCGCTCGGTCGCCTCGGGCGCGACAGCGACGGTGGTCGACCGGCTCCGCCTGTCCGAGGCCCGAGTCGCGGCCATGGCAGATGGGCTGCGGTCCGTCGCGATGCTGCCCGACCCCGTTGGTGAGGTGGTTGAAGGCTGTGTCCGGCCGAACGGTCTTCGGGTGGAGCGCGTCCGCGTCCCGCTCGGGGTCGTGGGAGTGATCTACGAGAACCGCCCGAATGTCACAGCCGACGCCGCAGCCTTGTGCCTCAAGTCGGGAAATGCGGCGATGCTCAGGGGCTCCGCGGGAGCCCTGGAGTCCAACCGCGTCATTGCCTCGTCGCTTCGCGAGGCGATAGAGAAGGCCGGCCTGCCAGCGGACGCGGTCCTGCTCGTCGAGGACACCGCGCACGAGATGGCGGTGGAGTTCGTCCGGCTGCGTGGCGTGATCGACTGCTTGATACCTCGAGGTGGCCCGGCGCTGCTCTCGATGATCCTGGAGAACGCCACCGTTCCGTACGTGCTCGACGGGGACGGGAACTGCCATGTATATGCCGACGCCTCAGCTGACCTCGTCATGGCCGAGCGCATCATCGTGAATGCGAAGACCCAGCGGCCGAGCGTCTGTAACGCGGCCGAGACCCTGCTCGTGCACGCGGACATCGCCGGCGAGTTCCTGCCCCGTGTCAGCCGCGCCCTGGACGGTGTCGTGCTGGCCGCTGACGAGCGGGCCAGACCACTCCTGCCGGGTTCGAGGCCGGCGACCGAGAAGGACTTCGCCACCGAATTCCTGGCGCTCGAGCTCGCAGTCGGCGTCGTGGACGACCTCGACGCGGCGATCTCGCACATCGCCCGGTTCGGCTCGGGGCATTCGGAGGCGATTGTCACCTCTGACCTCGAGGCCGCGACGCGTTTTGTCCGTGAGGTAGACGCCGCCGCCGTGCTTGTCAACGCCTCGACGCGGTTCATAGACGGCGGAGAGCTCGGCCTCGGCGCCGAGGTCGGAATCTCGACCCAGAAGCTGCACGCCCGGGGGCCGATGGGCCTCCGGGAGCTGACCTGTGTCAAGTACGTCGTCTACGGGGAAGGCCAGATCAGGCAGTGACGGCCGGTCCGGACACGAGCGTGCCGCGCTTTGATTCGGTCGACCACGTCCGAGAGGGCCTGGCCACGGCGGGCTACATCGCCGACGACGGCCTGTCGGGGGTCGTGTACCTCGCCGACCGGCTCGCCAAGCCAATCCTCGTAGAGGGTCCCGCAGGCACCGGCAAGACCGAGCTCGCGAAGTCAACGGCAGCCTTTCTAGGCTCCCGGCTGATACGACTGCAGTGCTACGAGGGTCTCGACGAGGCCAAGGCTCTCTACGAGTGGAACTACAAGAAGCAGCTGCTGCGCATCCAGGTCGAACGTGAGGCCGAGGACGCCGGAGGTGCCCGCCCGCTCGGCTGGGACGCACTCGAGGAGGACCTGTTCTCCGAGGAGTTCCTCCTCACGCGCCCTCTTCTCGAGGCGATCCGTGCCAGCGACCCCGTCGTGCTCCTCGTCGACGAGATCGACCGTCTCGAGATCGAGACCGAAGCCCTCCTCCTCGAAGTCCTGTCCGACTACCAGGTCTCGATTCCCGAGCTCGGCACGATTCGTGCTACCCAGATCCCTCTCGTGTTCCTCACCTCCAACAACACCCGCGACCTCTCCGAGGCCCTGAAGCGCCGCTGCCTGTTCCTCCATCTCGACTACCCGTCGCTCGAGCGCGAACGCGCGATCGTGCTCGCGAAGGTCCCCGGCGTGACCAACGAGCTCGCGGACCAGGTCGCCCGGATCGTCAGGTCGTTGCGCTCGCTCGATCTGAAGAAGCACCCGTCGATATCCGAGACGATCGACTGGGCCCGCACGCTCGTGCTGCTCGGCATCGAGTCCGTGGACTCCGAGACCGCGCGCTCCACGCTGAACGTCTTGTTGAAGTACCAATCCGACATCGAGGTCGCGGCCAAGGAGCTCGCCGTCGCGCCCGGGTACTGACCGCCGGCAAACCGAGCCGAAGCCCCGTCCTTGCTCGACATCCTCACCGGTTTCGTGTCCGAGTTGCGCCAGGCGGGCCTTCCCGTGTCGGTGGCGGAGGAGGCGGACGCCGCGGAGGCCCTCGGCCACCTGAGGCTCGAGGACCGGCAGGCGATCAAGTTCGCACTCGGCGCGACCCTGGTCAAGTCCGCTAATCACTGGCGCGCGTTCGACACCGCGTTCGAGATCTACTTCTCGATGCGCGGGCCGCAGTTTTCTGTCGGTGAGGGCGATGTGTCGGCTGGGCCTGAGCTCGGGCCTGTGCCCGCGGGCCTCGAGGGCCGCGGGCCCTCGAGTACCGGCGCGCTCGAGCCCGTCACGGCCGAAGAGATCGCGGCGATGCTCTTCAAGGCGCTCCACGAGGGCGACCAGATGCTCCTCGGCGCGGTGGCACGGCTCGCGGTCGCGCGCTTTTCGGGCATGGAGGCGGGCCGTCCGGTCGGTGGCACCTACTACCTGTACAGGACGCTGCGGAACCTGGATCTCGACGGCGTGCTCTCCCGGCTCGTGGCCGAGGCGCGCGCACTGGCGGGCGGAGCCGCCATGTCCGAGGACACCGACGACCAATCTCAGGCCGGGCCGGTGCTGAGAGGCCGACGTCCAGGTCAGCTCACCGCTTTGGAGGAGCGACTGCTCGAGGACGAGTACCGCGCCCGCATCGACGAGCTGAAGAAGGAGATTGAGGCCGAGATACGACGCCGACTGGTCGCCGACAGAGGGGCCGAGGCACTTGCGCGAAGCGTCCGCAAGCCCCTGCCGGAGGACGTCGAGTTCATGCACGCGACGCGCGACGAGCTCGAGGCCATGCGCAAGGCCATCGCGCCCCTCACCCGCAAGCTGGCGACGCGGCTCGCCCGCAAGCGGCGTCACCTGCGCAGGGGAGCCCTGGACTTCCGCTCGACGATGCGCCATTCCCTCTCCTACGGCGGCGTACCGGTCGAGCCGCGGTTCAAGCATCCGAGACAGGTAAAGCCCGAGATCTGGGTGATCGCAGACATCTCGGGCTCGGTGGCGGCGTTCGCGCGTTTCACGTTGCATCTGGTGTATGCGATCGCCTCGCAGTTCTCCAAGGTGCGCAGTTTCGTGTTCATCGACGGCATCGACGAGGTGACGGGCATCTTCGACAGGTCCGATTCGGTGAGCGAAGCGGTTCACCGGGTCAACCTCGAGGCCGATGTGGTCTGGGTGGACGGGCACTCCGACTACGGCCACGCGCTCACCGTCTTCTACGAACGGTGGGGCCACGAGATCGGGCCGAAGGCGACTATCTTGCTGCTCGGCGACGCGCGGAACAACTATCACGCCTCGCAGTCGTGGGTTGTCCGCGAGCTTTCCAACCGTGCGCGAAGGGTGTATTGGCTGAACCCGGAGCCCCGCTCCTACTGGGGGAGCGGCGACTCGATCCTCGAGCAGTACGCGCAGTTCTGCGACGCCGCGTACGAGTGCCGCAGCCTGCGCCAGCTCGAAGCTTTCGTCGAGCACCTTGTGTGACACCGGGCACCTTCAGCCCCACGGCTCTCCCGGGGCGGGGGATCACCCGGTATTGTTCGTGAAATGGCGATCGCACTCGAGCGGCAATTCGCGCCCGAAAGGCCGGTCGCGCCCGGCTCGAGGCTCGTGATCGTCCGCCACGGCGAGGCTGTCAGCAACGCGGAGGATCTGATCGCCGGCCATGTGGGATGTCGAGGTCTCACCGAGCGAGGTCGGCTCCAGGTCGAGGCGCTGGCGGACCGTCTCGCCAGCACGGGCGAGCTCGATGGTGCGACGGCGCTCTACTCGAGCGTCCTGCGCCGCGCGGTGGAGACGGCCGAGATCCTGCTTCCTGTGCTCGGGGATGTCACCTATCGGACCAGGTGCGAGCTCTGCGAGCGGCACCCCGGCGAGGCCGACGGCCTCTCCTGGAGCGAGTTCGACGAGCGTTACGGGCCTCTTTTGCCGGGGGAGGATCCGGGCCGCCCGCTCTCGCCCGGTGGCGAGAGCTGGCTTCAGCTCCTCGACAGGGCGGAGGAGGCCCTGTATCGACTCGTCGAGGAACATCCGGGGGAGCTGGTCGTCGTTTCGAGCCACGGAGGCGTCATCGAAGCTTCGCTGATCCGTTTCCTCGCCCTGCCGTCAAACGGGGCTCTGGTCCGGCTCTTTCCCGACAACGCGTCGATGACCGAATGGGTGTACAACGGGTCCAGGTGGTGGCTTGTCCGGTTCAACGACGCTGCTCACCTCGATCCGCACCGCCCCGACGATCCGGTCGGGCTGCGCGTTCTGGCTCCGTCGTGGGTCCGCCGGGAAGAGCCCGGCCTCGCTGAGCGCGCCTGACCGCGGTGAGCCCCGGACGACCTCAGCAGGCGTAGTCGGGGTCGAAGGGGTAGTCGTTCGGGCCGGGGGTCTCCTGCAGGATCCATGTGGCGCCGCCGGCGAAGGCGTACTTCGCTCCGCAGTACGCGGCGAGAACCGACGGGGAGTAGTAGCCGTAGCTCGACGGATACGGCGGCGATGTCCAGTAGGCGCCTGCCACCCATATGGGGATCTGTGGGCCTGTCGGGACATAGCCGCCGGTGATTCCCTGATACTGCACTGAAGTCGAGTAGATCCCTGCTGTGAGCTTCTCCGCATGCAAGAAGTCGATCGCGCCCTGGATCGTCGCGGAGTTCAACGGCTGGTCGCACGACCAGTACTGGCCGCAGATGTCGTTCTCGATGTCGAGCCACCACACTGGCGAGGAAGCACCCTGAGAGCTCGCGTACTGCACTGCGGCCTGAGCCGCGTTGTAGCCGAAGTTGTAGGCGAGGCAGCTCGCCTGGCTCGCGGCCGCCAGCTGCGCGCAGGTCCCAGCTGGGCCCTGCTGGTCGATCGTTTCGGTAGACGACGGCGAGTTGAGGAACATGTAGAGGTCATAGGGCGCACCGCCGGTCCCCTGGGCCTTGGCCGCCCAGCTGACCTCCGCCTGCAGGCACGGGTTGTAACTGCCGACAGCCCATCCGTCGACGCCGACGACAGCGACGGTGTAGTCGATGGTCCCGGACGGATAAGACGGCGGTCCGGGCAGAGCGACCGTCTGGGACCTACCGGTTCCGGCGCACTGAGGCCAGTTGATGTCGTAGCCGTAGCTGCCGGCCGGGTACTGAAGAGGCGAGACGGTCGCGACCGGCATGGCGGCTATCGACGTGACAGGCGAGGTGGCGAGCGCGGACATGAGCGTGCCGCGAGCGGTGGCCGTGCCGAAGGTGAGGACGGTGCCGTTCTGCTCGGCCATCCAGTCTCCTGAGCCGTCGGGGGTGACGGCGAGACCCACGACGGGCGATGCGGCTCTCACCGCCGGGAAGCTCGCCAGGCGCACTGCGTCGCCGAAGCTGAACACGGTCCCGTTGGCATCGGCGAGCCAGTACCCGCCGTCGTCGGGCGTCGCCGCCATCGCGACAATCGGCAGGCCCGCTGTGTCGGCTCTCGCCGAACCGTAGAAGAGAGCGTCGCCGAAGTTGAAGACCCCTCCGGTGCTCGAGGCGAGCCAGTATCCCTTTCCGTCGGTGGTGGCCACTATCGAGATGACGTGGCCCGAGATCTGCGAACGGATCGAGCCGCGGTTGCGTGCGTCGCCGAAAGCCATCACGTGGCCGGCCGAGGTGGTGAGCCAGTAGCCGCCGCCGTCGGGAGTCGCCGCGGCGGCCACGACCGGGTCGCGCCGCACCTTGCCTCCGGCACCGCCCTTGTTCGGGGCATCGCCGAACCGGAATACACTGCCGTCGGCGCCGATCAGCCAGTAACCCTTGCGGTCGGGCGTGGAGACCAGGGCGACGATAGGGGCGACGAGGTGCTTGCCGAACGCCGAGCCGTAGTAGGCAGCCCGCCCGAGCGTTGCGACCCGGCCGTCGGCCTCGGCTAGGTCGTAGGACAAGGTGTCGGGAGTCGGCATCAATACTGCGGCGATCGAGGTGACCAGTGAGGTGGAGCGCACGCCCGATAGCGAACCGTGGGCGGTCGCGGTGCCCAGAGTGAGCACGGTGCCGTTCTGTTCGGCGATCCAGGCCCCCGTCCCGTCGGGGGTGACGGTGAGCCCCACCACGGGGGAGGCGGCCTTGACCGGAGAAAGCTGTGCGAGCGCCAGCGCGTCGCCGAAGTTGAAGACCGTCCCGTTCGCCTCGGCGAGCCAGTACCCGCCGCCGTCAGGAGTCGCCGCCATCGCGACGATGGGCAGGCCCCCGGTATCGGGGCCCCAGAACAGCTGAGCGTCGCCGAACGTGAAGACTCCACCGCTGCTGAGGGCGATCCAGTAGCCCTTGCCGTCGGCCGTGGACACTATCGACACGACGCGGGCCCCGATCGTCGGCGAGAGGGAGCCGTAGTTCCTGGCGTCGCCGAATGCCATCACTTGACCCGACGCGGTGACGAGCCAGTAGCCGTTCGCGTCGGGAGTCGTCGCTGCAGCCACGACCGGGTCTGCCCGCGGCTTGCCGCCGGCGCCGCCTATGTCCCTGGCGTCCCCGAACGGGTAGACGCTGGCGTCGGCACCGACCAGCCAGTAGCCGTTGCGGTCAGGGGTGGAGACTAGGGCGACAATGGGCGCGACGAGCGGAGAGCCGAAGGCGGAACCGTAGTTTGCCGCGCCCCCGAGGGCTTGGACCTTGCCGTTGGCCTCGGCGAGGTCATAGGAGAGATTGTCGGGGGGTGGCACGACGACTTCGGCGATGGATACGACCGGAGAGGTCGCCGACACATCGCTGAGCGAACCGTCAGATGCGGCGGTGCCGAGGCCGAGGACGGTGCCGTTCTGCTCGGCCAGAAAGGCGCCCGTGCCCATCGGGGTGACCGCGAGCCCGGCAACCGGCGAGGCGGCGGCCACCGGGTGAAGGCGCGGCGCGTCGCCGAACGCGAAGACGGTTCCGTTCGCATCGGCGAGCCAGTACCCTCCGCCGTCGGGTGTCGCCGCCATCGCGACGATGGGAAGTCCCGGCGTGCCCGCCTTCGCAGATCCATGCGGAGGCGCATCGCCGAAGTTGAATACCCCTCCGGTGCTGCACGCGATCCAGTACCCCCTGCCGTCGCTCGTGGCGACAATCCCCACGGCATGGGCCCTCAACGGGGTAGTGATCGAGCCGTAGCTCTTCGCATCGCCGAAGGCCATCACCTGGCCGGAGGAGGTGACGAGCCAGTACCCTCCGCCGTCAGGAGTCGCCGTGGCGGCCACCACCGGGTCCGGCAGCAAAGCGCCCCCGGCGCCACCCTTGTTGCGGGCGTCGCCGAAGGGGTACACGCTCGCGTCCGCGCCGATCAGCCAGTAGCCCTTGTGATCGGGGGTGGACACCAGTGCGACGACGGGAGCGACGAGGTAGGTGCCGAACACAGAGCCGTAGTAGGCGGCGCCGCCGACTGGTTCGACCATGCCGTTTGCCTGGGCCAGGTCGTAGGCGAGCTCAGGCGTCGCAGTCGCCTGCGGGCTCACGCTCGGCCTACTTGTAGTGACCACAGCGCTCGGGGCACTCTTGGCGGCTTGTCCCGCCTCGGATGGGTCGGGCTGAGTCGCGCCAGCGGCGCTGCCCGCGCCCATCGAAGTGCTGCCGAGCCCCAGCGCGAGCGCGATCGCGACGACAGGGATCAGCCCGGGTCGGCTCGGGCGGCGCCTGCCACTCATGATCGATGTCACTGTCAATGGCACCTCATGGTTCGGGCGTCCCCGTTTGCTTCCAGGTGGGCTGTGCGGGCCACCCCCCGGTCGGTCCTAAGCGCGCGGCATTCCTCTTGCGAAGGTTGCGAACGCTAAGAGTGGATTCTAAGCCACTCATCGTTACCAATACAAAACTTTGATCACTTTGTCATCTTTAACACCAGAACACGCGCCACGCGGGTCACCCGCGGAGGAGCTCGGCTATGCGGAAAGCCAGATCGGTCGACTGACGGGCGTTGAGGCGCGGGTCACAGGTGGTCGTGTACCGCAATGGAAGCTGGGCTTCGAGGATGCCCTCGATGCCGCCGAGGCACTCGGTGACGTCGTCGCCGGTCAGCTCTATGTGCACGCCTCCCGGCCAGCTTCCCTGGGCATTGTGCACGGCGAAGAACCCCTGGATCTCTCCGAGCACGTCGTCGAATTGGCGCGTCTTGTGGCCGGACTCACTTGCGAAGGTATTGCCGTGCATCGGATCGCAGACCCATGCAACCGGGTGGCCGGCAACCGACACCGCGCGTACCAGCGGCGGGAGGACACTGCGGACTTTGTCGACACCCATCCGGGTCACCAAGGTGAGCCGCCCCGGCACCCGATCTGGGTTCAGCCGCTCACATAGCGCGATCGCTTCGTCAGGGGTCACAGTCGGCCCCAGCTTTACTTCGACCGGGTTCCCGATGCCCGAAGCGAACTCGACATGAGCACCGTCAATGTCGCGGGTCCGCTCCCCGATCCAGAGCAGGTGCGCAGAACAGTCGTACCAATCGCCGGTGAGCGAGTCCTTGCGGGTCAACGCCTCCTCGTACTCGAGCAGTAGGGCCTCGTGGCTGGTGAACAGGTCGACCTGATGGATAGGGGAGTCGACCGAGAGATCGACGCCGCATGCGTTCATGAAGCGGAGAGCTCGGTCGATCTCCTCCGCTATCGCCTCGAAGCGCTGGCCTTCGGCGCTTGTCGCGATGAACTGGAGATTCCAGAGGTGGACCTGGGCGAGGTCTGCAAACCCGCCTTTGGTGAAGGCACGAAGCAGGTTCAGCGTGGAGGCCGACTGATGGTAGGCGGCGAGCATGCGCCGGGGATCAGGCACTCGGGCGGACGCGGTGGGCGCGTCGTCGTTGATGATGTGGCCCCGGAACACGGGTAGCTCGATGTCGCCGACGCGTTCTGTTGCAGACGAGCGGGGTTTGGCGAACTGCCCGGCGATTCGGCCCACCTTTACGACCGGGACGCCCGAGCCGTAGGTGAGCACGACGGCCATCTGCAAGATGACTTTCAACTTGTCGCGGATCGAGTCGGCCGAGAAGTCGTCGAAGGACTCTGCGCAGTCACCGGCTTGGAGGAGAAACGCCTTGCCGGCGGCGACGGCACCGAGCGCGCGCGTGAGGCGGCGGGCCTCGCCGGCGAACACGAGTGGCGGGAGCGCCGCGAGCTGTGTGAGGACTTCAGTGCGAGAGGCCGGATCGGGCCATGGTGGCTGATGGGCGGCAGGGCGTTCGCGCCACGAGGCCGGGTGCCAGCCCCCCTCCTTCGAGGGTGCGGGTGTCGACGGGGTGGTGTTGTCGAACAGCGCCCTTTGCGCCGAAACCGGTGTGGTCCTCACCTCACCAGCGTACGCAGCCGCGCGAGCGCTGGATCGCGGGTCGGCGCGCCCGGCCCGGGACGGGGGCGAGGCTTCGCTACGCTTCGCTCGGTGTCAGGGCTTCGGCGACTCGGCGTACTTGGGGGGACCTTTGACCCCGTGCACGTGGGTCACCTCGTGGCGGCGGTGAACGCTCGACATGAGCTCGGCCTCGACCGGGTGTTGCTCGTGGTGGCCAACGAGCCCTGGCAGAAGGTCGGCAACCGCCCCGTGACGCCCGCTGCTGACCGATTGGCGCTGGTGGAGGCCGCCGTCGAAGGTGTCGATGGGCTCGAGTCGAGCGGAATCGAGATCGAGCGTGGCGGCCCCTCGTACACCGCCGACACCGTGGCCGAGCTCGAGATCAGGTGGCCCGGCGTCGAGCTGAACCTGATCGTCGGTGCCGATGCCGCAGCTGGGCTCGGGTCCTGGGAGCGGGTCGAGGAGGTTCGTTCCAAGGTCGTCCTGGTGGTGGTCAACCGGCCCGGCACCACGATCGACTCTTCGGTTCCGGACAGTCCCCTCGACGGCTGGAACTTCAAGATGGTCGAGGTGCCCGCACTGGAGATATCGAGCACAGACCTGCGCGATCGGGTTGCATCGGGTCGCCCCCTAGACTTCCTGGTTCCGATGCCTGCCATCCACGTCATTCGCGAACGCGGCTTGTACCCTGTGGCCAGATGAGCTGCCGCGGGAAGTTCCGGTGCGCACCCAAGGACGTGCCCGGCTGTGTCCAGGACCTCTGTGTGACTCGCTGCGATCGGCTCGAGCTGAGGGCCTCAAGGTCGCGTTGAGCCCCGACTGCGTGTTCGTCGCGGCAGACGCCGCCTCGTCAAAGACATCCGATCCGACCGTCGTGCTCGATGTCGGCGACCTGCTTGGGATCACGGACCACTTCGTGATCACGAGCGGCGGCAACCTGCGTCAGGTTCGAACCATCGCCGAGGAGATCGAGCTACGGGTCAAGGAGCAGGGAGGTGGCTCACCCCGCTACGTCGAGGGCCTGAACGACGCTCGCTGGGTGTTGCTGGACTACGGCCAGTTCGTGGTCCACGTCTTCTTGGAAGAGGCGCGGCAGTACTACGACCTGGAAAGGCTCTGGGCCGATGCCCCCCGGGTCGAGCGTTCGGGCCCGGCGGCACATCGCGTCGGGGCGGAGCTCTAGGTCTTCGCTTCACCTCGGGAACTCCGCCACGGGCCCTTCCAACCCGGTGGCAGCGGACCGTCACTAGTCAACCGTTCCTAAACACTGAGCAGAACTGATTCCTGCCCGGCGGGCGACCACGAACGGTCCTCAGTCGCCTCGTCGCCGGAGGGTGCCCGTTCGCCAGGAAGGGTCCTCTGCCGCGATCGCGGCT
>Ga0224557_1000659_pt1 | contig 37259 bp, 31 predicted proteins | sample 714S31014metaG_FD_180677 | JGI IMG/M metagenome (GOLD analysis project Ga0224557, IMG submission 180677) | Peat soil microbial communities from Stordalen Mire, Sweden - 717 S3 10-14 | ecosystem: Environmental > Terrestrial > Soil > Wetlands > Peat | place: Sweden: Norrbotten County, Stordalen...
GGCAATCGCCGACCCCGGCACCCCGGCCTTCCCACCGGACAACCTGACGCCACCCCAGACCCTCGCCACCACCCAGGCCAGGGTTCGCTGCCGCGCGCCCGCTGAGGACCCATTTTTCGTGTCAGTGGGGACCATTTTCACGTTTAGGTCCGACATTCCGGCGTGCGTTGCGGGTGTGGGTAGACGCGGTTCTGGTGACGACGCCATCTACTTCGACCACTCCGGCGACTGCCGCGACGGACGGCTCCACAAGAGCTGCCCCGGCCGGTGGCGCGGCGCGGTGTCGCTCGGCCACGGTCCCGACGGCAAGCGGATCCGCCGCAAGGTGTCCGGTCAGACCAAGCAGGACGTCAAGGACAAGCTCGGGAAGCTGCACAGCGACCTGGAGGCCGCCCTCGCCCGGTACACCGTGGGCCAGGCCGTCGAGGACTGGCTGCGGGAAGGCCTGGACGGCCGTGCGGAAAAGACGGTCACGCTCTACCGGCAGGTGCTGCAGCCCGTCGTCGATTGCATCGGCAAGGTAGCCCTGCGGGAGCTGACCGCCCAGGATGTCCGCCGGGTGCTGGCCGAGGTGGCGGGTACGCGCTCCAGCCGGACGGTGGGCATGGTGCACAACACGCTGGAGCGCGCGATCCGGCACGCGGAGGCCAACGACTACGTCCGGCGCAACGTCGCGGCCCTGGTGAAGCCGCCGACCGGGCAGACGGGCCGGCCGTCCCGATCGCTCACCCTTGAGCAGGCCGCTTCACTGCTGGCGGCCGCGGATGCGTCGCCGCTGGGTGCTTACGTGGTGCTGTGCCTGCTGACCGGGGTCCGGACGGAGGAAGCCCGGGCACTCACCTGGGATCACGTCGACCTTGACGGGAATGCCGCATCTGATCCGCCGATCCCGCCCTACGTCGCCGTCTGGCGCTCCGTCCGCGCCCATGGGGACACGAAAACCCAGCGGTCCCGGTGGACGTTGCAGCTCTCGGAGCGCGCGGTTAAGGCGCTGCGGGAGCATCAGGTCCGGCAGGCCGGACAGCGGCGGCTGGCGGGTGACCTGTGGCAAGACCGCGGGCTCGTGTTCTGCACCTCGACCGGATCCCCGCTCGACGCGGCGAATGTGCGCCGGACGTTCAGGAAGATCACGAAAGCAGCCGGACTCGGCGACCAGTGGGCTCCCCGGGAGCTGAGGACGTCGTTCGTCAGCCTCATGTCCGGCTCCGGCGTCCCCGTGGAGGAGATCGCCCGCCTGGCCGCTAAGGCTCCCAGTTCGGCTACCTGCTCGTTTCGCGCCAGAGGGTCAGCGTCGGGTAATCGGCGCCGACCCTGGCGCGTCCTCGGCAGAGTGGTGATCTTATGCCCTGGCGGGATGAAGCCGATGTCGGTCTGGATCGCCGTGCGCATCTACTGGTCGACGGCGCGCAGGTTTACGGGCTGGGCGATGGTGTCGTCGAGGCAGTCCAGAGACTCGGGTTGTTGTCTGGCCGACCTCGATGAGGGCGGCATATTTTTGAACAAGCCCGCGCGGTGGCCAGGACCCCGGCGGTTATGCCGGGCCGCCGCCCCAGGTCCAGTTCCGGATTTCGGGCATGTCCTGGCCGTGGATGTTGATGTACTGACCGTGTTCGACGAGCTTGTCCTGCATCAGCTGCTTGAGGTAGTCGCCGGTGGCGCCGAGCTGGGGGAGCCGGTCGATCACGTCCTGGACCAGGTGGTAGCGGTCCAGCCGGTTCTGTACCCGCATGTCGAAGGCCGTGGTGATGGTGCCTTCTTCGTTGTAGCCCCGGACGTGCAGGTTGCGGTTCGCGCGGCGGTAGGTCAGCCGGTGGATCAGCTGGGGGTACCCGTGGAAGCCGAAGATGATGTGCTTGTCGCGGGTGAACAGCGAGTCGTAATCGGCGTCGCTGAGCCCGTGCGGATGCTCGCTCGCGGACTGGAGCTTCATCAGGTCCACGACGTTGACGACGCGGATCTTCAGGGCGGGCAGGTGCTCGCGGAGGATGGAGACGGCGCCCAGGACCTCCAGGGTGGGGGTGTCCCCGCAGCAGGCCATCACGACGTCGGGCTCGGCGCCCTGGTCGTTGCCGGCCCAGTCCCAGATGCCGATCCCCTCGGTGCAGTGCACGACGGCGGCTTGCATGTCCAGCCACTGCGGCATGGCGTGCTTGCCCGCGACGACGACGTTGACGTAGTGGCGGCTGCGCAGGCAGTGGTCGAAGACCGACAGCAGGCAGTTGGCGTCGGGCGGCAGGTAGACCCGGACGATGCCGGCTTTCTTGTTGACCACGTGGTCCAGGAACCCGGGGTCCTGGTGGGTGAAGCCGTTGTGGTCCTGCTGCCAGACGTGGGAGGCGAGCAGGTAGTTCAGCGAGGCGATGTTGCGCCGCCACGGCAGCTGGCTGGTGACCTTGAGCCATTTGGCGTGCTGGTTGAACATCGAGTCGACGATGTGGATGAACGCCTCGTAGCAGTTGAACAGCCCGTGCCGGCCGGTCAGCAGGTAGCCTTCCAGCCAGCCTTCTGACTGGTGCTCGCTGAGCATGGAGTCCAGCACCCGCCCGTCGGGTGCGAGGAATTCGTCGTTGTCCTGGGTCCGGGCGTCCCACTGGCGGCTGGTGACCTCGAAGACGGCCCCCAGCATGTTCGAGAGGGTTTCGTCGGGACCGAAGACCCGGAAATTCCGCTGCACCTGGTTCAGCTCGGTCACGTCGCGGAGGAACTCGCCGAGCACGAGGGTGTCCTGGGCTTCTGCGGCGCCGGGGGCGGGCACGTCCACCGCGTGGGCCCGGAAATCGGGCATGCGCAGGTCGCGGAGCAGGATGCCGCCGTTGGCGTGCGGGTTGGCGCCCATCCGCCGGTCTCCCTCGGGCGCGAGACCGGCGAGCTCGGGCCGCAGCCGGCCGGCCTCATCGAACAGCTCTTCCGGCTTGTAGCTGCGCATCCAGCTTTCCAGCTGCCCGACGTGCCCGGGATGATCGGAGTCCACCAGCAGCGGCACCTGGTGCGCCCGGAAGGTGCCCTCGACCTGCAGGCCGTCGACGACCTTCGGCCCTGTCCAGCCCTTGGGTGACTTCAGGACGATCATCGGCCAGCGCCGCCGGGTGGTGTCGCCGGTGGCGCGCGCATCGCCCTGGATCTTCGCGATGCCGCCGAGGGCCTCCTCCAGCGTGGCGGCCATCAGCTGGTGCATCTCGTCCGGGTCGTCGCCTGCCACGAACAGGGGCTCCCAGCCGCAGCCTCGCAGGAACTGGGTCAGTTCCTCATCCCCGATGCGGGCCAGCACGGTGGGGTTGCTGATCTTGTAGCCGTTCAGGTGCAGGATCGGCAGCACCGCCCCGTCACTGACGGGGTTGAGGAACTTGGTGGACTGCCACGAGGTGGCCAGCGGGCCCGTCTCGGCCTCGCCGTCGCCGATCACGCAGGCGACGATCAGGCCGGGATTGTCGAACGCGGCCCCGAACGCGTGGCTCAGCGAGTACCCGAGCTCGCCGCCTTCGTGGATCGATCCGGGGGTGGTGGGCGCGACGTGGCTGGAGATCCCGCCGGGAAAGGAGAACTGCTTGAACAGTTTCTTCAGCCCGGCCTCGTCCTGGCTGACGTCCGGGTAGATCTCGCTGTAGGTGCCCTCCAGGTAGGTGTTGCCGACCAGCGCCGGGCCGCCGTGCCCGGGACCGGCGATATAGAACATGTCCAGGTCGAATTCCCTGATCACCCGGTTCAGGTGCACGTAGATGAAATTCTGGCCCGGAGTGGTGCCCCAGTGCCCGACCACCAGCGGTTTCACGTCTGACAGTTCCAGCGGCCGTTTCAGCAGCGGATTGTCATACAGGTAGATCTGGCCGACCGACAGGTAGTTCGCGGCCCGCCAGTACGCATTCATCCTGCGGGCCAGTTCCGGGGAAAGCGGCCCCGTCCTCACGGTATCCATTGTCGTCATGATTCAGTCCTCCGTTTTTCACGTGCGGGGTGCCGCCGCGGCGGGGTCGGCGGGGGCTCCGGGCGGTGCCTCGGCCTCGGGTTCGGCCTTGGCCCGGAGGAGTTCCTGCCGGGCGGCTTCTTCCAGGATCGGGTAGCGCGGGCCGATCTCGATCAGGGTGGCGGCGATGACCTTGCGGGTCACGCCGCTCATCACGTGCCGGATCGTGCCGTCCTTGCCGCCCGCGTCGATCGCCTGCAGGACGACCAGGACCCCGCAGGTGTCCTGACCGGTCATCCGCTTCCCCGCCCGCCGCCGGCATGATCGATGTCCACGGGCGGCAGGTCCTGCACTTCCTGCTTGGTGATCGTGAGCTGGATGCCGTCGCTGGTGCTGGCCACCGCGCTGACCGGGATGGCTACCTCCCTGCGGCCCCACAGATGACCCTCCTGCAGGAGCACATGGGTCACGTGGCCGCCGCGGCGGTCGATGACCATCCCCTGGACCCGGCCGATGTGGCCGTCGGTGGCCTGGACGTGGTCGCCGCGTCGCACGTCCATCTCCCCTGGGGGGACGCTGTCGTAGGTGACGGTCTGGGAGGGGCTCCCGCCGGCCAGGTCCATGCTGCCCATGCCGACGCCGCCCATGCCTATGCCGCCCGCGCCCATGCCGTAGTAGGGCCAGTAGCTCACCTGGCCGGGGCCGTAGCCGGCGTAGCTGCCGGTTCCCGGTATGAACTGGGTTTCCTCAGCGGGATCGAGCTTCTCGAACTCCGCCGTGGTGCAGCGGAGCTGGATCCGGCCTGCCGTCGCGTCGATGAGGTCAAGCGGGACGAGCCGGCCGGGGTCTCGCCGGTGTCTCGGCTCGACCACCAGATGGGTGACCGCCTCGGCGACCGGGTCGACGATCACGCGTGTCACCTCGCCGCAGGCCCCGTCGCTGCAGCTGGCCTCGGCCCCGATCGTGAACTGCGCCGTGCCTGCCATGATCTTTCCTCTTCCTCTTGTCAAACGCTGACGGGATGCCGGGCGCACCAGTCGCACTGGCGACGGCCATCGGTGCCGGGTTCGTCGTTGCCGTCGCGCCGGATTTCCTGCCCGTAGGGGCAGTCGCTGCTGTCGTGATACACCGGGTCGCCGGGATCGGTGCCGGTGTGGAACGGCGCCGGTTCTGCCGTGGCGTCGGCATCCGCCGGCGGCCCGTGCGCTGGCGCGGGCGGGCGGGCCTGCGCGGTGTCCTGATTTCCGGCGGGGTCGAGGATCTTGTAGGCGGCGAGTTTGACGCGGTCGGTGATCAGGAACCAGATGATCGCGTATCCCCACACGAACAGGGCCCAGTTCCAGCCCAGGCGCGGCACCAAGATCCCGGACAGCGCCAGCCCGGTCGCGATCAGTTCCGCGCCGGTCACGGCCAGGACCAGGATCCGGGCCGGGCGGATGGTCCAGAACGGGCCCCGGGTACGGGTCAGGTAGATCGTCATCGACCCGGCCACCGACAGCATCAGGTACATCAGCGTCTGCAGCTGCGGATGGCCGAGATGGAATATCTCGTCGCCGATATAGAACAGGCCGAACGCGGCGATGGGGCCGGCCACGCCCAGGACAGTGGCCATCCCGATCACCAGGCGCATGTTCCACGCCTCGGGCTGGTCCTTGTAATGCACCTTGTCGTAGGCGATGGACAAGATGGAGCCGTCGTTGAGCAGCGCCAGCACCACGATCATGATGGCGGTGACGGGGAAGAAGTTGAAGATCAAGATGGCCAGGGTGACGAACAGCAGCACCCGCAGCGTCTCGGCGATCCGGTAGATCGCGTAGCTGTTCATCCGCTGGACGATCCGCCGGCTCTCCTTGACCGCGTCGATGATCACCGACAGGCCGGGTTTCATCAGCACGATGGACGCCGCCGCCCGCGCCGCGTCGGTGGCGCCGGACACGGCGATGCCGCAGTCGGCTTTCTTCAGCGCGGGAGCGTCGTTCACCCCGTCGCCGGTCATGCCGACGATGTGGCCCCGCTTCTGCAGCACGTCGACGATGTGGTACTTGTGCTCAGGGAACACCTGGGCGAACCCGTCAGCGTTCTCGATAGCTTCCGCCGCCGCCGTGCTCTCCTCGCCTTTGGTGCCGCCCAGGCCGGCGGCATCCAGGATGCCGGTGCCCATTCCCAGGGCCCGGGCGGTCTCCCGGGCGATGGCCACCTGGTCCCCGGTGACCATCTTGACCGCCACGCCCAGCCGCCGCGCCGTCGCGATAGTCGCCTTCGCATCCACGCGGGGAGGGTCGGACAGCGGCAGCACCCCGAGGAACTGCCACGGGCCGTCCCCGTCAGCGCGGGCCACGCCCAGCGACCGGAAACCGCGCGCCGCGAAGCCGCCGACCGCCTTATCCACGGCGTTCTTGACCTGCCCGCTGTTCGCCGCCAGCGCCATGATCACCTGCGGCGCGCCCTTGGCCACCTTGAACGTGGTCCCGTCCGGGCTGGTGACGTCGGCCTCGGTGCGCTTGCCCACCGGGTCGAACGGCTGGAAATGGGTCACCTGGTAGCCCGCCAGCACCCGGTCGCTGTCCAGGCCGGCCAGGACGGCCAGGTCGATCGTGTCGTCATCATCGGCGCGGGACGCCAGCGCGGCGGCCAGGATCACCTGCGCCGAGGTGACCGTGCCCGCGGCGAACGGATCGCCCAGGGTCAGCTTGTTCTGGGTCAGGGTGCCGGTCTTGTCCGAGCACAGAACGTCCACGCCCGCTAGTTCCTCGATCGCCACCAGTCGGCTCACGATGGCCTGCTTCCTGGCGAGCAGCCGCGCGCCGGCGGCCATCGTCACCGACAGCACCGTCGGCATCGCCACCGGGATCGCCGCCACCGTCAGGACCAGTGCGAACTGCAGCGTGTCCAGGACCGGGTTGCCGCGGACGATCGACACCACGGTGATCACCGCCACCAGCGCCACCGCGAGCAGGATCAGGAACTTCCCGATCTGCAGCACCGCACGCTGGAAATGGCTGACCGTCCGGGCGTCCTGCACCAGCTCCGCCGTCTTCCCGAAGTAGGTGGCCGCACCCGTGGCGTAGACCAGGGCGCCGATCTCGCCCTGCTTGATGATCGACCCCGAGTACACCGCGTCGCCGGGGCCCGCGGTGACCGGCAGCGACTCCCCGGTCAGCGCGGACTGGTCCACCTGCACCGGGTCACCTGCCAGCAGCCGCGCGTCCGCCGGCACGATGTCGCCCATCCGCATCCGGATCACGTCACCCGGCACCAGCTCACGCGACGGCGGGGTGACCCACGTCCCGTCCCGCCGCACCCGGCACTTGACCGCCAGCTGAGCCTTCAGCGCATCGATGGCCTTGCCCGCCTGATGCTCCTCCCAGAACCCGACCGTGGCGTTGGCCACCAGCAGCAGCAAGATGATGCAGAAATCCGGCCAGTGCCGCAGCACCCCCGACAAGATCACCGCGGCCTCGATCATCCACGGGATCGGACCCCAGAAATAGGTCAGCAGCTTCAGGAGCGGATTATCCTTTTTCTCCTCAATCTCGTTCGGCCCGTATCTGGCCAGCCGCCCGGTCGCCTCAGCCTGGCTCAGGCCCTCCGGCGACGAACCCAGCCGCTTCTGCACCTCCTCCACCGGAAGGGACTTCAGATCATCCTTCGCATCCGGCACCGGGCCCGGCTCCGATCCGGGAGCCCCAGGCAGACCGGCGCCGGCTTCCTTAACGGTGCTCATGGTTTCTCCCGACTGCGGCAGTGCAGTGGCCCGCTGGCATCTGGCTGTCGTGGCAATTCCTGTGCGCAGGCGCTGGCAGGCGGCCGCGCGCCATCTGCTTCAGGCAGCGGCCCGCAGCGCGCTGCGGGCCGGAACGGCCCTCTGCCAGCTGCGGCGCCGGTGAACCCGGCGGAGGAATGATAGAGAAGAAGGCCGCACCGGCAGGCTTTCCGGCACCGAGCACGGTGGCCGGGCGGTTCGCAGACGCTCATCAGATCGTTCCTCGCATGACTCAACCGAGTCACCAAGGTCCGGAGCGACATTTTGGGATGCCCTGGAATGACCATTATCAGCGATCAGGGCAGCTCTCACGTTCACTCTACGCTCAACCGGTAGATAGCGTTACGGGGGCCGAGCCGGTTATCCCGGTTCCACTCCCCGGAGTAATCGCCGTCAGCAGCCGGCACCGGCGGCGGCCACGCTGCTGTTGCTGTCAACGCCCCGGCCGATCCTGCCGGCGGCGGTTCTGGTGCGCCGCCCTTCCCCCATCGGACTGACTGCTGCCGCTCCATCGCTGCCGGGAAGGTGGCAAGGGCGGCTTCGCGTGTATATTCACCCTTTCTGCAGGTAGTGGCGATCTCGGCATCAGCTTTCTGCGTGCTCGGCGGCGGCCATGACCAGGTCGAGTGCGGGCCTGCACACTGTGGGAATGATCCGGCTCGGAACATCTGCTGACCTGGCCGCCGCGAGCAGTGTCTACCGCCGCGCGTCGCTGTCGAATGCGGGCGACCATGACAACCTGCTCGCTCATCCGGATTACCTGATCCTGGGGCCAGAAGGCTTGGCCGAGGGCCGCACCCATGTCGCCGAAGAGGACGGCTCGGTGATCGGCTTCGCCACCTGGGCCGAGACCGCCGGCATCACCATGCTGCAAGACCTGTTCGTGGACCCGGGCCATATGAGGTGCGGGATCGCCACGGCGCTCGTCAGCCGCATCGCCGACGTCCTGCGGGCGCGAGGAGCAGAGCGCCTGGAGGTCACCGCCAATCCTCACGCGCTGGAGTTTTACCGCGCCTTCGGCTTCGTCGACTGCGGCGTCGCGGAAACCGACTTCGGCGCCGCGCCTCGCATGGTGCTTATGCTCGCCTGAGAGGGCCGGCGCCACCCGGTCTGGGTGCTGCGACACAGGCAGCTGGATAGCCACCCGGTCGGCGTAGCCATTCAGCAAGCGCCAGTGGTGTGATGCGGCCGGTCGTTGGTGCTGCTGCGTCTCTCACATTTTGTGGTCGTCTCGGTCAAGCAGTTGGTCGATCGCCGCCGCACGCGCCTTCATCTGCTCGCCGGACGGCGTCCGGCCGGTGCCCTGGATCATCCCGTGGCGTATGAACCGCCACTGCCTGACTGCCGGCCCGTACCCGGTCAGCATGTGACGCAAGGCCGAATGGCACCACCACCCGGTAGCCGCAGTCGATACCGGATTGACTGCTGCGCGTACGCGACGCCCGATCCGGGACATCCTGCCTCCCGCTTGAGAACGGATCCGCCTGCACCCATGATGCGCCCGGTCACGGCGATGATGCGAACCGGCGCGCTACGCGGTTGCTGTCATGCCCGCCAGGTCGATGCTGGCCTGCCATAGCCGGGCGGCGGCTGTGGTGTCGTAGGAGGCGTTGCTGGAGGTCTTGGGTTTGCGGTTGACGAAGTACCGGCCGGTGATGCCCTCGACCTCGGGTGAGGAGGCGAGGTAGATCGGTGTGGCCGCGCCTTGGGCCGGGGTCTTCATGAACAGGCGCGCCACGCCGATCATGACGGCGAGGTATGCCGCCTGGTCTTCGGCGCCGAAGCTGGTGCGTACCACGCCGGGGTGCAGGACCGTGGCGGTCACGCCGGTGTCTTCCAGGCGGCGGGCTAGCTCGTAGGTGAACATCACGTTGGCCAGCTTCGACTGGCTGTAAGCGCGCTGCCCGGAGTAGTTCCGCACGCCCTGCAGGTCGTCGAAGTCGATGCGGCCCCTGGTGTGGGCGCCGGAGGAGACGGTGAGGATCCGGGCGGGTGCGCTCGCGGTGAGGCGGTCTAGCAGCAGGCTGGTCAGCAGGAACGGCGCGAGGTGGTTCAGCGCGAAGGTGTGCTCCAGGCCATCGGCGGTGACGTGCCGGTGCGCCCAGAACCCGCCGGCGTTGTTGACCAGTACGTCCAGCCGCGGGTAGGTGTCCAGCACCTGAGCGGCCAGACGGCGCACCCCGGCTTGAACCGACAGGTCCGCGGCAAAAGCATCCACCGCTGGGCTACCCGGCGTGGCACGGATGCCCGCAGCGGCCGCCTCGGTGCGGGCCGGATCGCGGCCGGTGATGCCGACCCGGGCGCCCAGCGCGGCGAGCCCGATAGCGGTGGCCTTGCCGATGCCGCCGGTGCCGCCGGTGACCAGAACGGACTTCCCGGCCATGAGAGGGGCGTCAGCCATGGTTCAGCCCTACCCCGGCGGCCGCCCGAAGGCAGTCACGGGCCCGCCCGGCTAGCCGCTCGTCATAGGCCATGCTCAGATCGTAGGACCCTTACCTTGCCTGATCGACCCCCAGCGTAGATGAGCGGGTAGTCTTCGCCGCGATGCGCGGCGGCACTGTACTTGAAGGCCATCGCGACTCTGGCGGCGCGGGTTAGTACTCCAACCGGACTTCGTTACCTGCGGTGAACAGGCGCTGGACGGGTACCAGGGAATCCTGGCCAACGCCGTGCTGCACCACCTGAACCGGGACCAGTTTGAGGACGTGCTGCGGCGGGCTCGCACGGCAGTGGCCGCCAGCGGCGTCCTGGGATTCACCGTCAAAGAGGGCGACGACGCCGCATGGAGTGAGCACAAGCTGGGCCTACCGCGCCACTTCACCTACTGGCGAGAGCCGGCGGTACGCGCCGCACTGCACCGCGCCGGCTGGCCGCACGTTTCCATATGCCATGTGGCCAGCAGGGACAACTGGCTCTACGTCCTGGCCCTCACCAGCACCGCCGGGCCGCCGGATACAAGCACCCCGGACAAGTGCCCCTGACTGAACTACCAGCCGCAAGCCCGCGAACCATGACCATACCGAAGTCCGGTTGGAGTATTAGGGCGTCATGGGGCACTGGACCATGGGGTGGCGTGACAGCCGGGAAGCTGTCCGGCCAGGTCCTCGAAGTGGTCGCCCGGACCGGTGGGCGGTTGGAGCCGGGCGGTGATGCGGATGGCGAGAGGGTCGCAGCCGGCATTGGCGAGGTGCTCGCGGAGCAGGTCAGCGGCTCGCGTGGCCTGGCCGGCGGCCGCGGTGGCGACCACTTCGATGTGATGGCGTTCCCAGTTCATCGCCCGGCCGTCGGGCGGCTGGCCTGGTGTGCCGGTGAGGGCGTTGAGGTCGGCGACGGCTAGGGCGAAGCGGGGGTCGGCGCTGACGGCCAGGCGCAGGGCTGCGGCGGCCCGGTGCGGGCCGGCGGCTCGCTGCGCCCGGCGGTACCAGGCGGCCGCCCGGGGGCTGGCGGTGACGACCCGGCCGTGGTCCTCGACTGCGGGTCCGGTGGCGGGCAGATGATCATGGTGGCTGGGACCCTGGCGTGGCGATGGCTGCATGACGGCCAGGGTGCCCGGGGGGCCTGAGGCGGCGCTGAGATGGTGCTGTGGTCAGCGGGCGAGCAGCGCTAGGCGGGCGGTGAGGGCGGCCACATCGGGCTCGTCGGTCAGTGAGCGGTACGCCGGCCCCTGGGCGCGCCGCAGCGCGAGAGCGGTGAAGGCTTCGGTGTGGTCAGGAGCCGGGCCGGCGATCGCCTTGACCGCGGCTACGACGGTGTCGGCAAGAAGCTGGGTGGCCGGATCCCCGCTGGCCGCGGCGCCTTCGGCGGCGTCGGCGGCGTAGACGGCGGCCTGGTCTGGGTGGCCGGCGGCGAGCGCCCACCAGGCCAGGCCCGCGAGCACCCGGGGCGGGCCGGCCGGAAGGTCGATGTGCCGGTAGTGACCGCCCGCCGCGTCGAGCAGGGCCCGGGCCCGCGGCAGGTCACCGAGGCGACGCGCCACTGCCGCCTGGCCGACCATGGCGTCGGCTGACACCCATGGGTTGAAGCTGCAGCCGATCGCCTCGGCGTAAAGGGCGTCGGCGGCTTCGTCGTCGCCTTGCCTGGCCCGCAGCGTGGCCAGGGCGACCAGGCTGAACGGCACCTGAAGGGGCTGTCCGGTGGCCCGGCATCGCTCCAGGAGCACTTCGTAGGCCGCCGAGGCCGCATCGAGGTCCCCCCGGATCTCGGCGATGCTGGCCAGGGCGTTCAGCGGAGAGACGACCAGCAAGACCTCGCCCGCAGCGTCGAAGCGTGCCAGGCTCGAACGGGCGGCTGGCTCGGCATCTTCCAGCCGTCCCAGCGATAGCAGGTTCCACGCGACGATCAGGTCGTGCACGCCGAGCAGCCAGCCGTGACCAGCTTGTTCCAGCAGATCCCGGGCCTCGCCCAGGGCGTCGAGCGACCGTCCGAAGTGGTGCGCGAACCCCAGCACCGTCGCGCAGATCACCAGCGCCTCCGCCAGGCGGACCCGGTCGTGGCCGGTCCTCAGCGCGGCCACAGCCTCCTCGCATTCGATGACGCCCGCCGCCGGGTGAGCCGACATGCCCACGCAGTAGCCGTGCCAGAGGCGGGCGGTCGCTGCCGCTTCGGGACGGCGCGGTCCTTCGGCGCCCAGCGCGTCACCGAGCCAGCGGGCTCCTTCGAGGAAGTCGCCGTTGATGAACCATAGCCAGGCCATCCCCGAGGCCAGCGACAGCGCCCCGTCGGCGTCGCCCGTGGCGATGTACCAGTCGAGCGCGGCCCGCAGGTTGCCCGACTCCGCGACGAGACGATCCCGGCATCCTGGCCCGGTGGCGCCGCGCAGGCCCTGGTGGGCTTCGGCGGCCAGCTGCCGGTAATACGCCGCGTGGCGGGCCCGGATGGCGCCGGCTTCGCCGGATTCACCGAGCCGTTCCCTGCCGTACTGCCACAGCGTCTGGAGCTGGCCGAACCGGGCCTCGTCGCCGCCGGAGGCGGTCACGAGGGACTTGTCGACCAGCCGGCTGAGCACATCGAGGATCTCGCCGGCCGGTACCTGGTCGTCGGCGCAGACGGCCTCGGCCGCGGCGAGCCCGCAGCCGCCGGTGAATGCGGCCAGCCGGGCGAACAGCCAGCGTTCGTCGGAGAACAGCAGGTCATAGCTCCAGTCCACCACCGCGCGGAGCGTCTGCTGGCGGGGCAGGGCGGTGCGGGCGCCCCGGCTGAGCAGCCGGAAGCGGTCGTCGAGGCGTTCGGCCAGGGTGGCCAGCGGCAGCGCGCGGAGGCGGGCTGCGGCCAGCTCCACGGCCAGCGGCAGGCCGTCCAGCCGGCGGCAGATGTCCTCGATCACGCCGGCGGCCGGCCCGTCGGCGGTGAAGCCGGGCCGCACGGCCCGGGCGCGTTCGACGAACAGTTCGGCGGCGGCCGCCGGGGCCAGCCCGCCCACCGGGACCAGGACTTCGCCGGAGATGCCGAGCGGCTCGCGGCTGGTGGCGATCAGCCGGAGACCGGGCACCGCTCCGACCAGGGTGTCGGTCAGCGCGGCGGCCGCGCCGATGACGTGTTCGCAGTTGTCGAGGACGAGGACCAGCGACCGTCCGGCCAGGTACCGCACGATGAGCTCGGTGGTCGATCCGGCCGGAGGGCTCGCGAGCGCGGCCGCGGCCGCCCCGAGCGCGGCGGCGGCGGCCGGCACCACCCCGTCGGGCCCGGTGACGCCGGCCAGCTCGACGAGCCAGGCGCCGTCGGGGTGCTCCGGGCGCAGCGCGGCGGCCGCCTCCACCGCGAGGCGGGTCTTGCCCGCCCCGCCCGGGCCGGTCAGCGTGACGAGCCGGCTGAAGCGAACCGCCTCGCGCAGCTGGGCCAGCTCGGCGTCGCGGCCGACAAAGCGGCCCAGCCGCTCCCGCAGGTTGCCCGCGGCCGCCCCGCCCGCCGCGGCCGCCCCGCCCGCCGCAGCCGCCGGGACCGGAGCCGGGCGGCCCGGGGCGCTGGCCGGGGCGAGCGACGGGTCCTGGGCCAGGATGCGGGCCTGGAGCTCGCGCAACGCTGGGCCGGGGTCCAGGCCCAGCTCGCCGGCCAGGTGATCACGGACTTCGGCGTAGGCGCGCAAGGCCTCGGCCTGCCGTCCGCTCCGGTACAGGGCGAGAATGAGCAGCTCCCACAGGCGCTCACGCAGCGGGTGTTCCCGGCACAGCACCTCCAGCTCGCCGGCCAGTTCCCCGTGCCGCCCCAGGCCCAGGTCGGCGCCGGCGCGGGATTCTGTCGCCACCAAGGTCAGCTCATCGAGCCTGGTCCGTTCGGCATAAGCGAAGCCTGCATAGGCGAACTCGGCCAGCGGCTCACCTAGCCGCAGCCCGAGCGCGTCGCCCAGGGTCGCTGACGCCGACGCCAGCTCGCCGTCGGCGGCCAGCCGCCGGCCCTTCCGCACCAGCTGCTCGAAGCGGACGACGTCGACCTGATCGGGCTGCACATCGAGGGCATAGCCGGCGTCGCTGGTGACGATGGCCGCCACCCCGAAGGTGCGGCGCAGCTGGCCGATCTGGGCCTGCAGGGCGTTGGCCGGGTTCGCCACCTGCCCGTCGCCCCACAGCGTGTCGATCAGCCGGTCGGCACTGACCGGCTGTCCCCGCTGCAGAGCCAGCAGGGCCAGCAGCGCCCGCTGCTTGGCGCCGCGGACCGGCACGGGCACGCCTGCGGCCAGCACTTCAAGCTCGCCGAACAGCCGTACCTGCATGACCTCACCATAGGTCCCGCCTCAGCGCCACGACAGTGCCGCCTCAGGACTCCGGCACAGGCTGGCGGCCAAGACCACAGCACATCAGGGAAAGGACGAACAATGATCGAGGCCCAGCACCTCACCAAGCGGTACGGCAAGACGGTCGCCGTCGACGACGCTTCCTTCGCCGTCCGGCCCGGCCGGGTGACCGGCTTCCTGGGACCGAACGGAGCCGGCAAGTCGACCACCATGCGCATGATCCTGGGCCTGGACACGCCGAGCTCCGGCTCCGTCCTGGTCAACGGCAAGCAGTACCGCGAGCTGACCGACCCGCTCCGGTCCGTCGGGGCGCTGCTGGACGCGAAGGCCATCGTCGGCGGCCGCAGCGCGGCCAGCCACCTGGCGTGGCTGGCCGACAGCAACGGCATCGCCCGCCGCCGCGTGACCGAGGTGCTCGAGCTCGTCGGCCTCAGCGATGTCGCGGGACAGCGGGTCGGCACCTTCTCGCTCGGCATGAACCAGCGGCTCGGCATCGCCGCGGCGCTGCTCGGCGACCCCGAGACGGTGATGTTCGACGAGCCGATCAACGGCCTGGACCCGGACGGCATCTTGTGGATCAGGAACCTGATGAAGTCGCTGGCCGCTCAGGGCCGCACGGTGTTCCTGTCCAGCCATCTCATGAGCGAGATGGCCCAGACCGCCGACCACCTGCTCGTCATCGCCCGGGGCCGCATCATCGCCGACGCCAGCACCGATGAATTCGTCAGCCGCAACTCCACCCCCAGCGTCCGGGTCCGGGCCCTGCAGCCGGCCGACCTGGCCGCCGCCCTGACCCGGCGCGGCGCTGTGGTCGAGCGCTGTCCCGACGGCGCCATGATCGTGACCGGCCTGGACTCCGCCGCCATCGGCGGCGCCGCGTCCGCCCACGAGATCACCCTCTTCGAGCTCGCCGCGCACGGCGCGTCGCTCGAGGATGCGTTCTTCGAGCTGACCCGAGACGAAACCGACTACCACGCCGGCCAGCTGGCCGGCATCAGCCAAGGAGCCTGACATGAGCGCGACCACCTACCCCAGCACCCCGGCCCGGGCCACCTTGGTCAGCCGGACCCTCAAGGCGGAGTGGACGAAGCTCCGCACCCTGCCCTCCACCTGGCGCACCGCCGCCCTGACCCTGGCCCTGGGCGTCGGCTTCGGCGTCGCCGTGGCCTTCTCCGAAGTCAGCCAGTGGCACACCATGACCGCGCAGCAGCGCCAGGTATTCGACCCGGCCAGCGCCTCGATGAGCGGGGTCATGATCGCCGCGGTGGTCCTCGGGGCGCTCGCCGCGCGGACGGTAACCGCGGAGTACTCGACCGGAATGATCCGGTCCACCTTCGGCGCCATGCCCGCTAGGCGGCTCGTGCTGGCGGCCAAGGCCGCTACCTCGGCCGCATTCGCGTTCCCCGTGACCCTGCTGGGCAATGCCGTCGGCTTCGAGCTCGGCCAGCGGATCTTCGCCGGCCAGCACGCCGCGGTGACCATCGGGCATCCCGGCGTGCTGCAGGCCATGTTCTTCGGAGCCGTAGCGGTAAGCCTCGTCGCCGTCATCGGTGTCGGCATCGGCGGCCTCATCCGGCACACCGCGGCAGCGGCCACCATCTTGTCCCTGATCATCATCGGGGGACTCACCGTCGGCCAGTTCCTCCCGGCCGGCTGGCGTCAGTACATGCCCGGCATCGCCACCCAGGCGGCCGTGACCGTTCACCGCTCAGCCGGGCTGCTGCGGCCGGGCACCGCCCTCCTGGTCCTGGCCGTATACGCCGCCATCGCCCTGGGCGCGGCCGCCATCCGAGTGGCGCACCGCGATGCGTGACCCCGGCTCAGACCTCCGAGATCAACGACAGGCAGGAAAGGAAACTCTCGTGAACACCTCTATCATGACCACTATCCAGCGGACCAGCAACGGGACGACGATGCAGGCGATCACCCAGGACCGCTACGGCGAGGCCGAGGACGTGCTGCGGCTCGAGGAGATCGCCCGGCCCGCGATCGGCGACGACGAAGTGCTGCTGCGCGTGCATGCCGCCGGCGTCGACCGGGGCGTCTGGCACCTGATGACAGGCTTGCCCTACCCGGTGCGCCTGGCAGGCTACGGGATCCGCGCCCCCAAGACCCGGGTGCGGGGCCGGGAGGTCGCCGGGCGAGTCGAGGCGACCGGGCCGGCCGTTACCGCGCTGCATGTCGGCGACGAGGTGTTCGGCATCGCCGACGGCTCCTTCGCCGAGTACGCCAGCGCCCGGCCGGGCAAGCTGGCGCCCAAGCCCGCGAACCTCACCTTTGCCCAGGCCGCGGCCGTCCCCGTCTCGGCGCTGACCGCCCTGCAGGCGGTCCGCGACCGCGGGCGCGTGCAGGCCGGGCAGAAGGTACTGGTCATCGGCGCGTCCGGCGGCGTGGGAACCTTCGCCGTCCAGATCGCCAAGGCAGCCGGCGCCGAGGTCACCGGCGTCAGCAGCACGGCGAAGCTGGATCTGGTCCGCATCCTTGGCGCGGACCACGTTATCGACTACACCCGCGATGACATCACGGCCGGCGACCGCCGCTACGACGTGATCATCGACACCGGAGGCCACCGCCCGCTCAGCCAGCTACGCCGGGCCCTGACCCCGCGCGGCACGCTCGTCATCGTCGGGTCGGAGAGCGGCGGACGATGGCTCGGCGGAAGCGACCGTCAGCTCCGGGCCCTGATGCTCTCCCCATTCAGCAGCCAGACACTGACCACCTTCATCTGCTCGGAGAACACGCAGGACCTGCAGGCGCTCACCCGGCTCATCGAGTCCGGCCAGGTGCGGCCGGTCATCGACCGGACCTACCCGCTGAGCCAGATCCCCGAGGCCATCACGTACCTGCGGGACGGCCACGCCCAGGGTAAGGTCGTCGTCAGCCTCTGAGGCACAAGCCGTGACGGATTCCAGGCAACCAGCGGGCACTCAGGCTCCCCTCCAAACCGCTCAACCAGTCGGCGGCAAATGAGGACGTCCGCCCGGGCCGCTGTGACGGCCGATTTTCTCTTCGCAAAGGTAGGAGTTGACCCTGGCGGAAGCAGCTTGCCGACGGTTCAGCACTGTCTGCCCGTATGCGAGTATCGGAGGATGATCGCGCGAACCTGGCGCGGAGCGGTCCGGGCCAAGGATGCTCCCGCTTATGCAGCGTATGTGCAGAAGACCGGCATCGAGGGTTATCAGCGCACGCCCGGCAACCGCGGGGCCTGGCTGCTGTGGCGAGTGGACGGTGATCGCGCCGAATTCGTCACGGTGAGCTTCTGGGAGTCCCGGGCCGTGATCGAGGCTTTTGCCGGCCAGGACATCGAGCAGGCCGTCTTTTATCCCGATGACGACAAGTTCCTGATCGAGCGCGACCTGACCGTGCACCATTACGAAGTTGCAGGAACGGAGTAGGGTCCTAGGTTCCCGAAGCGGCCTGCGCGTCGGATCGCACCTCGTTTGTGACCGCCAGCAAAGGAGCGGACTGCAGATGAGCTGTTCGGCGTTACCACCAGGAAGAGCAGATCGCTCCTGAACCGGTCGTCCCGGCAGCAAAGATACGCTATTCTATTCCCAGTGGCCTTCGTGTTGCGGGCACAGCCATCCGGTCGAATTGCATGTCTTGCAGGTGAGGTGGCCCCCCAGAGGTCCACTCTTAGTTTGGCCATCGCAGTACTTGCATTCGTAGAGTGAGCTGTGACACTTTCTACATTCCATTGTGACCTCCGATAAGATTAGCAGAACTCAGCGGGCTTACGACGAGTAAATATCCAGGTTAGATGAGGAAGTCTTTGAAGCGTTACGGGATACTTAGCTGTGATACTTATTGATGTTCTGGGGTGAGAACTGGCTTTAGAGTGTCATCAGCCTGAGCGAGTGAGATCATGAGTTTCTTCCTGGCAGCGCTTGCCTGCAATCTGTCACCCTGACGGCTAGCATGCGAATTTATGATAACGCGTCGTTTCGTCCCCTCATCCCAGACTGCGAGCTTAAGCGTGTATCCTATACCTTCACTACGCGCTTTGTAGCCTCGGGCTATCGGAAAGAACGCGTTTACTGCAAAATCCGGTTCGCGGTCGATCCCGCTGAAGGCGTCGTTATTCTCGGGCTGAATCCACTGAACTTTCCCGCCGAAGATTAGACCTCCCACACCTCGTACTCGGGGTGCCAATTCGCGAAACGACTGGGCAATCCAGCGAGCATCCTTATCGGATGCGTAGACTTCGGTCTGCAGCTTTCCTAGATCGGCCATCTTGATTGCTTCCATTGCTGTATGCCGTGCGGCCTAACCACACGGGTGTAACGGATGCCGCATATCGGGAGTGGACAAAAACTACTCCACGGAGTTAGCTCTCAGCATGCCACTATGTGTTGAGAAACGGATGTCCGAGAGCTTAATGATATCAATCCGTTATAACACATAAAATCGCACTTACCGTCGCAAAAGGAATATATCGTATCGAATAGATATCCTAAAAAAGTTCCAAATGCTGACACTTCCTGGTCGCCGACCAGCACGAGTTAGGCTTTAACTTCCAGTTTCGACATACCGTTGCGATAACTGCAATTTTGCGATATCGGCACTAAGATCCAAATAACAACGTACAGTAGCGGAACTCGGTCCGGGGATTATCAGCGCGGGGTTTCCTCCTTACCTGTTCCTGGCGGCTGTGGGCGCCGGGAAGTGACGTAAGCCAGTGCGTAGACGCCGGCCGAGGCGGTCAGGCTTGTGATCAGCGCTGCCATGGTTACCTCGATAGTGCCATTCTGGATGTCGGCCGCTCGCGTCCCGTCGTTGCTGATGGTCAAGTATGACGGTGCCAAAGCTGGCGCGGTTCCCTCGAGTTCTGCTGCGGCAGGAGAGACCGGCATGATCGTGTTCCAGGCGATCAGTTCGCCGAACTTGGCATAACCTGCACCCGCGGCGCAGTCCTCCGGCAGGCCGGCCGTCAGCAGCCAGCGGACCGGAGATGAACGTGCAGGTCTATGACGTCGGCGGCGGGGTGACCGTGATCATGGCGGACGCGATGGTTTCGTGGCAGTCGCCGCGGCCGACTGCCGAGGTGATCCCGGCCTCGGTCACCACGGTGACGATCGCGGCGTCCGCGTCGCGGCGGGCGGCCCGGCGGTCGCGGACGGGCGTCCGACTGGGCCACGACGAGGCACTGGTTCTGTCGGAAGGGCCCCTTCGGGGGCTCGTTAAGCGAGCCAGACCCATCCGGCGATCAGCGTCCTCGACCGCCGTGCCATCGGCATCGTGCTGGTCATAGACTCGAATAGTAATCTTCACCGGCGAAAGCTACCGCCCTGGCCGCTTACCGGCGCGGCTCGAGCACACTGCTAGCCGTTCGGTGCCGACAAGCGCAGGTGGTTGCCCGCTGACGCGAGAGCCGGCCATCCGCTTGAGGACGTCGGTCGGGGGACCGTCTAGCGGAGGTGGACACCGTCAGCACCCCAGCCCAGTGGGCTGCCCGGGGCGGGACGCCACGATAATGGTGCAATCCGGGTCAGCTGCGGGAGGGGGATCGCGGACTATGACCGACCGCCAGATATTCACGTCCCGGCTGATGGGCCGTCCGCTGCTGGACAGCGAGGGCATGACCATCGGCCGGATCCGTGATGTCGTGATCCTGCCCGCCGGGACCGAACCGCCTCGCGCGCTTGGGCTGGTCGTGACGTTGCAGCGGCGCCACATCTTCGTCAACCTGGGCCGGATCGCGGAGATCTCCATTGACGGCGCACACATGCGGGGCGGAACCGTCGACCTGCGCCGTTTCATCCGGCGGACCGGGGAGATCCTGACGTCCGACCTGTACGGCCGGGCGACCAAGGAAGGCGTCGTCGCCGACGTCGCGATCGTTCCCTACGAACAGCAGCGAGTGGGCTGGGAGGTCTCCTCGTTCGCCGTGGCGCAGGGCCGGGGCCTGCGGCACCGGGGCACCACGATCGTGCCGTGGGATTCCGATCCCGAGCTCTTCCACGCGGGTCCGCTGGGCGAGCAACTCGTCAGCCTGCGCAAGATGCGGCCGGCCGACCTCGCCGCCGCCGTGGAGGGAATGTCGCCGACTAGGCGGGGCCAGGTCGCGGCCGCCCTGGATGACGAAGAACTAGCCGACCTGCTCGAGGAGATGTCGGAACAGGACCAGATCCGGCTGCTGGCCGGCCTCGAGCTTGAGCGCAGCGCCGATGTGGTGGAGGAGATGCAGCCCGACGACGCTGCCGACCTGCTCGCCGAGATGCCGCCCGAGCAGCGCGAACGGCTGCTGGCCGCGATGGAAGCAGTCCAGGCGGCCGACCTGAGACGGCTCCTGCTCTACGATGCGACGACGGCCGGCGGCCGGCGGCCTCGCAGCCCCTTATCGTCACCCCGGACATGCCGGTCGCGGCGGTGCTGGCCCAGATCAGAGACCCTGAGATGCCGGTTACCTCGGCCGCGCAGGTGTTCGTCTGCGAGCCGCCCGTGATGACGCCGACCGGTCGCTTCCTCGGCAGCGTGGGGTTCCAGCGACTGCTGCGCCAACCGCCCGCGGCCGAAGTCGGTGAGTGCGTCGAGGCGAGCGTTTTCGTCCGGCCCGATCTGCCCGAGCGCGAACTGGCGGCCCGGCTCGCCGCTTACAACCTCATCAGCGTCGCGGTCTGCGACGAGGGCGGCCGTCTGCTTGGCGCGGTCACCGTGGACGATGTACTTGACCACCTGCTGCCGGTGGGCTGGCGAAGGACGGGAGAGTGATGTCGCGGTTTTCCTCCCGCCGTCTCAGCGAGCGAATCGACCTGTCCGTTCCGCGCGGCGCATCACCGCGGATGGGCGCCCGATACGACGCCGACGCCTTCGGGCGGATATCAGAGGCGGTCGCCCGTTTCCTCGGCACCGGCCGGTTCCTGGTGGGCCAGACGGGGCTCGTCATCGGCTGGATCGTGCTGAACACCATCGGCTTGGTCAACCACTGGGACCCGTATCCGTTCATCCTGCTCAACCTGGCCTTCTCGACCCAGGCCGCCTACGCCGCGCCGCTGATCCTGCTCGCCCAGAACCGGCAGGACGACCGGGACCGGGCCAACATCGAGCGCGACCGGGAGGTAGCGGCCCGGACCCAGGCCGATACCGAGTTCCTCGCCCGTGAGCTGGCCTCTGTCCGCCTAGCGCTGGCTGATGTGGTGACCACCCAGGACCTCGAGGACTCCCTGTCCCGGCTGGCCAAGCTCATCGCCGACCAGCCGTTCCCAGCCGCGCACGATCCGCTCGCTTTGCCCGACGCTTAGTGACCGCGCGGCCATCCGCGCGTCGGCTCAGGAGCTGAGCAGCCCCTCGCCAGCCGACCGGGACACGATTTCATGAAATAAGTGTTACATCATGTATACGGCGGTCTAGCTGGACTTTAAGATTCTTATTGTCCTATATATTGGACATGAGCAGTTGCTGACGCGGGGTGGGACATGGGGCTCGTTGCGGGACTTCAGACGGGAGATCCCCGCGAGATCGGACCTTACCGGACGCTAGGGCGGCTGGGCTCCGGCGGCATGGGACACGTGTTCCTCGGCATGTCGGCAGGCGGCCGCCCGATCGCCGTCAAGGTCATCCGCGAGGAACTCGCCGACGATCCTCAGTTCCGGACCAGGTTCCGGCAAGAGGTCGCCGCGGCCCGCAAGGTGAGCGGGCTCTTCACCGCCTTCGTGGTCGACGCCGATCTGGACGGCCCGATGCCGTGGCTGGCCACGGCCTATGTCGCCGGGCCTTCGCTGTTCGAGGCGGTGCAGGAGCACGGACCGCTGGATGCGCGGACGCTGCTGGCCCTGGCGGCGGGTCTGGCCGAGAGCCTGAGCGCCATCCATGCCGCGGACGTCGTGCACCGGGACCTGAAGCCCTCTAATGTCCTGCTGGCCGAGGATGGCCCGCGGGTCATCGACTTCGGGATTTCCGGGGCGGCTGAGGCCAGTGCGCAGACCGGTGCGAACGTGGTGATCGGCTCGCCCGGGTTCATGTCCCCTGAGCAGGTTCTCGGCCATGACATCGGACCGCCGAGTGACATGTTCAGCCTGGGCGCGGTCCTCGCTTTCGCGGGGAGCGGCCAGGGTCCGTTCGGGTCCGGATCGAACGCGGCACTGATCTACCGGCTGGTTAATCACCCGGCTAGCCTCGGTCAGCTGCCGGCTGAGATCCGGCCGCTGGTCGGGCGCTGCCTGGCCAAGCATCCCAGTGACCGGCCCACCGCTCGTGAGCTGCTGGCGGAGGTGGGCGCGATTCAGCCCGCGCGGGGCTGGCTGTCTGAATCGATCATCTACGGGTCGACGGGCGATCACCCCGCCGCTGAGCCCCCCGACTCTGAGCTCCTTGACTCTGAGCTCCTTGACTCTGAGCTCCTTGACTCTGAGCTCCTTGACTCTGCCGCGGCGGGGGGCGCTGTCCCGTTCGCCGGGCTTGCCTCCGCTCAGCCCGAGGCGGGCCAGGCGGCCCGGCGCGTGCACCGCCGCCTGTCCCGGCCGGTGGCGTCGGTCTGCATCACCGGTGGCCTCGTCGCCGCTTCGGCCGCCGCCGTCTTCGTCTTGACCGGTGCCGTGCCCCGGCCGCCGATCCCGCAGGCCCAGTCGCAGGCCGAAGGGTCGCAAACCACGCCCGCCTCGGCGTCACACGTATCGGTGACCCCGCGCCCGCTGTCATCCGCCCGCCCAGCCGGCCCGGCCCCGAACGCGTACCTGACTCCGGCACTGTCGGAGTTCCTGACCCCGTCGCCGCCCGCGACTGTGTTGCCGGCCAAGTCTCCCGGGCCGGCCAAGTCTCCCGCGCCGGCCAAGTCGGCCGCGCCGGCCAAGTCGGCCGCTCCGTCATCGTCCCCGTCCACCTCGCGCTCCCCGACGCCGTCGCCGTCTCCGTCCGCGTCGGGGAGTACGTCGCCGTCTCCGTCGCCTACTCCTTCTGACACCGGGAGCGCGTCACCGTCTCCCTCGCCGTCTGACAGCTCCTCTACGTCACCGTCGGCTCCTTCTGACACCGGGAGCGCGTCACCGTCTCCCTCGCCGTCTGACAGCTCCTCTACGTCACCGTCGGCTCCTTCTGACACCGGGAGCGCGTCCCCCACTGACTCCGCCTCGGTGACCGCCAGCCCGTCATCGTCCTGACGACCGCCCGCCTTCTCCAAGCCGACGCGGGGAAAATCCGCGGCCGTAACCTGCCAGCCGTGCTCGGCCAGCCAGACCGTGTTGGCGCCGTGCCCCGCGGCCAGGTCGAGGGCCCGGCCGGGCGGTAGCCCGCCCAGCTCAGCCGCGACGAACTGGCTCGGCGGCAGCGCGGGATCACACTCGATGCCCGCGTGCCGTCGCGAGGGAAATCTACCGCTTGAAAAATAGATATCACTATGATAGACATGAGGTATCAGGCTCGCTGACCCGAGGAGAAGACCATGAAGACGCAGGCCGCGGTCGAGATCGCACATCTCCGCAAGACCTACGGAGATGTCGTTGCGGTCAACGACCTGTCGCTCTCGATCGCTCTGGCGAGATCTTCGGCATCCTCGGGCCGAACGGCGCGGGCAAGACCACCACGGCCGAGTGCGTGCTTGGCCTCCGGTCGCCGGATGCCGGATCGATCCGCGTGCTTGGCCTGGATCCAGGCCGGGACCGCGAGGATCTGCACCTGGTGGTGGGCGCGCAGCTACAGCAGAGCGCGCTGCCGGGCAAGCTCAGGGTCGGGGAGATCCTCGAGGAGTACCAGTCCTTCTACCGGGAGCCGGCCGACGTCGGGGAGCTGGTCGAGGGCCTCGGCCTGGCGGGAAAGGTCAAGGACTACTACCGGTCCCTGTCCGGCGGCCAGCGGCAGCGGCTGTCCATCGTGCTGGCCCTCATCGGCCGGCCGAAGGTCGCCGTGCTCGACGAGATGACGTCGGGACTCGATCCGCAGGCCCGGCGGGACACCTGGAACCTCATCGAGGGCGTGCGCGACCGCGGGGTGACGATCCTCCTGGTGACGCACTTCATGGAAGAAGCCGAGCGGCTATGCGACCGGGTGGCCCTCCTCGACGCCGGGCACCTCACCGCGCTCGACAGCCCGGCCGGACTGGCCGCGCGGGCCCGGGGCGGGAAGACCGTCCGGTTCGTGCCGTCGGCTCCCTTCGACGACCACCTGCTGACCGGTCTTCCCGAGATACGCACGGTCAAGCGCAGCGGCTCGCACGTCATCGTCAACGGAACCGGAGAGCTGGTCAACGCGGTGATCCTCACCCTGGCCGCGGCGGGCGTGACCGCCCATGAGGTGGAGGTCGATTCCTCCACCCTGGAAGACGCCTTCGTGAAGCTCACCGGACGGCACCTGCGCGAGGAAGGAATCCCGGCATGAACTCGCACACCATGGCGCGACCGAAGGCACCGCTCTCGAAGACGCTGCTCTCGAAAGCACTGCTGCCGGAAAGGACGCCCCGCGCCGCGTTCGGCCAGATCGTCAGGAACGAGGCGAGGCTGGCCTGGAGACTGCCGGCCGGCCTGATCTTCGGCGTCGCGGTTCCGCTGCTGCTGCTTGTCATCTTCGGCGAGCTGCCCAGCTTCCATCAGCCCCAGGCCAGCCTGGGCGGTCTCGCCCTGTTCTCCGTCTACGTCCCGATCATCATTGCCTTCGTGATCGCGATTCTCGGGCTCATCGCCCTACCTGCCCCGCTTGTCTCTTACCGTGACCAGGGCATCCTGCGCCGGCTCGGGACCACGCCTGTGCCCCCGTCCTGGGTGCTGGCCGCCCAGCTCGTCGTCCAGTTCTGCATCGCCATGACCTCGCTGCTCATCGTCATCATCGTGAGCATCGCGGCGTTCGGGCTCGGCGTCCCGAGAAACCCCGGCGCCCTAGCGCTGGCGATCGCGGGTTCGATCGCCGCGCTGTTCGCCATCGGGTTGTCGATCGCGGCGGCCGCCCGGAGCGGGACCGCTGCCCGCGCCATCGGGGCCGGCGTGTTCTACCCGCTGCTATTCTTCGCCGGCATGTGGCTGCCCCAGCCGCTCATGCCGGGCGTGCTCCAGGGCATCAGCAAGTTCACCCCGCTCGGAGCGTCGGTGACGGCGATTCAGGACTCCATGCAGGGCCAGTTCCCGCCCGCGTTGCCGCTGCTTGTGCTGGCCGGGTACGCGCTGGTCTTCGGCTTCGTGGCCAAGCGCATCTTCCGCTGGGAATAGAGCATCAGTTCCGCCGACTAGGAGGCATCATGAGCACATTGTTGTCAGCCGCTTCAGACCTGCAACTTCCGGCCCCGCCGGTGATCGAGCGCAAGGCATGGTCGGTGTCCGGCGTGCGGGTCCTGGTGCTGAGCATCGTGGTCCTGCTCGCGGGCATCGGGCTGCTGATCGCGGGCATCGTTCTTCGCCACGGCTCAGGTCCGGACACCATGATCGTGGTCGCCGTGCTACTGATCATCGCGAGCCAGGTCGGGATGCGGGGCCTGACGCCAGTGGTCGCCGGGGAGGCGCGGGTGGTTCAGCTTTTCGGCCGGTACCACGGCACCATCCGCGACCCGGGCCTGCACTGGGTGAATCCGATCGCCGAGCGGCGCAGGGTTTCTACCCGGATCAGGAACCTCGAGACGGCGATGCTCAAGGTCAACGACGCCGACGGCAACCCGCTTGAGATCGCCGCCGTCGTAGTCTGGCTGGTACAGGACACCGCCAAGGCCATCTACGCCGTCAACGACTTCGAGGAGTTCGTCGCCATCCAGTCAGAGACCGCCGTCAGGCACATTGCCTCCAGCTACGCCTACGAGGTTCCGGACAGCGACCGGCTGTCGCTGCGGGCCAACGCGGACGAGATCACGGCGCGGCTGTCGGAGGAGATCGTGGCGCGGGTGGTGTCGGCCGGCGTGCACATCGTCGAGTCGCGGCTCACCCGGCTCTCCTACGCGGCCGAGATCGCGCAGGCGATGCTGCGCCGGCAGGCGGCGTCGGCGGTGGTCGGCGCCAGGCTGCGGATCGTCGAGGGCGCGGTCGGCATGGTCAAGCTGGCACTGACTCAGCTCGAGGAGCAGGGAGTGGTCGAGTTGGACGAGGAGCGCAAGGCGGCGATGGTGTCCAATCTGCTCGTCGTGCTATGCAGCGAGCAGGCCACCCAGCAGGTCGTCAACACCGGCTCGCTCTACCAGTGACGGAACGAAAAGGTATTCTGCTGCGCCTGGATCCGGCCGTGCACGACGCCCTCGCCCGGTGGGCCGGTGACGAACTGCGCAGCACGAACGCCCAGATCGAGTTCGTGCTGCGCCGGGCGCTGGCCGAGGCCGGGCGACTGCCGGGCAACGCGAGCAAGATGCGCGGGCGCGGGCGGCCGCCGGCCCGCGAGGCCCGCGAGGCCCGCGAGGCTTCACCTGGCGGCGATTCCGGCCCCTTGACTGATCCGGAGGTCGGCTGAACTCCGCAGCCGCTCGCCGGCCAGGTCCGCGAACCCCGGATCGATTTCCGCGGCGAAAGCCCGGCGGCCAAGCTCCACGGCCGCGACGGACGCGGAGCACAGGCCGCCGAACGGTTCCCACACCACCTCACCGGGCCCGGTCACGGCCGTGATCAGGCGGGCCATGAACTCAAGCGGTTTCTGGTTCAGGTGCGCCGAGCTGGCCGCGGTCGGGTTGTACACCCGGGGCGCCGGCCGCCGCAGGGTGCCCTTGAGCCGTTCGGAGTCCTGCAGCGGCCGCCGCGACCACACGTTGGTCAGCCCGTGTGCGTGCCGCCATCGGTACCGCAGCGCGTCCCATTCGCTCGCCGTAACGGGGTGCTCGCCGTCGAGTGAGTAATAAGGCCAGCTGGACGGCTGGCCGTGGGTGTTCGCGTACACGGCGAGGCGCTCGGTCATCGCGCCGGGCGGCCAGTACCAGAGCCAGTCCCTGGTCAGGTACTTGCGGGTGGCCGCGTTCTTCACCCCGCAGGCCTCGTTGGCCCGCTGCAGCGCCAGTCCGGACCTGGTCCACTCGTGCCTGACCCACTGCTTGACCGGCATCGGGCCGCCGGGCCCGGTCGCGGTGAACGCGCGCTGATAGAACGCGCACACCTCGGTCACGACCGGGAACTGCCTGATGGTGCGGCCGTTCACGTTGCCCGCGAGGTGGGCCAGGCCCTTGTCCCAGACGATCAGCTGAACGTACTCCCAGCCGTGCTCGGCGAGGACCGGATGCACGCTGGCCCAGCCGATCTCGGTGTTCCAGAACCACAATGTGCTGGCCGGGCCCGCCGCCGCCGACCAGGACATGATGTGCGGGCGGTACCAGTCAGGCAGGCAGCACGACCCGATGGTGTCGCCGTGGAATCCGCGCAAGCCGTAGGCCCCGTCGCTGATGATGGTGGCGGGTGCGGGCCAGGTCGGGTAGGCGTCGAGCACATCCCCGCGAAATAGCTCAAACCCTCCCATGGGCTAGCACTCTATGACGTTGACGGCTAGGCCGCCACGGGAAGTCTCCTTGTACTTGTCCATCATGTCGAGGCCAGTGCTGCGCATGGTGGCGATGGCTTTGTCGAGTGAGACGAAATGACGCCCGTCCCCGCGCAGGGCTATCCGGGCCGCGTTGATCGCGGTCATCGACGCGACGGCGTTCCGCTCGATGCAGGGCACCTGGACCAGGCCGCCGATCGGGTCGCAGGTCAGCCCGAGGTTGTGCTCGATGCCGATCTCGGCGGCGTTCTCCACCTGCTCAGGCGTTCCGCCGAGCAGCTCGGCCAGCGCGCCCGCCGCCATCGAGCAGGCCGACCCCACCTCGCCCTGGCAGCCGACCTCGGCACCGGAGATGGAGGCGTTCTCCTTGAACAGGGCGCCGATGGCCCCGGCCGTCAGCAGGAACCGTGTCACGCCTTCGACCGATGCGCCGGGAACGAACCGGTCATAGTAGTGCAGCACGGCGGGGATGATCCCGGCGGCGCCGTTGGTCGGCGCGGTGACGACCCGGCCGCCTGCCGCGTTCTCCTCGTTGACCGCGAGCGCGTACAGCGTCACCCAGTCCATCGCCCGCAGCGGGTCATGATCGTCACGTTCGCTGGTGAGCTGGCGGAACAGGCGCGGCGCACGGCGCTGCACCTGCAGGCCGCCGGGAAGCATCCCGTCGGTGCGGCAACCGCGTTCGACACAGGCCCGCATTACCTGCCACAGGTCACCGAGGCCGGTGCGCACCTGCGCCGCCGTCTTACCCAGCGCCTTCTCGTTCTCGGTCATGATGCCGGAGATGGGCAGCCCGCTGCTCCTGGTGAGCGCGAGCAGCTCGGTCGCGGTCGTGAACGGAAAAGGCAGCGCAGCCAGGCCCGTCCCGGCCGGTGACGATCCGGTCCCGGCCTCGTCGGTGACGAAACCGCCGCCGACCGAGTAGTAGGCGCGCTCCCTGAGCACCGCTCCGGTGTCGTCGTAGGCGGTGAAGCGCATGCCGTTCGGGTGGTAGCCGAGCTTCTTCCTGCGGTTGAACTCCAGGTGCTCGGCCTTGGTGAAGCGGATCTCGTGCTCGCCGAGCAGCCGCAGGCTGCCCCGCCGGGCGATGGCCTCGAGCCGGGCCGGTATCGCGTCCACGTCGACGCTGGCCGGCTCCTCGCCTTCGAGGCCGAGCAGGATCGCCTTGTCGCTGCCGTGCCCCGGGCCGGTCAGGCCGAGCGAGCCATACAACGCCACCCGCACCGTCGCCACCTGGGCCAGAAGACCGTCGTCGCGCAGCCCGCAGGCGAACATCCTGGCCGCCTTCATCGGCCCGACCGTATGCGAGCTAGAGGGCCCGATGCCCACCGTAAACAGCTCAAAAACGCTGATCGTCATGTGTCCTCCACCGCAAGGGGTATCTCAGCGGGGGAGGTCGATGTGCCATCGGTCCCCCTCTTTGGGGCTCAAAGTGCCATCGGCCCCCTTGGGACGGGCCTCAGGGGGCCCGCTAGTCGCCGAGCTCGCGGCGGCGGCGGTGGACGAACTCGTCGAGCTCGGCGCGGATGGCGTCGTCGACGGGCGGCGGCGAGAAGTCGTCCAGCTTCTTCCGCCAGATGTCCCCGGCCCGGGCGGCGGTGTCCTTGCCGCCCAGCTTCAGCCAGCGCTCGAAGTTGGCGGTGGAGGACAGCAGCGGGCGGTAGAAGCACTCCCGGAACCGCTCCATGGTGTGCTCGGCGCCGAGGAAGTGCCCGCCGTGCCCCACCTCTTCGTGCGCGCCGAACGCCAGCGAAGCCTCGGTGATCTCGAGCGGGGTGAATTCCACCCGCAGCTCGCGCAGCAGCTCGATGTCGATGATGAACTTCTCGTAGCAGCTGACCAGGCCGCCTTCCAGCCAGCCGGCCGCGTGCATGACGAAGTTGGTGCCGGCCAGGAACGTCGGCAGCAGGGTCATCAGCGCCTCGTAGGCGGACTGCGCGTCCGCGGTCTGGCTGGAGTTCAGCCCGCCGCCGGTGCGGAACGGGAGCCCGTAGTACCGGGCCAGCTGCCCGGTGCACAGCAGGCCGATGGCCGATTCCGGGGTCCCGAACGAGGGGGACCCGGACTGCATGTCGATGTTGGACAGGAACGACCCGAAGATCACCGGGCAGCCGGGCCTTATCAGCTGGGCCAGCGCGATGCCGCTCAGTGCCTCGGCCAGCTGCTGGACGAGCGCGGCCGGGATCGTCACCGGCGACATCGCCCCCATCAGCAGGAACGGCGTCAGCACCACCGGCTGGGCCGCGGCGCAGTACTCGAACTGGGCGTCCAGCATCCGGTCGTCCCAGCGCAGCGGCGAGTTGCAGTTGATCAGCGAGATCGTGGCCGGGGTCTGCTCGATCGCGGCCCGGCCGCCGAACAAGATCTCGGTCATCTTGATCGTGTCGGCGGCGTTCGGCCCGGAGACCACGTTGCCCATGTAGATCTTGTCGGTCAGCGTCTGCAGGGCGTAGATCATGTCCAGGTGCCTGGAGTCCAGCGGGGCGTCGTTCGGCTCGCAGATGACGCCGCCGGCCGAGTCGAGCTCGTCGTAGGACTGGGACAACATGGCCAGCTGGCGGAAGTCGTTCATGGTGGCGTCCCGGCGCACGTCGCCCTCGCGCACGAACGGGCAGCCGTACACCGAGCTGAACACCATGTGGTCGCCGCCGATGTGCACGTTGCGGGCCGGGTTCCTGGCCTGCACGTCGAATTCGCGGGGCGCCTTGGCCACCTGCTCCAGGACGAACTCCGGGTCGAGCTTGACCACGTCGCCGTCCACCCGCTGGCCCGCCTGGGCGAACAGCGCGACGGCCTCGGGCTTGGCGAACTGGACGCCGATCTCGGAGACGATCCGGCGCCAGCCGCGGTCGAGCACCGCGATCGAGTCGGCGGAGAGGATCTCATACCTCGGCATCGTGTTGACGAACATCGATTCTCACCGTGCCCTGACGTGTGTGTTCGCGGGTGAAACCACCAGCTTGACCGAATATTAGACCGGCCCTTACGATTCACATAGTAGAACTGGGTCCCACAAAGTGGAACCTTCACCGGTCGGGCCGGACAGGAAACGGAATTCCGATGAGCAACCAGAACGGCACCCAGGCTGTCGACCGGGCCGCTCGCTTGCTCGCCGAGGTCGTGCACTCAGCCGACCCCATGACGTTCACCGGACTGAGCGCCACCACCGGACTGGCCAAATCCACCACGTCCCGGCTGCTGCTCGCCCTGGAGCGCAACGGCCTGGTCCGGCGCGACGACCACGGCCGGTTCCTGCCCGGCCAGATGTTCGTGAGCTTCGCCTGGCGGGGCGGCGCCGCGGCAGGCCTGGTCGCGGTGGCCCAGCCGTTCCTCGATCGGCTGGGCCAGGCGACCGGCGAGACGATCAACCTCGGCGTGGCCAGCCACGGGCTGGTCGAGCAGATCGCCCAGGTCGACAGCACCTACCTGATCGGCGGCACCAACTGGGTCGGCATGTCCGTGCCGCTGTCCTGCTCGGCGCTGGGCAAGGTGCTGCTGGCTTACGGGACGGCTCAGCTGCCACCGGGCCCGCTCGAGCGGCGCACGGACAAGACGATCACCACCGAGACGGCGCTGCGCGCCGACCTGGCGGCCGTGCGGGCCCGCGGTTATGCGGTCACCGACGAGGAACTCGAACCAGGCCTGGTCGCGGTGGCCGCGCCCGTCTACGGCTACGACGGCACGGTGGTCGCGGCGCTGTCGGTGTCGGCCCCGGCCAGCAGGATGACCAGGGACGAGCTGGCGGCCGCCGCGGCCCGCTGCGTCGAGGAGGCCGCGGGCCTGTCCGCGGTGCTCGGCTACCGGCAGCGGTCCGCCCGGCAGAACCGGAAGGCAGGTTAGCCATGAGGCGAGTGCGAGCGGGAGGCACAGCTTGACCAGTGAGGAACTGCTGAAGCAGCTGTACGACGACACGCTGGTCGGCAACAAGCCCGCGGTGCTCGAGCTCACCAACGCCGGGCTGGCCATGGGCCTGGGCCCGGAGCGGCTGCTGTACGAGGCGCTGATCCCGTCGCTGGAAGAGGTGGGCGCCCGGTTCGAGCGCGGCGACTTCTTCGTGCCGGAGATGCTGATCGCGGGCAAGGCGATGGCCGGCGCGCTGGAGATCCTGCGCCCGCTGCTGGCCGAGACCGGCGCCCAGACCATCGGCACGATCGTGATGGGCACGGTCAAGGGCGACGTGCACGACATCGGCAAGAACCTGGTCAACATCATGTTCGAAGGCGCCGGCTTCCAGGTCATCGACCTCGGCGTGCAGGTCGCGCCGGAGAAGTTCGTCGAGGCGATCAAGACGCACAAGCCGGACATCGTCGGGTTCTCCGCGTTCTTGACCACGACGATGCCGATGTTCAAGGCGAACATCAACGCGCTGCAGAAGTCCGGCCTGCGCGACCAGGTCATCGTCATGGTCGGCGGCGCCCCGGTCACCCAGGAGTACGCCGACGTGGTGGGGGCGGACGGCTACGCGTCCGACGCGTCCGCGGCCGTGGTCAGGGCCAAGGAACTGCTCGCGCAGCGCCGCGCCACCGTCAACGCCTGAGGAATCAAGGGGGAACCAGCCCGTGCACACCATCCTGTCCTCGGCGACCAAGACGGTGCGGATCGGCGACGACCAGCCGTTCGCGATCATCGGGGAGCGGATCAACCCGACCGGCCGGAAGATCTTCCAGCGGCAGCTGCGCGACGGTGACCTGTCCCGGCTCGAGATCGATGTCGCCGAGCAGGTGGCGGGCGGGGCCATGCTGCTCGACGTGAACATGGGCGCCCCGCTGGCCGACGAGGCCGCGCTGATGACCCAGGCCGTCACGCTGATCCAGCAGCTGACCGACCTGCCGCTGGTCATCGACTCCTCCATCATCGAGGTGCTGGACGCCGGGCTGGCCGCCTATCAGGGCAAGGCTCTTGTCAACTCGGTCACGGCCGAGGACGAGCGGCTGGACGCGATCTTGCCGCTGGTCAAGAAGTACGGTGCCGCGGTGATCGGGCTGCCGAACGACGAGGAGGAGATCCCGGAGGAACCGGCCAAGCGGGTCAAGCTGGCCCGCAAGCTGATCGGTATCGCCACCGAGAAGTACCAGATTCCGATCGAGGACATCGTCATCGACCCGCTGGCCATGCCGGTCGGCGCGGACACCATGCACCCGGCCAGGACGCTGGAGACGATCGCGTTGCTCAAGGCCGAGTTCGGGGTGAACATGACGCTAGGCGCCTCGAACGTGAGCTTCGGCATGCCGGAGCGGCACGCGATCGCCGCCGCGTTCCTGCCCATCGCGGCCAGCCACGGGCTGACCAGCGCCATCATGGACGCGCGCTCGCCGCAGATCGTCCGCGCGGTCAAGGCCGCCGACCTGGTGCTGAACCGCGACGAGTGGGGCGCCGCCTGGATCGCAGCGCACCGGGCCCAGCAGGCACGAGAAAAAGCGCAAGCAGCGGCGCCAGCGCAGCCGGGGGGCACGTGAGCGTGGCCGATGAGGTGACACCCGGGGCCGTTCGGATCAATCTTGTCTTCAATGACCGTCCGGTCAGGGTTCCGGCCGGAGTGACGCTGTTCGACGCGGCCAGCTGGAACGGCATCGCGATCGACTCCACCTGCGGCGGCCACGGCACCTGCAAGAAGTGCCGGATCAAGATCGCCGATGCACCGCCCGCGCCGACCAGCCTGGATATCAGGGCCTACACCGCCGCCGAGATCAACGACGGCTGGCGGCTGGCCTGCCGTACCCTGGCCACGCGCGATACCCAGGTGGAGGTGCCGCCGCTGACCACCCGGCCGAAGGCCGCCACCGTGGGGGTCGGCCGGCAGGTCATCTTGCGTCCGGCGGTGCAGAAGCGGTACCTGGAGCTGGCCGAGCCTGACCTGGCCGACCAGGCCAGCGACGTCGAACGGGTGCTGGCCCAGCTCGAGGACCTGGAACCCCGGGCCGAGCTGGCCGTCCTGAAGACGCTGGGCCGGACGCTGCGGGAGGCGGACTACAAGGTCACCGCGGTGGTGGTCGACGACGTGCTGATCGCGGTCGAGCCCGGCGACACCACCGGGCGCCGGTTCGGCATCGCCTTCGACCTCGGTACCACCACGGTGGTGGCCACCCTGCTCGACCTGTCCACCGGCACCCCGGTGGCGGTGGAGTCCATGCTGAACAAGCAGCAGCCGTTCGGCGCCGACGTGATCACCAGGATCAGCGCCACCATGATGGACCCCGGCGCGCTGGACAAGCTGCAGCAGCTCGCGGCCGAAACCCTCGGCGAGCTGACCCGGGCGGTCTGCGCGCAGGGCGGCGTCCGGGCCGACGAGGTGTACGAGGTCGCGGTGGCCGGCAACGCCACCATGACCCACATCGTGCTCGGCATCGACCCCGAGCCGCTCGGCATGGCGCCGTTCATCATGGCCGCCCGGCTGTGGCCCGAGGTGCTCGCGGCCGACGTGGGCCTGGCCGCCGCGGTGCACCCGCGGGCCCGGGCGGTGGTGTTCCCCTCGTTCGGCGCGTACGTGGGCGGTGACATCACGGCGGGCCTGATGGCCAGCGGGATGGACCGGGACGCCCGGGTGCGGCTGTTCATCGACATCGGCACCAACTGCGAGATCGTGCTGGGCAACCGGGACTGGCTGCTGGCCACGGCCGCGCCGGCCGGCCCGGCGTTCGAGGGCGCCGCGATCAGGTGCGGGATGCGCGCCGCCGACGGGGCCATCGAGGTCGTCACGATCACGGCGGACGAGGTGAGCCTGAAGGTAATCGGCGACGCCGAACCTCAGGGGCTGTGCGGCTCCGGCCTGGTCGACGCGGTCACCGGCCTGGTCAGGACCGGCCTGCTCGACGACTCCGGCCGGTTCATCTCCGAAGAGGACGCGCAGGTCAAAGCCCCGGGCATCGCGGGCCGGCTGACCACGGTCGGCCAGGAACGGGTGTTCGTGCTGCACTGGCGGGGTTCTGGCGCGCAGGACAGCATCTACCTGTCCCAGCGCGACGTCCGCGAGCTGCAGTTCGCCAAGGCGGCGATCGCGACCGGCTGGCAGATCCTGCTCGAGGAGGCCGGGCTGACCCCCGCCGACGTCAAGCAGGTGCTGCTGGCCGGGTCGTTCGGCAGCTACCTGTCGGCGGCCAGCGCGATCAGGATCGGCCTGGTCCCCGAGGTGCCCGTGACCCGGGTGGTCGCGGCGGGCAACGTGGCGGGCGAGGGAGCGAAGATGGCGCTGCTCAGCCTGCGCGAGCGGGCCGGCGGCCTGGCGCTGCTCGAGGAGGTGAGGTATGTCGAGCTCTCCGATCGTGCCGACTTCAACGACCGCTTCATTGAGCAGCTTGCCTTTCCTGGGGGTTGAAAGGGGGGTCGCCCCCCCTGGCCAGCAGAGCCCTCAGCTTGACGTCATCGCCTGCGGGGCGCTGGCCGGGCCGGTCCGGGCGATCGTGGCCCGGCGCGGCTGGCCGGTGACCGTCCGGTCCCTGCCGGCGGTGCTGCACAACCGGCCGCAGAACATAACCCTGGCGGCCGAACGAGCCGTGGTATCAGCCCAGCGGGCAGGCCGGACGCCGGCCTTGGCCTACGCCGACTGCGGCACCTACGGCGCCCTGGACGAGCTGTGCGTCAGGTACGGCGTCCGCCGGCTACCCGGCCTGCACTGCTATGACGTGTTCGCGGGCGCGCCGCAGCTGGCGACGATGTTCGAGGCGGAGCCGGGTAGCTACGTGCTCACCGACTTCCTGCTGGCCGGCTTCGACCGCCTGGTGCTGGCCGAGCTTGGCCTGGACAGGTACCCGGAGCTGTGGGATGACTACTTCGGGCACTACCGGCGGCTGATCTGGCTGGCCCAGGAGCCTGCCGGGGCCGCCCAGGCGCTGGCGGCGCAGGCGGACCGGGTAGCGGCGATGTTCGGCCTGCCGCTGACCCGGGTCCAGACCGGGGTGAGCCGTCTTGAAGCGGCCCTGGCCGCGCTGGTCGAGGCAGCACCATGACTCACCTGGAGCGCACCCCATCCAGCAAACGACTACTGGCAGGTTGACCATGACAGATATTCCAGGCCGGGCTAGCGCCGTCATCATCGGCGCGGGCATCGTCGGCAACAGCCTCGTCCACCACCTGGCCCTGCTCGGCTGGCGCGACCTGGTCCTGGTGGACAAGGGGCCGATGCCGAACCCGGGTGGCTCCACCGGCCACGCCTCCAACTTCATCTTCCCGATCGAGTACTCCAAGATGATGTTCGAGCTGACCGAGGACAGCACCGCGCAGTACAAAGACCTCGGGGTGTTCACCCAAAGCGGCGGGATCGAGGTGGCCCGCACCCCGGAGCGGATGACCGAGCTGCGCAGGCGATGCAGCCAGGCCAAGGCGTGGGGCATCCCGGCCGAGCTCATCACGCCCGGTGAGGTGAGCAAGCTGGTGCCGTACCTGGACGAGTCGGTTATCTTGGGCGGCGCTCACTTCCCCACCGTGGGCGTGGTCGACTCGCTGCGGGCAGGCACGCTGATGCGGGAACAGGCCCAGGCCTCCGGCGCGCTCACCGTGCTGGCCGGCACCGAGGTCTACGGCATCACCGTGACCGGCGGTAAGGTCCGCGCGGTGACGACAAGCGCGGGTGAGATCGCCACGGACAATGTGGTCATCTGCTGCGGGGTCTGGTCGCCGCGGATCGCCCGGATGGCCGGGGCCAGGCTGGCGCTCACCCCGGCCGTGCACCAGATGATCAGCGTCGGCCCGATCGCGCTGTTCGCCGACACGCCGGGTGAGATCTCCTACCCGATCGTGCGGGACGTGGACACCAACATGTACGAGCGCCAGCACGGCGGCGACATGGAGGTCGGGTCGTACGCGCACCGCCCGATCATCGTCCCGCCGGACGAGATCCCGTCCATCGAGGAGTCGGTGCTCTCGCCGACCGAGATGCCGTTCACCTCCGACGACTTCGACCCGCAGCTGGAGCAGGCGCTCGAGCTGATGCCCGAGCTGCTCGGCGACGAGCGGGCCGGCATCAGGTACGCGATCAACGGCCTGATCTCGATGACCCCGGACGGCCACCCCATCCTCGGCGAGATGCCGGAGGCCAGGGGACTGTGGTCGGCCGCGGCCAGCTGGATCAAGGAAGGCCCCGGCTGCGGCCGCGCGGTCGCCGAGCTGATGTCCGGCCGGGTGCCCGCCGTCGACGTGCACGAGGCCGACGCGGCCAGGTTCTACCCGCACCAGCAGACCGCCGCGCACGTCCGGGGCCGGGCCCGGGAGGGCTTCAACAAGATGTACGGCATCGTGCACCCGGCCGAGCAGTGGGAATCAGGCCGGCCTAACCGGGTCAGCCCGGTGTACGAGCGGGAACGTGAGCTCGGCGCCGTGTTCTACGAGACGGCGGGCTGGGAGCGGCCGTTCTGGTACGCGGTCAACGAGAACCTGCTCGACCGGTACGCCGGACGGCTGATGGAGCGCCCGGCCGAATGGGAGTCCCGCTGGTGGTCGCCGGTCATCAACGCCGAGCACCTGGCCATGCGGGATGCCTGCGCGCTGGTCGACCTGTCCGCCTTCGCCATCTTCGA
>Ga0224557_1000660_pt1 | contig 37184 bp, 39 predicted proteins | sample 714S31014metaG_FD_180677 | JGI IMG/M metagenome (GOLD analysis project Ga0224557, IMG submission 180677) | Peat soil microbial communities from Stordalen Mire, Sweden - 717 S3 10-14 | ecosystem: Environmental > Terrestrial > Soil > Wetlands > Peat | place: Sweden: Norrbotten County, Stordalen...
TAGCACCAGATCCAGTCCTCTCCGGGCTGGAAGGACTGCACGAGCGGATGGCCCGAGTGGTGGAAGTGCGCCGTGGCGTGGCGGTTGGGCGACGAGTCGCAACAGTTCACCTCGCCGCACGACAGGCAGAGGCGCAGGTGGACCCAGGTGCCTCCGATGGCCAGGCAGGCGCCGCAGCCCTGCGGGGTCTGCGGCTCCACGTCGGCGATCTGGTCCAGGTGGGTGCACTCCGGCATGGCCAACCTCCTCGGTCTCGGGTTCTCACGACGTCGTCATGCCGCCGTCGACGGGCAGCGCGGCCCCCGTCACGCCGCCGGCGTCCCGGCCGCACAGCCACGCGATGAGCGCGGCCGGCTCGGCCGGCTCGAGCAGGCGCTCCACCAGCTGGTGCACGGCGAACTCCTCGGGGGACCCCAGCCCGTAGACGGCGGCCGAGGCGTCCAGCATCGGCCCCCGCGTCGAACCGGGGCACACCGCGTTGGCGGTGACGCCGGTGCCGGCCAGGTCGGCGGCCAGGGACCGCACGAGGCCGATCACCGCGTGCTTCGAGGCGCTGTACCCGCTGAGCCGGGGCAGGCCGAGCAGCCCGGCGGCCGACGCCACGGCGACGAAACGCCCCGAACGGGGCGCGGGCGCCTGGAGCAACGTCGGCACCGCCGCCGCGGCGAGGTTGCGCACCCCGTTGACGTTGACGTCGAAGAGCACGTCCCACTGCGCGTCGTCCGCCTCCCACAGGGGCGGCCCGCCACCGATGACGCCGGCCACGGCGACCGCCGCCTGCAGCCCCCCGAAGTGCCGGACCGCCTCGTCCACCGCCTCGCGCAGGTCGGCCCTGCTCCGGACGTCCCCCACCACGGTGCGGACGGCCGCACCGTGACGTGCCGCCACCTCTTCCAGGTCGGACTTGGAGGCGAGCGGGTAGTCGAGCGCAGGATCGTCGGCGCAGCGGTCCAGCGCCACCACCTGCCAGCCCGCGCCGACCAGCGCGTCCACCGTGGCGGCGCCCATGCCGCGGGCGGCTCCCGTGACGACGGCGGCGGGGCTCACCGCCCGGACCAGCGCGACGCCACCGCAGCCGTCAGGTCGCGCACCAGCGCGTCGAGCAGCGCCCTGCCCTCGTCGGCGCTCGCACCTGCGGGGTCACCCAGCACGCCGTTGGACGATACCGGCCTCACCCCCTCGGTGCGCAGACGGGGCAGCAGGGTGCCGAGCGGCTCCGTGCACCCGGCCTCGGCCAGCTCGAGCCGCACGGCGCCGGGATCGATGGCCAGCATGAGCGAGGTCTCCGTCCGCCCGGCGTGCGCGTCACCGCCCGCGGTGGCGGCCCGCCAGGCCAGCACGTCGTCCCCATCGGCGGCGCAGCGTGCCTGCAGGAGGGACAGGGCCTCCGCGTTGCCGCCGTGCGTGTTGACGAGCACGACCCCGGCGAACGCGCCGCGGGCGGAGCGGACCAGCTCGACCAGGAGCCCGGCCAGCACCTCGTGGCCGACCAGCAGCGTGCCCGGGAAGGCGGCGTGCTCGCCGCTGGCCCCGTAGGCCACCGGCGGTGCCACGGCGACACCGGCGCGCCGGGCCGACAGGCCCGCGGCCACCGCCTCGGCGATGCGGGTGTCGGTGTTCAGCGGGAGGTGAGGGCCGTGCTGCTCGAGCGAGCCCAGCGGCACGGCCAGGAGGGTGCGTCCCCCGGTCGCCTCCACCTGGGGCCAGGTGGCGCCGCCGAGATCCACGCCGCTCAGGCGCGCGCCGGCGAGCGGAAGCGGACTGGGGTGGGCACCGGGACCGGGGTCCCGTCCCGGTGGACCTTCGAATGGCCGAGGACCGCCTGCGGCCGCTCGCCCCGCGCCGCCAGCGCGGCCTCGCCGTGGCCGTGCACGCACTCGGGGTCCGGCCCGTCGAGCGGCAGGCCGGTGAAGAACTTGGCCGCCATGCACCCGCCCTGGCAGGCATCGAAGGAGCCGCAGGACGCGCAGGCGCCGGCGCTCTGGGGCTCACGCAATGAAGTGAAGAGCGCGGAGGTCCGCCAGACGGTGGGGAAGCCCCCCGGATGGCGGACGTTGCCCGCGAGGAACTGACGGTCGATGACGAAGGGACAGGCGTAGACGTCGCCCACGGGGTCGATGAGGCACACCACCCGACCGGCCCCGCACAGGTTCAGCCCGTCGAGCGGCTCGCCGAGGGCCGAGAGGTGGAAGAAGGAGTCGCCCGTCAGCACGCCGGGTCGCTCCACCAGCCAGTGGTAGAGCGTGCGCTGCTGCGCCGCCGTCGGGTGAAGGGCCTCCCAGCTGTCGACGGCCCGGCCCGAGGGGCGCAGCCGGGTGAGCCGCAGCTGCGCGCCGTAGGAATCGGCGATGGCGGCGAGCGCATCGAGCTCCTCGACGTTCTGGCGGGTGACCACGACGCTGATCTTGAAGGGGCCGAAACCGGCGGCGGCCAGGTGGTCCATGGCGCGCCGTGCCGCCGCGAACGAGCCCTCGCCCCGGACGGCGTCGTTGGTGGCCGCGGTCGCCCCGTCAATGCTGATCTGCACGTCGAGGTAGTCGAGGGCGGCGAGCTGCTCGGCGCGCCGCGCCGTGAGCCTCGTCCCGTTGGTCGAGAACTTCACGCCCACCTTGCGCCCGACGGCGTAGGAGACCAGGTCGAAGAAGTCGGGGCGCAGCATCGGCTCGCCGCCGCCGATGTTGACGTAGAAGACCTTCATGTCGACCATGTCGTCGACGATGCCGCGGGCCTCCTCAGGCGTCAGCTCGCCCGGGTCGCGGCGACCGGACGAGCTCAGGCAGTGCACGCAGGCCAGGTTGCAGGCGTAGGTCAGCTCCCAGGTCAGGCAGATCGGGGCGTCGAGGCCCCGGGTGAACTGCTCCTTGAGCGGCAGCGGCGCCAGGTCAGCGGACATCGATCACCTCGGAAGCGGCCAGCCGGGCCAGCGCCCGCTCGTAGCTGGCGCGCCGGCCCTCGGGCACGAGGGCCCCGATGGCCTCGGCTGCGCTCGGGTACTCACCCAGCGACGACACGAGGTCGACCAGCAGGCGCGACTTGAGGAACACGAGCCGGCGGTTGCCGTAGTGGTAGGCCAGGGCGCCAAAGGCCTCGTCGCGCAGCGCCACCTGGGGGTTGAGTCGCCAGGCGCGCTCGGTCGCGAACGCGGCCGCGGGCGGTCGCGCCTCGGTGACACTCAATAGACGCCGCACATCCCGTCGATGGAGACCTCCTCGACCAGGAGCTCGTCGAGGTCCTCGTCGGACAGCTCCTCGACGTCCTGGGCGTCCCGATCCTCTGCCAGCATCCCGACCTCCTCTGCGCAAAGTCCCAGCCTATCGCCGCCCCCGGCCTGCCAAGATTGGGCGGTGCCCGACCCCAACACCCCGGCCGCGCCCTCGGAGCTGCGGATCGCACCTCCCCGCGCATCGACGCCGCTCCCGGCCGGCTTCGGGCTGGACGAGGATCCGTCGACGGTGGCCTTCGACGAGGGGACGGTCCTGCTGGGCGGCAGCCCGCTCCGGCTCTTCCGGATTTCGTCCCGCGCCCGGGACCTCGTGGACCGCTGGCGGTCGGGCGCTCCGGTCGGCCGGAGCACCGCGGCGCGGCTCCTGGCGCGGCGCCTCGTGTCGGCGGGCGCCTTCGTCCCGCGGCCGGGGAACGCCGGAGCCGGCGTTGACGACGTCACGGTCGTGGTGCCGGTGCGGGACCGGCCGGCGCAGCTGAGTCGCCTGCTCGGCGTGCTCGGGGACCTGGCGTGCATCGTCGTCGACGACGGGTCGGCCGACGCGGGGGCCACCAGGGAGATCGCGGAGCGCCACGGCGCCCGCTTCGTCGGGCTGGCGACCAACGTGGGGCCGTCGGGTGCCCGCAATGCCGGTCTGGCCGAGGCGGACAGCCCGATCGTCGCCTTCGTGGACTCCGACTGCGTGCCGTCGGAGGGGTGGCTCGCGCCGCTGCTCGGCCACTTCGACGACCCGCGGGTGGCCGCGGTGGCCCCGCGCATCGTCCACGCCGCGCCGGCGGGACCGGCCGACGCGCTCTCCCGGTATCAGGCGGTGCGGTCGTCGCTCGACCGCGGGCCCGACGCGGGACTGGTGCGGCCGGCCAGCGCGGTCCCGTACGTGCCGAGCGCGGCCCTCCTCGTCCGCTCCGACGTGGTCACCGGTCCCGGCCTCTTCGACCCGAGCCTGCGCGGCGGCGAGGACGTCGATCTGGTGTGGCGCCTGGAAGAGGCCGGATGGGACGTGCGCTACGTGCCGAGCAGCACCGTCGAGCACGACGGGCCCGCGTCCGTGGGGGCCCTCGCGGCGCGTCAGGCCTTCTACGGGTCGACCGCCGGGCCGCTCGCGCTCCGCCACGGCGATGCGGTGGCGCCGCTGCGCGTGTCCGCATGGTCGCTGGCGGTGTGGCTGCTGGCACTGGCCCGTCGGCCGGTCCTGAGCTGGGCCACGCTGGCGGCCTCCGTCGCCATCCTGGCCCTCCGGCTGGGCGGTCTCGTCCGGGACCCCGTCGCGGTCGCGCTGCGCATCGCGGGGGTGGGCACGGCGCGCTCGGCGCTGCCCACACTGGCCAACCTGGCGCGCGCCTGGTCACCCGCGCTGGTGCTCGGACTGGCCTTCCGCCGGACCCGGCGGGCGGCGGCGCTGGCACTGCTCGTCCCCGCGGTGAGCGACTGGGCCGAGAACCCCGAGGCGCTCGACCCGGTGCGCTACAGCGCGCTCCACATCGTCGACGACGCCGCCTACGGCGCCGGGGTCTGGGTGGGGTGCCTGCAGGCCCGCACGGTCGTACCGCTGGTCCCGCGCGTGGCATGGCGGTCGCGGGTGTGGTCGTCCGGCTCGCTGCGCACGGCACTGGGGACCGGGGACAGCTGACCTCATGATGCCGGGCCGCCCTCCTCTCGTCGTCCTCGTGAGCGGCGCGCCGGGCTCTGGGAAGTCCACCCTGGCGCAGGCCCTGGCGGAAAGTCTGGACGTGCCGGTCCTGCACAAGGACCGCCTCGTCCACGGCATGTGGCGCACGCGTGGCCGCGCCACGGAGCTCGGAGAGTCCGGTGTCGAGCCCTTCTACCGGGCTATGGAGCTGTGGCTCGAGCTCGGAGTGAGCTTCGTGGCCGATCACACGTTCTACCGCGGGGTCAGCGAGCCGGACGTGGCGAGGAGGATCGCGCCGCTGTCCGTGCTGGTGAACGTCCACTGCCGGAGTGCCAACGCCGTGGAGCGCTTCGAGAGGAGAATGCGCGACGACCCGTTGTGTGGCGAACAGCGGATGCAGAAGCTGCTGCCCCTCGCGGCACGGCTCCAGGAGGAGCTCCACGAGCCACTGGCACTGTCGTGCCCCACCTTCGTGGTGGACACCGACGACGGCTACGCACCGTCGCTGGCGGCCCTCGTGGGCGAGATCGACGCCCGCTACCACCGCCCCGAGCAGCACGATCTCGACCGGCAGGACGGCCCCGCGGAGGATCACCCCGCGGTGTAGCGACGCTGCCCGCTCTGGTGCTCCCAGTCCGTCGACTCCCAGAAGGCCACGGCGCGGGAGTCCGAGCCCACGACGATGGCGTGCATCCGCGTGGCCCCGAGTGCTCTGAGGCGCCGCTCCGCCTCGCGGAGAAGCCGGCCGCCCAGACCGGAGCGGCGGTGCGCCGGGGCGACGGCGAGCCGGTAGACCGATCCCCGCCATCCGTCCCAACCGGCGATCACCGACCCGACGATCTGCCCGGACGACTCGGCCACCACGAGCGCACCGGGGTCGCGGTCCAGGAGCAGGCGCAGGGCCTCCGGGCTGTCGGTGGAGGTGGGCGCCGCCGCCTGGCGCCAGAGGTCCAGGACGGCGGGAATGTCACCGGGCACCGCGGCCCGGACGTCGGTGCTCACCGGGTTGTCCGTACTCATCGGGTCATGTTAGGGACGGGTGGGCGTGAGGGAGATGTGCCACTCTGGAGCGGTGGAGCGGCCGTCCCTCTACGAACATGCCGGCGGGATGCCCGCATTCTTGCGCCTTGCGGCCGCGCATCATCAGCGCTGCCTCGACGACCCGGTGCTGAACCACCCGTTCTCGCACCCGGGCGACCCCGATCACATTGAGCACCTCGCTCGCTACTGGGCGGAGGCTCTCGGGGGCCCACCCGGGTACTCGGGAGCGTGCGGGGGGCAGTCGGCGATGTTGGAGCTGCATGCCCGCACCGAGGCGGAGGAGGACCTCGGGCGGCGCTTCATCGACTGCTTCACCAACGCGGCCGACGACGCCGCTCTCCCCGCCGACGCAGAGTTCCGCTCCGCCCTGCGCGCCTACATGACGTGGGCCGTCGGTGAGGTGCTGTCCTACGCCCCGCGGGATGCCGTCGTGCCACCGGGCCGGCCCGTTCCCCGCTGGTCCTGGAACGGGCCGGACCGCTCCTAACCCACGTTCAGCGCCGTCGCCGCCCTGAGCAACTCGTCGATCTGTGCCGCCGGCAGGGGCCGGGAGTACAGGTAGCCCTGGCCGTAGTCGCACCCGAGGCGGTGGAGCTGCGCGTGCTGCTCCTCGGACCGGATGCCCTCGGCCACCACCTGCAGGCTGAACTCTGCCGCGATGGCGAGCACCGACCGCACCAGCGTCGCGTGCTCGGAGTCTCCGCACATCCCCGCCACGAACGCCTTGTCCACCTTGATCACGTCGACCGGGAACAGCTGCAGGTGGGAGAGCGACGAGTAACCGGTGCCGAAGTCGTCGATCGCGATGGTCACCCCGAGCGAGGACAGGGACTCGAGCACGGCCGTGGCGCCGCTGACGTCGCCGATCAGGGCCCCCTCGGTGACCTCGACCATCAGTGCGCCCGGACCGACGCCGTGATCGGCCATGGCCAGGCGCACGTCTTCGAGGATGTTCTCGTGCCGCAGCTGCGCGGCAGAGAGGTTGACGCTGACCATCATCGTCTCGTCGTAGCGCTCCCGCCATATGCGGATCTGCCGGCAGGCGTCACGCAGCACGAACTTGCCGAGCGGGACGATGAGGCCGGTCACCTCGGCGACGTCGAGGAAGTCGTCCGGCGACAGCATGCCCAGGTTCGGGTGCTGCCAACGGACCAGGGCCTCGACGGCCTCGACCCTCCGGTCGCTCAAGCTGACGACCGGCTGGTAGTAGACCCGGAGCTGACCGGTGTCCAGCGCCTCGCGCAACCACGACTCGATGTCGAGCCGGTGCAGCACGCCCTTCTGCATTTCGTCCGTGAAGAAGACGAACTGGTTCTTCCCGTTGGCCTTGGCGTGGTACATCGCGATGTCCGCGCGCATGAGCACGGAGTCGGCGTCCTCGACGGACGAGCCGCACCCGGCGATGCCGATGCTGGCGCTCACCCGGGTACGGTGGCCGGCGACGTCGAAGGGCTCCTCCAACGCGTCGATGACCTGCTGGGCCACCGTGCTCGCCACCTCGCTGCACCCGGCGCCGTGCTCCACGAGGACGGCGAACTCGTCGCCCCCGAGCCGCGCCACCAGGTCGCGCGCGGCCACACAGCGCTTCAGGCGGCCGCTGACCTCGACGAGCAACCTGTCGCCGGCGTCGTGCCCGAAGCCGTCGTTGACCGTCTTGAAGTCGTCGAGGTCGATGAACAGCACCGACGTGGCGCGGGTGCCGGCCCCGTTCCGGGCGATCGACCCCTTGACCCGGTCGCTCAGCTGCCCCCGGTTGGCGAGCCCAGTCAGCGAGTCGTGGAAGGCGCGGTGGATCAGCTCGTCCTCGAGCGACTTGCGCTCGTCGACGACGCGGTGGTTGATGACGACCCCCTCGACGGTGGGCTCGTCGAGCAGGTTGGTGACGGTCGTCTCCACCCAGCGCCAGGTGCCCCGCGAGTCGAGCAGCCGGAGCTCGACCGTTTGGGACTGCGTGGGGTCCGCGATGACGGCCCGGCCGGCCGCATCTGCGGCAGGCCGGTGCTGCGGGTGCACGAAGTCCTGGCCCGGCATGCCGAGCCGGTACCCGGCGGGCCAGCCGAGGATGCGCTCGACGGCGGGCGACTCGTACTTGAGCCGTCCCTCGCAGTCGATGACCGTGATCATGTCGGTGGCCCGTTGCACGAGCGCGGCGAAGCGTTGCTCGCCCTCACTGCGCACCCCGGCCGGTGCGGCCCCCGGAGAGGTCTGCCACCGGGCATGGAAGAGGTAGGCCACGAGCTCGCCGCTCAGGACGAAGAACAGGCCCCGGCTCACCCAGTCAGCCACGGCCTGCGAAGCTCCGGTGGCGCTGTCGGCCGGCAGCAGCGGACCGGCGACGACGGTCGCCGTGACCCCGGCCACGAGCGCGCCGAGGGGACCGAAACGGAGCCCCGCCACGAAGACGGGGACGCAGAACCACAGCGGGGCGACGGCGGCGGCGCCCCCCAGGGCGGAGGCGGCGACCCACGAGATCGGGAACAGCACGGCGACGACCACGAAGGCGGCCGGGGCGGAGAGGTCGGCGAGGCTGAGCCAGCCGATGACGCGCGCCGACGCGGCGCCCGGGGCGTGGCGCTCCGCTGTGCTCATTCCGCTCTGTCGTCGGGCTTGCCGGCCGGCTTGAACAAATCCCGCAAAATTCCCTGGTCGGACCGGCTTTCGCCTCGTCGCCGCGCTGTGCTCAGCGCCGGCGCGCGCTCCACACCTCGGCCCGGTACCCGACGTCGACCGTCACGTCGCCCTCCACTCCCAGCGCGTCGCGCAAGAGCCGCCGGGCCGTCTCGAAGAGGCTCGCTCGTGCGCCCTCCTCCATCAGGATCACCCAGCTGAAGGTGCCGAGCAGGCCGACCAGCTCATCGGCGTCGAGAGCGACCTCCCAGGTGATCACCGTCTGCTCGGGCTGGTCGAAGGGGACCCCGGGCGGAATCTCCAGGGCCTGCACCGTGGCCGACCCGTCGTTGAGCGCGTCGTCCAGCTCCACCCGCTCCCGCTCGTCCAGACCAGCCGTTCCCCCGCCTCCGAGAAGGTCGCGGGCCTGGGTCATGAACGGCGACTCGGGGTCGGGCCCCGACCACAGCGCGCCGAGCGTGCCGCCGGGGACGAGGACCCGGCCGACCTCGTGCAGCGTGGGCACCGGGTCCATCCAGTGCCAGGACGACGACGCGACGACGGCATCGGCGCTGGCATCGGGCAGCGGCATCGACTCGCCCCGGCCCGCCAGTGCCCGCACGCGGGGGAGCGACTCGGCCAGCACGGCCCGCATGCGGTCGTCGGGCTCCACGGCGATGACCTCGTCGGCCCGTTCGACCAGGAGCCGGGTCAGCGCGCCGGTGCCGGCGCCCAGGTCGACGACCGTCGCGACCCGGTCGGGCAGGATCCACTCCACGGCAGCCATCGGGGGGCCCTGGCGGTACCGGGCGTACTGTGCCGCGGCACCTCCGAAGCTGGCGGCGCGGGCTGCCCTCTCCTCGGGAGTGAGCGGGGTGACGTCGCGATCGGGCACCTCCCCGACCTTAACAACGGGCCGCTCCGCCTTCCCGGAGGCCGGAGTGGGGCTCGCGGCCCACGGCGCGTAGAGTCTCCCGGTCGCCGATGCACCTGCGCGGGCAGGACGGACGGGCCATCACGAGAGGGTCTCCATGTCTGACAAGTGGTTCGAGACGGTCGCCGAGGCCCAGCGGAGGGCGAAGAAACGCCTGCCCAAGTCGGTGTACGGCGCGCTGATCGCCGGGTCCGAGCGCGGGATCACGGTGGAGGACAACGTCACCGCCTTCAGCGAGCTCGGGTTCGCCCCGCACGTGGCCGGGCTCGCCGACAGCCGGGACCTGACCACCAGGGTCATGGGCCAGGAGATCTCGTTCCCCGTCCTCATCTCCCCCACCGGCGTCCAGGCCGTGCACCCCGAAGGCGAGGTGGCGGTGGCGCGGGCGGCGACGGCGCGGGGCACCGCCATGGGCCTCAGCTCGTTCGCCAGCATGCCCATCGAGGAGGTGGTGGCCGCCTGCCCGCAGACGTTCTTCCAGATCTACTGGATCGGTACGCGGGACCAGATCCTGGCGCGGGTCGAGCGGGCGCGCGCCGCCGGGGCGGTCGGGCTCATCGCGACCCTGGACTGGTCCTTCTCACACGGACGGGACTGGGGCAGCCCGACCATCCCCGAGACGGTGAACCTGCGGGCGATGGCGCGCTTCGCCCCCGAGGCCCTGGCCAACCCGGCCTGGTTCCTCTCGTTCGCCAAGACCGGCAAGCGGCCGGACCTGACCACGCCGAACATGGTGGACAGGGGGCAGAAGGGGCCGACGTTCTTCGGCGCCTACGGCGAGTGGATGCAGACGCCGCCCCCGAGCTGGGACGACGTGGCCTGGCTCCGCGAGCAGTGGGGAGGCCCGTTCATGCTCAAGGGCGTGACCCGCGTCGACGACGCCAAGCGGGCCGTGGACGCGGGCGTCACCGCCATTTCGGTGTCGAACCACGGTGGCAACAACCTCGACGGGACCCCGGCGACCATCCGGGCCCTCCCCTCCGTGGTCGACGCCGTCGGCGACCAGATCGAGGTCCTGCTCGACGGGGGCATCCGGCGCGGCAGCGACGTGGTCAAGGCCGTCGCACTCGGGGCACGGGCCGTCATGATCGGCCGCGCCTATCTGTGGGGCCTGGCGGCCAATGGCCAGGCCGGGGTCGAGAACGTGCTCGACATCCTGCGCGGCGGTGTGGAGTCGGCGCTGCTCGGTCTCGGGCACGCGTCCATCCACGAGCTGCACCCCGACGACCTCGTGATCCCCGAGGGGTTCAGCCGCCACCTCGGCACCTGAGCGGATCCATACGGCGGTCCCGCCGCGGTCCGTGGATCAGCTGTCGAACGCCACCACGCCGCGGATGATCGTCCCGGCGCCCTGGTCGTCGTAGCCCTGCTGCACCTGGTCCAGCGTGTACTCCTGGGTGATGATCTCGTCGATCTTGAGCTCGCCGGCCGCGTACAGGTTCAACAGGTTGGGCACCTGCACCCGCGGGCTCTGCGACCCGAACACCGTGCCGAGGATCGCCTGGTTGAACATGGCCAGGTTGAACAGGTTCAGCTGGACGTCCACCTGGTCGAACGGGGCGATGGCCGTCACCACGACGCGGGCGTCCTTGGATCCACAGGCGCAGGCCGCCGCGATGAGGTCGCCCTTGAGCACGCCCGGGGTGAGGATCACGACGTCGGCGTTGCGGCCCATGGTGAGCTCGGGCAGCAGCATCTGCGCGTCCAGCAGCGACGCGGCCGTGTGGGTGGCGCCGATCTCCTTGGCCTTCTCGAGCTTGAAGGGCACCGGGTCCACCGCGACGATGTTGCGCGCGCCGGCGATGCGCGCGCCCTGGATCGCTCCGGAGCCGACACCGCCGCAGCCGACGACCACCACCGTCTCACCCGGCTTGACCTTGCCCCGGTCCACGGCCGAGCCGAACCCCGTGGCGATGCCGCAGCTGATCAGCGCCGCGGCCTTCATGTCCTCCCACGGGTTGATCTTCACGAGGGAGTTCTCGTGGCACACCATCTCATCGGCGAAGGTGCCGAGCTGCGCCATCCGGTTCAGGTTCTCGCCCGCCAGGTGGTAGCGGTAGGTGCCGTCGCTGATCATGCCGCCGGCCAGCGTCATCATCCCGAGGTCGCAGAGGTTCTGGCGACCCGACGCACACCAGTGGCAGGTCCCACAGGAGGGGATGAAGGAGACGGCGACGTGGTCGCCCTCCGCCACCTGGGTCACGTTGGTGCCCACCTCCGTCACGATGCCCGAGCCCTCGTGCCCGCCGACCACCGGGAACATGGACTTCACACCCATCAGCTCGAGCACCTCGGGGGTCTGGCTGATGTCACCGGTGCGCAGGTGCTCGTCGGAGTGGCACATGCCCGAATAGACCATCTTGACCCTGACCTCGCGGTTGCCCGGCGGGTCGATGTCGATCTCCTCCGTCTTCCAGGGCTCGTTGAGTCCCGTGCACACTGCCGCACGCGTCGTCGTCATTGGCATTCCCTCCCTGAGGCTGGCGCGAACCAGTTCGCTCTCTCAGTATCGCCCCCCGCCCGGTCGCCGACAAACGCCGGACCCCGCCCCGGCGACCCGGTCGGCCCCCGGGTACCGGCGCTAGCCTGCGGCGCGTGCCCGTCCCCGCCGAGTTCACCGAGGTCGCCGCCCGGGTGCGCAATTGGGGGCGGTGGGGCGCCGACGACGAGATCGGCACGCTGAACCTGGTGGACGACGAGGCCCGGCGGCGCGGGGTGGCGTCGGTGGTCTCCGGCCGGGCCTTCGCCCTGGGGCTGCCCCTCTCGGAGGCCGAGGGGATCCAGCTCGGGTTCATCGAGGGCCGGGTCAACCCGACCCGCACCATGGTCCAGGTGAACGTCCCGGTCAACGCGGAGGAGCCCGACTGGGTCTGCTTCAGCGAGGACGTCCTCACCCTGGCCACCCAGTGCGCCACCCACTGGGACGCCCTGGCGCACAGCAGCTACGGCGGCGTCATCTACAACGGCTACCCGGCGGGCAGCGTGACTGCGGCCGGGGCGACGCGCTGCGGGATCCACCGGCTCACCACGGTGGTCAGCCGCGGCATCCTGCTCGACGTGGCCCGCGCCCTCGGGCGCGACGTGCTCGAGCCCGGGCACCCGATCTCGCCCGGCGATCTCGACGCGGCCTGCGAGCTCGCCGGCGCCACCGTCGAGCCGGGCGACATCCTGCTGGTGCGCACCGGCCAAATGGTGCATCTCGCCCCCGGGCGGCGCGACCTGCTGGCCTACACGTTCCCCTCACCCGGGCTCACCATGGAGACGGCCGAGTGGTTCCACGCCCGGGACGTGGCCGCCGTCGCCACGGACACGCTCCCCTTCGAGGTCATCCCCAGCCAGCGCGAGGACGCCTACCTCCCTGTGCACCTGCTGCACCTGGTGGAGATGGGCATGACCCAGGGCCAGAACTGGGTGCTCGACGCGCTGGCCGAGGACTGCGCGGCGGACGGTCGTTACACGTTCCTGCTCGACGCCACGCCGCTGCCACTGACCGAAGGGCTCGGCTCGCCCCTCAACCCGCTCGCGCTCAAGTAGCGCCGCGCCGGCGTGCGGTGGAACCGCCCAGCACCGGTCCGGTGCGCGGCCTGGTCGTCTCCCGCCGCGGGATCTCGGCCGGGGGCGCCGGGCGGCCGGTCACGGCCCAGTGGAGCATGCGGGCCTGGGTGTCGATGAGGTTGCGGGTCCTGATGCCCCAGAACTCGAAGCCGTAGCGGTGGGCCGACACGCTGGCGAACATGGCGACCAGCGTCCCGGCCACGGCCATCGGGTCCGCCCCCGCGGGTGAGGACGTCGCTGCGCCCGGGCCCCCCTCCGGCGAGGGCGACGCGGTCGCGATGACCTGGGCCAGGGCGACGGTCACCGCGTTGAGCGCCCGCACCCGGATGCCGCGCAGCTGCGCGTCGCCTTCTTCGGTGGCCAGGTCGACCACGCGGAACACGGCGCGGTTGTCCTCCCAGTAGTCGAGGAACCCCCCGGTGACCGCCAGCGCGGTGGTCCAGCTCGCCGCCTCCGACCAGTCGCCGCCGACCAGGTCCGCCAGCTGGGCGGCCTGGTCGACCATCCCCTCGGCCAACACCCGGATGGCCTGCTCCACGTTCCCGAAGTACTGGTAGAAGGTCGCCGGCGAGGTCTTGGCCTGCCGCGCGATGTCGGTGACCTTGACCGACCGCCACGAGGTGGTGGTCAAGAGCTCGACGGTGGCGTCCAGGAGCCGCTGGCGGGTCTGGCGCCCACGCTCGCCGGGCACCCGGCCGTCGGTCGTCGCCACCTGCTCGGCGTACTCACCCAGGGCGACGATGGCGGCCTCCGGCCCGGGACTCCGTCCTGGCATGCCACGCCAGCGTAGTGGCCCCGTTCCCGAAGACCCAGGTGGCGGTGCGGATACGCTGTCGGGATGCAGCAGACGGTGGCCCGCCCGCTCACCCGCGCGCAGCAGGCCCGGCGTCAGCGCGTGATCGACGCCGCCATGGCGCTCGGCCTCGAGGGCGGGTACGAGGCGGTCCAGATGCGGGACGTGGCGGCGCGCGCCGACGTCGCCATGGGCACGGTGTACCGCTACTTCACGAGCAAGGACCATCTCCTGGCGGCCACGCTGGTGCACTGGGTGGAGCTGCTCGACGCGCGCATCGGGCAACACCCCCCTCGGGGGGCGCATCCCGCCGACCGCGTCCTCGAGGTGCTCGACCGTGCCCTGCGTGCCATGGGCCGCCAGCCCAAATTGGTCGCCGCCGTCTTCACCTCCCTGGCGTCGCCCGACCCGGGCGCCGTCGGCTGCCAGCAACAGATCACGCTGCTGATGGAGGGGATCATCTCGCGGGCGATGGGCGAGCCCGGCATCCCCGACATGTCGGACAGGGCCCGGATGATCGGCCACGTCTGGTATTCCGCGCTGGTCGGGTGGATCAACGGGTGGTCCACCATGACGAGGGTCTACGACGAGCTGGCCGTGTCGGTCCGGTTGTTGCTGCCCGACGAGCTCGTCGAGCAACGAACCCCGGCCTGAGCCGACCCCACGCACCGGGTCGCCCGGGGCTAACGTCGCCCCGATGACCGCCGGCACCACCACCCGCGGCCTTCCCATTGAGTTCCGCGGCCTCTCCAAGCACTTCGGGCCCGTCCTCGCCGTGGACGACCTCTCCTTCAGCGTCGAGCCGGGGCGGGTGACCGGGTTCCTCGGCCCCAACGGGTCGGGCAAGACCACCACGCTGCGCATGCTGCTCGGCCTCGTGCACCCGACGGCGGGCACGGCCACCATCGGGGGGCGCAACTACTGGGACCTGGAGAACCCCTCGAGCACGGTGGGCGCCGTGCTCGAGGCGACCAGCTTCCACCCGGCGCGCCGGGCCCGGACGCACTTGCGCATGGCGGCGCGGGCCGGCGGCCACGACGACGCCCGGGCCGACGAGGTGCTCGAGCTGGTAGGCCTGACCGGTGATGCCAAGCGCAAGGTGGGCGGCTTCTCCATGGGGATGCGCCAGCGGCTCGAGCTGGCCACCGCACTCATCGGCGATCCCGACGTCCTCATCCTCGACGAGCCGTCCAACGGCCTCGACCCCCAGGGCATCGCGTGGCTGCGCGACTTCATGCGCTACCTCGCCGGCGAGGGGCGCACCGTGCTCGTGTCCTCACACCTCCTGTCGGAAATGGCCCAGACCATCGACGACGCCGTCATCGTGTCCTTCGGCCAGCTCAAGGCGCAGGGCACGCTCGAGCAGATCACCTCCAACCTGACGGGCCTGGTGATGCGGGCCCGCACGCCCGAGGCGGACCGCCTCTGCGCCGTGCTGACCGAGGCCCACATCGCGTTCCGGCGCCTGACCCACGACGAGGTGGCCATGGACTCCGTGACGCCACAGCAGGTCGGGCCGCTGCTGGCCTCGCACCAGATCGTCCTCCACGAGCTGACCCAGGAGGGTGCCGATCTCGAGTCGGTCTTCCTCTCCCTCACCGCCGGGCTCGGCTTCGGCGACGTGGCGGCGCACGCATGATCAACGCCATCCGGGCCGAGCTGATCAAGATGCGGTCGATGCCCGGCGTGTGGGTCACCTTCGGCCTCGCCTTCCCGCTCACCGTTCTCGTGATCCTCGGCGTGCTCGCCAGCGCGGGCGGCTTCCCGGGCCACACCTTCTACTTCGCGCAGACACTGCGCCAGCAGCGCCAGCTGCTCGGTGCCGGGTACTTCGGGATAGAGGTGCTGGCCCCGATCGTCGGCGTGCTCTGCGTCACCAGCGAGTACCGCCACAAGACCATCACGACGACGCTGGTGCTCACGCCGGTGCGCACGCGGGCGGTCGCTGCCAAGGTGGCCGTGACCGCGCTGTGGTCCGTCTTCATCGCGCTGCTCACGCTGGTCGCGGTCGCCGCCGTCGCGCTGCCCTGGAACGCAGCCCTGGGTGGCGTGACCTCCCAGATCACGGACCAGGTCGGCGCCGTCGTGCCGGGACTGCTGGTCTCGGCGATCCTGCTGGGGCTGTTCGGTCTCGGCTTCGGGACGCTCGTCAAGAACCAGGTGGCGGCGATCCTGCTCACCATCGGCGGGACGCTCATCCTCGAGTCGCTGCTGGTGGCGCTGGCCCGGGCGATCTTCCAGTACAACCTGAACTGGCTGCCCAACGCGGCGGGCGCCGCGCTGGCGGGCGACATCGCCCGCGGCTTCGGTGGGAACGGCGGGAACGGCGGTGGCGGGCCCCAGGGCGTGCACCTCCTCGCCTGGTGGCAGGGCGGCCTGGTCATGCTGCTGTGGGGCCTCGTGCCCCTCACCATCGGCTACTTCACGACGTTCCGCCGCGACGTCACGTAGCCGCCGCGACAGCCGCCGTCAGCCGCGCAGCACGACGCCCGGGCGGGCGGCGAAGCCCTCCTCGGCCGGCGCGCCGTCGACCCGGATGGGCACCCCGTTCACCAGCGTGTGCGTCATGCCGACCGGAGCGTCCGCGGTGAGGCGCTCGCCGTCGGCCGGGAAGTCACGCACCCGGCGCAGCGGCCCCGGCGCGACCGTCTCGGGGTCGAAGACGCACAGGTCGGCCGCCTTCCCCACCTCGATCGTCCCCCGGTCGACCAGGCCGTAGACGCCGGCGGGCTCGCCGCTCAGCTTGTGGATCGCCCGCTCCAGGGGCATCACGCCGCGGTCGCGCACCCAGTTCCCGAGCAGATCGGTGGAGAAGCAGGCGTCGCAGAGCTGCGAGACGTGGGCGCCCGAGTCGGCCAGGCCGAGCAGCACGTTGTCCCGCGGCAGCAGCCAGGCGATGGCGTCGGGGTCGTCGTTGGCCAGCACGGACCAGAAGCGCGACTCGAGGTCGTCGTCGAGCGAGACGTCGAGCATCACGTCGAGCGGGGTGCAGCCCCGCTCCTCGGCCAGGACCGCCACCGGATGGTCCGCCAGCTCGGGGTGGGCGCGGGACTCCGCCACCGAGATCGAGGCCCAGTTGAGCGGGAAGCCGCCCGCCTTCCCGCTGACGTCGGCCCAGGCCGTGGCGCGCCAGGCCGGGTCGCGGTAGGCGGCTTTGCGCTCGGACTTCGACTTGCCCATCAGCGCTGCGAAGGTGGGGCGCATGTTGAGCGTGAAGGGCTCCGAGAGGTTCATCTGGAAGACCAGCGGCCGGCACGACACCTGCGGCCAGACCTCGACGCCGTCGGCCCAGGCGGCGTCGTGCTCGGCGACCACCTTCTCGTGGTACGGGTAGCCCTTCACGGTGAGCAGCGCCGTCCAGGTGAACGGTCGTCCCACCTCGCGCTGGAGCTGGAACACCTCCTGGTTGGTGAACACGCCGCCGGGGAGCAAAGCCACCACGCCGCGCCCGGACTTCCGGACCGGCTCGAGCAGCGCGCGCAGCTCGGCCAGGTCGGCCACCCGTGACGGCACCGGCCGGCCGCGGTCGCCGTTGTGGGTCGGCGACGCGCTCGAGGCGAAGCCGGCGGCGCCGCCCGCCATCGCATCGGCCACCACCGCCTGCATGAGGGTGATCTCGTCGTCGGTCGCGGCCCGCTCGTACGCCTGCTCGCCCATGACGTAGAGCCGCACCGCCGTGTGGCCGACGTAGCAGGCGAAGTTGAGCGCGGTCCCGCGGGAAGCCACGGCGTCGAGGTACTGGGGGAACGTCTCGAACTCGCCCCAGGGCACGCCGGCCGCCAGGGTGTCGAAGCTCATGTCCTCGACGTGCTGGAGCGTGCGCGCCAGCAGCGCCACCCCGTCGGGGCGGATGGGGGCGATGGAGAACCCGCAATTGCCCGCGACCACGGTCGTCACCCCGTGCGACGAGGACGGAGTCAGGTCGGGGTCCCAGAACACCTGGGCGTCGTAATGGGTGTGGATGTCGATGAAGCCCGGGGCCACGACCTGGCCCTCGGCGTCGAGCACGCGGCGTCCCTCGAGTCCCGGGCCGACGCCGGTGATGTGGCCGCCGGTGACGGCGACGTCCGCGGGCTCGCCCACCGCCCCCGTCCCGTCCACCACAGTGCCTCCCCGGATGACGATGTCAGCGCTCATCGCCCCATCGTCGCAGCCTCGGCGGCCCCGTGCACGTGAGTTGCCGGGTCCCGGCCGGGGTCCGATACCGTGGGTCCCAGGGCCCGGGTCGTTTTCCGGGTGGGGGTGAGAGGGCGCCACGTCGGCGCTGGACTGGAGTGTTGTATGGCGGTTCGGTTTTTCAGGTCGAAGGAAGCGCCCCAACCCGAAGACGCCCTGCAGATCTCGGGCGCCATCGTGGCGCCCTCGGACGGTCCGTCGCCGGTCCAGCTGGTCGACGCCGGCCACGCCCCCCACGGGCTCGGCATGGTCCGCGACCAGTACGCCCGCAAGATCCGCAAGACCCCGACCATCCGGATGGTCCCCAGCTCCATCATGGTGGAGGGCCGGCGCCTGCGCTTCGCCGTGTCGGACAACGTCGACGCGCACGGCCCCGACGGCCCCGGGTCACCGCCCCTGTGGGCCATCAACATCCACGGCTACTTCGCCGGCGGCGGCATGTACTGGCGCGAGAGCGCACGCCTGGCCGAGCAGATGGGCTGGCGGGTCATCAACCCGAGCCTGCCCGGCTTCGGCGGGAGCGACCCGCTCGAGTGGCGGGATGTCTCCATGGAGAGCCTGGCCAACCAGATCATGGCGATCGTGCACAAGGTCGACGCCGGGCCGGCGGTCCTGCTCGGCCACTCCATGGGTTGTGCCGTCGCGGTGCAATTCGCCCACGACCATCCGCGGCGCACCCTCGGGCTGATCTATCGCGACGGCGTCAGCACCCCCGCCTGGAAGGAACGTCACGGCCTCGTCCCGACCCTCCTGTCGCCCATCCTCCCCGACGTGGCGCCGATGGTCGACATGTTGGCCGCCGTCGTCCTCGACCTCCCCGACCTCTTCATCGGGCGGATGTACTCGACCGTGCGCGCCGTGCTGCCCGACATGCGCCAGAACATCCGCACCATGAGCCAGACCATGCCGGTGGGCAGCATGCTGATGTCGGTCGACCAGCGGAGCGAGGTGCGCCACCTGGTGGCCCAGCAGATCCCCATCCTCAACGAATGGGGCTGCTTCGACCGCATCACACCGGGCCACACCGCGCTGGAGTTCGCCTCCATCGCCCGCTCGCCCGTGCTGTGGGTGCCCGGGGGCCACAGCTGGATGCTCGCCCGCCCCCAGGGCCAGAGCGACATCCTCACCCACCTCGTCCCGGGCCGCGAGTTCGTCGCCGGCGCGGAGAGCCGCTGGAGCCAGCTGACCCCACGCGAGTTCACCCTTCGCGCCGTCAACTGACGATCGCCGTGAGGGCGGCCCGCTTCTCGACCCGCCCGCGCCACGTCGAGGGCGACCCGTGATCAGCCGCCTCCTCGACCCGCTGCTCACCCTGCACGGGTGGGAGGCCTACCTGCTGGTCGGCCTGCTGGTCTTCGCCGAGGACGCGGTGATGCTCGGCTTCGTGTTCCCCGGGGAGACCGCGGCGATCCTGGGTGGCGTCCTCGCCTCCAAGGGCGGCGTGAGCCTGGGCGGCATCCTCGCCGTCGTGATCGTGTGCGCCATCGTCGGCGACTCGGTCGGCTACGCCATCGGAGATCGCTGGGGTCGCCAACTCCTGCAGCTCGGCCCCCTGCGCAAGCGCCAGAAGGGCATTGACGCCGCGCTGGACCAGCTGAGCCGTCGCGGCGCGATCGCCGTGTTCGTGGGCCGCTTCTCCGCCTTCCTGCGCGCCGTCATCCCCGGCCTGGCCGGCATGTCCAGGCTGCGTTACCGCATCTTCCTCCCCGCCAATGCGCTGGGCGGCATCTGCTGGGGGTTTCTCTACGTCCTGCTCGGCTACTTCGTCGGCGAGCGGGTCGAGAAGGCGACGGGGATCGCGTCCGACATCCTGCTCGCCCTCATCGCCGTGGTCGTCGTGGTGCTCGTGGTGCGTCACCACCGCAAGGACAAGCGCGACATAGAGGGGCCGTCGGGGGCCGCCGCGCCGGGGAGCGACACGGCCGGCTGAGCGACACGGCCGGCTGACGGTGGACTCAGGCCGGCGGGTCGAGGACCGAGTGGTCCCCGGCGCGCAGGCCGGCGAGCACCCGGGCGAACTCGCCCGCGGCGTCGTCCCCCTGTGCGTCGGTGTCCATCCAATGCACCGCGGAGGGGTCGCTGCGGTCCAGGCCGAAGAGGCCGAAGCGCGGCTCGTAGGTGCCCCACTCGTAGTTGTCGACGAGTGACCAGTGGAGGTAGGCCTGCACGGGCACTCCGGCGGCCACCGCGTCGGCCACGGCCCCGAAGTGCTCGCGCACGTAGCGCGGCCGGTCCATGCCGTCCTCCCGCGGCTCCGGGCGCCCGTCGCGCACCCGGGTCGACATGCCGTTCTCCACCACCCACAGCGGGAGGCCGGGGCGCAGGGCGGACTCGGTGGCGCACCAGGACCGCAGCCCGGCCGGGTGCGACTCGGTGTCCCACAGGGCCCGCCCGAAGGACCACTCGCGCGCCCCGTCGGGCCGGCGGCGACCCGGGACGCGCATGGCGTGGCTGGCCACGGGGTCGTACCAGTCGAAGCCGACCGCGTCGAGGATGCGCGGGCGCGACGCGGCGTGCACGGCGCCCACCACGCGGCGCGGTGCGTGCCGGCGCGTGAGGCTGCGCAGGCGGGTCCAGGCGGGTCCCCACCCCGGCTCGCGCTCGCACCCGTACGGTGTCACGGCGGCGAAGAACCGGCGCAGCGACGCCTCACCGGCGTGGCGCGGTGGGAACGCGGCGTTGTGCACCGCCCGGCGCTCGTCCACGTAGCGGTCGACGTCGCTCGGGTCGACGCCGGCGTCGCGCAGCGACAACAGGTCGAGCAGCATCCGGTCGAGCTCGTAGACCGAGGACGAGCTCGTGTTGATGGTCACCGCCGCGTCGCGCTGCACGGCCGTCACCGCGTCGGCGGCGAGCACGTGCGCGGTGAGCAGGTTGTCGAGGACGCAGAACGCGTCGGAGACCGCCATGCGGCGCCCGGGAGGGCAGGCGCCCTCGATCCAGCCCATGAGCATCACGATGTTGGGCTCGTTGATCGTGACCCAGCGGTGACAGGAGGGCGCGAGCACCGGGACGATCCGGGCGACGTGGTGGGCGAAGACGTCGGGGGAGCCGGGGCGCAGCCAGAACTCCCCCCCCAGCCACCACGGATGGGTGAAGTGGTGCAGCGTCACCATGGGCTCCAGACCCCGCGCTACGCACATGGAGAGGATCTCGGCGTAGCGCTCGAGCGCGGCGTCGTCGAACGCCCCGGGACGCGGCTCCAGGCGGGCCCACTCCACCGAGAGCCGGAACGCGTTGCAGCCGATGGTGGCGGCCCGGTCCAGCGCCTCCTCGGGATGCCGCCAGAAGTCGCAGGCAAGGCCCGAGCGCGCCGCCCGGCCTGTGGCCTCCCAGTCGGACCAGTTGTTGTGGGGCTGCCCCTCGCCGTTGAAGCCGCCCTCGATCTGGTAGCCCGACGTCGCCACGCCGGCGGCGAAGCCCTCGCCGAGCAGGTTCATCGGGACGGCGGCCTCAGTGGGGCTGCGCGATCGAGCGCATCCGCGACAGCGCAGCCGACACGATGTCGACCTCGTCGCGCGCCTGGCGCACCATGGAGCGCACCTGCGGCTCGGTGGCGTCGCTCCCCGCCCGCAGCGCCGCCGCCTGGACGTCCCTGGCCGCGCCGATCACCTCGGCCACCTGGTGCCGCACCACGTCGGCCCGCTCCGTGCCGCGGGGCAGGCGGCGCTCCAGCCGCAGCAGCCCGTCGAGCTCCCCGGCCACCGAGCGCAGCGACCGGCACACCGACGGCAGCTCGGCCACGGGGGCGTCGTTGGACTCGGCGTGGGCGACGGCGACCTCGGCATCCTCGACCGCGACCCACATGCGGCGGCGCACCCGCGCCGCCGTGCCCGCGCTGAGCTGCGCAGGCGTGGCCCGTGCCGCGTAGCGCTCCCGGCCGGCCGCCAGGACGGCCAGCGTGGCGAGGACGCCACGGGTGGCGACGTGGCCCCGGACCAGGCGCCAGTGCCGGCGCACGTAGCTGCGGGCGAGCACGAACGCGGCGGCCAGCGCCAGGGCGGCCAGGAGCCCGGCGATCAGGAGGAATTCCACCACGTGGGCCACGAAGGTCACCCCTCGATCCTACGCGGCGGATCCCGGAATGCTCGGCGGTACCCTTCTTGCATGGGACCCGAGGCACCGGGGGGCGGCGGCGAGGCAGCTCCCCCGCCGGGCCTGGCCTGGCAGCCCGGGATCCCGTCGGTCCGCGAGCATCTCCCCAGCCTGGTCTTCGGCGCCGCCGTGCCGATCGGCATCTACTTCCTCGTGCGCCCCCACGTGGGCACGGACACGACGGCGCTCATCGCCGCCGGCGGGTTCTCGGTGGCCTGGATCCTCCTGCAGGGCATCCGCCGGCGCAAGGTCGACCTCGTCGGCGCCGTGGTGCTCTTCGGCTTCACGGTCAGCGTCGTCAGCTCCATCCTGCTCGGCGGCAACGCGTACGTGCTCAAGGTGAGGGACGGATTCTTCACGGCGCTCTTCGGCGTCGCGTGCATCGTGACCCTCTTCACCCACGACCGCCCTGCGCTGTTCTACGTGGGCCGCTACCTCTCCGCCGGGAACGACCCCGTGAAGGTGTCCGCCTTCGACCGGCTGCACGAGCTGCCGGCCGGGCGTCACACGTTCCGCGTCCTCTCTGCGGTGTGGGGCATCGGGCTCGTCGTCGAGGCGTCATGCCGCCTGACGCTGGCCGACATCCTGCCCACGGCGGCGTTCCTCGCCGTCTCGCCCTTCATCACCGCCAGCGCCATCGGAGGCCTCTTCGCCTTCACCGCGCTCTACAGCCGGCGGGTGCAGCTCGAGGCGGGCGCCCTGGGCCCGCGTCTCGCGCCCCGGCCGGCGGCCGAGACCGACGGCTCGCCCGAGATTCCCCTTCCCTGACGGGCGCCGGTAGCCTCGGCGGCGCACGGGCGCCGACCGGCGGCGGGGGCACCAGCGAAGGGAGCACCATGGCTGACGAAGTGCTGCGGGAGCGCCGCGGCAACGTGGAGATCCTCACCATCAACCGGCCCGAGGCCCGCAACGCCGTCAACGGCGGGGTCAGCCGGGCCATGTCGGCCGCACTCGACGAGCTGACCGGTGACCCCGACTGCTGGGTGGTCGTCGTCACCGGGAGCGGCGACAAGGCGTTCAGCGCGGGCATGGATCTGAAGGCCTTCAGCAGCGGAGAGGGCGGCGACATCATGGGGGCGAGCGGCGGCTTCGCGGGCCTGACCCAGCGGGACTTCCCCAAGCCGCTCATCGCCGCGGTGAACGGCTCCGCGCTGGCCGGCGGCTTCGAGATCATGCTCTCCTGCGACCTCGTGGTGGCGGCCGACCACGCCACCTTCGGGATACCCGAGGCCAAGCGCGGGCTGATCGCCGGCGCCGGCGGGCTGATCCGCATGCCCAAGAGGCTGCCGATGGCCGTGGCGCTGGAGCTCGCCATGACCGGAGACGCCATTGACGCCGAGCGGGCCTACGCGCTCGGCCTCGTCAACAAGGTCGTGCCCGGCGACACCCTCCTGGCCGAGGCCATCGCGCTGGCCGAGCGGATCGCCGCCAACGCCCCCCTGGCCGTGCGCTACTCGAAGAGCGTGATGAAGCGCGCCGCCGAGGTGCCCGAGTCCGAGGGCTGGGCCATCAACGCCGACGCGGTCCGCGTCGTCTTCTCCTCGGCCGACGCCATGGAGGGCCCCGTGGCCTTCGCGGAGAAGCGCCCGGCCCGCTGGCAGGGGAAGTAGCCCGGTGCTCGCCTCCGGGGTCGACACCATCCGCCTCACCCTCCACGTCCTCGCCGCCACGGTCTGGGTGGGGGGGCAGATCGTGATGACCGGCCTCGTCGGCCCCGCCCGCGGGCTGGGGGGCGACGCCCCCAAGACCCTGGCGCGGGCCTTCGCCCGCATGGCCTGGCCGGCCTACGCCGTCCTGCTCGTGACCGGCGTCTGGAACATCACGGCGGTCCACTACTCCGCCCAGGACTCGGCCTGGAAGGCGGTGCTCATGGCCAAGATCGTCGTGGTGCTCCTGGCCGGGCTCGCCGTCTGGCTGCACCAGCGGGCCACCACCAAGGGCCAGCTCGCCCTGTGGGGCTCGGTGGGCGGCGTGGCCAGCGTGGCGGCCCTGGTGATGGGCATCCTCCTGGCGGGCTGACTCCGAACACAGGTGGCGCGACGGTCGCGTGCGGGTGCCGGTACGTGGAATGGGTCTAACCTGGGACCCAGCCCACCACCACGTGGTCCCGGGTGAAGGAGAATCTGATGCTCGCTGACCTTTTCGGGCCCGACCTGCTCATCGTGGCCATCATCCTCGTCGTGCTGCTCTTCGGCGGCGCCGCCATCCCGAAGCTGGCCCGCAACCTCGGCTCGGCCAAGAACCAATTCGAGAAGGGGCTGGAGGAGGGCAAGGCGGATGGCGTCGCCAAGACCAACGGCGCCTCGGCCGCGGCGGACGCACCGACCCCGGCCCCCTCGGCGGAGGAGAAGACCCAGGGCGCCTGACGCGTCCCCCGGCGACAGCGACGTCGCCGGCCGGTCCCGAGCACGACGGGGGTTTCATGGCATCTGACGTCCTGGCCGTCGCCGACCGCCTCTGGAACGGTGAGATCTCGACGGCGACCTTCCACCCCGTCGACCACGTGGGCGGCTTCGTCGAGATCACCGACGGTGTCGGCTTCTGCCCCTCCTTCGCCAACGTGTCGGCCTTCGCCACCGACGACGGCCTGCTCCTGGTCGACACCGGCAGCGCGCCCCTGGCCCAGGTCGTCCACGACGACATCCGCTCCTGGAGCCCCGACCGCCTCCACACCGCCGTCTACTCCCACGGCCACATCGACCACGTCTTCGGGGTGCCGGTCTGGGAGGCGGAGGCCGCGTCGCAGGGCTGGGAGGCCCCCGAAGTCATTGCGCACCATGCCCTGCCGGCCCGTTTCGACCGCTACATCTTCACCGCCGGCTACAACACCATCATCAACCGGCGCCAGTTCGGCTTCACCGACCTGCACTGGCCCACCGAGTACCGCTACCCGGACCGGACGTACCACGACACCCTGGACGTCTCGGTCGGCGGCGTGGACTTCTCGCTGCGCCACGAGAAGGGCGAGACCGACGACCACACCGTCACCTGGCAGGCGGACCGCCGGGTGCTGTGCTGCGGCGACCTCTTCATCTGGGCCTCGCCCAACGCCGGGAACCCCCAGAAGGTGCAGCGCTACCCGAGGGAGTGGGCGGCCGCCCTGCGCCGCATGCTGGAGCTGAAGGCCGAGTTCCTGCTCCCGGGACACGGCTTCCCCGTCATCGGGGCCGATCGGGTCCGCCAGGCCCTCACCGACACGGCGGACCTGCTCGACTCACTGGTCGACCAGACGCTGGCCGTCATGAACGCCGGTGGCCGGCTCGACGACGCCATCCACGGCGTCCGCGCCCCGGCCGAGCTCGAGGCGCGGCCCTATCTCCGCCCGGTCTACGACGAGCCCGAGTTCATCGTCCACACGGTCTGGCGCCAGTACGGCGGCTGGTGGGACGGGAACCCGGCCACGCTGAAGCCCGCACCCGAGCGCGCCCTGGCCGCCGAGCTGGCCGAGCTGGCCGGGGGCGCCGGGGCGCTGGCCGACCGTGCCCTCGAGCTCCTGGCCGCGGCGCGGGACGCCCCGGAGTCCGAGGCCGAGCAGGCCGAGGGGGCGCTGCGCGTCGCCGCCCACCTGGCGGAGAACGCCTGGTTGGCCGCCCCCGGCGACGACGGCGTCCAGCGGGCGCGTCACGAGGTCTTCGCGGTCCGGGCCGCCCGGGCCACCTCCACCATGGCGCGGGGCGTGTTCACCTGGGCCTCCAACGAGTCCGCACCGCCGCCGCACACCCACCCGCACTGACCCGGGGGCGTCACCCCGCTGGACTGCCGATTAGAGGTTTTTTTGTGCGGTTCGCTAGTGTCACCGCCGTGGACTCGTCGCTGACCGGCCCCCCACTCGACACGCCCGAAACCCCAGGTCGCACGCGCAGGAGCCCACGGCGGCTGGCGGCGGGCGCGGTGGCCCTCGGCGCCCTCCTCCTCACCGGGTGCCAGCTGCCGAGCTTCGGGGCCTACAAGGGCGCCACCACACAGGCCCGCTCGACGTTCCATCTCTGGCAGGGATTCTTCATCGCCGGCATCGTGGTGGGCGGCTTCACGCTCCTGCTCATCCTCTGGGCCGTCTTCCGCTACCGCCGCCGCTCCGACGAGCTGCCGGTGCAGACCCAGTACCACACGCTGACCGAGATCATCTACACCGTGGTGCCGATCCTCATTGTGCTCGGGCTCTTCGTCGCCACCGTCCTGGTGGAGAACAAGGTCACCGCCGTGGAACCGGACCCGGCCACCACGCTCCACGTCTACGCGTTCCAGTGGGGCTGGGAGTTCGAGTACCCCAACGGCGTCAAGGTCATCGGCCAGACCACCGACGCGCCGACCATGGTGATCCCGACCGGCCAGACCGTGCGGATCTACCTGCGCTCCTACGACGTGCTGCACGGCTTCTACGTGCCCGAGTTCAACTTCAGTCGCTACGCCAGCCCCGGCTACTGGACCAGCTTCGACCTGAACGTGCTCCACAACGGCGTCTACCGGGGCCAGTGCACGCAGCTGTGCGGCCTCTACCACTCGCTGATGTTCTTCAACGTGCGCTCTGTGTCGCCGTCGGCCTACCGGACGTGGCTGAGCGTCACCGCCGCCTACCAGCGCGCGCACCCGAGCTCCATCGGCCAGCTCCCGGCCGACCTGCACGCCAACCAGAACGGAACCGCGCCGAGCTACTCTGGCAATTCGGGCAACTCCGGCAACTCGGGCAGCGGGAACACCGGTAACACAGGAGGTGCGCTCTACGGTGACTGACGTCATCGCTCCACCGGTCGAGACACACGAGCCGACAGAGCTCCACCTTCCGCCCCAGGTGCCCGGTGACGGGCACGAACCCAGTCACGGCGGCCACGAGGACCACGGCCCGACCGGCATCCTCAAGTGGCTGACGTCGACCGACCACAAGGTCATCGGGCTCAGCTACATGATCACCTCCATCGTGATCTTCTACCTGTCGGGGATCACGGCGCTCATCCTGCGGCTGCAGCTCTCCTCGCCGCACTCGTCGCTCCTCAGCTTCGGGCAGTACAACGCGCTGTTCACCATGCACGGCAGCCTGATGCTGTACCTCTTCGCCGGACCGTTCGCGTTCGGTGGCCTGGCCAACTACATCGTGCCGTTGCAGGTCGGAGCGCCCGACATGGCCTTCCCCCGACTGAACGCGCTCAGCTACTGGCTGTACCTCACCGGCTCCATCACCATGCTGATGACCATCTTCGTGGCCGGCGGCGCCGCGCAGTTCGGCTGGGTGGCCTACGCACCGCTCTCGAGCGCCACCAGCTCCCCCGGCGCCGGGCCCGACTTGTGGATCATGGCGCTCGCCCTCACCGGGTTCTCCGCCATCTTCACCGGCGTCAACCTGTGCGGGACGATCTTCTACCTGCGCGCGCCCGGCATGACCATGTTCCGCATGCCCATCTTCACCTGGAACATGCTGGTCACGGGAATCCTGATCCTCATCGCCTTCCCCGTCCTCACCGCGGCGCTGATCATGCTCTTCGCCGACCGCCACTTCGGGACGCACATCTACACGGCGGTGGGCTGTCATCTCGTGAACGGTTTGCCCATGCAATCGTGCGGGTCCCCGTTACTCTGGCAGAACCTCTTCTGGTTCTTCGGCCATCCCGAGGTCTACATCCTCGCCCTGCCGTTCTTCGGCATCGTCACGGAGATCCTGCCCGTCTTCTCCAGGAAGCCGGTCTTCGGGTACAAGGGCATGGTCTTCGCCACCATGGCCATCGCGGCCCTCTCCACCGGGGTGTGGGCGCACCACATGTTCACCACCGGGGCCGTGCTGCTGCCGTTCTTCTCCTTCCTGAGCCTGCTCATCGCCGTGCCGACGGGCATCAAGTTCTTCAACTGGATCGGCACCATGTGGCACGGGCAATTGAAATTCACCACCCCTATGCTGTTCAGTCTCGGGTTCCTCTTCGCCTTCCTCATGGGCGGCGTGACGGGGATCATGCTCGCCTCACCGCCCATCGACTTCGCGACCCACGACACGTACTTCGTCGTGGCCCACTTCCACCAGGTCCTCTTCGGGACGGCGGTGTTCGCCGGCTTCGGCGGCGTCTACTACTGGTACCCCAAGATGTTCGGCCGGATGCTGCGCGAGAGCCTGGGCAAGTGGCACTTCTGGCTGATGTTCATCGGCTTCTGGATCACCTTCATGCCCCAGTACGTGGTGGGCCTCCTGGGGATGCCACGACGGGTGGCCAGCTACCCGTCCAACCTGGGCTGGCAGAGCTACAACATCGTCTCGACCGTGGGAGCCTTCATCATCGCGATCGCGTTCGGCTTCCTGCTGGTGAACTTCGTCGTGTCGTGGCGCAAGCCGATCCCCGCCGGGGACAACCCGTGGGACGCGCAGACCCTGGAGTGGGCCACCACCTCCCCGCCGCCGCACCACAACTTCACGCACCTGCCGCCGATCCGCTCGGAGCGGCCGACCTGGGACTACAACCACCCCGACGCCATCACCGTGCCCCACGGCAAGGCGGCCCACAACGGGCACGTCAACGGGAAGGTGAAGGAACCGGTATGAGGGTCTCGGCGGTCTTCCTCTTGTTCCTCGGGGTCTTCTTCGGGCTCATCGGCCTCGTCTACTGGTTCTGGGGCTACGAGGACGGAGGCGGCGTCATGCTGCTGGGCGCCACGCTGCTCGGCTTCCTACCCGGCCTCTACTACTTCTTCTGGTACCGGCGCTTCCACGGCCACAAGTACTTCTTCTGGGGCAAGATCCCCGTCGCCGGCGAACGGCCGTCGGACCGCGAGGACGCCGAGCTGGCGGACGGGGCGGGCAACATCGACTCGTTCCCCGGCACCTCCATCTGGCCGTTCATCATGGGCATGGGCGCCTTCATGACGGTGCTGGCCCTCGTCTTCGGCGTGTGGCTCCTGTTCATCGGCGTGCCACTGATCCTGACCGCGCTCACCGGAGTCACCGCCGAGAGCCGGCGCGGGGGCAACGTCTGACCCTGGACGGCCGCCGGTAGCCTGACCCGGTGGCAACGGCACCACCCCATCCCGACGGCCTCTCGCGGGCGCTCGTCGCGCTCATCGCGGTCGCCACCGGCGCGGTGGTGGCGAACCTGTACTACGCGCAGCCTGTGTTGCACCAGGTGGCGCGCACCTTCCGCAGCGGACCCGGCCCCACCTCGTCGATCATCACCGCCACGCAGATCGGCTACGCGGCGGGCCTCTTGTTGATCGTCCCGCTGGGCGACCTCCACCCACGCCGCGCCCTGGTGACGCGGCTCTTCCTCATCTCGACCGTCGCGCTGGTCGGCTGCGCGTTGGCGCCGAACATCTGGCTCTTCGGCCTGGCCTCGGTCGCCGTCGGCGGCGCCTCGGTGGCCGGCCAGGTCATGATCCCGTTCGCGGCGGACCTGGCGCCCGAGGAGCGCCGGGGCCGCGTCGTGGCCCGCATCATGACGGGGCTGCTGATGGGCATCCTGCTCGCCCGCACCGTGTCGGGGCTGGTGGCCCAGGCGGCGGGCTGGCGGGCCATCTACTGGTTCTCGGCCGCCCTCATGATCGTCTTCGCCCTCATCCTGTGGCGGGCGCTTCCCGCCGAGGGCCGCCGCCCGCACCGCAGCTACCCCGAGCTGGTCGGCGGATCGCTCCGACTGCTCGCCACCGAGCCCGTGCTGCGGCGGCGGGCCTGGCACGGCGCCTGCGCCTTCGCCGCCTTCAGCGTGCTGTGGACCTCGCTCGCCTTCCTGCTCTCCGCCAGCCCCTACCGCTACTCCAACGCGGTCATCGGTCTGTTCGGCCTCGTGGGCGCGGGAGGGATCGCCGCGGCCAACCTCGCCGGCAAGCTGGCCGACTCGGCGCGGGCCACCGCCACCACCGTGGGCACCGGGGTGCTCCTGGCCGCCTCGTTCGCACTGCTCTGGGCCGGTCGCACGTCGCTGGCCGCCCTGATCATCGGGATCGTCGTGCTCGACATCGGCACCCAGGGCATGCAGATCACGAACCAGGCCGTCATTTACGCGCTACGGCCCGACGCGCGGAGCCGCATCAACAGCGCGTACATGGTCTGCTACTTCCTGGGCGGTGCGGTCGGCTCCGTGAGTGCGGGTGCCGTCTACGGCTCACACGGCTGGGCCGGCGTGTGCCTCCTCGGCGCCGGCTTCGGCGTCCTGACCCTGGCCATGTCGGCCTACGACCGGGTACGACCGGCCGTGGGCGCTCAGGCCTCGACGATCTCGAGCCCGTTGCCGTCCTGATCGCGGAAGGCGAACATGGGGGGCACGCCGGGCCAGCGCAAGACGTCGTCGGCATCGACACCGCACGCCGACAGCACCTCGTGTGCCCTCGCCGCGTCGTCGGTCGTCAACCGCACTCCCGTTTCCACCCCGGACGGATGGCCGCGGTGGGCGCGCTCCAACGCCAGCGACACGCCGGAGCCGGGCGGGGCCACCTCGACCCAGCGCGCGCCGTCCCCCATCGAGATGTCGCGCCTCACCTCGAACCCGAGCGTCTCGATGTAGAAGCGCACGGCCCGGTCCTGGTCGACGACGGGGATCCCCACCGTCGCGAGACCCGTCACCGTTGCGCAGGTGTCCTCCCCCATGGTCGTTCCCCTGTCTCGATTCCCACGTCCGATCACGCGTACATGATGGAGCCGGGCGTGGTGAGCAGCTCACCCGTCTCGAGCCAGGTCTTGAGGCCGGAGAGGACCATCGGCCAGCCGCCGAAGATCTGCGCGTTGGCACCCTCGCGGAGCTGGTCGTGGGTGAGGGTCAGGTGGCACGAGTCGCCCACCGGTTCGATCTCCCAGGTGACCCTCGAGAAGCCCTCGGCGCGCACGTCGTCGTCCCACAGGGCCGCCATGGTGTGCACGAGGCGCCGCGGCGGGTCCACCTCGAGCACCTCACCCTCACCGAGATGGACGCCGTGCTGGGCCACGTCGACGCTGATCGGCGAGCCCACCTTCCAGTCCGAGTTGACCGCGGCGCCGAAGTTGTACTTGGCCCGGATCTCGGGGTCGATGATCGCCTCCCACAGACGCTCGGGCGTGGTCTTGATGAAGATCTCGTACACCTTTTCCATTGACCTCTCCAATCTCTCCTTGATGTCGCTGAGCCCTGCCACCCAGGGCTCCGAGTACTTGCTGACCCACCGGTCGTGGACGAGCCGGATCGGCACCGGGTTGAGGAAGTGGAGCTTCTCGCGGCCCCTCCGCCTCGTGACCACGAGCCCGGCCTCCTCCAACACCTTGAGGTGCTTCATGACGCCGAAGCGCGACATGGAGAACCGCTCCTCCAACATGCCCAGGGTCTGGCCGTCCTGCCGGAAGAGCTCGTCGAGCAGCTCCCGCCTGGTGGGGTCGGCCAGTGCCTTGAACACCTCGTCCACCCCTCCACCATATGTGACTATTTAGTCACATGTCAACCTTCCGCTCGGGCTCCCCGGGGTCGGTACCATACGAATGGACAGCCAGACATACATGCGTATAGTCGAGCGACCCAGTCGGGAGGGCGGGAACCAGTGGCCACAGCCATACGGACGGAGGGGCTGACCAAGCGCTACGGCGACGTCGTCGCCCTCGACCACCTCGACCTCGAGGTCGGCACGGGGGAGGTGGTCGGCTACCTGGGCCCGAACGGGGCGGGCAAGACCACGACGATCCGGCTCCTGCTGGGCCTGAGCCGCCCGACGGAGGGACGCGCCGAGGTCTTCGGCCTCGACTGCCAGCGCCAGCCGGTCGACGTGCACCGGCGCCTCGCCTTCGTCCCCGGCGAGGCGAACCTCTGGCCGGCGCTCACGGGGGGCGAGACCCTGGCGCTGCTCGGACGGGTCCACGGGCAGGTGGACGAGGCCTACCGTGACGAGCTGGTCCACCGGTTCGACCTCGACCCGACCAAGAAGGTGCGGGCCTACTCCAAGGGGAACCGCCAGAAGGTGGTCCTCGTCGCCGCGCTGATGGTCCGGCCGGACCTGCTCGTGCTCGACGAACCGACCAGCGGCCTCGACCCGCTGATGGAGCAGGCCTTCCGCCATTGCATCGGCGAGGCCCGCGAGCGTGGCCAGACCGTGTTCCTCTCGTCGCACATCTTGAGCGAGGTCGAGGCGCTCTGCGACCGGGTGGGCATACTGCGCGAGGGCAGCCTGGTGGAGATCGGCACCCTGGCCGACATGCGCCACCTCAGCGCGCTGAGCGTCGAGGCGACCTTCGACGGCACCATCCCCGACCTCTCCGGCGTGCCGGGGGTGAGCTCGGTGCAGACGAACGGCCGCGTGGTCCGCTGCCAGGTCCGTGGCCCCATTCAGCCCCTCCTGCGGGTCCTGGCCGACGCCGGCGTCACCGAGCTCGTGAGCCGGGAGCCCTCGCTCGAGGAGCTGTTCCTGGCCCAGTACGGCGAGGACGGCCATGCACCCTGAGCTCGCGGTGGCCGCCCCCGTTTCGCCAATGCGGGCGGAGCGCTGCCCCGGCACCGTCGTCGCGCGCCTGAGCATCCGCAAGGCCACCCGCTCGGGGGCCCTGTGGGGCCTGATCTTCGGGATCGCCGTCGCCTCGTCGGAGGTCAGCTACACGACGATCTACAAGACGCAGGCGCAGCGCGATGCCCTGGCCGCCGCCTACGGCACCAACAAGGCCACGAGCGCGCTGTTCGGGCCGGCCCCGCAGCTCCAGACGGTGGGCGGCTTCACGGTCTTCAAGATCTCCATGACCCTGATGATCCTGGGCGCGGTGTGGGGCCTCCTGACCAGCACCAGGCTGCTGCGGGGGGAGGAGGACAACGGCCGCTGGGAGCTGCTGCTCACCGGCCGGACCACGCGCCGGGGTGCCACCGCGCAGGCTCTCGGCGGGCTCGGCGCCGGCGCCGTCACGCTGTGGTACGTCACCGCGGTCATCACCGTGCTCTCCGGGCGAGGCTCCAAGGTGGACATCGGGGCGGGGGCGTCGCTCTACCTGGCCCTGTCGGTGGTGGCGGCGGCGGTCGTGTTCCTGGGGGTCGGGGCCCTGACCAGCCAGCTGGCGGCGACCCGGCGTCAGGCCGCCTCCTACGCCGCCGTGGTCCTCGGCGTGAGCTACGCGCTGCGGATGGTCGCCGACGCCGGTGTCGGCCTGCACTGGCTGATCTGGACCTCCCCCCTCGGGTGGGTCGAGGAGCTGCGGCCGATCACCGCCCCCCAGCCGCTGGCGTTCCTGCCCATCCTCGCCCTGACGGCCGCGCTCGCCGCGACGGCCGCCCACCTCGCCGGCACGCGGGACGCGGGCGCGAGCATCCTCCCGGACCGGTCGCGGGCCCGGCCGCATCTCGCGTTGCTGTTCGGGCCCACGGGCCTGACGATCCGCCTGCTGCGCGCCACCGTCATCGGCTGGTGGGTGGCGATCGCCGCCGCCGCGCTGCTCTACGGGCTCATCGCCAAGTCCGCCGGGTCGACCATCTCGGGATCATCGGTCAAGGAGGTGTTCTCCAAGCTCGGCGCGCCCGGGACCGGTGCCGATGCGGTGCTGGGCGTGGGCTTCCTGGTGCTGGCGGTCCTGATCGCCCTCGTCGCCGCCGGGCAGGTCACCGCGGCCCGCGGGGAGGAGTCCGGGGGCAGGCTCGACCACCTGCTGGTCCGACCGGTCTCCCGCACGTCGTGGCTGTCGGGACGGCTCGCCGTCGCGGTGGTGGTGCTCCTCGTCAGCGGCATCGGGGCGGGGGTCTTCGCCTGGCTGGGCGCCGCCAGCCAGCACTCGGGCGTGGGCTTCACGACACTCCTCGGGGCGGGCGTGAACCTCGTCGCGCCGGCGATCACCATCCTGGGTCTCGGGGTCCTGGCGTTCGGGCTACGGCCCCGGGCCACCTCGGTGGTGGTCTACGGCCTGGTGGGCTGGTCGTTCCTCGTCGTCATCGTCGGTGGCATCGGGGCCACCAACCACTGGGTCCTCGACACCTCGGTCTTCCACCACATGGCCTCGGCTCCTGCCGTGCCACCGGACTGGGAGGCGAACGGGATCATGACCGGCATCGGGGTGGCGGGCGCGCTCGTCGGCGGGCTGGCCCTCGGCAGGCGGGACCTGCAAGGGGAATGACGACCCAGGGCCGCCTCGAGCCACCCGTCGACTTCGACGACCTGACGGCCCGCGCCCGCATTCGCGAGGCGGCGCTCACGCACTTCGCCGAGGACGGGTACGAGCGCGCGACGATCAGGGGGATCGCCCGGACGGCCGGGGTCTCTCCGGGCCTGCTCCGACACCACTACGGCTCGAAGGAGGCGCTGCGGGCGGCCTGTGACGACTACGTGTTCGAGGCGCTGCGCCGGCTCAACGCGCAGCTCCTCGTGGACCCCGGCGGCACGGCGCAGGCCCGGGAGGCGTCGAAGCGGTTCGGGCACTACGTCGCCCGCTCGCTGGCCGACGGGTCCGCCACGGCGGGACCGATCTTCGACGAAATGGTGGCCATGACCGAGCTGTGGCTCGCGCGCGCCGACGACCGCCGGGCCGAGCCGCCCGCCGTCGACCGCAGGATCCGGGCCGCCCTGGTGACGGCCATGGCGGTCGGCATCCCGCTCCTCCACGAGCACGTGTCCCGCGCGCTCGGCACGGACATGTTCGAGCCCGAGGGTGATCGCATGATGGCGCTGGCGTTGCTCGACGTCTACGCGCACCCGCTGATCGACGACGCGACGTCGGCCTCGGTCCGGGCGGGGTTCGGCCAGGCGGAAGCGTGACGAGTGCGGCTCAGCCCCCGCTCGACGCCACGGCCCGACGGGGGCGCCGGGCCAGCCAATGGAGCCCCGCCTGGGCCTCCGACGCCGGGGGCTCCCACTGCGCGCAGCGGTTTCGGCCGGCCCGTTTGGCGATGTAGAGCGCCTCGTCGGCCCGCCGCAGCAGGTCCTCGGGCCGATCGGCGATCCCCTGCCAGGTGCTGACGCCCAGGCTGGCCGTCACGAGGTCCGATCCGTTGGCCGCCTGCATGGCGTCCTTCAGCCTCATCGCCACTTCCAGCGCGGCGTCCTGGTCGGCCTCGTGGAGCAGCATGGCGAATTCGTCACCGCCGAGCCGCCCGACGACATCGGTCCCCCGGGCCGCCTGCGACAGCACGGTGGCCAGGGAGCGCAGGGCCCGGTCACCGGAATGATGGCCACCGGAGTCGTTGAGGGTCTTGAGGTTGTCCAGGTCCGCCACAATGAGGCTGAACGTCGCCCGGTGCCGCCGGGCCAGCTTCGATTCGTGGTCCAGGCGCTCCTGGAACGCCCCCCGGCTGAGGCATCCGGTGAGCGCGTCCAGGCTGGCGGCGTCCATCAGATGGGACATCAGCCGGTCGCGGTTGCGGGCCGCCGCCGCGGTGATCAGGCCGGCGATGACCATCGACACCGCCAGGAACGCCGTGGTGGGCCAGCTGGGGTTCGGCGTCAGGATGCCGACGACGAGGGTCGTCGCCACCCCGAAAGCGCCGAGGAGGGACACGGTCCCCGCCGAGTACGCCAGGCCGGCGAAGAGCATCGGGAGGACGAGGAAATAGGAGATCGGGCTGCGGACACCGCCGTCGAGGACGGCGCCCCAGGCGACGAAGACGAAGGTGGATGCGGCCCAGGAGGTGAAGAACACCTTCGACCAGCGGGTCCCCACCAGCCGTAGCCCCAGCCAGCGGAAGGGCCCGACCGAGGCGGCCAGGCTGAGGCTTCCGATGACGACCAGGTCCCCGCGGTGCGGGCCCGGCGTGGCCAGCGCGTAGATGACGACTGCGAAGGCCCCCATGCTGTAGGTGAGGACGCCGATCTGGACGTAGCTCCGCCAGAAGCTGGCCAGGTTGGTCGAGGTGTCGTGGGCTGAGGGTTGGCGCATCCCGGGTTTTGATTCTCCCGTCTCGCACTCCGGGTATCGGCAGGAGCGCAAGCCGGATTGAGGGCAAATGGGCGAGGGGAACGCCCCCGGTTGGGTGCCCGGACGCCGCCCTCAGTCTGAGGTGCGAGGGGGCCGCCGACGCCAGGTGTCGACGCAGCCCGGTGAGCAGAACAGGACCACCGAGCCCCGGACATCGTGGGCGATCTCCTCCGCCGTGTCGTGGGTCAGCGGCAGGCCGCAGATGGGGTCGAGGGTGGCGTCGGGGCCGTCGTGGGCCAGTCGGATGCTCGAGGCCGGCACCGGCCGCTCGACGCCGCGCAGCGAGATGTGGGACTCCGACACCGAGAGCCCCCAGCTGGGCAGGTGCTCCATGACCGCGGGCGCGGCCAACGCCTCGCCGGCGGGAGCCAGGTCGCACAGCCGCGCCGCCACGTTGACGCAGTGCCCGATGTAGTCGTCGCCCTCCATCAGGATCACCTCGCCCGCGTTCACGCCCGAGCGGATGGACACGGTCTCGACCGGGCCCGAGACCACACCGACGACATAGTGCAGCTCGAGCACCGCTTCGAGCAGCGGACGGGTCTGGACGCAGACCAGCATGACGCCGTCGCCGAGCCACTTGGCGATCCGGACACCCCGGCGCGAGCAGATGTCACGCAGCAGCACTCGGAACGCGGTCAGCACGTCGACGGCGCGTTCGTCCCCCTCGAGCTCCGTCAGCGCCGTGAAACCCGACACGTCGACGAAGGCGAAACTGCGATGGACCCGCACCTCGCGATGGTGCCATGCCGGACGCCCCCGTCCCAATCGGGTGACCGGCCGCACGGGGGGACGGCCTGGTCAGACCCCCGGGCGGGTCTCGTCGAGGGGCTCGTCGAGCACCCTCATCCACACTTGCGCAGCGATGGAGGGTACCCGCCGCAGCCATCCGGCCGGATCGGAACGGGCTTGCCGGTCAGATGCCGGAGAACTCGGCGATCAGGTGCCGCGTGTCCTCGGGCGCTTCCTCCTGTGTGAAGTGCCCGGCATTCGGCACCAGCGCATGGTCGACGTGGCTGATGGTTCGCCGTCAGCCACGGACTCACCTTGCCACTCGGCTGCGACTACCGGTCGAAGCCTCGTCGTCGCCAGCGGCCAGGGTGCCATCTTCGCTACCGTGCTCCCGTGCCGAATTGGCCGGCGATTTCCTACGATCGAGGGCAGGAGACCTGTGACACCCTGCACGCTCACTGCCAGGTGCTCGGCAAACTGGCGGTGCGGCTGGCGCCACCGGAGCACCAGCTGCAGCACGCAGCGCTGCGCCTCACCGCTCGGGGTTGGGAGACCGCTCCACTGCCGGCACCCGACGGTTCAGGGTCTCTCGTG
>Ga0224557_1000667_pt1 | contig 36970 bp, 36 predicted proteins | sample 714S31014metaG_FD_180677 | JGI IMG/M metagenome (GOLD analysis project Ga0224557, IMG submission 180677) | Peat soil microbial communities from Stordalen Mire, Sweden - 717 S3 10-14 | ecosystem: Environmental > Terrestrial > Soil > Wetlands > Peat | place: Sweden: Norrbotten County, Stordalen...
CCCGCCAAACTCAGCGCCACCAAGGTCCGCGTTCTCAACGCCAGCGGCCGAGGTGGACAGGCGGCCGAAGTCGCCGGCGCGATGAAAGACCTGGGGTTCGCAACGCCGACGGCGGCTAACGACCCGGTCTATGCCGGCGCCCGGCTGAACTGCCAGGGCCAGATTCGCTTCGGTACCGCCGGGCAAGCCAGCGCGGCCGCGGTGTGGTTGGTGACGCCGTGCGCCGAACTCTTCAACGACAGCCGTGCCGACGACTCCGTCGACCTTGCCGTGGGCACCGACTTCACCACACTGGCGCACAACGACGACATCGACGCCGTTCTGGCCAGCCTGCGACCCGGCTCCACCGGGCCATCGGATCCAATCCTGGTGACCAAGATTCACGCCAGCAGCTGCTGATCCGGCCGGATCAGTCCCGGATTGGCCCGAGACCGTTGAAGCGTTCGAGTGCCGCCAACAGCTCGTCGGCAATTCCAGGTGCGGCGGCCACCACCAACCCGGCGCCACCCGCTGGTCCGTTCTGCGCGGGCAACACCACCCGGGCGCCCGCCTCCGCCGCGATCAGGGCACCGGCCGCGCTGTCCCACACTTGCAGCCCATGCTCATAGTAGGCATCTAGCCGGCCCGCCGCGACCATGCACAGATCGAGCGCTGCAGAACCGATCCGACGCACGTCGCGGACCACCGGCAGCAGCTGCGCCAACAGCGTCGCCTGGATCGCGCGGCGCCGCCCGGAATAACCAAACCCGGTACCCAGCAACGCCATCGACAAATCGTCGACGTCGGTGCACCGCAACGCGCGCGTCCCTTGCTTGTCGGTGACATGCGCGCCGAGGCCAGTCGCCGCCGAATACACCCGGCCCGCCACGACGTCAGCGACCGCGCCTGCCACCGAGACACCGTCGACTTGGGCCGCAACCGAAACCGCGTAGGCGGGGATGTCGTAAACGAAGTTCACCGTGCCATCGATGGGGTCAACCACCCAGATGACCGCGCCGGCGGACGCAGCCGTCGGATCAGTCGGGCCGCCGCCCTCCTCCCCCAGAATCGGGTCACCGGGCCGCAATTGAGCCAACCTGTCACGCAACAGGCGTTCGGTCTCGGTGTCGACCACGGTGACGGGATCGGTCGGAGTGCTCTTCGAGCGCACCACACCACCGGCCAGTGCGTCCAGGGCGCCCGCGCAGGCGCCGAACACCTCGGCACGACGGGACCGCACGAACTCAGCGCCCTCGGCCGCCAACGTTTCGGCCACCGCCCGCAGCCGCGCCGGATCTCGCGCGGACGTGATTTCAGGTCGCGTCATCGGTCTATCGCATCACAGTCGGTACGCCTCGTCAGGCTCAAGACGTCAGGCTCGCCAGGCTAAGGTGAGCCGACAGCCAAGCCTCGCCGAGGAGATTCGATGACAACCGATGCGACACCGCAGCGCCGCGGATTCGGCGTCGACGTCGGCGGCAGCGGCATCAAGGGCGGAATCGTCGACCTGGACACCGGGCAATTGATCGGCGACCGCTTCAAGCTGCTTACACCACAACCCGCCACGCCCCCGGCCGTCGCCAAAACGATCGCAGACGTCGTCAACGAGTTCGGCTGGACCGGTCCCCTCGGGGTGACCTATCCCGGCGTCGTCACCAACGGCATCGTCCGAACGGCCGCCAATGTGGACCGCGCCTGGATCGGGGCCAACGCCAGCGAGATCATCGGGGCCGAGCTCAACGGCCAAGAGGTGACGGTGCTCAATGATGCCGATGCGGCCGGGCTTGCCGAAGAACGCTACGGAGCGGGCAAAGACAAATCGGGCTTGGTGGTGCTGCTGACTTTCGGAACCGGGATCGGGTCCGCGGTCATCTACAACGGGACGCTGATACCCAACACCGAGTTCGGCCACCTCGAGGTCGGCGGCAAGGAGGCCGAGCAACGAGCGGCCTCGTCGGTCAAAGACAAGCTCGACTTGACCTACGAAAAGTGGGCCAAGGAGGTGACAAAGGTGCTGGTAGCCATCGAGAACGCGATCTGGCCCGACTTGTTCATCGCCGGCGGCGGCATCAGCCGCAAGGCCGACAAATGGGTACCACTTCTGGAAAGCCGCACGCCGGTGGTGCCAGCCGCCCTGCTGAACACCGCCGGCATCGTCGGCGCCGCGATGGCTGCCACCGCGAACGTGACGCACTGAATTTGCCCGGTGGCGCAGTGCAAGCCCACACTGTCGTTACAATGGTTGACGGCGGTCTCCCGACCGATCGCGTGCGATATTCACGCTGATATCCCAACGCCGACATTCGACACAGCAGACACTTTCGGTTAACCATGCCCAAGCCCACCGGAAGTGCGTCCAACCGAAGGGGTGTATGTGGCAGCGACCAAGACAAGTCCGGCGACTGAAGAGCCGGTAAAGCGGACCGCCACCAAGTCTCCTGGGTCGCCTGCCAAACGGCCGGCGGCAAAGGCCGCCAATGGCTCTGCACCCGCGAAGCGGGCCGCCAAGACAGCGCCGCGGGCCGAGGGCACAGCGGAGGCGGAGCCTGTGGCCGCTGAGGCCAGTCAGGCAAGCGACACCACGAAGAAGCCCCGCGCCGGGGCCAAGGGCGCCGCGGCACCGTCCACCCGGGCGAAAACGGCGGCCAAGGGCGCCCCCAAAGATCCCGAAGACCCAAAGGTCGCCCTGCAGGTCGTCGAAACCGACGACGCCGTCGAGGACCTTGAGGTCGAACCGGACATCGAGGTCGGCGCGGACCTCGAGATCGATGCCGCAGAGCTCGTTCTCGACGACTTGGAGGAAGTGGCGGTCCTCGAGCCGGCCGGCGCCGAGGAGGGCGAGACTCCCGCACCCGCAGTGATCGCCGCCGCTCCCGCCGATGACGACGAGGAGATCGCTGAGCCCACCGAAAAGGACAAAGCCTCCGGGGATTTCGTCTGGGACGAAGATGAATCCGAGGCGTTGCGTCAGGCCCGCAAGGACGCCGAGCTCACCGCTTCCGCCGACTCGGTTCGCGCTTACCTGAAGCAGATCGGAAAGGTGGCGCTGCTCAACGCGGAGGAAGAAGTTGAGCTGGCGAAGCGGATCGAAGCCGGCCTCTACGCCACGCAGCTGATGACGGAACTGACCGAGCGTGGCGACAAACTGCCCGCCGCCCAGCGCCGGGACATGGTGTGGATCTGCCGCGACGGGGACCGCGCGAAAAACCATCTGCTGGAGGCCAACCTGCGGCTGGTCGTTTCACTGGCCAAGCGCTATACGGGTCGCGGAATGGCGTTCCTCGACCTGATCCAGGAAGGCAACCTGGGCCTGATCCGTGCGGTCGAAAAGTTCGACTACACCAAGGGGTACAAGTTCTCCACGTACGCCACGTGGTGGATCCGCCAGGCCATCACCCGCGCCATGGCCGACCAGGCCCGCACCATCCGCATCCCGGTGCACATGGTCGAAGTGATCAACAAGCTGGGCCGTATTCAGCGTGAGCTACTGCAGGACCTGGGCCGCGAGCCCACGCCCGAGGAGCTGGCCAAAGAAATGGACATCACGCCGGAGAAGGTGCTGGAGATCCAGCAATACGCGCGCGAGCCCATCTCGCTTGACCAGACGATCGGCGACGAGGGTGACAGTCAGCTCGGCGACTTCATCGAGGACAGTGAAGCGGTGGTAGCCGTGGACGCGGTGTCGTTCACGCTGCTGCAGGATCAGCTGCAGTCGGTGCTGGAGACGCTATCGGAGCGCGAAGCTGGCGTAGTGCGGTTGCGTTTCGGCCTCACCGATGGCCAGCCTCGCACCCTTGACGAGATCGGCCAGGTCTACGGCGTAACCCGCGAGCGCATCCGCCAGATCGAATCCAAGACCATGTCGAAGTTGCGCCACCCTAGCCGTTCTCAGGTTTTGCGTGACTACCTCGACTAGATAAGAGCCTGTCCTTCAACAAATTTCGCGGCTAGTGTGACCAAATGTCAGTGAACCGCAAAGTCGTCTCGTCCGGATCCGACTTCGAATCGGCGGTGGGCTACTCGCGCGCGGTGCGAGTAGGCCCATTCGTGGCAGTGGCCGGGACAACGGGCACCGGACCCCCGGACGATATCGCCGCCCAGACCCGAGATGCTTTGCGCCGAATCGAGATTGCCCTCGAGCAAGTCGGCGCATCTCTCACCGATGTGGTCCGTACTCGCATCTACGTGACCGATATTTCGCGCTGGCACGAGGTTGGAGCCGTGCACGCGCAGATATTTGGGGCGCTGCGTCCCGCAGCCACCATGGTTGAGGTCTCGGCGCTGATCACCCCCGATCTGATGGTAGAGATCGAAGCCGACGCCTACGTGGCGTCCTGAGACCCGGCCAGTGGCGGAAAGCTGCCGTCAGGGTCCGGCGGGTAGGCGCTGACTCTGATCACAGCCCGCACCGGCAGCGCACCGTACAGATGCGGGAACAGCATCGACTCCGGATCAGTTGGAACGCCCGGCTCCCAACGCACCGGTGAGTCCAACAACGTCGGGTCGATGTGCAGCAGCACCAGGTCACCGCGGCCGCGGTAGAGCCGGTTGGCCGGCAGGTGAACTTGGTTCGGCGTCGACAGGTGGATGAACTGGCCGCCGGCGCCGGGCGCCTCCGGGTGAACGCCACCGCGGCCGCGGGCCGCCGACCACTCGTCGATCCCGCAGAGATGAACCAACGAGCGAGGGTGCACCGTCATGCCAATAGCAGAATTCACGTTTAGCAGTGTTCCTGAAAAGGCATCACGAATCCGTGAGAAACGACACACCTGAGAACGATCGGGGAACAACGCGAAAACCCCAAACGTCTGACATTGTGAGTACATCGAGAACGGAGAAGCCATGAATGCAACTCTGACCAGTCCCGACCTAACTAAAGCTGACCGATGCGACCGCTGCGGTGCTGCAGCTCGCGTGCGCGCAAAGCTGCCTTCCGGAGCTGAGCTTCTCTTCTGCCAGCACCACGCCAATGAGCACGAAGCCAAGCTCGCCGAGCTTGAAGCCGTGCTACAGGTGAGCGGGAGCTAAATTCCGCGAACTCGCGCGTCGGCAATGCAGGGTGCGCGAGCAATCGTCGGCGATGCTGAGCAGGTATGAGTCATGTGGCAGCGAAGCCGTCCCGTCACCATATTTGGAGCATAGGTCTGCGGACCTTGTCCAAGGGCTGGGACGACTCGATCTTTTCTGAGTCAGCGCAAGCCGGATTCTGGTCTGCGTTGTCCCTCCCACCGCTGCTGCTGGGCTTGCTTGGCGCCCTGGCCTACGTCGCGCCGCTATTCGGCGCCGACATGTTGCCCACCATCGAACATCAGGTGATTTCGACGGCGCACAGCGTGTTCTCCCCCAGCGTAGTCAACGAGATCATCGAACCCACGATTCGCGACATCGCGCACAACGCCCGCGGTGAGGTGGTGTCGCTGGGTTTCTTGATCTCGCTGTGGGCCGGCTCGTCGGCGGTATCGGCATTCGTCGATTCCGTGGTCGAGGCGCATGACCAGACGCCGTTGCGCCACCCCGTGCGACAGCGGCTGTTCGCGCTGTTCCTATACGTGGTGGGGCTGGTGATCATGGTAGTGGCGGCGCCCTTGGTGGTAGTCGGCCCGCGCAAGGTAGCCGAACATATCCCGGTCAGCCTGGCGAACGTGCTGCGCTACGGCTATTACCCGGCGCTGATTTTCGGCTTGATGGTTGGGGTCATGATTCTGTACCGGGTGTCGCTGCCGGTGCCCCTGCCGTCGCATCGACTGATCTTCGGCGCGATCCTGGCGACGGCGGTGTTCGTTATCGCCACCCTGGGCCTGCGGGTCTACTTGAGATGGATAACCAGCACCGGCTACACGTACGGGGCACTGTCCACACCGATCGCGTTCCTGTTGTTCGCGTTCTTCGCCGGTTTCGCGATCATGCTGGGCGCCGAGCTCAATGCCGCCATCCAGGAGGAATTCCCGGCACCGGCGACGCACGCCCACCGGCTGCGCAATTGGCTGGTGTGGCGTGCGCGCGCCGTCACGCAGCCCACGAATGCGGCACCGGCTCCAGCGCGCGAGCAGTCCGACGTCGCAGCCGCAGAACCGCCGGGCTGATCAGCCCTTTTTGAGCTGTTCGTAAATCCTCTTGCAATCGGGGCAAACCGGCGATCCCGGCTTCGCCGCCTTGGTCACCGGAAACACCTCACCGCACAATGCGACTACGTGACTGCCCATCACCGCACTCTCGGCAATCTTGTCCTTCTTGACGTAGTGGAAGTACTTCGGGGTATCACTGCCGGTCCCGTCGTCGACGCGTTCGTCGGTCTCGGTGCGCTCGATGGTGTCGGTCTGCATGTTCCCATTCTGCCTCCAAACACGGTCTGAAAGCTGTTTGGGTCCGAATACCTCAGATGTGGAACAGTGGAGGGATGAAGCGCGGCTCTGAGCCGGGGTCCAGTGACAGATCCGGAGACAGGTTCGACGACTTCGACGCCGGCAAGGGCCGGCCGGTACTGATCACTGCTGCTGCGCCCTCGTACGAAGAGCAGCATCGCGCGCGAGTGCGTAAGTACCTGACCCTGATGTCTATCCGGATTCCGGCGCTTCTCCTCGCCGCCTTCGCATACGGCGCCTGGCACAACGGCCTGATTTCGCTCGCGATCGTGGCCGCCTCGATTCCGTTGCCGTGGATGGCGGTACTGATCGCCAACGACCGTCCGCCCCGGACCTCGGAGGAACCTCGGCGGTTTGACGACGCCCGGCGGCGCACCCCGCTGTTCCCCACGGCTGAGCGGCCGGCGCTCGAGCCGCGACGAGACCCGATACCGCGACAGGACTCGCCTCCCGACGCGGCGGGCGGCCGGGGTTAGTTCGGCCAGCCGGGTTTCCGGGGATCCCCGTTGATTGCACTTCTCAGGACATTCTCAGGTCGTCGCGACATTTCTGCACGTCAAAGCGTGTGAGATCACGATCGGGTGGGAACTCTAAAGGTGAATCTGTCGTTGAACATCGTGACAGTCAAGCCTATTGGGAGGTCGCTATGGCGAACGCCACCAGAAGCCGGATTGAACGCGATCTGGATGCTCAAAGCCCCGCTGCGGACCTAGTGCGCGTGTATCTGAACGGCATCGGCAAGACGGCGTTGCTCAACGCCGCGGACGAGGTCGAACTGGCCAAGCGCATCGAGACCGGGCTCTACGCCGAGCACCTACTGGCAACGCGTAAGCGCCTCGGCGAGAACCGCAAACGTGATTTGGCGGCCGTCGTGCGCGATGGTGAGGCAGCGCGCCGCCACCTGCTGGAGGCGAACCTGCGTCTGGTGGTGTCATTGGCCAAGCGCTACACGGGTCGCGGAATGCCGTTGCTGGACCTGATCCAGGAGGGCAACCTCGGCCTGATCCGCGCGATGGAGAAGTTCGACTACGCAAAGGGATTCAAGTTCTCGACCTACGCCACCTGGTGGATCCGTCAAGCCATCACGCGCGGCATGGCCGACCAGAGCCGCACCATCCGGCTGCCCGTTCACTTGGTCGAGCAGGTCAACAAGCTGGCGCGGATCAAGCGGGAGATGCACCAAAACCTGGGGCGGGAAGCCACCGACGAGGAACTCGCCGCCGAATCCGGCATTCCGGTCGAAAAGATCAACGACCTGTTGGAGCACAGTCGTGACCCGGTGAGCCTGGATATGCCGGTCGGTGCTGAGGAAGAGGCTCCGCTGGGCGATTTCATCGAGGACGCCGAAGCGATGTCCGCGGAGAACGCGGTGATCGCCGAGCTGCTGCACACCGACATCCGCAGCGTGCTGGCGACTCTCGACGAGCGTGAGCATCAGGTCATCCGGCTGCGCTTCGGTCTGGACGACGGCCAGCCGCGCACCCTGGACCAGATCGGGAAGCTGTTCGGTCTGTCCCGCGAGCGCGTCCGACAGATCGAGCGAGACGTGATGGGCAAGCTCCGCAACGGCGACCGCGCCGACCGACTCAGGTCGTATGCAAGCTAGGCCGCCAACCAGAGCCAGACAGCAGGACAGTATGCCCGCCGCGCAGCGGCGGGCATACTGCTTGTCTAGGGAGCGTTGAAGAACCATTCACACAGCTGGCCAAGTAGACTGATCGGCAATGGAGGGCGGGTGAATGAACGACCTGGTTGATACCACCGAGATGTACCTGCGGACCATCTACGACCTCGAGGAAGAGGGCGTGACGCCCCTGCGTGCCCGGATTGCGGAGCGGCTCGATCAAAGCGGGCCGACCGTCAGCCAGACTGTATCTCGCATGGAGCGCGACGGGTTGCTGCATGTGGCCGGAGACCGCCACCTCGAACTCACCGACAAGGGCCGGTCACTGGCCATCGCCGTGATGCGCAAGCACCGGCTCGCCGAGCGGTTATTGGTTGACGTCATCGGGGTGCCCTGGGAGGAAGTGCACGCCGAGGCATGCCGGTGGGAGCACGTCATGAGTGAAGACGTCGAACGTCGGCTGATGAAAGTGCTCAACAACCCGACCACTTCCCCGTTCGGCAACCCGATTCCGGGTCTTTTGGACCTGGGCGTGGGCCCAAAGTTCGGCGAAGACGAATCCGACCTCGTTCGGTTGACCGAATTGCCCGCCGGCTCGCCGGTAGCGGTTGTGGTCCGCCAACTCACTGAGCATGTTCAGGGCGACATCGATCTGATCGCGCGACTGAAGGACGCCGGCGTGGTGCCCAACGCCCGCGTTACCGTCGCGACCAGCGCCCTCGGCGGCGGCGTGACCATCCTGATCCCGGGCCACGAGAACGTGACCCTGCCGCACGAGATGGCGCACGCCGTCAAAGTCGAGAAGGTCTGACACACCTAATCCAACGGAAGCTACCCCGCCCGTCGGCCGAATGAGCGTCGCGGTGGTAGCCGCACTCCGAGTCGCTTAGCCAGTCGGTAGCCGGTGATCGCCAGGTCGCGAATGCGCTCGGGACGCAAACCGGACTGCAATGCCGTGTCGAGCATGCCGGCCATCCGATGGTCTGGCTCGCAGCGCAGCGCGGCTTCCAGCGATACCCCGGCCAGCGGCCCGTCGCCGCGGGCGTAAGCGCTGAAAGCAAGCAACACCAGCGCTTCGACCCGCCACGGCTGCGGCAGCGTGCGGGCCAGTACCGCCCACAGCGACTCGGCCGCACCGGCGTCTTCGCCAACCGCGAGGGCATACAACGTGTCCCGCACCTGCGCATCACTGAGCGCGCAGCCCAACTCGGCCAGCTCAGCGTCTGGCAGCGATTGCCCGTTGGCGACCCGGGCGGCCGCGGCCATCGCGCTCTGTAAGTCGCGTCGACAGCAACCCGCAGGATCCGCGCGATGAGCGGCCTCGCGGGCGACCGCTTGTTGTTTAATCGCCGCGGACAACCCGGCAGTGTCCGCCAAGTCGTCGACCGCGACGACAGCCTGCAGGTCAGCACGTCTCGGGTAGAGCCGCCGGCCGTCCAAGACCGCCGCGACGGCCATCGGCGACGCAGAGGGATCGTCGACGTCTCCGCTGGCGCCGCAGCCGTCCGCACAATGCCACCGGCCGCCGAACGCCACCCGATCCACCACGTGCGCCGCCAAGAGCTCGATGTCGTGCTCCGACAAGGCCTCTCGCAGCATCTCGCACAGCTCCCGATATTCCTCGTCGCACACCGAACACTGCGCGCCGTCGGCGTCGACAACCACCGCGATCGCGGCATTGGGTTCGGCCGCGGCCGCAACCTCCACGAGATGCCCGATGCGGTCGACAAGCTGATCACCGAGGTCCATCCGCATGACGGAACCCAGTTCACCGCTGTCCAACGACACCAGGACCAGTGAATTTTCTGGCACAAAGCCGAGAACGGCGGGTAAAGCGGCGATCAAAGCTCCGGGACGATTCAGCTGAAAGTCAGCACTATGCGTGGTCATGAGCGCTAACGCTGACAAGCGCCACCGTCAGAAGGTGCTCACGCCAGGCACCCCGCCCGCCCCCCTGTGCACGAACTCAGCACTGTGCGTTTTGCTGTTCTACTGTCTAGCCCATGGGTTCGACGCAAGAGTACGACATGGTAGTGATCGGTTCGGGGCCCGGCGGACAGAAGGCCGCCATCGCATCGGCCAAGCTAGGCAAGTCGGTGGCGATGGTCGAACGCGGCCATATGCTCGGCGGCGTTTGCGTCAACACGGGCACCATCCCGTCGAAGACGTTGCGCGAGGCGGTGCTCTATCTCACCGGGATGAGTCAACGCGAACTGTACGGCGCCAGCTACCGCGTCAAAGAGAAGATCACCCCCGCCGACCTGCTGGCCAGGACGCAGCACGTGATCATCAAAGAGGTCGACGTGGTGCGAAACCAGCTGATGCGCAACCGGGTTGACCTGCTGGAGGGGCTCGGGCGGTTCACCGACCCGCATACCATCGAAATCGAAGACCCCACCCGCCGGGAGAAGTTGACGATCAGCGGCAAATACATCGTCATCGCCACCGGCACCACGCCGGCGCGCCCGTCCGGGGTCGAGTTCGACGACGACAGGGTGCTCGACTCCGACGGGATCCTCGACCTAAAATCGCTGCCGGCGTCGATGGTCGTGGTGGGCGCAGGTGTCATCGGCATCGAATACGCCTCGATGTTCGCCGCGTTGGGCACCAAGGTGACCGTCGTGGAGAAGCGCAGCGACATGTTGGACTTTGTCGACCCGGAGATCATCGAGGCGCTGAAATTCCACCTGCGCGACCTGGCGGTCACTTTCCGGTTCGGCGAAGAAGTGACCGCGGTCGACGTCGGCGCCTCCGGCACCATCACCACGTTGGCGAGCGGCAAGCAGATTCCCGCCGATACGGTGATGTACTCCGCGGGACGCCAAGGTCAGACCGATCGGCTCGACCTGCAGAATGCCGGCCTCGAGGCTGAGAGTCGTGGGCGGATCTTCGTCGACGACAAGTTCCGGACCAAAGTGGAGCACATCTACGCCGTCGGCGATGTCATCGGCTTCCCCGCACTGGCCGCAACCTCGATGGAACAGGGGCGGCTGGCCGCTTACCACGCATTCGGGGAAGCGTGCGACGGCATCACCGACCTGCAGCCGATCGGCATCTACTCGATCCCCGAAATCTCATACGTCGGCGCCACCGAGGTGGAACTGACGAAGAACTCGATCCCCTACGAGGTGGGGGTGTCCCGGTACCGCGAGCTGGCCCGCGGCGCGATCGCCGGCGACTCCTACGGGATGCTCAAGCTGCTGGTGTCCACCGACGATCTCAGGATCCTCGGCGTGCACATCTTCGGCACCAACGCCACCGAGTTGGTGCACATCGGACAGGCCGTGATGGGATGCGGCGGCAGCGTCGAGTACTTGGTCGACGCGATCTTCAACTACCCGACATTCTCCGAGGCCTACAAGGTGGCCGCGCTCGACGTGATGAACAAGGTGCGCGCACTCAGCCAGTTCCGCCACTGACCGGAGGGCCGGCGAGCCGCAACTAGCAGGGGTCCGCCGCGACGTCGTTCGGCACCGTGTCGCCTGGGCCGCCGGCATCGGCGCGGGTCAGTAGCTGCGCAGTGTGTTCATCGAACGGCGCAGAGTACGAGACGTTCTCAGCACACCCACCACCTTCGAACCCCCCGATCAGCCCGGTCACCGTGGTACCGCTCACCCACGGCGCCCCGCTGGTACCGCCGACCAGACCTTCGCAGGCCAATGAGGGAAAGCCAGTGTCGGTGACCCCGGTGCTGGCCTGACAACCGATGGGCGACCCACCGATGCCGGACGGATACCCCACCACGGTGACACGACTGCCGGAAGGCGGTGCCATGCCCAGCGACAGGGCTAAGCCGATGTGCGACTCGACTGTGCCGCCGTGGTCGCTGTTGACCCGCGCGATCGCGTAGTCGGCGCGCGGATCCTTATTGGCGATCCAGCGCGGATCAAGGTAGACCGCGTCGGCCGTCCACAAATCGGTGGGCGGCGCGTCACCGCCGAAACCGGGAGCGAAGGCTATCTGAGACGCTCTGGCCAGGCAGTGCGCGGCGGTCATCACCAGATTGCCGCGCGCGGAATGCACCACCGCGCCCGTGCATACATGCTGGTTGCCGCCGTCCAGGAAGATCGCGCCCACACGCAGGTCGGGATCCACGGGACCCGCTACGGCCTCGTGCAGGGGGTCGCTGAGCCGCTGTACCGGATAGCTGATCCGCGTCGTGGACACACTGGGATTCGCCGCATGAAGACCCGGCCGATCGCACGACGTCAGCAACGTCGCCAGGCCGATCAGCGGGCAGAGCAATAACGTCGACACGCGCATCGATCCCCATCATGCCTGACGGGCCGGCGCCAAGAAGAGTCAAACCAGGCTCGGCGCGCCCACCCCCAAATTCGCCCGATATCCGACATGTTCCGCGCGGATTACGTTCGTGCGATATTGCGTTTGCAATGGCAGGGCACTGCGCCGCTAGGTGTTCAATTCAGGTGCCCGCTGGTTCGGGGGTCGCCGCGTAGGGTTGCCAGCTGCTGCAGGTTGAGTGGTCGGTGGTTGATGCTCCTATTCGTGTTAAGGGTAAAGCGCGGCAACGGACAGGCCAGCTCATCATCCCGACGGGATGAACACCCATCAATGTCGGTGGTGCGCTGTAGGAATAGAAGTATGAATCTGGCGGCGTGGGCTGAGCTCAACGGCGTGGCGCGAGTTACTGCGTATCGCTGGTTTCGCGCGGGACTTTTGCCGATGCCCGCCAGACGAGTGGGACGGCTGATTCTCGTGGAAGAGCCGGCCATGCAGGCTGGCTTACTTGCGTGCGCGCGGTCTATGCGCGGGTGTCCTCCGCTGATCAGAATGCTGATCTGGACAGACAGGTGGCGCGGGTGACGGCGCGGGCCACGGGCCAGCAGATTGCGGTGGACAAAGTCGTGACCGAGGTCGGGTCTGCGTTGAACGGGCACCGCCGCAAGTTCCTTGCGTTGCTGGGTGATCCGTCGGTGCACCGGATCGTGGTGGAACATCGGTACCGGTTCTGCCGGTTCGGCTCGGAATACGTTCAGGCCGCATTGGCGGCGCAGGGGCGAGAGCTGGTTGTGGTGGACGCAGCTGAGGTCGATGACGATCTGGTGCGGGATATGACCGAGATCCTGGCCTCGATGTGCGCACGGTTGTACGGAAAATGTGCCGCGGCCAACCGTGCCAGACGCGCGGTCGATGCCGCCGTTGCTGACGGCCAGGCGGCGTGATGGCCAAGTTCGAGGTTCCCGATGGTTGGACGGTCCAAGCGTTCCGGTTCACCCTGAACCCGACCGAGGATCAAGCCTGTTCGCTGGCAAGGCATTTCGGTGCGCGACGCAAGGCATACAACTGGACCGTGGCCGCCCTGAAAGCCGATATCGAATCCTGGCACGCTACCGGTATCGAGACAGCGAAGCCCTCACTGCAAGTGCTACGGAAACGGTGGAACACCGTCAAGAACGACGTGTGTGTCAACGCTGAGACTGGTGCAGTGTGGTGGACGGAGTGTTCGAAAGAGGCCTACGCCGACGGCATCACTGGCGCAGTGGACGCGTACTGGAACTGGCAGAGTTCCCGGGCGGGTAAGCGTGCCGGCAAGCGTGTCGGTTTCCCACGCTTCAAGGAGAAAGGCCGCGACGCCGACCGTGTCTGTTTCACCACCGGCGCGATGCGGGTCGAGCCCGACCGCAGGCACCTCACGCTGCCCGTGGTAGGTAACGTCCGGGTTCATGAGAACACCCGCCGCATCGAACGCCTCATCCGTGCCGGTCGGGCACGGGTGCTGGCAATCTCGGTTCGCCGCAACGGCACTCGCCTGGATGCCAGTGTGCGGGTGCTGGTTCAACGTCCCCAGCAGCCCAGCGTCGCGCTACCGGAGTCGCGGGTCGGTGTCGATGTCGGGGTGCGCCGGCTCGCCACGGTCGCGACCGCGGATGGCACGGTGATCGAGCGTGTCGAGAACCCGCGTCCACTCGACACTGCGCTGCGCGGGTTGCGGCACGTGTCCCGGGCCCGCTCCCGATGCACGAAGGGTTCGCGGCGCTACCGGGAACGCACCACTGAACTGTCCCGGCTGCACCGCCGGGTCAACGATGTCCGCACTCATCACCTGCATGTCCTGACAACACGGTTGGCTAAAATCCACGGCCGCATCGTTGTCGAAGGATTGGACGCCGCAGGAATGTTGCAGCAAAAGGGTCTCTCGGGTGCCCGCGCCAGGCGGCGCGGTCTCTCCGATGCGGCCCTGGGCACACCGCGCCGGCATTTGTCGTATAAGACGGGCTGGTGCGGGTCGCTGCTGGTGGTCGCTGACCGCTGGTTCCCGTCATCGAAAGCCTGCCACGTTTGCGGGCATGTGCAGGACATCGGCTGGGCCGAATACTGGCAATGTAATCGTTGCTCAGCGGGCCATCAGCGTGATGACAACGCATCCATCAACCTCGCACGCTACGAGGAACCTGTTAGCGTCGTCGGCCCAGTCGGGGCCGCCGTCAAGCGTGGAGCCGACCGTAAGACCGGACCTCGTCCGGCTGGTGGCCGCGAAGCGCGGAAGGGACCCAGCCAACCAGCTGGGGAACAACCCCGAGACGGGGTGCGAGTCGCGTGACCACTAAAGATCACTCACTCGCAACGGCACTCTGTAGGCTCCCGAAAAGGAGGCAAACCGATGGCCCACGATCAAGATCCAGACGACGCGTACTACCAGCCAGGGCAGCCTGGCATGTATGAGCTGGAATTCCCGGCGCCCCAGTTGATGACGTCCGACGGCCGCGGCCCGGTGTTGGTGCACGCTTTGGAAGGTTTCTCCGACGCCGGTCATGCGATCCGGCTGGCCGCGGCCCACCTGAAGGCGGCCCTGGACACCGAGCTGGTAGCCTCCTTCGCGATCGACGAATTGCTGGACTATCGCTCGCGGCGGCCGTTAATGACGTTCAAGATCGACCACTTCACCCATTACGACGATCCAGAGCTGACCTTGTACGCACTGCGCGACAGCGTCGGCACCCCGTTTCTGCTGCTGGCCGGCATGGAGCCGGATCTGAAGTGGGAGCGTTTCATCACCGCAGTGCGGCTGCTGGCCGAGCGCCTGGATGTGCGGCAGACCATCGGCCTGGGCACGGTCCCCATGGCGGTTCCGCACACGCGGCCGGTCACGCTGACCGCACACTCCAACAACGGGGAACTAATCGCCGATTTCCAGCCGTGGATCACCGAGATCCAGGTCCCCGGCAGCGCGTCCAATCTGCTCGAGTACCGAATGGCCCAGCACGGACATGAGGTCGTCGGATTCACCGTGCACGTTCCGCATTACCTGACCCAGACCGACTACCCGGCCGCCGCCCAGGCGCTGCTGGAGCAGGTGGCCAAGACCGGGTCGCTGGAGCTACCGCTGTCGTCGCTGTCCGAAGCGGCGGCAGAGATACGTACCAAGATCGACGAGCAGGTCGAGGCAAGCGCGGAAGTCGCTCAAGTGGTGGCTGCGCTCGAGCGCCAGTACGATGCGTTCATCGATGCCCAGGAGAACAGGTCGTTACTAAATCGCGATGAGGACCTACCTAGCGGCGACGAGCTTGGCGCAGAGTTCGAGCGGTTCCTCGCCCAGCAGGCCGAGAAGAAGTTCGACGACGACGATCCGGCTTGACCCGGCCCGACAAAGAGGTTGGCGAGATGACCGAGCGGAAACGCAAGAGCAATCTTCGCCCCGTTCGGGAAGTGACAACCCCGTCGCTGGAATTCCGCACCATCCATGGTTACAAGCGGGCGTTCCGGATCGCCGGTTCGGGGCCGGCGATTCTGCTGATCCACGGCATCGGCGACAACTCCACCACCTGGAACACCGTGCAGGCCAAGCTCGCCCAGCGGTACACGGTAATCGCCCCGGACTTGCTGGGCCACGGGCGATCCGACAAGCCACGCGCCGACTACTCGGTTGCGGCATACGCCAACGGGATGCGCGACCTGCTCAGCGTGCTCGACATCGAGCGAGCGACGATCGTGGGTCATTCCCTCGGCGGCGGGGTGGCGATGCAATTCACCTACCAGTTCCCGCAGCTCGTCGAGCGGCTGATCCTCGTGAGCGCGGGCGGCGTTACCAAGGACGTCAACGTCGCACTGCGCTGTGCCTCGTTGCCGATGGGCAGCGAGGCGCTGGCGTTGCTGCGGCTCCCCCTGGTTCGGCCCGCACTTCATGTGGCCGGACGGCTGGCGGGCATGGCCCTTGGGACGACCGGCCTGGGCAGCGACCTGTCAAATGTGTTGCGGATATTGGACGACCTACCGGAACCGACGGCCTCTGCGGCGTTCAGTCGCACGCTTCGCGCTGTGGTGGACTGGCGCGGGCAGATCGTCACCATGCTGGACCGGTGTTATTTGACCGAAGCTATCCCGGTGCAGATCATCTGGGGCACGAAGGACGTGGTTGTGCCCGTCCAGCACGCTTTGATGGCGCATGCCGCGATGCCGGGCTCCCGGCTGGAGATCTTCGAGGGCGCCGGCCACTTTCCCTTCCACGACGACCCGGCCCGCTTTATCGACGTCGTCCAGCAGTTCATCGACACCACTAAGCCTTCCGAATACGATCAGGCCGCGCTCCGCGGACTGCTCCGCGCCGGCGGCGGCGAGGAATCGGTCACGGGCTCGGCCGACACCCGCGTCGCAGTCCTCAACGCCATGGGCGCCGACGAACGCAGCGCTACCTGAGCCACCCATGATTGAAACCGCTTGGAGTCCTGAGGGGTTACGGCTGCGGCGATGTTTTTCTATGGCCTCCGCTGCAACACCGCGGCCAGATGATCCTGCAGTGACTGGCCGACCGCGCCCATCCTCACCGAGTAGGAAAGCTCGTCGCCGTCGATGCGAAAGGAACGACCTAGCGCGGTAACCTCTTTGGCGGTGGGGGCCAATCCGATCGCGGTGGCCGACATCTCGAGTTCGATGACGTCGCCGGTCACCGAATACGTGCCGACCTCGATCTCGGTAATGCCGTTCGGGTGGGCCAGCACCAGTTCGACGTGACCCGGTCGCGGCACGCGAAGGTACCCCGTCTCGGCGTGCAACGGCTTGCCGTCGGCTGCCGCGCGAGTCTTCTGCGCATAGGCCAGAAATGGTTTGCCCACATGCGAGAAGACGACTTCCTCGAGATATTCGAAGGGCTGAATCGTCGGATACTTGCCCGCACCCCGACCGGCCCAGCTGCCAAGCATTGGCGCCAGCGCTTCGAGGTTTGGGTGCAGGTCGGGGTTCGTGATCCGCTCCGTCAGTTCCGGGTGGGTACGTTGCGGTGTGCGCGAAGCGCCTCGATTTCGCGCTCGAAATCGTCCGCCGAAGAAAAGGATCGGTATACCGACGCAAACCGCAGATATGCCACCTCGTCGAGGTCACGCAATGGCCCAAGGATGGCCAGACCGACCTCGTTACTGGGTACCTCGGGCGACCCGGCGGCACGCACGACGTCTTCCACTTGCTGGGCCAACAGGTTTAGCGCATCCTCGTCTACCTGGCGACCCTGGCATGCCCGACGAACACCCTTGATGACCTTTTCCCTGCTGAAAGGCTCAGTCACACCACTGCGCTTGACCACGGCCAGGACTGCGGTTTCCACGGTGCTGAACCGCCGCCCACACTCAGGGCACGACCGGCGGCGCCGGATAGCCTGGCCTTCATCGGTTTCCCGGGAATCAATCACCCGGGAATCCGGATGCCGGCAGAACGGACAGTGCATGACCGCTCCTTCGCCGCGCTGACGCCCAGGTTTCGCAAACCACCCTGAGACTACCTGCGCGCTCTCCCGCGAGGCCAATACTGACGGGATTCCGAGTGCGCACATCACCTGGCCAACCGAGGAGCCTTGACGTAGAGCGGCTTTCGGAATTCACCGGCGTCCATCAGCCGATCGGCGCGATCAGGGTCTGGCCTGCGACAAGTGCTGGCGAGCCCAGGTCGTTGAGTTCGCGGATGCGCTGGACCACCTGGGGCGCGGGCGCGTCAGGCGCCACCCGCGCGGCCACGTCCTGCAGGGATTCCCCCGGTTCGACCCGCACCACGGCGAGGGTGTCGGGCACGTGCGCAGCCGAGGCGACGGCTGGGTCACCGTTGGCCGCCTGCCCGAGATGGGCAACCATGCCGAGCCAGAGAGTGATTATCCCCGCGAGCAGGGCCAGCCCAACCGTCGTCGCGATCGTGACCGGGCGCCTGCCATGCGGAGCGACCGACATCGCGACACCGGTGCCGCGGTACCGCGGTGGCGCTCCGGCCGGCCGCGTCGGACCAGGCCTGCGAGACCGGGCCAGACTGTCGCGGCTGCCGCGCAGCGCGTGGTCCGGCACGTTGATCGGGCGCCCGACGTAGATATTGCCGCCGGTGCGCGGCGAGACTGTGTGAATGATTGTCATGAGCGTTCCTCCGGTCGACTAATTCTCGCTCGTGTGTTCGATGCTATCGCCTGTGTGTTCGAAGTACGAACATTTGAGCGAAGCGTGTCGCACGATCAAGACGCTAGAGCACACCACCGACAAGGTTCGTCAGTCCTTACCCCTGACAGGGAGCATCATGAAGGACAAATACCCGGTGTCCGCGCGAGTTACACATTTGTGATTCACCCGTATTGACTCAGCGCGACACGCCTGTCGAACACATGTTTGATTATCGGGTCGCGGGCGGCTACATTCAGTGCCATGAGCGACAGCAACGACACCTCATCCGCTACCGCGGGCGGAGGCTTGCATTCCGTGAAGTCATCGCTTACCGAGCGGCAGCGCACCATCTTGGACGTCATCCGCGCCTCGGTCACGAGCAGGGGATATCCCCCAAGCATTCGGGAAATCGGCGACGCCGTCGGTCTTACGTCGACATCTTCGGTGGCTCACCAGCTGCGCACCCTCGAGCGCAAGGGGTACCTGCGCCGTGACGCGAACCGTCCTCGAGCCGTCGACGTCCGCAGCGCGGACGACGTGGCCGCAGCCGCACCCGTGACTGATGTCGCAGGCTCGGACGCCCTGCCACAGCCGACGTATGTTCCGGTCCTGGGGCGCATCGCGGCCGGTGGACCGATCCTTGCCGAACAAGCTGTCGAAGACATCTTCCCGCTGCCTCGCGAGTTGGTGGGCGAAGGCACGTTGTTCCTGCTCAAGGTGGTCGGCGACTCGATGGTCGAGGCCGCGATCTGCGACGGCGACTGGGTCGTTGTGCGGCAACAGAACGTCGCCGACAACGGCGACATCGTCGCGGCCATGCTTGACGGTGAGGCCACGGTGAAGACGTTCAAACGCGCGGGCGGTCAAGTGTGGTTGATGCCGCACAACCCGGCGTACGACCCTATCCCCGGCAACGACGCGACCGTGCTCGGCAAGATCGTCACGGTGATTCGCAAGGTCTAGCGCCGGGCGCCTCAGTCGGCCTTGATGAAACCGTTGGCTCGCGCGACTTCTTCGCTGGACAACCAGAATTCCGCGATTGTGTCGTCGTAGAGCACGCTGCTGGGCGTGTAATACAAACCAAAGCGGGCACTGGCCTTGATCGGATATCCGTCAGGCGCCTGGTATGGGTCGTCCAGCGGCGGGTGGATCGTCGGGCGCCGGGCCGGGACTGGCTCCGCGTTTGCAAATTCCGCAGCATCGTCAGCCTCGAAGGCTGCGTGCCGTCCGGCTCTCGCCTCACTATCGGAAGCAAATGCGTCCGGATCCGGGGCGGTGTGAGGAACAGCGAGATCCCGATAGGGGGCGTCCGCACCCTCCGCGTAGCCCGCATCCGGAGGAGTTCGCGGGACAGCCACATCCCGATAATCCTCGTCCGGATAGCCGTCGTCCGGATAGTCGTCGTCCCCGTAGTCCTGGTCTGGGTAAATGCCATCCGCAGCGGCACCGGCCTCGGCAAGATCGTGCTCTGACACAACGGGAATCGTTGTGGTGTCGACCGCGTCGGGGTCTTCATCGTCGAGCCCGAAATCCTCAGGCGCGCCGTCGTCGACCCCAGCTCGCGACCAGCTGATTCTGGCCGCGGACTCGGCGTCGTCATGTACCCAGCGCCCGTCGGCTGCCAGCTCGTAGCCACCGTCCACGTCGCGATCAGGGTTGTAGGCGCCGTCCTCACGGCCATCCTCACGGTCTAAGCCACGGGCGGCGCGACGACGGCGGCGCCACCCGAACGCCACGAACCCCAGCAACGCGACCAGCACCAGCAGCGGAATGATGGCCAACAGGTACCACCAATGCCACGCGAACTCCTTGGCATGCGCGGGCATCGCTGAAGTACTCGGCTGGTTCTGCCCTGGCACCTGCAGGCCGGACAGCAACGGCGCCAGGTTGGCCGGGTCAGTGGTGAATGAGTTTTTCGCGCGATTCCACGAGATCTTGCCGCCGGTGAACTTCTGCGAAACCACGTCGCCGTCGACGGCCTGATCGCCAACCGGTGCGCCGAGCTTTCCGCTGGGACCGCGGAGTTTGTCCCACGCGGCCTTCATAGCTCCGCGCACGACGAATGCGCCGTGGTCCGGGGTCCAGAAGATCATCGGCTTGTCGGCAGCCGAGAACGTGACGATCCGGCTCGAAGGTGCGATACCGCCGTCAGCCTCGTTGGCTGCGGGGAAACCGAGGTCGCTGCCGACCGGCCCGCCCAGCGACTCGTACTTCGCCAGGATGTCGCTCTCGACGGCACTCGCGCCGGTGGCCGGGCTGTAATACACCTTGCCGCCGGCGAAGTCCTGAACAACCCCATCACCGCCGATGGAATACTGCGCACCCTGCTTGAGGCCCAGCGGACCGCTGGCGCCACCGGCGGCACGCCACGCCATGCCGATGGCCACGGTGGGATCGATCGTTACCTGCAGGCCCTTCAGCTGGTCGGCCAGCGCCGCAGGGTTGGTGGTGAACTCCTTGGTTTTCGCGTTCCAGGAGATCTGACCGCCACTGAATTTCTGAGAGACAACGTCGGAGTCGTAGGTTTCATCCGCTGTTGGGGCACCGAGTACGCCGCCCGAGCTGCCGAGTCTGTCCCACGCGGCGTTCAGCGCGCCGCGCACTGCGAACGCGCCGTGATCGGGTGTCCAGAAAATCACCGGCTTGTCGCTGGCGGAAAAGGTGGCCACCCGGCTGTCGGGTCCCGCGAGGCCGGGAACTTCGTTGATGGTCGGGAACCCTAGGTCGCTGCCGGCGGGACCGCCCAGCGACTCATATTTGTCCAGGACCGGCCCGAAAGCGTATTTGGCGCCGGTAGCCGTGGTGTAGAACATCTTGCCGCTGTCGAAGGCCAGGGCGAATCCGTCGGCGACGGGGTAGACGTCGCCTTTCCTGGCGCCGAGCGGTGAGGTGTCACCACCGGCTTTCTCCCACGCGGCCATGATGGCTGCCTCGGCGTCGCCGATCGGAGACGCAAAAGCGGCGGGGGCCAGCAATGCGGCGGCCATCATCGTGGTCGCCAAGCTGACCAGCGCTCGCCCGACAAGCCCGCGCAATTGACCTCCCTGCCCGTTCACCAAGCCTCCCAGCCAGACCCAGCCAGCGGGTAGTACCGCATCCAAGGGGCAGTTACCCCTTTACGGTCCCGATTATCGCCGGGCTCGCATAACTTTGCGCTAACCAACGATAATTGCGAAGTGATTTCGCGAATAGTGCGAAAACGGATACCGTGCCGATGTCGAAATGTTGCCAAGTCAGACCCGTATCGCGACCAATCAGTCGGCCGGCCCCTCGAAGCTCGAGTTACCGCGCCGCCGACCACGGCGTGTCTGCAGCCGTTGACTTGCGCGGAATACATGCGATGACGCTACTCGAGGGCATCAGCCGGTAAGTGATCTACCCGACAATTCGGCCATTCCGGTCATTTCAATGGTTAGCGATATTGTTTACGCAGCCTGGACAGGCCGCATTCCGCTCAGCGGCCAAAAGGGCCACTATCACGCGACCTAGACACCCAGGCTGCGCCCGATGATCTCTTTCATGATCTCGGTTGTTCCACCGTAGATCGTCTGCACCCGCGCATCGAGGTAGGCGCGGGCGACCGGGTATTCGCGCATGTAGCCGTACCCGCCGTGCAGCTGCAGACAGCGGTCGATCAGGTGCACCTGCTTCTCCGTCGAGTACCACTTGGCCATTGCGGCCTGTTCGGCCGTCAGCTTCTTCTCGAGGTGCAATCGGATGAACTCGTCGACCATAATGCGCACCGCGGTGGCCTCTGTCGACAGTTCGGCCAGTACGAAACGGGTGTTCTGGAAGCTGCCGATGGGCTTGCCAAAGGCTTTGCGCTCCTTGGTGTATTGCACGGTCATTTCGAGCACGTGCTCCATGGCAGCGGCGGCCATAATGGCGATACCGATGCGTTCCTGTGGCAGGTTCTGCATCAGGTAAATGAACCCTCTGCCCTCTTCGCCAAGCAGGTTTTCGACTGGAACCTTGACGTCGGTGAACGACAATTCGGCGGTGTCCTGCGCGTCCAGTCCGATCTTGTCCAGATGGCGGCCGCGTTCGAAGCCTTCCATCCCGCGTTCGACAACGAGCAGCGAAAAGCCCTGCGCGCCCTTGTCGGGATCGGTCTGCGCCACCACGATCACCAGGTCGGAGTTGATGCCGTTGGTGATGAACGTCTTTGATCCGTTGAGCACGTAGTGATCACCCTGTTTGACTGCGCGAGTCTTGATGCCTTGCAGGTCGCTGCCGGTTCCCGGCTCGGTCATCGCGATCGCGGTGATCAGTTCCCCAGTGCAGAACCCCGGCAGCCAGCGCTGCTTCTGCTCTTCGTTCGCCAGGTCCAGCAGGTACGGCGCCACGATGTCGTTATGCAAGCCGAAACCGATCCCGCTGTAACGCCCGGCCGTGGTTTCTTCGGTGATGATCGTGTTGTACCGGAAATCCGGGTTTCCGCCGCCGCCGTACTCCTCGGGAACGGCCATGCCGAGGAAGCCCTGTTTGCCGGCTTCGAGCCACACGCCGCGGTCGACGATCTTCGCCTTTTCCCATTCGTCGTGATGCGGCGCGACATGGCGGTCCAGGAAGCCCCGGTAGGACTCGCGGAACAAATCATGCTCGGGCTCGAAAAGAGTGCGCTGGTATTTGACGGCACTGCTCATGGGGGGTACGACCTCCGGCGATCCGGCGAATGATTTCTCTGCCCGCCCAAGATATACCAACCCAACGGTTGGTAGGCAATCGACTAGGGAGTGCCGAACTCGCGCAGGCTGGCGGCCAGCGCCACCGGAACCCGGGCCCTGATCCGGGTTCCCTCAGAGGTGTGCTCCGCCTGTTGCACCCGCCCATCGGCGTGCACGCGAGACACCAGGTCGCCGCGGCTGTACGGAATCACCACATCCACCGCGGCATCAGTGGGCGCCGCAAGCTCGGCAATCCGCCGCCGCAATGCGTCGATGCCATCGCCGGTGCGTGCCGAGACGAATACGGCGCCGGGCAGCACGTGGCGGAGCTTGGCCAGCGCCAGATCGCTTGCGGCGTCGATCTTGTTGACCACCAGCAACTCCGGGGCCCGATCCGCGCCGTGCTCGGAGATGACCTCCGAGATCACTTGCCGGACCGCGTTGATCTGGCCCAGCGGGCTGACGTCAGAGCCGTCGACGACGTGCACCAACAGGTCGGCGTCGACGACCTCTTCCAGCGTGGAGCGGAACGCCTCGACCAGCTGGGTGGGCAGATGCCGGACGAAGCCGACGGTGTCGGTGAGCACGACGGGCCGACCGTCTTCCAGCTCCGCGCGGCGGGTCGTCGGTTCCAGGGTGGCGAACAGCGCGTCCTGCACCAGCACCCCCGCCCCGGTCAGCGCGTTGAGCAAGCTGGACTTGCCGGCGTTGGTGTAGCCGACGATGGCGATTGACGGCATGTCGCTGGCCAGCCGACGGGTGCGCTGGGTGTCGCGGGCCTGTTTCATCCCTTTGATCTCGCGGCGTAGCTTCGACATCCGCTCGCGGATGCGGCGCCGGTCGGTTTCGATCTTGGTTTCACCCGGACCACGGGTGCCCACCCCGCCGCCGCTGCCGCCAGCGCGGCCACCGGCCTGCCGGGACATCGACTCGCCCCAGCCACGCAGTCGCGGCAGCATGTACTGCATCTGGGCCAGCGACACCTGCGCTTTGCCTTCCCGGCTGGTGGCGTGCTGGGCGAAGATGTCCAGGATCAGCGCCGTGCGGTCGATGACCTTCACCTTCACGGCCTTTTCCAGCGCGTTCAGCTGCGCCGGGGACAGTTCACCGTCGCAGATGACGGTGTCGGCGCCCGTCGCCACTACCACGTCACGAAGCTCGGCCGCCTTGCCCGAGCCGATGTAGGTCGACGGATCCGGCCGGTCACGGCGCTGGATGAGGCCTTCGAGCACCTGCGAACCGGCGGTTTCGGCCAGGGCAGCCAACTCGGCCATGCTGGCCTGGTTGTCGGCGGCAGTGCCTTCGGTCCACACCCCCACCAGGACCACTCGTTCCAGCCGTAGCTGGCGGTACTCGACCTCGGAGACGTCGGCAAGCTCGGTCGACAGCCCGGCGACCCGGCGCAGTGCCGCCCGGTCGTCGAGCGCGAGTTCGCCGGTGCTCGGTACTGCGTCGCGAGAGGCAACAGGATCTGGGAAGCCCGTGTCGGGCGATTCTGGATATGTCATGGCCTGTATCCGATAGTGGCACGTTGCGACCGGCCGCGCAGCCGAATAATCCGGTGCCGCCTCAAATCTGAGCGCTCCGCGTCATCCTTGGGTACTCCACCAAGCGTCGGCGAGCTCGCCGCGGGCCACCAGCACCGACGGCCCCCGCAAGAAGCTGGTCGCGTCGGTGACGGTGACGGTGACGTCGCCGCCCGGCACCCGCACGGTCAGCGTTCCGGTATCGGCACCCGCACTGGCCAGCGCGGCGACCGCGGCCGCGACCGTTCCGGTGCCGCACGACCGGGTCTCACCGACCCCGCGCTCGTGCACTCGCATCCGGACCACTCCGCCCGCCGGCGCGGTGAGGACTTCGATATTGACCCCTTCGGGAAACTGCGCGCGGTCGAAGTGCACGGGCGCCCCCACATCCAGCGCCGCCAGCTCCTCGATAGTCAGCCCAGTATCCACGCACGCCAGGTGCGGGTTGCCGACGTCGATGGCAATGCCGCTGAACCGCCGACCGCCGACGATTGCTTCGAAGGCTTCTCCCCCGCTGCCCAGCCGGTTGGCCTTGCCCATGTCGACGGTGACGTCGGCGTAGGTCTGATCGACCTGGTGCAGCGTGACCAACCGCGGGCCGGCCAGCGATCCGACGACGAACTCGTCTCGGAATTCCAGGCCCGAGGCGCGCAGGTAGTGCGCGAACACCCGCACGCCGTTGCCGCACATCTGCGCGGTCGACCCGTCGGCGTTGCGGTAGTCCATGTACCAGTCATTCGCGCTGACACCGTCGGGCAGGCGGTCGAGCACATCGGCCCGCACGGCGGCGCCCGCGGTGGTAATCCGCAGCACCCCGTCGGCGCCCAATCCCCGGCGCCGATCACACAGCGCGGCCACCCGCGCAGCGCTGAGCGTCAGCTCGGCATCGACGTCGGGCAGCAGCACGAAGTCGTTCTCGGTGCCGTGACCCTTCGAGAAGATCATGTGAAGATCACCAGTTCAGGGTACTTCCCGCCACGCCTGCAAAGCGGCGTCGACGATGCGCGCTCGGTTTTCTGGATCGGCTGGGCCTGCGTCGAGCCAGTGCACGCGGTGGTCGCGGCGAAACCACGACCGTTGCCGTCGCACGTATCGGCGGGTGCCCACGAACGTCTGCTCCTGCGCCTCACGCATTCGCTGAGGTTCCCCACCGGCATCGAGAGCCGCGATCACCTGAGCGTAGCCCAGCGCGCGTGACGCGGTGACGCCCTCGCGCAGTCCCTCATCCAACAGCGCGCTTACCTCGTCGACTAGCCCCGCATCGAACATCGCCTCGGTGCGCTGCACCAGCCTCTCGTCGAGAATCGCAGTCTCGCAGTCCAATCCGACGATTGTGGTGTCCCACCGCGCGGGGCCTATGCGTGGCGCGGACGCGGCGAACGGCTGCCCCGTCAGTTCGACAACCTCAAGCGCGCGCACCGTGCGCCGGCCATCGCTAGGCAGGATCGCCGCGGCGGCCGCGGGGTCGCGGCGGGACAGCTCGTCATGCAGCTGGCCCACCCCGACCTCCGCGAGGCGCTGCTCCCAACGTGCCCGCACCGCGGGATCGGTGGCCGGAAACGACCAGTCGTCGAGCAGCGATTGGACGTAGAGCATTGAACCGCCCACTACGACTGGCACGGCGCCCCGTGCAGCGATCGCCTCGATTTCCGCGGTGGCGGCCTGCTGATAGCGGGCGACCGTCGCGGTCTCGGTGACGTTCAGCACGTCGAGCTGATGGTGTGCGATGCCGCGGCGTGCTTCGACGGGCAGCTTGGCGGTCCCGATATCCATACCGCGGTAGAGCTGCATCGCGTCGGCATTCACAATTTCCGCGCCAACCGCACCGCTGAGTTGTTCGGCCACGTCGAGCGCCAGCGCTGACTTGCCGGTGCCCGTCGGGCCGATGATTGCCAGCGGCCTCACGGCTGCCAGACACCGGCGAAGTAACCCACACCGTAGGGCGCTGCCCGGTACAGCTCCTTGACCGACCGCGGGCCCGGCTCGGTCAGGCCGGCCAGCACCTGGAATGCCACCCGGCCCCGGATCTGCTCGGGCAACCGGGTCAGCGCCGCGACGCCGCCCGTTGCCAGCGCGTCGTCGAGGACCAGCTGGGCATCGGCGTCCTCCGGGTGATGGCCGCCCGGGGCGGCCGGTGTCAGGGTGTTGGCGCCGTCGGCGATGATCAGCACACCAATGGGTTCGGGCAGCAGATCGATCTCGGCACGCAGTTTGCGGCCGCAGGCCAGCGCGGTGTCGGCAGCATGGTCGCCGCGGTAGACGCGGACCTGCACGGTGGCCTCGGGTTCGGTTTGGCCGCGCACCCAGCCGGCCATCAGCGCGCAGAGGGGCAACTCGGATACTGCGGATACTTCAGGGGGGATGCCGCACGGCGGTGACAGCCGCACTGGTACGTCCACGCCGAAGCCGGCGAAGGTGCCGACGGCGTTCGAGTCCAGCACGCAGTCCTCAGACCCCGTGCCGACCGCAATCCAGCGTTGCGGCAAGAGGGCGGCCGCCTCGCGGACCGCCGCTTCCAGGTCCGCCACTTCGGCGGCCGCCGCCCCCGCGAGTTCGGGCACCAGCAGCGGCGCGGACGGCATGATCCCGATGGTGCTCAACACGCCATCAAACTAACGTCTCTGACTCCTGGCCAGGCCGCCTGGCCTAGTCGCCGCGCCCGGTCGGCGCCCCCGTCGCTTGCGCTGGTATGCCGCTGCATCCGCAGCAGTGATGACGGGAATGCGGCCGCTTTCGATCGCCTCTTCCGTCACGTTCTCGGCTTCACCACGAGCCAGCGCAAAGGTCGCAACAATCACCAGCACCACGCCCACCGCCACCACAACAAGCTCGGGGCCGCTGGCGTCGAACGTCTCGCCCAGCACCACCATGCCGAGCGCCGAACCGATCAAAGGTTTGGCGACAACCGACGTCGGCAACGAAGCGTTCAGCGAACCCACCCGGTAAGACGATTGCTGAAAGATCATTCCGGCCAGCGCCGCGGCCAGCCAGAAGTAGAACTCCGGGGCGAGCAGCAACGCAACGACGCCGCCACGGACCACCTCGACCACCGCTTTGGTCAGCACCGCGAACAGCGCCAGCGAGGAACCGGCGACCACCGCCAGCAGCACCGCCGCCACCGAGCCCGTCCAGAACCTTGCGCCCAGGACGCAGAAGACCAGTGGTGGACCCATTACCAGTGCCACCACGAGCCAGGTTGTCAGCGATCCGCGCGAAGCCCCGCTATCCGGGTCGCCGACGGTGACGACCACCGCCAGCGCGGCAGCCAGCAACACCGCCCAGACCCACTCCCGGCCGGTCACCCGGACCTTGGTGAGATACGCATAGATCGGCAGCGCGAACAACAGCGCCGTGACCTGCAACGCGGTCACCAGCACCACCGATCCAAGTGCCAGGGCCACGGCCTGCAGCGCGTAATTGGCGATCGCCCCTCCGGCACCCAGCCACCACCGGGTATCGCGCAGCGACAACCGGAATAGCTCGAGGTGTCCCACCTCCCGGTCGGTGATCTCCTGCGCCGAGCGCTGGCGAACCACATTGCCGACCGCGGATGCGAAGGCAGCCAGGAGCGCGAGGACGACCGCGAGATCCGTTCTCGTCATCTGCGACCTCCTCCCCCAACGTCCGACCCCGCGAACCATTAACTAGACGGGCTGTTCACTTCCCGTTTCGTGGACGTTTCCGCCAGATGCGCGCCCCCACGCCCGCCCCACCTCGAAGGAAGCGGTTCTGCGCGCGAACATCCTCCATATTTAAGTTCACCAACCTATGCGGGAGCTGTGTTAGGCGAGCGCCAGGCTGAATGCACCCGATAGGACCGGCGAACCGGTCTCCAATGGTGGCACAGGTACACCGCGGTCCGCCGGGTGTGCAGCAGGCCGCGAAGTCCACGTCTGCCACGGTGACCACCCCTTCGAACCACACGAGTAACACCAGCACCACTGGCCTCAGCCACGTTACCGGCCGGCGCGACGTCGCCATATGGGTCGGTTGATGGTGGAATCGTTTCGTTATCCGGCCCAAGCAGCCGGACTGCCACCGGACTGGGAGCCAATCAACTGCGGAGATGCGGAAAACCACTGGTGATAGCCACTTGGCGCGTTGACGCAGCCGCCGGCGTAAGCACCGAAGAGACCGGCGAAGGTGGCCACGCACAGCCCGCCAAGCTGCTTGAATACTCTTGAATACTGTTCAACCGGTTGAGGGAGCCTGGCCCGTGCCAGTCCGCTCGACCGCAGGGTGCCGCTAAGCGCGGTGGGTGCGCGGTGATCGACCGCGCGGAGGTGCAAAGGGTAGATGACGAGCGCATGACAGCTGACGAGCAGAAAATCGACGATCCGGCTCCACCTGTTTCGGTGCCGGTGCCACGTCCAGGACCGCGTCCCGGTCCACGGCCGACGGCGGGACCCTCCCCCCACCAGGTGACAGCACCGCGCAGTGATCCGCACCGTTTCGGTCGCGTCGACGCCGCCGGCACCGTCTGGCTGATCAGCGCGGCCGGCGAGCGCATCATTGGCTCGTGGCAGGCCGGCGATCCGGATGCCGCGTTTGCCCACTTCGGCCGCCGATTCGATGACTTGAGCACCGAGATCACCTTGATGGAGGAACGGCTCACCGCGGGGACCACCGATGCCCGCAAGATCAAAGCCAATGCCTCCGCGCTGGCCGAAACGTTGCCGACGGTATGCGTGCTGGGCGACATCGATGCGCTGGCGGGCCGTTTGACGGGCCTTCTCGAACAAGCCGGCGCCATGATCGCGGCGGATCGGTCGCGACGCGACGAGCACCGGGCCGCCCAGACCGCACAAAAAGAAGCCCTCGCCGCCGAAGCCGAGGATTTGGCCGCCAACTCCACCCACTGGAAGGTCGCCGGCGACCGGATGCGGGTAATTCTCGACGAATGGAAGAACATCACCGGCCTGGACCGTAAAACCGACGAGGCGCTGTGGAAGCGCTATTCCGCGGCCCGGGACACCTTCAACCGCCGGCGGGGGTCCCACTTCTCCGAGCTGGATCGGGAACGATCCGGGATCCGGCAGGCGAAGGAACGGCTGTGCGAGCGGGCCGAAGAGCTGTCCGACTCGACGGACTGGACGGACACCAGCGCGGAATTCCGGAAGCTGCTCACCGAGTGGAAAGCGGTGGGACGAGCAAGCAAGGAACTCGACGACGCGCTGTGGCACCGCTTCAAAGCCGCCCAAGACGTGTTCTTCAAGGCCCGCAATGCCGTCACGGCGGAAAAAGACACGGAGCTGAACGCTAATGCGGGGGCCAAAGAAGCGCTGCTGGCCCAAGCGGAGAAGATCGATACGAGCAACCATGACGCCGCCAAAGCGGCACTGCGGTCGATCGCCGACAAGTGGGAGGCGATCGGCAAAGTGCCCCGCGAGCAGTCCGCCGAACTCGAGCGGCGACTGCGCGCAATCGAAAAGAAGGTGCGCGACGCCGCCGAAACGGAGCGGTCCGACCCCGAGGCACAGGCCCGCGCCGAGCAGTTCAGAACCCGCGCAGAGCAGTTCGAACGGCAGGCGGCTAAGGCGGAGGCGGCCGGCCGGACCAAGGAAGCCGAGGAGGCCAAAGCCAACGCTGAGCAGTGGCGGCAGTGGGCTGATACCGCCGCCAAGGCGCTGACTCGCAGGTCTTAGCGGCCGCCCCCGGCGTCCGGAGATGTCCCGGGCTCGGGACTGTCGAGGCTTTGCAGGCTTTCCAGCAGCGTTCTGGACTGCTGCTGAGCAACGACTCGGCGCCGTTGCTCCTCGGCGGCAAGCTGCACGATCGTGCGCGACCACACCACGCGGGCCCAGTGAAATGTCAACAAGATGACGGTGATCCACGCGACGATCAGCCCCACCCCGGGGCCTGGATGACCGGCGGCCACGGTCTGGCGCGTCCAGATAGCCAACAGACCGGCGACGCTGCCAATCGATGTCCCCGCGAGCGCGACCCAGGCCAGCGCCCAGCGCCGGGTTATCAACGCCAGCATCGAGAAACCGACACCGAACACCAGCGCCAACCACGTGAACACCCGTGAGGGTAGAGCCAGCGCGGCCGCGCCCGCGCCGTGTGTGCCGAACAGCACGTCCCAGCCCCGGACACCGCCGGTGTGCGGCAGGATGAACGATCCCAGCAACACGAATATCAGAATGGCAACTACGAAACCCCTTGGTCCAGGGTCGATCTCGCGGGCTATGCGGCGTTCCGCGGCCTCGATCTCGGCGCGCAAAGCGTCGAGGTCCGGATGTTCTGCCGTCATTGGGCACACCCGAGCGGTTCGGCCGACCCGGCGGACCGTCCGACACCGGGCATCCCAAGCCCGACACCGCGCGGGCGCCGCTGCGCTACGTGCGCATCGCCGGCGCGCGTGCGGCGATGGCTGGCAATGCCGGCGTCCGCGATGAGATGGTGCGGCGCAGCCGCGGTGACCGCCGCGGTGATGACGTCACCGGGACGCACCTGTTCATCCGCGGTGAAGTGCACCAACCGGCCGTCGCGTGCCCGCCCGGTCATGCGTGCCATGCGGGTGTCCTTGCGCCCTTCGCCGGCGGCAACCAGCAGTTCTACAGTCTGCCCGATGAGCGCCCGATTGCCGTCCCACGAGATCTGCTCCTGCAGCTCGACCAGCCGGTCATAGCGCTCTTGCACAACCGCTTTCGGCAGCTGCCCATCGAGCTCGGCGGCCGGGGTGCCGGGCCGCTTGGAGTACTGGAAGGTATAGGCGGCCGCGAACCGGGCTTGCCGCACCACGTCCAGGGTGGCGGCGAAGTCTTCCTCGGTTTCGCCGGGAAACCCGACGATCAGGTCGGTCGTGATGGCGGCGTGCGGCATGGCCGCCCGCACCCGGTCGATGATGCCGAGGTATCTCTCGGCCCGGTAGGAGCGCCGCATCGCGCGCAGCACGCGGTCGGATCCGGACTGCAGCGGCATGTGCAAGGCCGGGCACGCGTTCGGTGTCTGCGCCATCGCCTCGATGACATCGTCGGTGAACTCGGCCGGATGCGGCGAGGTGAAGCGCACGCGTTCCAGGCCATCGATACGTCCGCAGGCCCGCAGCAGATCGGCGAAGGCGCCGCGATCGCGGGGAAGCGACGGGTCGGCGAAGGACACGCCGTAGGCATTGACGTTCTGCCCCAGCAAGGTGACTTCGAGCACACCGTCGTCGACCAGCGACTCGACTTCGGCCAGGATGTCGGCCGGACTGCGGTCGACCTCCTTACCCCGCAGCGACGGGACGATGCAGAAGGTGCAGCTGTTGTTGCACCCGACGGAGATGGAAACCCACGCGGCGTATGCGGATTCGCGCGCGCTCGGCAGCGAGGACGGAAACTGCTGCAACGATTCGGCGATTTCCACCTGGGCAACCTTGTTGTGCCGGGCGCGTTCGAGCAGCGTGGGCAGCGATCCGATGTTGTGCGTGCCGAAGACGACATCGACCAACGGCGCCTTGCGCAGCACCGCGTCCCGGTCTTTCTGGGCCAGGCAGCCACCGACCGCGATCTGCATGTCGGGATTGGCGCGCTTGCGCGGGGCCAGGTGGCTGACGTTGCCGTACAGCTTGTTGTCGGCGTTCTCCCGCACGGCGCAGGTGTTGAAGACCACCACATCGGCGTCGGTGCCCTCGGCGGCCCGCTGGTAGCCGGCCGCTTCCAGCAGGCCGGCCAGTCGCTCGGAATCGTGGACGTTCATCTGACATCCGTAGGTACGGACCTGATAGGTACGCGCGGCCGCCGCCGACGGGGTCGCGAAACGATCCTGGCTCGCCCCGGTCACGGCGTCGCGCGCCACCATCGAAGTCACCCGGCCATGGTACGGCGGCTAACTGATTGGCGGACCGGCACTACGTGCGGCGGCGATCCAGCTCCAGGTTGAGCTGCACACTGACGACGTTGTAGGCCATGGTCTGGTCGTAGCCGCGTCGCGCCAGCATCGCCACCAACCGCCGGGCGACTCGCGCCTGGTCGCCGTCGAGGTTTTCACGCCTGAGTTTGGCCTGCACCAGCTGTTCGGCGCGGTCCCGCTCGGCGCCGGCGTCGATCCCGGCCAGCACCGTGGTGATGACATCGTTGTCGACACCCTTGGTGTGCAGCTCGGCAGCCAAGGCCCGCTTGCCTTTTCCAGCGCTAGACCGGCGGGACTCGACCCATTGCTCGGCGAACTCCGCGTCGTCAATCAACCCGACGCTGGCCAGCCGGTCGAGCACCACGGCCCGGACGTCGTCGGGGTATCCGCGTTTGACCAGCTGAGCGGATAACTCGGCCCGGGTTCGGGCCCTCGCGGTGAGCAGGCGCAGGCATAACGCCCGCGCCTGCTCTTCGCGGGATGGCTCAGAAGTCGACGGGGGTGGGCAGGACGTCGTCATCGGTCACAACCGCGCCAATGCCAAGCTTTTCCTTGATCTTCTTCTCGATCTCGTTAGCCGCATCGGCGTTCTCCATCAAGAAGTTGCGGGCGTTCTCCTTACCTTGGCCGAGTTGTTCGCCCTCGTAGGTGAACCAGGAACCGGACTTCTTTATGAAGCCCTGATCCACGCCCATATCGATCAGCGAACCCTCCCTGCTGATGCCCTTGCCGTAGAGAATGTCGAACTCGGCCTGCTTGAACGGCGGCGCTACCTTGTTTTTGACAACCTTGACCCGGGTGCGGTTGCCGACCGCATCGGTCCCGTCCTTGAGCGTCTCGATCCGGCGCACATCCAGACGCACCGATGCGTAGAACTTCAACGCCTTTCCGCCCGTAGTGGTTTCGGGCGAGTTATGCACCATCACTCCGTCCGCGAAGTAATTGTGCGAACCCTCGACCTCGATGTCGTAGCGGCTCATGATCGGGTAATCCGTCTTCGATTCGATCTCCATGACGCGTGCCGGCATCAGTTGCAGCGTAGGTGCAGCAAACTGCGGTTCAACGTTGAACTGACTACAGAAGCGTGGCAACAGTTTGTACGCCATGGACGGATGTACGTACTGTGCGACTAGCTCCTGGAATTTTGCGCTGGCCTGCGTAGAGAAGACCATCACCGTCTTACCTGCTGCGCCTGCTCGCCGCAGTCGGACGTCAAATCCCTGTGTATCGCGCAGGTAGTCACGAAGACGCACCTGTGACCCCTCACTCATTGCCTCAACGCAGATCTCAATTCGGCCGCTTCCGCCTTTGGTGCGCTGCTGTAGACCCTTGGACCGGAGGATGAATGAACCATCGTCCATGTACCAAATGGCCAGCGCCAATGGGGTTAGCGCTTTGAGGTACTCCTCGGAGAGGAATTTCTTGCCATCGCCCAGATAGACCGCGGACCTCAACTCGTGTAGTTCCGAGAGCGGGGTGAAGTCCGCAAACACTGCACCCTTGCCGTTTTTGGTACGGCAGTGGGGGATGTTTTCCAGCAGTGAGATCTTCCAATCGAGATATTCAGTCTGCTTAGCCCCATGTCCCATCCTCAGTCGAGCAGATTCGGAATCTTGCCGGACTGGAGGAGATAGGCATCCATCGCCCATTAATGAACCCAGTACAACTTCCCATTGCCGATCGCTGAGCAGGCTTGGCTGTGCCAACATCACGCGATCGCCGACATTGATGTCTTCAGCCTCCTGCCAGCCGCCCGGCGTCCGGATGAGGTGGTTCCGAGTCATAGCCAAGCTAGCGTGGCCGCGGCCTGTGCCGCCTCCCGGCCGATCGACCTTGAAGTGCAGGAACTCTTCTGTTTTGCCGTTGTTAAACCAGTTGATTACCTTGCGCGGCACGATCCGACCAGACTCGAAATCGTAGGACAACACCTCGACGTCCATCTTTTGGTTCACGATCTTGCCGAGCTTTTCGGTCGACCCGTCAGCAAGAGTGACGTTGGTGTACCAGGATCCACAGCCGAACATGACTCCGATTTTCTCCCGGAGCTGGTTGATGAAGATCGCCGTGGTGTTCGAATTGCTCATCGCACCGGTCATTTTCCGCAGTGCCTGACTCATCAGCCGGGCTTGCAGGCCCACATGGCTGTCCCCCATCTCACCCTCGAGTTCCGCACGCGGCACCAGCGCCGCCACCGAGTCGATGACCAGAATGTCAAGCGCGCCGGAGCGGATCAGCATGTCAGCGATCTCCAGGGCCTGTTCACCGGTGTCGGGTTGGCTGACCAGCAGGGAATCGGTGTCGACGCCGAGATTCTTGGCGTAGCCCGGGTCCAGCGCGTGCTCGGCGTCGATGAACGCCGCGACGCCGCCGGCCGCCTGGGCGTTGGCCACCGCGTGTAGTGCGACGGTGGTCTTACCCGAGGATTCCGGGCCGTAGATCTCCACGACCCGGCCACGCGGCAGGCCGCCAATACCCAAGGCCACGTCCAGTGCGATCGATCCGGTCGGGATGACCGAGATCGGCTGACGTATCTCGTCGCCGAGACGCATCACCGAACCTTTGCCGTAGCTCTTCTCGATCTGGGCCATCGCCAGCTCGAGAGCCTTCTCGCGATCGGGGGCTTGCGCCATGGTGCCTCTCCTGTAGTCGATGTTCAGTGACCGGTATCGGTCGGTTGGCTGTGACACTAGAGATGGCCACCGACAAGTCGTCATCTTCGAACGATCACCACAGTAGACGAACACCTGTTCGATATAAGTTCGACACGCCGCGCCCCACCGCGTGTGGCAACATCGCTCAATATCAGCTACCGACTGAACGCATGAACATCTCCGTGGAGCTGTCCCAGGTTTCCGCTTACGGCGGGTTTTTCGCCCTGAACGTGGGCGGGGACGCGGCGGGATGGCACCCGGTCGGCCAGTCCTACGCCGACGGCTTCCTGAATTTGATCGAGGCCACCGTCCAGCGCTACGGCACGAATGAGTTGCGGATCGGCGCCTCGCTGGTGCACCTCGGCCATGCCGCACGGCTCTGGTCACCAGTGCTCGCCTGCGCGTTGGGCCACGGCGTCGTTCCGGATCTGGCGGACCTGCAGCGCGCGGACGACGGGGCGCAGCTGCGCATCCCTGAACCCGTGGGAGAGCCCTTAAAAGAGCCGCCTTCCCCAGGCTTGCTGTATCGCGTAGTGGTGCACGACCACATGGAACCGCTCGCGGCCGGCCTGCCGGTGAAGCTGGCACCCAGCCTGCTGTCCGGCAACATCGCGTCCGCGCTCATCGGAGCGGCTCGGGCCTTGCTGTCGGTGCGGCCCGACTTGCGCCAGTCGATCATCGAGATCACCAGGTCCCTGCTGGCCACTGGCGAGCTGGCCGGATCCGGTGTGATCAGCGGCGGCGATCTGAACTTCCGGCGTCGCAGTTGCTGTCTCTTCTATCGGATACCGGGGGGATCGCTATGCGGCGATTGCGCGCTCGACGAGCCGAGCCTGAGCTGATGGCGCCGAAACTGCGGTGAGGGCGCGATTTTTCGGCGTCAACCAACGCCCTGTACGCAGCCTCGATCCCAAACTCGGTCACAAACGGCCGGGTCACCACTGGTCGCGGGGCACGTCGAAGTCGACGCACAACGCCCGCCAGACCTCGCGAGGCTCGACGCCCTCCTCGATCGCCTGGGCGGCGGTACGGCCACCGAAGCCGGTCAGTACATGGTCGGCCAGCACGGACGCGCCGTAGGCGGTGCCGAATCGCAGGACCACTCGATCGTTGAACTCCGTCAGCCGCACCCGAGCCAATTTACTGGGCCTACTTCCAAGGCCCAGTCACCCGGCCAGCGCCAGCGCTTCGTGGCACACCCGCACCGGATCGGCGACCCCGGCGACGCTGGCGGCGGCCCGTTGCGCGGCCTCGCGACAAGCCGACGAGGACAGCACCTCGTTGACCGTGGACACCAGTGCGTCTGGGGTCAGCGGCCGGATCAGCCGCGCACTGCCCTGCCGCACCACCCGATTCGCCATCTCCCACTGATCACCGCCACCGGGAACCACCACCAGGGGCACCCCGGCCAACAACGTCTTGGCCACCATCCCGTGACCGCCCCCGCAGATCACCAGGTTGGCATTCCTCAGCAGCTCGGCCTGCCGTCCCAGCCCGACCACCGCCCAGGGCGGTATCGGGAGGTCCGGGCCGCCAAGACGGGACACCACCAGCCGCGACCCCACCGGCAGCGTTTCTCCCGGTGTCAAGCATTCCAACGCAAGTTCTGCCAGTCCAACGGTTCCGGTCAATGCGGTCGAGGGGGCGACCACCACCACCGGCCCCGGGCCCGGGGGGATCTCCAGCACCCGATCGGTCGGTTCGAAGTGCAACGGGCCCACCACGACGGCCTCGGCCGGCCAGTCCGGCCGAGGCACCTCCAATGCGGGCAGCGTGGCGATCAGCCGGCGCAGCGGCCCCGGGTCGCGGGCCGGCAATCCGATCTCGACCCGCGCGGCCGCGCGCTCGCGCAGTCCCGCACGCAGGGACCGCGCCGTGAACGCTCGCATCGTGGCATCCCGCAGCCATCCACCGATGCCGGTGCCCGGCGCCAGTCCGCTGCCGATCGGCGGCAGGCC
>Ga0224557_1000668_pt1 | contig 36935 bp, 36 predicted proteins | sample 714S31014metaG_FD_180677 | JGI IMG/M metagenome (GOLD analysis project Ga0224557, IMG submission 180677) | Peat soil microbial communities from Stordalen Mire, Sweden - 717 S3 10-14 | ecosystem: Environmental > Terrestrial > Soil > Wetlands > Peat | place: Sweden: Norrbotten County, Stordalen...
GACGCGTCAGTGCCACTCTTCTCCCTGCCTCGGTCGGGAAGGCCGAGGGCTCACCCCGCTAGGCGGGTGCGGTCTTCTCCGCTCCAGATTGTCTGCTCCGCAGCCACTTCGGTGCCCACCAGTTGACCGGGCCGATCAGGCGCATCAGGGCGGGCACCACCAGGGCGCGTACCAGGCTCGCGTCCACGAAGATGGCGATTGCCATGCCCAGGCCGAGCGCCTTGATGATGACCACCGAGGAGACCAGGCCGAAGACCAGGAAGACGGTGACCATGATGGCCGCCGCTCCGGTGACCAGCCGGCCGCTGGCCTGCAGCCCCGCGGCGACGGCGCGCCGGTTGTCCCCGTGCGCCCGCCACTCCTCGCGCATGCGGGTGAGCAGAAAGACCTCGTAGTCCATGGAGAGGCCAAAGACGACGCAGAAGACGAGCACCGGGATGGTCGGATCGAGAGGTGCCGGGCTGAAGTCCAGGAAACCGCTCAGGTGGCCCTGCTGGAAGATGAAGACCAGCGCCCCGAAGGACGCTGAGAGCGAGAGCAGGTTCATGAGCACTGCCTTCAGGGGGAGCACCACGGAGCGGAGCAGCAGCATGAGCAGGAGGAAGGTGGTGACCATGACGTACACCACCGCCCAGGGGGTCTGATCCAGCATGTACTGCACGTAGTCCATGTCGAAGGCGGTGTTGCCGGTGACCATGACCTGGGCACCGTCCACCCGGTCGTGGGCGCGGACGTAGCGGACCGTGCTCTCCGCCTGGTTGCTGGAGTCGGCGTACGGCGTGTAGGCGCGCAGGACGGCGATGCTGGTGCCGGTGAGCTGGGACACCTGAGCCCGCTCCGCCGCGGGCAGCCCGGCCAGCCCGCCGGCGTACAGCCCCTGGTAGGCGGCGACACCGGCCAGCCCCGACACGTTCACGTAGCTCGTCACCCCGCTGATCCCGGGGAAGGTGCTCAGCCTCTGGCCGAGCTGGTAGGCGATGGCCACATTGGCCGCGCTGTACGGCGATCCGTGGAAGTCGAGCACCACGTCGATGGCGTTGCCCTGGCCGAACTTCTGACTGAGCAGCTCGGTGCCCTGCCGAGCGTCGTCGCCGGGCGGCAACAGGGTGACGTTGGCCTCGGCGAGATGGATCTGCCCGAGGGGGGACCCGGCCAGCAGAAGCAGGCCGAGGCAGGGCACCAGCACGGCCACGGGGTGGCGCATGACCAGGTTGGCGAGCCGCGCCCAGAACCCCCGCGCCACCGGGCCGGGTTCCTTGCCGCCGGATGTGGCAGCGACCGCGCCTTCCCCGGCCGTGGCCGCGGGCGTGATCGGTGAGCGGCGGATGGGGCGGAGCAGGCTGGCCGGCCGCCAGTGATTGACCCGCTCGCCGAGGATGGCGAGCAGGGCGGGGAGGAAGGTGAGTGCGTAGACCACCGCGATCAGCACCATGAAGCTGCCCGACAGCCCCATGCTGGTCAGGATGGTGCCGCTGTAGAAGAGCAGCGCGGTGGCCCCCACCGCGACCGTGATCCCCGAGTAGGCGACGGCGGTGCCGGCGGTCTGCATCGTCAGCGACAGTGCTGCCTCGACGCTCGCCTGGCGGCGCAGCTCCTCGCGGAAGCGGCTCACGATGAAGAGCGAGTAATCGATGGCGACGCCCAGCCCGAGGATCACGACCACGTTGAGCGCATAGGTGGAGACGTCCGTGACCTGGGTCAGCGCGTACATCGCGGCCAGCCCACCGGCGACTGCGACCAGTCCCACCCCCAGGCAGAGCAGGGCCGCCACCAGGGAGCCGAAGACGATGACCAGCAGGATGAGGGCGGCCGGGATGGAGACGTCGGCTCGCTGCAGGTCCTGCTCGCTCCGAATGCCGAAGGCGCTGTTGAGGGGGACGTCGCCGGCGGCGTGGACCGTGAGAAGGCTGGAATGCACCTGGGCGCGCAGGTTCGGAAAGGCCTTCGTCGCGTCGGCGAAGTTGGCGAGATTCAGCTCCACCTCGGCAGCCACCCAGTGCCGGTCGGTGGAGATCAGCGGGCTCTGGACGCTCGGGCTGCTGAGCGGTGGCAGCAGGATGGTTTGGACCGTGCTGTCGTGCCGCAGTGGAGCCAGTGCGGCAGATACCGCCGACTCGAAGGCCGGGCTGCCCACGGTGAGCGAGGGGCTGCCGAGCACCAGCTCGAATCCGTTGGCGATCGAGGTCGGCAGCTGCTGAGCCTCCAGGGTCAGCGCATGGCTGGACTCGAAGTGGAAGGTGTCGTTGTTCTTCAGCGTGCCGCCCCGGCTCAGCAGCCCCAGGCTCGCCACGAAGAGGACCAGCGAGGTGAGCAGCACCCACCAGCGGTGCCGGTAGACGAATCCGCCCCACCGGCTCATGCGCAGCGCCGTCCCATGGGCAGGGACCTTACCAAGTGGCGCCGGCCACGTCCCGCCCGCCCCCCGGCCCTCGGTGGGCCGGGCTCACCCCCCGGAGAGGTTACCCGGGGACCGTCCCCACCAGCTCACGCTCGACCACCTCGGCGAGCCCGCGGATCATCGCCGGGGAGGCGTTGGGCATGGCGATCCGGCGCAGCCGGATGCCGTGCTCGGCCGCCTGCTCACCCGCGGCCACGTCGATGTCGTAAAGCGTCTCCAGGTGGTCGGAGACGAACTGGACCGGGGCCACCAGCACCTCTTTCGCCCCAGCTGCGGCCAGCTCGGGAAGGATGTCGAGGAGATCGGGCTTCAGCCATTCGGCGGGCGAATGGCCCGCGCTCTGCCAGCCGAACCGCCAGCTCCCCGCGGGGAGCCGGAGACGGTCGACCACCGCACCGACGGTCTCGTGGAGCTGGTCGAGGTAGCCCGGGTCCCGATCGACGACGCTGCGCGGCAGGCTGTGAGCGGTGAAGATCAGCGTGGCCGCGCCCGGCGGGCTCGCGGGGGCCTCGGCCAGCGCCTCGGTGATCCGGTCGCTCAGCCCCTCGATCCAGCCGGGCATGGTGTGCCAGGCTCCCGCCACCGCGATCTCCAGCCCGGGATGGCGGCTCCGCGCCCGGTCGATCTCGCGCTCGTACCCGGAGAGGATGAGCCGCGAGTACTGCGGCGCCAGCACGATGCCGAGGATCGTTGTGATCCCCGCCGCCACCATGGCGTCGACGGCGTCGGCGATCCAGGGGGCCGAGTGCTGCATCCCCACCGACACCGCGAAGGCACCAGCCCCGTGACGTTCGGCGAGGAGGCGGTCCAGGGCGGCGGCCTGCTGGGCCGTGATCTCGAGCAGCGGGGAGTGCCCGATCCGGCGGAAACGGCGCTCGAACTCGGCGGTGAGCTCGGGGTCGGCATCGCTGCCGCCCCGGACGCTGCGCAGATATGCCGGCACCTGCTCGGCGGTCACCGCGGAGCCGAAGGTGAGCAGGAGGATTCCGGTCGTGGAGCCCATCAGCGAGCGGTCTCCTCGTGGACCAGATCGACGATCCGCCGGAGTATGGCGGCGTCAGTGTCGGGCAGGACCCCGTGACCGAGGTTGAAGACGTGACCGTCGCGGCCGCCCGCCTCGGCCAGCACCCGCCGGGTCTCGCGCTCCACCACCGGCCACGGCGCGAGCGGCACCGTGGGGTCGAGATTGCCCTGGATGCCGAGCCCCGGCCCGATGCGCTTCCACGCCTCGTCGAGCGGCAGGCGCCAGTCGACCGAGACGGCGTCGCTGCCGGCGGTCGCCATGCTCTCCAGGAGCTGAGAGCAGCCGGTGCCGAAGTAGATGAGGGGGACACCGGTTCCGGCGATCCCGGCGAAGATCCGCTGGACGTGGGGGAGCACCCGGGCCTCGTAGTCGCGCCGGCTCAGCGCCCCGATCCAGGAGTCGAAGACCTGGAGGACGTCGACTCCCGCCCCGACCTGGGCACGCAGGTAGCGCACGGTCACCTCGGTGAGCTTCTCCATCAGCCGGTCCCACAGCTCCGGCTCGCCGTGCATCAGCGTCTTGCTGCGCGCGTAGTCGCGTGAGGGATGGCCCTCGATCAGGTACGACGCGACCGTGAATGGAGCCCCCGCGAAGCCGATCACGGCCGCTCTCTCGCCAAGCTCGCGCCGGATGGCGCGGATGGCGGTGAAGAGCTCGGGGGTCGCCTCCTCGGCGGATTCGACGACCATCAGGCGGGCGATGTCGGCCGCGGAGCGGAGCGGCTCGTGGATGATCGGCCCCACACCGGGGTCGATGGAGAAGGGCACCCCCATGCCGACGAGGGGCAGCATGATGTCGGCGTAGAGCACGGCGGCATCGACGCCCAGCTCGTCGACCGGCATCAGGGTCACCCGCGAGCACAGCTCCGGGGTCCTGGTGATGGTGAGGATGTCGTAGCGCTCGCGCAGCTCGCGATAGGCGGCGAGGCAGCGCCCCGCCTGGCGCATGAACCACACCGGGGTTCGGTCGACCGGCTGCCGGCGAAGCGCCGCCACCGTCCGCGCACGCCCGGTCATGCCGGGGACTCCGGCGCCCGCCGTGACGTCAGGAGTGGGCGCGAAAGTCTGGTCAGGCATCAGCGTCAATCCCCACGCCGCAGGCGGCGCGGGGACCCCTCGTCCTGACGGGAGGGCGCTGCGCCCTCCTCGCCGCGGCGGCAAAGCCGCACGCGGCTCACCTCCCGCTCGGCGCCACTCGGCGCCGGGCGCGCTCCGCGCGCTGTGCCCATTTGGGGGCCATCAACGCACCGAGCTCTCATGCGCTAGTCAACTCCGATATCGAAGCCGGCGGTCTCGTCGCTCCTCCCGTAGGAGCGGATCGCCATGTGAGTGTCGGTGCGGACGATGCCGGGCATCCCTGCGATGTGCTGGGTCACGACGGTTGCCAGCGCGTCGAGGTCGGGCACCCGGACCACCGCGATGAAGTCGGCCGAACCGGTGGTCGTGTACACCTCGGCGACCCCGTCCGTGTCCGCGAGGGCCCGGCCCAGGCGGCCGATCGCCCCCGGCTCGCAGACGATGAAGAGGAACGCGGTCAGCACTCCGGCGATGGTACTCACCCCATGCGGCCCGCTGCTCACCCCCCGCCCGGCGCGTCCCCGCGCCGGCGGCGCGTTACGCCGGAGTGACGAAAGGGGATGGTCGGGGGGTTGGGGAGCATCATGCGTTCCAATGCCAGACCAGCTTGTCTGCACCCGCTGCTGGAAGTGGTACGACGGGCGCACCGTCTGCCCCAACTGCAAGGTCCCCCTCATCCACCCGGGGACCGGCCACCCCGTCGCGGACCCCGCCACAGCGGCTGCCGAGCCGGCCGCCCCCGGCTCCGCTCAGTACGGTGCGGACCCTTACGCCGACTCCCCCGGAGCCGACTACGCGCCCATCGTCCCGGAGGTCTCGGGGTACCCGACCGGCACCCCGCTGGAGGCGCCCACCCGAACCGAGATGCGACACATCCTCGCCGACGACCAGGCGGCGGCTCTGGCTCCATCCGGCCCCCTCCACGCCCGGATGGCGCCCCCGCCACCGGCCGACCTCGTCCCTCCCGGTCCGGGCCCGACGGATCAGGCGCCACCCGCAGCGGCCGCCGCCGTCACCGAACCCTCCGCCCTGGGACTTCCCACCTGGGGGACGCGGGAGCGGGTGGGCTACCGGGGCGGGGTGACCTATCCGGTCCCCGACACGCCTTCTCCGGTGGCCGGAGAGCCGGCGACGGAGGGCAGCGCTCCGGGGACCCCGGCGTGGGGGCTTCGGGCAGGGCAGGGGGAGCCCGGCCCGGCTGCACCCCTCGCCGGAATGCCGCCGCCCGCCGCCGCGCCCGCCGTGGCCCCGGCCACCCTTCCCGCGGCGCCGTCCGCCGCGTCCGCTCCCCCGGTCACGGCGGGCGGAGGTCCACCCGCCGGGATGCCACCGGCGTCGCCGGGTTGGGCAGAGCGGACCCTGCCGGACGGGCCGTCTGCCCGCGGTGGTCCGGTTCCGCCCGCATGGAGCCCGGGCGTGCCGCTGGGGACGGTCACGGCGCCACTCGGCCAGCCCCGGCCCCCGCTCGGCCGAGCTCAGCCGCCGGTGATCCAGCCCACCTCCGCGGGGCCGGCGGCATCCCTGCCCTCGACCGCTCCGCCCCCGCCGTGGCGCCCGGCCACCCAGCCGCCGATCACGTCGCCCCCGGCGTCTGGCCCACCCCCGCCGCCCACCACGCCGGCGTTGGCGGTCCCCAGTGCGCCTCCCGGGTCCCCGGCATCATTCCCACCGCCCGCGCTCTCCGCGTTCCCGACACCCTTCGCGCCGCCGGCGCCCCCCGCACCCCCCGTGCCGGCATCGTTCTTCGCTCCTCCGCCGGCCGCGCCGCCCCCCATGCCATCTCCACCTTCGTACGCTGCGCCGGGGGCCCAGCCCAGGCCCTCCGCCCATCCGGGGCCGGAGCCGGCGGTGCCGGGATGGCCAGGTGTGGCGACACCGGTGGTCGGCCCATCTGGCACGTGGGCTCCCCGGTCGTCCTCCAGCCTGGCGGCGGGTGCCGCGGGCGAGTCCGGTTCAGCGCTCTCCCCATGGGCGAGGCCTGCGTCCGGCGCGGGTGCCGCTGCCCCTCCGGCTTCCCTCGTGCCGTCCACTGCCGCGGCGGGGTCCGGGCCTGGATCGATCCCGGCGGCCGTCACCGCCGCGACCCGCCGGCCGAGCCTCTTCCTCGCCTCGCTTGCGGGGCTGGTGGTGGGTCTCGTGGTTGCGGCACTGTGGGTCGCCGCGGCCTTGGAGACCAACCTCCTGCTGGCCGAGCTCGCCGTGGTGGTGGGTCTGGCGTCGGGACTGATCCTGCGTCGCGCGGCTCGCAGGGGCGGCGTCGGCCCCGCCATCTCCGCTTTCGTCATCTCCCTGGTCGCGATCGCCTTCGGGCTGTCCCTCGCGGCTCTCGCCGTCTACACCAACAGCAAGGGGTCCTCGCTGCAGTCGGCTCTCGAGCATCTCAACACCGCCCTCCTCTCCAACATCTGGAAGCAGATCGGGGAAACCGGGGCCATCCTGGGCGGGGCCGGGGTCATCGTCGCCGCGCTCATCGCGCTGATCCAGCGGCCCGCCTCGCGCTCCTGACCGGTGGAGGGCCGGGCGCGGGCGGCCTCCCGATTGGCCGGCACCATCCGGCCTGGCTGCCGGATCCCGCCCGGCCGCGGCGGTGTGGCGCCGCGATCGGGAAGGGCGGTATCCTCGTCCCCCTGGCCCGCGCGGGAGTAACTCAACGGTAGAGTGCAACCTTCCCAAGGTTGAAGTTGCGGGTTCGAGCCCCGTCTCCCGCTGTCAGCTCAGCCGCCTCCTGGCCGGCTGCGCTAGGGTGGCCGCATGACGGCGGCGCTGCTCGGGTTCTCGGTCGCGGCGACCCTCCTGATCCTCGCTCCGGGGCCGGACAGCATGCTGGTCATGCGCAACTGCCTGCGTGGCGGGCGGCGGGTTGGCTGGTACACGGCTGCCGGCACCCTCACCGGCCTGCTGGTGTGGGCCGCGGCGGCCATCATCGGCGTGTCATCCCTGATCGCCGCGAGCCGCGTGGGATACGACGTCCTCCGCCTCGCCGGCGCCGGCTACCTGATCTGGCTGGGGGCCGCGAGCTTCTGGCCCCGCCATCGCACCGGGCCCGAGGGGCAGCTCGGCGAGCGCGGACCGTCGGCCGGCGTGGGGGCGCGCCGCGCCTACGTCAACGGCCTGATCTCCAACCTCTGCAACCCGAAGATCGGGGCGTTCTTCGTCGCCTTCCTTCCCGGCTTCATCCCGGCCGGGGTGCCGGCGCGGGAGTTCTCCATCCTGCTCGGGGCCTGGTTGGCGATCGAGACGGCCGTCTGGTTGAGTGTCGTGGTCTGGATGGTCGATCGCGGCGTCGGCTGGCTGAGCCGGTCGGGCGTGCGGCGTGGCCTCGAGCGGGCCACCGGGGTGGTGCTGATCGGGCTCGGGCTCCGGCTCGCGACCGAGAGCCGCTGAGGGGAGCCCAGCCGGCACCCGAACGGTGCCCGCGCTGCGGGCGGGCTGCCGGCTGGGGCTGCGGGCTCCGGTCTCAGGCCGTCCCCGACGCCCCGGAGAGGGCGTCCGCGAGCCAGCCGCGCACCCGCTCGTGATGCGCGGACCAGTCTCCCCACGTCGACCCCGCCCAGGTGCGGACCGCCTCGGGCCGGGCTTCCGAAGGAGTGGCCGCGACGCCGGCGAGGGTGACCGCGAAGCTCGCCGGCCTCGGTGTCAGCAGCGGGTATTCCCGGTGGGTCCACTCGCCGATCAGATGATGGAGGCGGATCCCCGGGACTCCATGCTCGAGGGCGGCGCAGAGGCTCATGAGATGCACCGCCACCGACTGGCGGTTCCGCCGGTCCGGGTTGGTCGCGTGCTGGACGGCGTAGCAGTCGATCAGGTACTGGCTCGTCGCGACCCCCGGCGCCCCCGCGAGGGACGCTCTCCAGGCCAGGAGAGAGCCGTAGAGCGCCCAGCAGCCCGGGGCCGAGAGCATGTACGCGTGGACCGGTCCGGCGACGTCCGGCACCGCCGCGCCACACCCGAAGCAGTGGACCTCACCCACGGGGCGACCATAACCGACCCCAGGATGCGGTGGCGGGGTGGCACCGCGCCGTGCTCCAGGTTCGCGACAGCCCGCGGTGGAGGAACGGTCAGGCCTGGGCCGCAAGCGCCGTGGCCAGGTCGGCGGGCCGCGACCACATCGGCCAGTGGCCGGTGGGGAGGTCCACATAGTCGACCTGTTGGCGGGACAGCTCGCCAAAGAAGGGGTGACCCTCCTTCGCCATCCGGGCCACGTCGATGGACCGCATGGTGCAGGTGATCATGGTCACCGGCACCCGGTGCCGCTCCGGGTTGATCAGCCGGATGCGGTCGCGCGCTGGTCCGGCGGGGTGGGGAACGGCCTGCCGCCGGAACTCCGCGAGGCGGGCCTCATCGAGGCCCTCCAGGCTGCTGCCACCGGCTTCGAGGTCGGCCCACGAAGGGAGGGGGATCTCGTCCAGGTCAGGAGCCAGATCTGGGTTGATCGCCATCCCGTCGGCCAGCGGCCCGCTGTCCACGTAGACGATCCGCCGCAGCCCCTCGGGCAGCCGATCGGCGACTCCGCTCGCGATGGCGCCCGCGCCGCTGTGGACGACCAGGACGACTGGCCGGCCGGCCCCGGCCACGGCGCCCGCGACGGCTCGGACGTGGTCGGCGAGGCGGATGCCGCGGCGCGGCGCATCGGCGGCACCGAGACCGGGGAGGGTGAGAGCCTCCACCTCGTGGCCGGCATCGCGCAGCGCGCTTTCGACCTCTTCCCAGGCCCAGCTGCCGAGCCAGAAGCCGGGGACGAGGACAAAGGTGGCCGGAGTCCGGGCACCGCTCTCCACATCCCCAGTATCGGGCGAGGTACCGGACGTGGTCGACGCCCGGCGCCTGGCGGCAGGTTGGGTCGTTGACCTAGACAGACCTGTCTGTTAGCGTGCCTCGGGCGGGGCACCGGCGATGGCGCCCGCCGAAGAGAGCCCCGTCGCATCGCCTCAGGGAGAGCCGGACGTGAAGATCGCTGTATTGGGAACGGGCGTGGTGGGGCAGACGCTGGCAGGCCGGTTGGCGGCACTCGGCCATCAGGTTACCGTCGGTACGCGCGACCCGGATGCGACGCTGGCCCGCACCGCGTCGGAGGAGGGCGCGGGCCCACCGGTCTTCTCCGCGTGGCAGGCGGAGAACCCCCAGGTGCAGCTCGCGACCTTCGACGGCGCCACCGTGCAGGCGGAGTTGGTCATCAACGCGACCGCCGGGGGCGCGTCGCTCGAAGCGCTGGCTGCCGCCGGCGCCGCCAACCTGGACGGCAAGGTCATCCTCGATGTGGCCAACACCCTGGACTTCTCCAACGGCTTCCCACCCTCGCTCTCCGTGGTCAACACCGACAGCCTTGCGGAGCAGATCCAGCGGGCCCATCCCGCCGCCAGGGTGGTCAAGTCCCTCAACACCATGAACTGCCAGGTGATGGTCGATCCCGCCCTCGTGCCCGGCGAGCACGTCGTGTTCGTCTCCGGTGACGACCCCGCCGCCAAGGCGACGGTGGCGGAGCTGCTGAGTGAGCTCGGCTGGCCGCCCAGCGCAATCTGGGATCTCGGCAGCCTCTCCACGGCTCGCGGCGTCGAGATGATCCTGCCGCTCTGGCTCTCGATCATGCGGAAGCTGGGCGGCGGAGAGTTCAACTTCGCCGTCGCCAGGGCCTGAGGCGGAGGCCGGCTTCATGGTGTCCCCGGCCGGCGGGCAGCGCGCCTCACCCACGCCCCGGGGTGAGGCGAGGGAGCGCATTCTCGATACCGCCTTTCGCCTCTTCTACGCCCACGGCGTGCGCGGTGTCGGGGTCGACACGATCATCGCCGCGTCCGGAGTCGCCAAGGCCACCTTCTACAGGCACTTTCCGAGCAAGGACGACCTCGCCGTCGCCTACCTCGACCGCGTCGACGACCGGTGGCGCGGGCAGCTCCAGGCCGCCGCCGCGGCGGCCGGTCCTGATCCACGGGCCCGGCTCGTCGGCATGTTCGACGCCCTGCTCACGGTCTGCCAGCAGGACGACTTCCACGGCTGCGCCTTCATCAACACGGCGGCCGAGTCGGCGCCAGACAGCCTTCTCCATGCGCGCAGCGTGGAGCACAAGGCGGCAGTGCGCGCATGGGTGCGCGACACCGCGGCGCAGGGCGGAGCGCGTGACCCGGCGGCACTCGCGCGAGCGCTCACCCTGCTGCTCGACGGCGCCCTCGCGGAGGGTGTGCTCGACGGAGACCCGTCCGCCGCCCGGGCGGCCAAGGAGGCCGCCGCCGCGCTCGTCGAGACGCACTGCCGCGCCTGACCGATCCAGGTATGAGGACGCGGCGAGTCAGCCCTCCGAAGCGGCTCCCTCCACCGGTGGCGGCGTCAGCGGGATCCCCCGCAGCCGCAGTCGCCGGCGATCAGCCCGAGGCCGATGCCGAGCATCCAGACGTCCTTGCTGACGGGGAGACCGGCGGGGGTGGGCCAGATGCTGCCCGCCTTGCGCAATGCCGGGGTGCGCCAGTACATGGTGAGCAGCCCAGCGGAGAACGCGGTCAGCGCCGCGCCGGCCCGGCGGTCGCGCACGAAAGGGGAGAGCAGCACGGCCCCGGTGGCGACCTCGGAAGCGGAGAGCAGCTTGACGAACGCCGGCGCGGGGATCTTGCTCAGGAAGGGGAAGGCCCCGGCGGCCGTCCTGTGGACGGCCGTGGCGCGTTCCGCCGGCAGATTCCACTTCCCGATCCCGGAATGCAGGATGAAGGCGCCGGTCGCGAGGCGGCCGGGTATGGAGCGGACGGTGATGTGTCCCGGCATGGTCGGTTCCCTCCTGTCCCCCAGTCCGCGGTGGTCAGCTGGCGCCGCGTCCCGCCCAACGCAGCACGAGGTAGACGGTCAGCGCGATCACCCCGAGGACCACGACCGTCCTGACCAGGAAGAGGACCACTCCGACCACCCAGCCCAGGACGACGTAGGCGAGGATCACAGCGACGATGGCCACCAGGATGACGGTGATGGCGTGGTGGGGCCTGACCCCGGCCGGCGAACTGTTCGGCGAACTGTTCACGGGCCGATCATGGCACTGTTCCCGCACAGGGCGCCGGCGCGCCCTCCGGATGGGTGAGGCGGCTCAGCCGATGCCGTTGCGTGGTGGCCGCTCCGGGTCAGGCGACGCGGTGCGGCCGGTCGGGTCGGCTTGACGTGACGGGGCGACCAGCCCCTGGAGACCGTCGAGGAGCGTGTCGAGGGCGTCCCTCTGGAGGACCAGCACGCGGTGCCCGCCCTCCGTCGAGTTGGCGACGAGGCCCGCGTCGCGCAGGATCTTCACGTGGTTGCTCACCGTCGGCTGAGCCAGCCCGAAGAGGGCGGCGAGCTCGGTGACGGTGCTCGGAGCTGAGCGCAGAACCTCGACCATGGCGAGCCGGGTCGGGTCCGAGATGGTCTTCAAACGTCGTGCCAGGATCTCGGTGCGTGCCCGCGCCTCCGCACCGCTGCCCTCCGCTCGCACCCCGATGAGCACCATCCCGGGCAGATCCACCAGGGACCCCAGGTGGGCGAAATAGGCGGGGACCACCGCGATGATGCCCTCCTCGGGGAGGGAGGCGACCAGGTCCTCGAGGAGGTGGCCGCCCGGCGTGTGGGCGCTATGGGCGAGCTCCTGCCAGGAGGCGCCGCGGTGCTGGATCTCGCGCCGGGCGGCGACCGCGGCCTCGACCGACCGGAGCCCGTTCCGTATCCAATCCGGCCTGATCGCGGACCAGACGTCGCGCACGACCTCGGCGTAGGCGCGCCGGGCTTCCGCCGATGAGCGGAGCCGGGCCAGGCGGTTGCGCAGGGCCGTCCGATCCTCCTCGGTCTCCGAGGCAAGTCGCAGGTCAAGCGGTGCCGAGACGCAGAGATCCTCCAACCGTCCCAGCAGCTCCTCGGCATCGAGCGTGAAGAGCAGCCCTCCGTGGTGGGCGAGGACCGCCAGCTCCATCGAGTCACCGCGGTTCGTCGTCGTCTCCAGCGCACCCCACAGGGCGCGCACCCGCTCGCCCAGCCGGGGCGTTTCGTCGTAGATCCTGCCCAGGGTGGCGTGATCCCGGCGGAAGGAGGGTTGCGACGCCGCGTGCAGGACCCAGTCGAGCTCGACGGCGATGGACCCCGCCACCGCCACGTCGTGCCGGCGCTCGGCGGCGGCCTCCTGGTCGTGGTAGAACGGCATAGCCAAGCAACTATATCACGATGAGACTTGACATCGCGCCATTCTCATGCAAAGATACCGATATGACTATGAACCCATGGACAACCGAGCAGCTGGCGAGGGCGCGGATCGACGATCTGTGCCGCGCCGCCGGCGTGGATCAGTTCAGGCGCGATCTCGCGGGCCGGGCCTGGCACCTTCACGGCCCGAAACGGGTGCGTGTGAGGGTGCGCGGTAGGGGCATCGGCACCTCGTCGTAGCGGCGCCGCCGCTTCCCGGCAGGGTGATGACGCTTCTTCCGCACCCTGCTATTGGCCGAGGCCGCTAGCATGTGCGCCGCCGTGCGCTCATCGAACCCCCTCCCGCGCCCCGGGCGGGCCCATCCCAGGATGTCCTCGCAGGGCTGATGGGGTGACCGAGTTGACGAGCCGGAATCGAGCGGCGGCGGCCGAACCGATGGGCCGGAGTTGAGAGATGAGCCTTCGCCGTCTTGAGTTGACGCAGCTTCCCGACCTCGCCCACGGCACCCAGCGAGCGGGCCCCGTTCGCAGTCGCCGTCCCACCTACGTCGATCTCCTGCCCCCCTGCAACGCCGGCTGCCCGGCTGGGGAGAACATCCAGGCGTGGCTCGGCCTCGTCCGCGACGGCCACCACCAGGAGGCCTGGCGCCAGCTGGTCGCCGACAATCCGCTTCCGGCCATCCACGGGCGGGTCTGCTACCACCCCTGCGAGGACGTCTGCAACCGTGCCGAGCTGGACAGCTCGGTCTCGATCCACTCGGTTGAGCGTTTCCTCGGCGATCTGGCCCTCAGCTCCGGCTGGCCGCTGCCCGCGGCCGCCTCCCCGAGCGGCAAGCGGGTGCTGGTCGTGGGGGCGGGCCCGAGCGGACTCTCCGCCGCCTACCAGCTGGCGCGCCAGGGTCACCAGGTGGAGATCCGCGACCTGAGTCCCGAGCCGGGCGGGATGATGCGCTACGGCATCCCCGAATACCGGCTCCCGCGCGACGTGGTGGCCGGTGAGCTGGCCCGCATCGAGGCGCTGGGGGTGCGCTTCGTGCTCGGCCACCGGGTCACCGACCTCGCCACCGAGCGGGCGCAGGGCGGATTCGATGCCATCTTCGTGGCGGTCGGCGCCCACCTCTCCAAGCACGTCGACATCCCCGCCCAGGACGCCGGCCGGATCATCGACGCGGTGCCCTTCCTGCGCGAGGTGGCGGCGGGCGGGCGTCCGGTCCTCGGTCGGCGGGTCGCGGTCTACGGCGGCGGCAACACCGCCATGGACGCTGCCCGGGTGGCCAAGCGGCTCGGGGCCAGCGAGGCGCTCATCGTTTACCGCCGTGACCGGGAGCGGATGCCGGCCCATGAGGAGGAGGCCGAGGCGGCGGAGCGCGAGGGGGTGCGGATCAATTGGCTGCACACCATCACCGCCTTCGACGGTCCCGAGCTGACCGTGGAGGTCATGGAGCTGGACGAGAAGGGGTTCCCCCAGCCCACCGGCCGGATGGAGCGGCTCGCCGCCGACACCCTGATCCTCGCCGTCGGCCAGGACGCCGACACCGGGTTCCTCCGCCACGTGCCGGGTGTGGAGTTCAAGGCTGACGGGACGGTCGTGGTCTCCAGCTCGATGATGACCGGGTGCCCCGGGGTCTTCGCCGGAGGCGACATGGTGCCCTCGGAGCGGACGGTCACCGTGGGTGTCGGCCACGGCAAGAAGGCGGCCCGCTTCATCGACGCATACCTGCGCGAGACCGCGGCGCCGTCCGCCGCCAAGCACGCCCTGGCGAGCTTCGACCGCCTGCATCCCTGGTATTTCGCCGATGCCGGCTCGCGCCGGCAACCGGAGCGCGAGCCGGTGGAGCGGGTGACCGACTTCGCCGAGATCGTCGGCGGTCTCAGCCAGGCGGAGGCCGTCTTCGAGGCGCAGCGCTGCCTCTCCTGCGGCAACTGCTTCGAGTGTGACGGCTGCCTGGGCTCCTGCCCGGAGGATGCCGTCGTCAAGCTCGGGACCGGGCACCGCTACCGCTTCGACTACGACCGCTGCACCGGGTGTGGAACGTGCTTCGAGCAGTGCCCGGTGCACGCCATCGAGATGATCGGGGAGCCCGGCTGATGCGCACGACCATCGACGGCAACGAGGCGGCGGTCTCGGCCGCCTACCGGCTCAACGAGGTCTGCTGCATCTACCCCATCACCCCCTCGTCCCCGATGGCCGAGCTGGCCGACGAGTGGGCCAGCCAGGGACGCAAGAACGTCTGGGGAAGCGTGCCCTCGGTGGTGGAGATGCAGAGTGAGGGCGGTGCCGCCGGGGCGCTCCACGGGTCGCTCCAGGGTGGAGCGCTGACCACCACCTTCACGGCCTCGCAGGGGCTGCTCCTGATGATTCCCAACATGTACAAGATCGCCGGCGAGCTGACCCCGTGCGTCTTCCACGTCGCGGCGCGCTCCCTGGCCGCGCAGGCGCTGTCGATCTTCGGCGATCACTCCGACGTGATGGCGGTCCGCCAGACCGGATTCGCGCTGCTCGCCTCGGCATCCGTGCAGGAGGCCCACGACCTGGCGGTGGTGGCCCAGGCCGCGACGCTCCGCACCCGGATCCCCTTCGTCCATTTCTTCGACGGCTTCCGCACCTCGCACGAGTTGAACACGGTCGAGCTGCTCTCCGACGACGACCTGCTGGCGCTTGTCCCCACCGACCTCATCCGCGATCACCGTGGCCGGGCGCTCTCGCCGGAACGGCCGTTCATCCGCGGCACGGCACAGAACCCGGACGTCTACTTCCAGGCGCGCGAGACGGTCAACCCGTTCTACGCGCGGGTCCCCTCCGCGGTCCAGGAGGCGATGGATGCGCTGGCCGAGCGGACCGGGCGCCATTACAGCCTCGCCGAGTACCACGGGGCCCCCGACGCCGAGCGCGTCATCGTCGCGATGGGATCGGGCGCGCAGACCGCCGCGGAGACCGCGGCCCACCTCGTGGCGCAGGGGGAGAAGGTCGGCGTGGTGCAGCTCCGCCTCTATCGCCCGTTCCCGACCGCCGAGCTGCTCGCGGTCATCCCGGCGAGCGCCCGCCGCGTCGCCGTGCTGGACCGCACCAAGGAACCGGGCGCGCTCGGTGAACCGCTCTTCCTCGACGTGCTGGGCGGGCTCGCGGAGGCGCACTCCGCCGGCACCCGCGAGACCATGCCGATCGTCATCGGCGGCCGCTACGGGCTCTCCTCCAAGGAGCTGACCCCGGCGATGGTCGCCGGCATCTTCTCCGAGCTGAGCGCGGAGCGGCCGCGCTCCCGCTTCACGATCGGCATCAACGATGACGTGAGCGGCACCAGCCTCCCCTACGACCGCACCCTCGACATCGAGTCGCCGCGGACGCTCCGCGCCGTCTTCTTCGGGATGGGCTCGGACGGGACCGTCGGAGCAAACAAGAACACCATCAAGATCCTCGGCGAGGACCCGGGGCGTCACGCCCAGGGGTACTTCGTCTACGACTCCAAGAAGTCCGGCTCGGAGACGGTCTCGCACCTCCGCTTCGGCCCGGATCCGATCCGGGCGCCGTACCTCATCGACCAGGCCGGCTTCGTCGGCTGCCATCACCCCCGGCTGATCGAGCGTCCCGAGGTGCTGCAGCGGGCGGCCCCGGGGGCGACCTTCCTGCTCAACACCTCGGTCCCGCCGGCGGAGGTATGGGACTCGCTGCCCCGCGAGGCGCAGGAGCAGCTCCTCGCCAAGCGGATCACCCTCTACATCATCGATGCCGGGCGGGTGGCCCGCGAGGCCGGGCTCGCCGGACGGGTCAACACGGTGCTCCAGACCTGCTTCTTCGCCATCTCCGGCGTGCTCCCTCAGGAGGAGGCGATCGCGGAGATCAAGCACGCCATCTCCAAGAGCTACGCGCGCCGCGGCCCCAAGGTCATCGCCCAGAACGAGGCCGCGGTGGACGCCGCCGTGGCCTCGCTGCACTGTGTCGAGCTCCCGGCGCGGGTGACCGCCGCCCGCGGCGTGCGTCCCCTCGTCCCTGAGGATGCCCCGGAGTTCGTCCGCAATGTGATCGGCGCGATGATGGCCGGCCACGGAGAGGACCTCCCGGTGAGCGCCCTCCCGGTTGACGGCACCTACCCCAGCGGCACCGCGGCCTACGAGAAACGCAACATCTCCGACGAGGTGGCGGTCTGGGACCCGAACCTCTGCATCCAGTGTGGCAACTGCAGCTTCGTCTGCCCGCACAGCGTCATCCGTTCCAAGCTCTATGACTCCGCGCAGCTGGCCGGGGCACCGGACGAGTACATGTCGATGCCGCTCAACTCGCGCGGCCTGCCCGATAGCCGCTTCACCCTGATGGTCTACCTGGAGGACTGCACCGGCTGCGGGCTCTGCGTCGAGGCCTGCCCGGTCTCCGCCCCGGCGGACCCAAAGCACAAGGCGATCAACCTCGCGGGGCGCGAGCCACGGGTGGCCGCCGAGCGGCGCAACATCGCGTTCTTCGAGAGCCTCCCCACCGCCGACCGGTCGCGCGTGGACTTCAGCACGGTGCGGGGCACCCAGTATCTGCAGCCGCTCTTCGAGTTCTCCGGGGCCTGCGCCGGCTGCGGCGAGACCCCCTACCTGAAGCTCCTCTCGCAGCTCTTCGGCGACCGCCTGATGGTCGCCAACGCCACCGGTTGCTCCTCGATCTACGGTGGCAACCTGCCGACCACGCCGTGGACGCGGGATGCCGTTGGGCGCGGGCCCGCCTGGTCCAACTCGCTGTTCGAGGACAACGCCGAATTCGGCCTCGGATTCCGGCTCGCCGCCGACCAGCAGCTCCAGGTGGCTCGCGAGCGGCTCGGCGAGCTGCGCGACACGGTGGGCGCGGAGCTCGTCGACGCCATCCTCAACGCGCCGCAGCGGCGGGAGTCCGAGTACTCGGACCAGCGCGAGCGGGTCGACGAGCTGCACCGGCGCCTGGACGCGCTGGGGGATGCGGCCGGGCCCGCGGTCACCGACCTGCGCAGCGTCATGGACCAGCTGGTGCGCCGCAGCGTGTGGATCGTTGGCGGCGACGGCTGGGCCTACGACATCGGTTCCGGCGGTCTGGACCACGTGCTGGCCAACGGTCGCGACGTCAACGTGCTGGTGCTCGACACCGAGGTCTACTCCAACACCGGCGGCCAGGCGTCCAAGTCGACACCGCTCGGCGCCGTGGCCAAGTTCGCGTCCGCGGGCAAGCGGGTGGGCAAGAAGGACCTCGCCCTCCAGGCGATCGCCTACGGCAACGTCTACGTCGCCCGGGTGGCGATGGGCGCCGACCCCGAGCAGACGCTCCGGGCGCTGCGCGAGGCGGAGGCCTACGAGGGCCCCTCACTGGTCATCGCCTACAGCCATTGCATCGCCCACGGGATCGAGAAGGACGGGATGCTCCTCCGCAACGGCATGGACCAGCAGTACCGGGCCGTCGCCAGTGGGGCCTGGCCGCTCGTCCGCTACGACCCGCTGGTGCGCGGCGGGGGCGGCAACCCCTTCCTCCTCGACTCGCCCCGGCCCCGCATGGCGCTGACCGAGTACACCGGGCGGGAGCTCCGCTACCGAAGCCTCGCCCGCACCCACCCGGCGGAGGCGGAGAAGCTGGTCCAGCTCGCCCAGGAGGAGGTAGACCGGCGCTGGGCGACCTACGAGGAGATGGCCTCCCACGGCGCCGACCGGTTCCCGAGCGCCGGCACCGGTGACCTCGCACCTGCGGGTGCCGAGGAGCGGAAGAATTGAACCTGGAGACCACCTACCTGGGTCTGGTCCTGCCGAGCCCGCTGGTGGCGTCGGCCGGTCCGCTCACGCGCTCGGTGCCCGGGATCCGCCGTCTCGCCGCCGCCGGGGTCGGAGCGGTCGTGCTGCCGTCCCTCTTCGAGGAGCAGATCCGGCGCGAGGCGGAGCGGGACGCCGCACTGGCCGAGGCCGGGTCCGAGAGCTTCGGCGAGGCCCTCTCCTACCTCCCGGCGCCGTCCGGTGACGGGGAGCCACTCCAGTACCTGAGCCTGATCGAGCGGGCGAGCGCGGCCGTGAAGATCCCGGTGATCGCGAGCCTGAACGGCGCCACCGCCGGGGGCTGGACCGCCTACGCCTCGTCGATGCAGAGCGCGGGCGCCGCCGCCCTCGAGCTCAACATCTATTACCTGCACGGGGATCCGCTGACGCCCGCGCGCGACGTCGAGGAGCGCTACATCGAGATCCTCTCCGCCGTGAGGGCTGCGGTCACCATCCCGATCGCGGTCAAGCTGGCCCCCTATCTCAGCTCGATGGGGGAGATGGCGATCCGCCTCCAGCGGGCGGGCGCGAACGGCCTGGTCCTCTTCAACCGCTTCATGCAATCCGACATCGACCCCGACACCCTCACCGTCACGTCCGGGCTCACCCTCTCCAACCCCGCCGAGGGGGTGCTGCCGCGCTCCTGGATCGCCCGGCTGGGCGGGACCGTCGCGCTGTCCCTCGCGGCCAGCACGGGTGTGGAGAGCGCCCACGACGTGGCCGCCTACCTGCTGGCCGGCGCCGACGTGGTGATGAGCACCTCCTCGCTGCTCCGCCACGGGCCCGAGCACGCGGTGGCGCTGCTCGACGGGCTCCAGGCGTGGATGGCCCGCAAGGGCTTCGTGAGCCTCGACCAGGTGCGGGGACGGCTGTCCCCGGGGAGCGGCGCCGACGCCGCCGCCTACGGGCGATCCAGCTACCTCACGACCATCGACGAGGCGACGCAGACCTACGCTCCCGGCTGAGGACGACACGCTCGCTTCCCGGCACCCGGCCGCCGGCCTGGCCGCGCTTGCGGCTCTGGGCGGTGCCGCCTTCTGCTTCGTAACCGGCGAGAACCTTCCCGTGGGGTTGCTGCCCCAGCTCTCCGCGGGGCTGCGCGTCTCGCTCTCCGCCGTCGGATTGCTGGTGACCATCTACGCGCTGGTGGTCGTCGCCGTGTCGGCGCCGCTCACCCACCTGACCCGCGGCATCCCCCGCCGCCCGCTCCTCGCCGGCCTGCTGGGCACCTTCGTGCTCGCGACCCTGGCGGCATCCGCAGCTCCGAGCTACGGCTGGCTGATCGCCGCGCGGGTGGTGATCGCCCTCGCCCAGGCTCTCTTCTGGTCCATCGTCGCGGTGGTCGCGGTCGACCTCTTCCCGTCGCGGGCACGGGGACGGGCGGTCGCGGGGGTGTTCGCCGGCAGCTCGATCGGACTGATCCTGGGGGTTCCCGCCGGAACCTGGATCGGTCAGCTGGCGGGGTGGCGGCTCGCCTTCGTGGGCCTGAGCGGCCTCGGCCTCCTCGACCTCGCCGCCCTGGCCGCGCTCCTGCCGCCGATGCGATCGGGTGAGGGGCATGCCGCCACCGGCACCCACCCGGACAGACGCCGCTACCTGCTGACGGTGCTCACCACCATCCTCTGCGTGAGCGGTTCCTTCACCGCCTACACGTACGTCACCGCCTTCGTGACCCGGGTCAGCGGCCTGCCGCTCCGGGCCGTCGCGCCGATCCTGCTGCTCGTCGGGGTTGCCGACGCGGTGGGGACCGTGGGCATCGGGTTTCTGCTCGACCGGCGGCCGACGCTGGCCCGGGTCGGCCCGGTGGTCGTGCTCGCCGCCGCACTCTTCGCGCTCTTCGCCTTCGGCTCCTCGGGCACCGCGACCATCGTCCTCGAGGCCTGCGCCGGCATCGGTCTCTCCGGCGTGGCCATCGCCCTCCAGAGCCACGTCCTGGTGGTGGCACCGCGGCGCACCGACATCGCCTCGGCCTGGTACTCGGCCTCCTTCAACGTCGGCATCGCCGGGGGCCCGCTGGTGGGGGCGCTGGTCCTCTCCACCCTCGGGCTGCGCTTCACGCCGCTGGTCGGAGGCGCGCTGGCGCTGCTCGGCCTGGCCGCCGTGGTGATGGAGAGCCGCAGCGGCCGGCGTGCCCCTGCCGGGTGACTCCCGGCGGGGACGCGCCACCGCGCGATCGCGGGTCAGGAGCCGGTCGAGGCCAGCGGCTTGGTCAGGTCGTACAGCGTGGTGCCGCCGACGGTGGTAGCGGAGTAATGGCTCTCCACCCACGAGGTGATCTCGCTCGACTCGGCCGAGCCGCCGCCGCCGCTCCCGGCCGCGATGAAGTAGTGGATCTCGTGCTTGCCAGCCAGTTTCTCGAAGGCGGCGAGGGTTGGCCACGGGTCGGTGCCGTTGAAGCCGCCGATGGCCATCACCGGGTCGCCGGTCGCGAGCTCATCCCGCGTGGGGTCGAGGTGGTGGACGCCGCCAACCCGGCCATCCTGGCTCGCAAAGACGGCGGCCGGCAGTCGCTGACCATCCCGGTGCGGCCGGTTCGCTGGGGTGCTTACTCCCTGGGCACGGTCCACCTGCGCGCCTTCGACGACTTCCGGTTGCGCCGGTTCGAGGCGCGGGTGCGTGCCGACATGGTGGTGCGCGCCTACCCGGCAACGGAGAGGCTGCGCACCCTCGTCCGTCCGCTGCGCACCCACGTCTATGCCGGCAACCGGGTCGCCGCCCAGAAGGCGGAGGGGATCGAGTTCGCCGATCTCCGTCCGTACGTCTCGGGCGACCGGGTGCGCAGTGTTGACCGGCGGGCCTCCGCACGTCGGGGCGAGCTTTGGGTCAACCAGCGGCATCCCGAGCGCAACGTCGATGTCGTGCTCCTGCTGGACACCTTCGCCCACGCCGGGCCGGAGGGGGAGGGCACCCTGGAGCAGATGGTGCGGGGCGCGTCCTCGCTCGCCTCGGCCTGGCTCCGTGACCGCGACCGCATCGGGGTCATCAGCTTTGGCGGGACGCTGCGCTGGCTGGAGGTGGGTGACGGCCCGCATCACGCCTACCGGCTGATCGATGCCTTGCTGGACACCCAGGTCGTCTTCAGCTACCTGTGGAAGGGGGCCGAGCTGATCCCGGTGCGGCTGTTGCCCCCCACGCCCTGATCGTCGGCATCACCCCTTGTCGGCATCGGGCTCCTGTTCGTCGCCGAGCTCTCCCACACAGCGTGTGAATGGCGGGGACCGCACGCCGTGGAGGCCTCCGTCGAGCTCCGCCGATGGGCCCGCCTGGCGGCTGCCGGCGCGGCGGGGGCGGTCGCGGGGGGTGGGGCGCTGGCGCTGGCCGCGGCAGTGCCCGGACCGGTGCCGGCACTGCTGATCGGGGCCGCCGGAGTGGTGGGACTGGTGGGGCTCACCACCTGGCTCCGGCATGCGACGTCACAGGAAGCGCCGCCCGTCGCGTGACGGCGGGGGGAGACGCGCCGGCCCCGTGACCGCGGGGAGTTTCGGGCGGGGCCGGCGGTTCAGGATTCTTCGAAGCCCTGCCCCTCGAGGACCTTCCCCGTGCGGGTGACCACCAGGGCGACGCTCACCTCGCGGGAGGCGATGCCGAAGGGGAGCGGCGACACCCGCGCGCTCACCGTGTAGTACATGGTGCCGCTGGCGTCGATGCGCTCGGTGCACGTCGTCTGGCCCACGGCGGCGAAGTCGCTGAGGTTGTCCAGGCCGCACCCGCTCAGCATCGGCTGGGCAGGGTTGATCTCACTCGCAGAAGGCGTGAACTCCGGAACGCCGTAGTCACGGATGACGCTGGCCGGGAGCGGAAGGCTCGGATTGCCCGACACGTATGCCACGGAGCCGTCCCAGCAGACGTTGGCCCGAAGTCCCACGCTGGCTCCGAACTCGGCGCCGGCCATGACGCCGCCGGCGTAGGTCTGGCAGGTCGTGCCGGAGGGCCCTCCCCCCGACGATGAGAAGGAGCCGTGGGGGGCGGATTGCAGGGGGAGCCAGACCACCGCGGCGAACCACGCGGCGGCGATCCCGGGGAGGACCAACCACGCCACCCAGGTCCGGCGCCGGTCGCGCTCGGTGCCGTCTGCGACTCCGTCCGTGTCCCCACCCCCGTCCTCCCGCCAGGCGATGACGCAGGTGGGGAGCATGAGCAGCACCTCGGCCAAGGCGATCACGATCCGTCCGGGGGTGCCGGTGTTCACGGCGGAGAACGCTGGGATCGAGAACTGTGAGGTGGTCGCGCTGATGACCGTTACCGCGATGTCCGAGGCGAGCCATAGGACATAGAGCAGCACGATGGCAAGTCCGATCCAGCGGAAGCCACGGCGATAGGCGAAGTCCCGCAGTCGGCGCTGCCGCTCATCCAGACGCGAGCCGCGCCGGAAGGCGAGCCACCCGGTCGCCTGGAGAAGGAGGATGTCAAGCCCGGCGAGGGCCATGACGACCAGGATGCCGAAGCCGTGAAGGGGCAGTGCCGAGGCGAGCAGCGCGATCAGGGTCCACGCGGCGACGACCAGGCTGCGCCGGCCCGGCCGCCCCGCGAGCCGAGCGCGGATGATGGGCGTCGAGCCGCTCACGGGAATCGCTCCACATGACCGTTCTTGTCGATGATGACCTGAACTGTCACCTGACGACGGAGGAACGGGAGCAGGTCCGGCGAGAGCGCGACCCGCCAGGTGAAGGTGAGGGTTCCGTCGGCAGCGGTCGTGCGCGTGCACTGTTCCGTGGTGACCGCGACCAGGAGCCCTCCACCCATCATGCAGTCGCCCTGGTTCATCCCGTACTCCTCAGTGGCGCGTTGCCCGTCCCCGCATGCCTGCGCGCTGACCGGCAGCTCGGCGTCGACGCCCCACCCGGTCTCCACCTCGGCGTTGAAGGTATGGCACGTGAGTTGGATGACCTGTGGCGTGGTGGACGAGGGGGATGCCGGCGTGCCGCTCAGCACAGGCCCGGGCTGCGGGGTCGACACGTGCGACGAGATGCGCAGGGGAAGAACGACGACGGCTACGGATCCCAGCAGCGGGAGGACAAGGACCAGGACCACGAGCGCGACCGCCACGCGCGCCTGCACATTCACGGGGTGGGGGCGCACTGGCACGTCGCTCTCCGGCGGGGGCGGGGCGGGCTCGATGAAGGCCAGCACCATCGCGGGAAGGACAAAGAGCAGCTCCAGGAAGACGAAGAACCCGCCGGTTCCGAGCACGTGCTCGGCCCACTCCCGGCTCGGTGTCGAGACGACGTCGGCAAGCAGGAACGCTCCGACAACTGCGGCGAAGATCGGGTAGGCGAGGCGATGAGCGCGGTTGCGGAGCCCCTCCTGGCGCTCGTCGATCGCGCTCTCCGAGGCGGTGGCCATCCGTTCGGTCGCATTCCCCAGGGCGATGTTGAGGAGCACGAGGAAGATCAGCAGCAGGAGGGTGGCGGAACCCAGCTCGGAATCGGTCGGCGAGCTGGCGACGAGGACGACGCAGTCGGCGGCGATCGCGACCACCAGGACGCGGCGCACTGCCCGCCGGCCAAGCCAGCTTCCCGGCTCCCTGCGCACCCCGGCCACCACCGCCCACGTGACCAGCACCAGCAGGAGGTAGCCGACCAGCGGCAGGATCGCCAGAAGGCCGTTCGCCGTGACGAGGGCCAGAGGGCCGAGGATCAGCAGGAGGAAGGCGCACCCGGCGGCGATAGCGGTCATCCGGTTGGAGAAGAGCCGCGGGCGGTGGCGCCGCTCGCCGCCGGGGCTTGCGTTCACGGGCGGCCTCCTTCCACGCTGTCGTCCGACATGGACGCCGGAACAGGAGGGGTGGCCTCCGTCTGGCGCTGGCGCCCGTACAGCTCCTCGCTCATGGGGCGGAGTGGGGTGCGCGAGAAGATCGCCTCGATCGGCAAACCGAACACCTCGCTGAGCCGGAAGGCGAGCTCGAGGCTGGGGTTGTAGTCGCCCCGTTCCAGGTAGCCGACCGTCTGGTGGTTGACCCCGACCAGGTCGGCGAGGGCCTGGCGCGAGAGGCCGCGCTCGAGGCGGAGCACGGCGATCCGGTTGTGCAGGCGAGGGGGCCCGCCCCCGTCTGGTGGTTTCTCGCTTCCCTGCTTACCGACCATGCGATGGAGTGTTGTACTCCTACAACATTCTGTCAAGTTTCAGCGATGCGCCTGGACCGCAGAAGCGCCGCGGTCGGTGACATACCGCCCGGCCTGTGGCCATGGAGTCTCTTTGACATTTGACGCGTTTGCCCACAGCAGGGCCATCGCCCGGCGGATAATCCGTTCCGCGAGCACGCGGCCCTCGCAGGCGAGGCGTCACCGGGAGTGGGGCCTGCGGATCGATGGAGACGCAGGACGTGTTTTGGGGTCGGACCGCGCGTCGGGGTCGGGGATGACCCGATGCGGCCCCCCGCCGCAGGGCTGTGGCGAGACTCAGCTGGTGGGCAGGTCTGGCCCGAGCCCGAGCTCGTAGCTCATGTGAACGCGACCGGGCGCGTGCTCCTCCGGCGGCCCACCCTGGAAGCCCATCCCGTCGTAGAGCCGGCGGGCGGCCGTCATCTCGGGCAGTGTGCCGAGGGTGAGGCGGGTCTTCCCCGCTGCCCGGGCCAACGCGGCCGCGCCCTCCAGCAGGGCGCGTCCGGCACCGCGCCCCTGGGCTGCGGGAGCGACGCCGAGCATGCGCAGGTGAGCTTCGCCCGGAGCCAGCTCCTGCGCCGGGTCGAGCTTGGTGGTCAGCTCCACCGTGATCGAGCCGAGGATGAGTCCGTCCTCGTCGACCGCGACCAGCACGGTGGTGCGATCAGAGCGCCCGGCCACGTCGGCGACCATGTCGAGGTACTCGGCGTCGCCTTCACCAAAGATGGCGGCGAAACCGGCACGGGTCTGACGGCCGGCCTCCGTGCACTCCTCGGGCCGCACCGGGCGGACGACGATCCCGCCGGGCACCCGAGCCCCTCTCCCGGATGCCCCTTCCCCCATGCCGGCTGGTGGCCGGGTCGACGATCCCGTCACTTCTCGCGGATCATCTCGAGGGAGGCGGAGTTGATGCAGTAGCGCTTCCCGGTCGGCCCTGGTCCGTCGTCAAAGACGTGGCCCAGGTGCCCGCCGCAGCTCCGGCAGACCACCTCGGTGCGGGTCATCCCGTGACCCTTGTCGACATGGAAGTCGACCGCCTCCAGGTCGGCGGGCTCCGTGAAGCTGGGCCACCCGGACCCCGAGTCGAACTTGGTGTCCGAGCGGAACAGCTGAGCTCCGCAGCCGGCGCAGTGGTAGGCGCCGGTGTCGTGGTTCTGCCAGTAGCTTCCCGTGAAGGCTGGCTCCGTCCCCTTCTGCCGCAGGACGGAGTACTGCTCGGGGGAGAGCCGGGCACGCCACTCGGCCTCGGTCAGGTTCATGGGATGGGTGCTCTCGGTCATTGCCAGTTCCTCGGATCGTGGGCTCGCCCCCCCACAGTACCCCGGCGAGGCGCGGACGACGCGTGGCCCGGCTACGCCAGCTGCTTCTCCATTCCCGTGATCGTGGACGTGCCGCAGACCGAGCCCGGCTGGTTGCCGGTGATCTCGCAGATGGCGGCGGTGAGGTAGTTGGCGTCGCCCAGGATCGCCTGGGCCTGGTACGTGGCGGAGCTGCTCAGGCTGGCGCCGATCTGCTGCCAGGTCAGCCCCTCGAGGAGCTCGGGGGCCTGTGTGACTGTCTGCCCGCTCACCTCGTAGTCGATGTTCGGGTCCCCGCTCGCGACCCACCGGCCGCCGAGATCGATGAAGGGCAATCCACCCGCCTGCGACGAGTAGGGGGCGATGTCGAAGCTGTTCAGGATTGCCTGCTCGGTCGCGGTCGGGGTCTGGAGGTCGTTCCCGTCCCTGTCCTTGACCTCCACCCCTTGGAAATCGACGTAGGAGCTGGAGTAGCTGGAGCCGTGGAAGGAGAAGCCGTCCGTGTTGGGGTAGACGTCGCTGCTGGAGGAGCTGGTGATGTGAAGGTTGCTGAAGCTGCCGAAACGGCTCAGAGCGACCACCAGGCCCCACCGCTCAAATGCGCAGAAGGGACAGGAGTCCTCGCCGACCACCAGCACCTCGGGCTTGCCGCCGCTCCCGGTCAGCGCGGCGGTTGACGTCGGGAGCTTCTGGAGGGGGTCGGAGAGCCCGCCCGATCCCACCGTCGCGAGGGTGGAGGGGCTCACCCCGGTCACCTCGCTGACCACAGACTGGGGTGCCAGGGCGTCGGGGACGATTGTCGGGGCCGACGCGGCCAGGACGACGAACACCACCAGGATCACGACCACGACGGCGCAGACACCGCCGCCCCATGCCCACGGGCTCTGCCACCAGGGCGTGCTGACCACCACCTTCTGGGCGCGGTGACGTGGCGAGGCCGGCGCCGGTGCCGGTGCCGGCCGGGACGTCCCGCCGCCGTGGGTTGCGGCCAGTTGCTGCCGCCGCTTCTTGGAGAGTCGGGCCACGCTGCTACCTCGCTGCACCCCGTCGCGGGTGCAGATGGACGGTGGGGCACGGCCGATTCGCGGCCGGCGGCTCGATCCTCCCGCCGCCCGGTCCCAGCGGCCAGGGTCGAAGGTCGGCAGGCGGTGAGGTCGTCGGGCACTCCCGCCGGCCTTGACCCCATTGCAACGCGAATGTGACAGGGCCAATCGGCGGTGTCACTCCCTGCCGACGGCGCTCTTCCCGCCGCCCGCCAGTGCCCACCATTGGCTGGCGGCGCCTCCGCACGCGGTTGCACGTGCCCGCCGGCGCCCAGCACCTCGCCGAGATCTCAGGGGTGGATCAAGGAACCATGACCTGGAAGACCACATCCCGGGGCAGTGGGAGCGGTTTGATCGGCAAGCTGGCTCAGGCCAACATCGACGAGGTGGCGCCCGTCGATGATGAGGTGGTCGTGGTCCGGGACGATGACCCCGCCTCCGCGCCGATCCGCCAGCGGCTGACCGCGGGCACCCTGCTCCGCGTCCGGGAGGTGACCCGCGCCGAGGACCTGGTCGCTCTGACCGCGTCGGGAAGGACCCGGGCGGTCGTCCTCTGCCGGAGCGGGCTCTCGCTGCTGGCCCTGCACGACGCCGTCGCCGTCGTGCGGCTGGCCTGTCCGGACGCCGCCCTGATGGTCCTCGACGACCAGGCGGGGGAGGCACGCGAAGAGGTGGCCGCCCACGCCGGTGCCGACGGGATCATCAACCTCGCCCAGGACTGGAAGTCGGCCGGAGAGGCTGTGCTCGCCGCTGCCGACCAGCGGGCTCGGGCTCGCGCAGTCGGCGACGCTATCGCCGTCCAGAGCGAGGCAGACCTTCTCGGGCTGCTGGAAGAGGAGTGGCCGCTGTCTGTCCTCGTGCTCGCCATCAACAACCTGGAGACGCTCGCCAGCCGCTACGCCCACGGTGACGTGGACGCGCTGATGCTCGCGCTCGCCATCCGGCTCCGGCCGGTGCTCCGGCCGAGCGACACCATGGCCCGGACCGCGGACCGCAGCCTCGTGATCGCCCGCCGGGACGGCGACGAGCTGGCCATCGCGGCGCTCGCCGACCGCCTGCTCCGTGCCTGCCGCGAGCCGCTCGTCGTCACCGAGGAGAGCGTGCCGGTGACGATCGCCATCGGCATCGCCGCGCGCAGCCGACGGGTGGGGGAGGCCGGTGTCACAGCGGCCTCCCTTCTCGAGCAGGCCCGGGGCGCGCTGGCCCGCCTCAGCAACCGAGGCCGTGCCGCCTACGAGCTGGCCGACGCCGCGCTCCAGGCCCGCGTCACCGCTCAGCGCCAGACCGAGATCGCGCTCCGCCATGCCGTCGACGACCACGAGTTCCGGGTCTTCTACCAGCCGGTGGTCGAGTTGCAGACCCGGGCCCTCACCTCGTTCGAAGCTCTGATGAGATGGCAACGCGCTCAGGTCGGTCTCTTCGACGCCGCCAGCTTCGTGGAGGCTGCCCAGCGCAGCGGTCTGATGACGCGGATCGGCCAGACCATCCTCCACGAGGCCGCCGCGGAGGCGGTGAGGTGGCCCACCGCGGGCGAGGCGGCGCCTGCGCTCTCGGTCAACCTGTCCCAGCAGGAGTACTTCCTGCCCAACCTGGTGGCGAGTGTCGGGCACATCCTTTCCGAGGTCGGGCTGGCGCCGGGCCGGCTGATCCTCGAGATCCCTCTCAAACTGCTCGCTCGCGACCCGCTCTCGGCGCGAAGCATCCTCCGCGACCTCGCCTTCCTCGGGGTCACCCTGGTCGCCGACGACTACGACGGTCAGTTGACCGACGAGCTGCGCAACCTTCCGATCCGCATGGTCAAGCTCCGGATGGGGCTGCTCGACGGCATCGAGACCGACGCCGAACGGAGGGCGCGCGTGGCGGGGATCGCCGCCCAGGTCCGCGCCGCGGGCTGGCTCTGCGTCGGCAAGGGCGTCGAGACGGCGGCGCAGGCCGCGATCCTCCGCGATCTCGGCTGCCACGGCGGGCAGGGGTTCCTCTTCAGCGGGGCGCGTCCCGCCGAGGAGCTGCCCATGTTCCGCGGCGCCGAGGGCGCCTGGGCCTGGACGCCGCAGGCACGGCCCATCCCCGCCAGCTGAGACCCGGCGCCTCAGGACGTCGGCGCCGCGCCGTAGGTCTGTTCGGGGACCAGTGAGGAGCTCAACCCCAGGTCGGCGCAGCCCGTCGAGCTGGCGACGATCACGCCGTACTTGTCACCCGCGGCGAGCCCCTCCCAGTAGAGGGTGACCGCGGGCCCGTTCTGGACGACGTCGACCCCGGAGGCGGCGTCGACCGAGAGGGACCAGGCCGACCCCGACCAGTTCCGGAGCGCTCCGTGCCACTGGCTCCCATTCCAGTAGGCGATCAGCTGGAGGGTCCCCGCGCGGTCGACCGGCCCGCTGGGCGCGGACGCCGCCGCGCTGGGGGGCGCCGTCGCATCGAAGGGAAGGACCGCCGCGATCAGGCTGAAGGCCGGGGTGGAGGACTGGACGGTGCCGCTCATCTGGATGGTGATGAAGGGGTTGGAGTACCCGACTGCGGGGTCGGTGCCGATGCCGCTCGTCGTGGAGGCGAGGCTGAGCCCGGTGGGAAGCTGCCCGGACGGGAGCCTGGTGCAGGCGGCGACGGGGGCGAGGACGTTCGCCGGGGAGCCGCTGGGCAGGTCGGAGGGGGGCAGGGTCGCCTGGGCCGGCGATGCCACCGCGCTGGGCGCAGTCGGACCCTCACCGAGAAGGTACTTGGCGGTGAAGACGACGACGGCGACGAGGAGGATCATCACCAGCAGAGCGACCAGCCCCGCGCCGACCAGGAATCCCCTCCCGTGCTGCTGTCCCGGGATCCCGTCAGTGACAGAGCCCCGCCGGGCCGGGGGCTTGGCGGGCTGGCGCGCCACCTCAGGTGCGGATCCTCCGGGTGGTGGCGGGGGGGCCCGCCGGACCGGGACCCCCCTGCCCGCCGGCGGGGTCGGGGTCGAGCGCTCGGCGTCCCAGGGGCTGAGGGCGACGCGGCCGCCGGCCGCCAGGATGTCCGCCTCGGAGATCGGACCCCTCGGGGGCTGCCCACCCGGGGCTTGGAGATCGGTGCGAGCCGCGGGCGAGACGAGCCACTCGACGGGGGCGATCGGCGCGCCGAACCTGATGATGGAGTCCTCGATGGCAGCGGCGATGTCGTTGGCGGCGGCCATCCTGAGCGTCCGGGCGATTCCCGGGCGATCAGCGAAGTAGCCGAGGCCGTCCGCATAGAGGCGGTGTGCCTCGGTGATGTCGGCTTCGCTCGCCGGTGGGCCGGCAGCCGCCGCGGACGCCCGGAGCCGCCCGTAGTCAGGCCGCCAGAGTCCGAGGGCAGCGTCGAGCTTGCTCAGCCCGCGCAGGAACAGGATGAGGTGCCGGTGCGCCTCGGCCTGTTCCGGGCTCAAGGTGGGTTCGGAAGAATCCACGTCATCCCCTGGGTGGCATCCGCGGTAGCGATCATGCCAGTCCGGGCCGCGGTCTGGCACGGGCGGCATTCGGGGAGCCCCACGGCGGGGCGGGACCGGTGTCGTGATGGCCCGGTGGGCACGGCCGGCCGTTCGGTGCGCTGTATCCCGCCTGTTGCGCCACCGCAACAGGGGGTGACGAGCCCCTCGCTACCGTGAATCGCGCATGAGCCACGCGCCCGGTTCCGAGTGCGGCAACGTGGTGACCCTCGAGGGAGGGCACCGTCAGGCCGCCGATATCGAGCGTCGGGTGGGCACGGCCATCGCCGCCTGCCAGACGTTCCTGGTGGTGCGCATCCTCAGCGTGCTGCTCTTCGTCAGCCTGCTCCCGGCGCGGCTCCCCTCCGTGGTCCTCACGCTGGACTCCACCCATGCCGTGCAGCTGCCCCTGGGTGGTCTGGACCGCGGAACCGTCCTGGTCGCCGTCGCCGCCGTCTCCGTGGTGGAGTTGGACCTCGTCTACCGCCTCGCCGACCGCCGGCGGGTCGCCCGCTTCGGCGTCCTTCTCATCGAGGCGTGCGCCATCGTGCTGACCACCATCGCCCTCGCCTACGGTGCCAGCCTCGCCGCCCTCCCCCTGGTCGCCGCCGCCGGAGCCACCTGCGTTCTCCTGCTCAACCAGGTCCGCTGGGCTTTCCGCCTCCAACCCAGGCAGCGAACCCTTGCCGGGCACCAGCAGGGGGGCACCTTCGCCGGCTACGCGGCGCCGGCGCTGAACTGTCCGAGGACGCCCCAGCACGTCGGTTACCAGGTGCGGCGGCCCGAGGGCTGGAAGCCGCAGGCTCCCCCATCCGCCCCACCGCGGGCCGAGATGCGGAACGACTACCACGTCCCCTCCCGGTCGGTGAACGCTGCGTCGGGCTGGCCGTCGGGCTCCTCGCGCCCCCGGGGCTGAGCGGGCCAGCCAGCCTGCTCGCGGTGGCGCGGCGGGGCGGTCGTCGCGCCGCCGCGGCGGGCGGGAGCCGGACCTGATAGCGTCGCCGTGATGCCCCTGACCGCTCGCAACTCGGCAGCATTCGAGGCACCGGCGGGTATGACCGCCGTGCCCGTGGTGCTGGCTCCCCTGGGCGGACGGCTCCACGTCCTGCTGGTTCGCCGCGACGACCCCCCCGACCCCGGCGCCTGGGCCCTCCCGGGCGGCTTCATGAGCCGCGACGAGCGTCCCGCCGAGACCGCCCAGCGCAAGCTGACCGAGAAGACGGGGGTGGGTGCCGTCTACCTGGAGCAGCTCCAGTCCTACGGGGACCCGCATCGCGATCCCCGGGGATGGATCCCGACCGTCGCCTATCTCGCCCTGATCGACGCGGCCGTGTTGCGAGCCGACGAGAGCCAGGCGCGCTGGTGGCCGGTCGACGACCTGCCCACCGTGGCCCTGGATCACGGCGGGATCATCGGCGACGGCGTCGACCGGCTGCGGGGCAAGCTCTGGTGGTCGAACATCAGCGTCGGGCTGCTCCCGGAGCGCTTCACCATGCCCCAGGCGCGCGGCGTCTTCGAGGCGATCAGCGGCGTCCGCTACGAACCGAGCAACTTCCGTCGCGAGCTGGAGCGGAGCGGCCTGGTGCAGGCCACCGGACTGGTCGCCAAGGGCGCCCCGGGGCGCCCGGCGGCTCTCTACGAATTCGTATCGCGCCAGCCCGCCTGGTCACTCCGCCGCTCCCGGCCGCCGGCGACCCTCGGTCTGTCCGGGCTGGTTGATTCGGTATCCTCGCCGCCATCGAAACGCTCCCACTGACGGCTTGCGCCTGATGGAGCCGCTGCGCGACCTCGTCCAGCTCCACCTCTTCACCGATCCCCTCTTCGACCAGAACTGCTACGTCCTTCGCCGCCGTGACACCGAGCGCTGCCTGGTCATCGACCCGGGGTTGCAGGCTGACGCCGCGCTCCGGTTCCTGGAGGGGGAGGCGCTGGCCTGCGACCGCATCCTGCTCACCCACGGTCACCCCGACCACCTGGCAGGTGTGCCCACGATGAAGGCGGCCCTCGGCTGCACCGCGGCCATCCATCCGGAGGACCGCTGGCTGCTCGCCGAGGCGGGAGCCTTCCCCGGCATCCCTGCGGGGCTGCCCGAGGTGATCTGCGAGGACGACCTCAGCGCAGGGCAGGTGATCGCCTGGCAGGGGCTGGAGGTTGCGGTGCTCCACACCCCCGGGCACACGCCGGGCTCGGTCTGCTTCCTGGTCGGACCCGACCTGCTGGCGGGCGACACCCTCTTCCGGCGCAGCGTGGGGCGGACCGACCTCCCCGGCGGCTCCTGGGAGACCCTGCTCTTCTCGATCCAGGATCGCCTCTACGCCGTTCGTCAACAGCAGACATAAGGGACATGCGGCTGTCGACGACCGCCGGTCGTGCCGGCGGGCTCCGGGGCGATCCCGGTTCCTGCGTCAACGGGGCGTGCCGGGCCGAGCCCGGGCTGACCGCCCCTCGGACAGGCGTTTTCCGTCTCCGACGCACTGACGGCGACGTCCGGGTGCGCCCACCCGGCGAGGTTGATCGCGGCATTGAGGTCGCGGTCGATGGACAGCCCGCAGGCCGGGCACGTGAAGAACCGATCGCCCAGTCCGAGCTGGCTCCGGACCGTCCCACACCGGGAGCAGGTCTTGGAGCTGGGAAAGAACCGGTCGGCCACCACGAGTTCCGAGCCGTACCAGCGGCACTTGTATTCCAGCATGCGCCGGACCTCGCCGAAGCTGGCGTCGGCCAGACTCCGGTTCAGGCCGCTCTTGGCCCGGACGTTGCGGCCCGGGGCCTCAGCGGTGCCTCGGGAGGAGCGGCTCATGCCCGCGACGTTGAGGTCCTCGACGACGATCCGGCCGTGGCTCTTGGCCAGACGCGTGGTCAGCTCGTGCAGGTGGTCGCGCCGGAGGTTGGCCACCCGGGCGTGGTGGCGGGCCAGCCGTTGCGCCGCCTTGCGCCGGTTGTGCGAACCCCGCTGGCACCGCGAGTGGTGGCGGGAGAGGCGACGCAGCTTCCGCAGCCCTGCGCGCAGCGCCCGGGGACCGGGCACCGTCTCGCCGGTGGAGAGCGTGGCCAGGGCCAGGACCCCGAGGTCGACCCCCACGGTGTCCTGGTGCCCGTTGCTTTCCGGCACCCGCCGCTCGACCTCGCAGCCGAACGACACGCACCAGCGCCCCGCCTCGCAGCTGACGGTCGCGCTGAGGATCCGTGCGGTTCCCGCGCTCACCCGGCGGAGCAGCGCCGTGGTCGCCTCGCAGGTCCGCATCCTCCCGATTCTCGGCAGGGTGAGGTGGCGCTCGTCGTCAATCCGGATGGCGCCGGTGGTGAACCGGCAGCCCATGGGGTGACCGCGCTTGCGGAAGCGAGGGAAGCCCATGCGAGCGCCGGCGCGCTTTCCCTGGCGGCTCTCCGACCAGTTGTGCAGGGCAAGCGCCAGAGCGGCAAGCCCCGAGCTGTACGCCTCCTTGGAGTTCTCCCGCCACCAGGGCGCCTGGACGTCCTTCTGTGCATTCCACTCCCGACGCAGCGCGTACAGGTTCCAGCCCAGAAGGGGGGTCCTCACTTCGCCGAACATGCACAGCTCGAATTCCCGGAGCGCCATGGAAGCCCGCACCTGCTCCAGTCCCCAGTTGGAGGCGAATCGGGCCGCGCCCACGTGGGAGGCGAGCGCCCGCTGCTGCGCGGCGGTCGGGTCCAGGGCAAAGCCGTATGCGTGATGGAGCCTCACGTGCCGATTATCGCACATCCGTTCGCACCAGCCGGGGGTCCCCTCTACCCCTCCCCAGCGGCCCCGACAAGCCGCCACCTCTCGTCATCTGTCCGGCTTTGTCCTTCCGCCTGAGCCGTTCAGGAACCCTCCCTCCGGAGACCGTGGTCCACCCGGGCCACGGGCCGGCGACCACCATCGGCGAGGAGATGCGGGGCAACCCGTCCGTCAACCCCCCGACCTTCCGCTGAGGAAGGACGCGCGCCCCACGCAGCAGCCCGCGTCGGGACCCCGCTCCTTCTCACCGGGGCTCGCCGCCCCTGGGCGGCGCGGCAGAGCCGCGCTCGGCTCACCCCGCCACGGATGCGGCAGGCGGCAGGCCGCGGGTCGGGCAGGGCCCTGGTCAGCCGGTTCCGAGGCGCTCCAGGAGGTCGTGGACGATCCAGCCCGTCACCCCCCAGATCGTCCGTCCCTCCGCCTCGTAGTAGTGGACCAGACGGTGCTCGCCTCCCTCCGCCGTCCACTCCTCGGCGCGATGGGGCGCGGTCAGCAGATCGCCGAGTCGGAACCAGAACCACTCCGCCACCTCGTTGCCGTCGCCACGCACCCTGAAGGGCCGCGTCTGCAGCCCCACGATCGGGGTCAGCCAGAGATCGGAGCGGTGCGTGAGACGGGGCGGGAGCGCCCCCAGGACCTCGACGCAGGTGGGATCGAGGCCGACCTCCTCGCCCGCCTCGCGGAGGGCGGTGGCCACGAGATCGCCGTCCTCGGGCTCCCGCGAGCCGCCGGGAAGGCCGATCTGGCCCGCGTGGTGCCGGAGGTGCTCGGACCGCCGGACGAAGAGGAGCGGGAGGCCGTCACGGGCCGGGTCGAAGAGCATCAGGACCGCCGCCTCGCGCTTCCCGGCCGGCGGCGGCGCCTCCGGCGCGGGCACCGCGAAGACGTGGCGCAGCCGATCGATCAACTGCACGGTCACCGTCCCACTATGCGGCGAGGGCCGTGGCGGCTGCGCCCGGGCCTGACGTCAGCGGTCGCCGCCCTTCCGCTGGAGTGCCGCCTCGAGGCGCCAGATTGCCTCGGCGTGGGCGATGGCCTCGTCGAGGAGGCCGACGAACTTCCGCTGCCGGAGGTAGCGCACGGTGGCCGCGGCCTCGGCGGCGTCCGCCGCAACCTGCTCGGGCCTCCTCGCGTCCATCCTCGTGGTCTCCTCGTATGCTTCCGGAGGTGTGGCGACCGGCCACGTGAGCAACGTACGCGGAGTGCGACTGGCGCGGGGTCACGTGCGATGCGAGGCTTGGTGAAGGTTGGTGAAGCGCCGCCAAGACGGTGCCACGCGCTGTGACGGAGCGAGACGAGGTGTGGGTGATGGGACCCGGGAAGTGTCATCGGGCACGCGGCCGCCACGACCGGTGACGATGCGCTCACAGCGGATGTGTCCTCTCTGCGGCGGCGAGCTTCGCCTCTCTCACCGCGAGTACGTGGGCGGTCGGCGCTCGGTCCGCGTCCTGCGCTGCGTGGGCTGCGGCAGCCAGGTTCGTGGAGAGCCGCAGGACGACGATGCGCGGCCTCGGGCTCAGCCTCCGCCACGCCGCCGGCCCCTCCCGGAGGGCGGGCAGCCGGACAACTTCGTCCTTGACGACGTCACCGCCGAGCGTCTGCGTCAGATGCTGGAGGGCGAGGCCGCCAGCCCCGAGGCCTGAGGCGGTGGGGCCGCGACCGCTCCCCGCGAGAATCTGTCAAACCAGGCCGCAACAAGCCGGTTGACGAGGTCGCGGTCGATGTCCACCGAGATGCCGTGACCGCTGCGCGGCAACGTGCGTCGCTCCACCGCCGCGCTGCAGAGGAGCCGGCGCTCGATCTCCGCGGAGTTGGCCGGGTCGATGACCCGGTCGCGCTCTCCGTGGATGAGGAGCACCGGGGCGCGGATCGAGGCCAGCTCGTCGCGGACCTGGGCGAGCAGCCGGGTGAACTCGTGGATCGAGCTGAGCGTCCGGCGATCGTAGGACCAGAGCTCCGCCGCCCCCTCGAGGCGGTAGAGGTCGATGTCGTCCTCGGGGTGATCCCAGCGGATCAGGTGCTTGAAGACGGGCAGCGCCCGGGGCTTCCAGCCGGCGAGCCAGATGGGGGTCGCCAGGCAGGCGACCGCAGCGATCCCGGGGTCGTTGGCGGCGAGGTGGAGGGCCAGGCTGGCCCCGCCGGACTGGCCGGCGACCATCACCTCGCCGCACTCGGCGCGCAGCTCGGCGAGCGCCGACCGCGCCGACTCGGCCCAGTCCTGCCACCGGGTCCGGTCCAGCTCCTCCGGCGTCGTCCCGTGACCGGCGAGGAGCGGCCCGGAGCACCGCCATCCGCTGCGGGCGAGCGCCTCTCCCAGGCGGCGGAGCTCCGGCGGCGTCCCCCCAAAGCCATGCAGGAGAAGCACGCCCCGGCGGCCTTCGCCGAGTCGCCACGGGCTGACCACTTCAGGGCCAAAGAGCGCGTCGCTGCGTGCCGTCATGGTGCCTGCTCCGGTGGGGATGTTACCGTGCGCCTGCCATGACCGCGTCTCTGGTGAGTGCTCTCAACCGCGTCGCCGACGGGAAGGATCTCGACGCCGCGACCGCACGGGCGGTGATGGACGAGATCATGGAGGGAGTGGCCACGCCCGCCCAGATGGGGGGTTTCCTGGCCGCCCTGCGGGTCAAGGGCGAGACCGTCGAGGAGCTGACCGGGATGGTGGAGTCGATGCGCCACCACGCGCTCCGGGTGGTCCTCCGGGCTCCCGCGGTCGACACCTGCGGCACCGGCGGCGACCGCGCCGGCACCTTCAACATCTCGACCGCGGCGGCCCTGGTGGTGGCCGGAGCCGGTTGCCCCGTCGCCAAGCACGGCAACCGCGCACAGTCCTCGCGCTGCGGCAGCGCCGACGTGCTCGAGGCCCTCGGCGTGGCCATCTCGCTCCCCCCCGAGGGCGTCCTCCGCTGCATCGAGGCGGCCGGGATCGGCTTCATGCT
>Ga0224557_1000672_pt1 | contig 36729 bp, 49 predicted proteins | sample 714S31014metaG_FD_180677 | JGI IMG/M metagenome (GOLD analysis project Ga0224557, IMG submission 180677) | Peat soil microbial communities from Stordalen Mire, Sweden - 717 S3 10-14 | ecosystem: Environmental > Terrestrial > Soil > Wetlands > Peat | place: Sweden: Norrbotten County, Stordalen...
ATTTTCCTTTCGGTAGAAGAACATCGTCGAGCTGCGCCACGCGCTGGCGCCAAATGGCTTCGAAGGAGTCGAGGAGTTCGCCGGCGCGCTGGAGCCGCGCGCGGTTGGTGGAGACCAGTTGCTCGCGGCCGCTGGCGCGCTTCTGAATGAGACCCGCGCGCTCGAGCACGGCGACGTGCTTTTGCACGGCGGCGAAGCTCATCTCGTAGCGCGCGGCAAGATCGGACACCGACGGCGTTTCCGTGAGCGACCGCGCCAAGATGTCGCGGCGCGTGCCATCGGCCAAGGCACGGAAGAGCTGGTTGAGCGACTCCTCGCTCTCTTTTCGAAGTACAACCATGTGGTTGTACATTAGTCTCGTCCGATCACTTTCGCAAGGCAATTCTGAAGAACACCCACCGATTCAGGTCGGCGCGGAAGCGCTCGAACGGCTGCCCCGTCAAGTCCATTCGGCTCTTCCGATGATGGGAGTTCCTGCACCGCCCATCGGGAAGACCTCGACGTGCCTGACGCCACCTTCGCCTGCCCTGACCTGACCACGTTCTGCCGTCTTGAGGAGCCCGGCCTCGAAGTCGTCGGCCAGCGGCTCGAACCGGACCGCGCCGTGCTGGCGTGTCGGGTTGTCGAGCCTGACGACGGATCTGACCAGGGGTGCCGCCGGTGCGGATGCGAAGGGACGGCCCGTGACACCGTGGTCCGGCGGTTGGCCACCGGGTGCGGGCACGTGTGGCGCCAAGACACCACTCGCGCGGCCGAGCCTCGGGCCAAGTTCTCGCGCCGTGGGCTGCGGCGGGCACTGGAAGGCGTCGTGTGCCAACATCTGACCGTCGCCAGGGTCGCCGAAGGCCCCGGCGTCGCATGGAACACCGCGAACGACGCAGTCCTGGCCGCGGGCAAGCGCGTCCTGATCGACGACGTCGGACGGTTCGGCGCCGTCCGCGTCATCGGCGTGGACGAGCACGTGCGGCGCCACGCCCGCCGCAGCGACAAGTACGTCACCGTGATCATTGACCTGACCGGCATCCGCGACGGCACCGGCCCAGCACGGCTGCTCGACATGGTCGAGGGCCGCTCCAAGCAGGTGTTCAAGACCTGGCTAGCCGAGCGTCCCGCAGCCTGGCGCGACACGGTCGAGGTCGTGGCGATGGACGGGTTCACCGGCTTCAAGATCGCCACCGCCGAAGAACTCCCCGACGCGGTCGCGGTCATGGATCCCTTCCACGTCGTCCGCCTGGCCGGTGACGCGCTGGACCGGTGTCGACGCCGGGTCCAGCAGGCCATCCACGGCCACCGCGGGCACAAGAACGACCCGCTCTACTCCGCACGCAGGACGCTGCACACCGGCGCCGGGCTGCTCACCGACAAGCAGAAGGACCGGCTGCCCGCGCTGTTGGTCGATGACGAGCACGTAGAAGTCGAGGCCACCTGGGGGCTCTACCAGCGGATGATCGCGGCCCACCGCGAACCCGACCGGGCCCAAGGCAAGAAGCTGATGCAGCAGCTGATCGACTCGGTAAGCCACGGTGTGCCCGCTGCGCTCGGCGAGCTCGTCACGCTGGGACGGACGCTGAAGAAGCGCCGCTGACGTGCTCGCCTACTTCGACCACCCCGGCACGAGCAACGGCCCGACCGAGGCGATCAACGGGCGCCTCGAACACCTCCGCGGCTCCGCCCTCGGGTTCCGCAACCTCGCCAACTACATCGCCCGATCCCTACTCGAGACCGGCGGGTTCAGGCCGCAACTACACCCTCGATCGTGAAGAGCCGGTAATGGCCAGGACAGGGATGATGAAGAGCCGGATCGTGATCAGGTAGAGCAGCCGGAGACACATGAATGGCGGTGTCCGTGGCTGTCCGTTCGGGTCAGCGGCTGGGCTAGCCTTCGCCTCCACCTTGATCGTGGAACGCCGCCGTGTTGTGACGTCATGCTGTCGGTCCACTTCGTTACCATGGCCCTCATGAGCGAACTGCCCGCCGGTGACACCCACGACGTGATTCGTCATAGCGGCCAGGTGGTAGCGGTGGACCCCGCTGCGCTGCGCGGTCGCCGGTGCGGCCAACCCGCTCATCACCAGGCTGCTGCTGGAGCGCGGCGCCGTGCCCGGCGACCACGATCTGTACCTGGCGGGGTTCGCTGACGACAACCACGAGTGCCTGCGGCTGCTCCTGTTCCACGCCGCCGATGTCGCCCAGCTTGCCCGGATGGCGCTCGCCGCCCCGATCAGCCTCAACGACGCAGAGGGAGTACATCTGCTGCTGGAGGCCGGGGCCGATCCCAACCGCTACGCCGACGACGCCGACCCGCTGTCACCGGTGATCTATGCCGCCAACCGATCCGGCTGCTCCGCCGAACTAACCGGCCTGCTCCTCGGCTACGGCGCTGACCCGCACATCCCCGGTCCCGACGGGCGCTCGCCCTACGTCCTGGCCGTCACCCAGGGCCGGACCGGGCTCGCCATGCTGCTGCGCCAGCACGGTGCCGATGTCACCGTCACCGGCACCGACCGGCTGCTGGCCGCCTGCCAGGACGCGGACCGGGCCAAGGTCGAGCGGCTGCTGGCCGCCGACCCCGGGCTGCCCGGTCGCATCCCCGCCGCGCAGCAGGCCGTGGCGATGATCCACGCCGCCGAGAGCGGCAACACCGCGGCCATCACGCTGCTGCTCGACCTTGGCTTCCCCGTTGACGCCCGCGGTGACGACGGAGGTACGCCCCTGCACGCCGCCGCCTACTCCGGCAGCGCCCCCGCCGTCCGCCTGCTGCTCGACCGCGGCGCCGGCGTCGAGGCCCGCGACACCACCTGGGACAGCACCCCGATGGAGTGGGCCGCCATCGGCAGCGGAGAACAACCCGCCAGCCACCCCCACCCCGAATGGACCGGCACCGTGCAAGCCCTGCTCGACGCGGGCGCCTCAGCCCGGGACATCACCCTGTCACCCGATGACCCCAAGCCACCCAGCCCCGAAGTCGCCGCTCTCCTGCGCCGCCACGGCGGCCAGTAACCTCCGTCCTCCCGCCCCATCCTGAGCCCGCTACCCCTACCGTCCTCCCGCTGAGCGGGCCGCATGCCGGGACCTGCTGACGGCGGCCCACTGGACCAGGTATGACTACTTCCCGACCACTCGGGCACAAACCCGCAGGCCGCGCTGGAGGTGTGCCAGCGCTGCCCCGTCCTGGCCGAGTGCCGCGAGTGGGCGCTGTCCGGGCGGCACCTGCTGGGCACGATCGTGGGCGGGATGACGCCGGACGAGCGACGACGTGAGTGACGGACGCGGATACCCCGCCAGGGTAACCACACCAGAGCTGGCTTGCGCGCCGAGCTGCTGGCCCTGATCATCAGCCAGCCAGGATGGCCGGCCGGTTACATAGAGCAGCTGCCGAGCGGGTCTGGCGTGCCACCGGGAAGGACTGGACGGGCTGCTTGCCTGCCTCGCCAAGCGTATGCGGGAGTGAGCGACGCGTGTTGCCGCCGGTCGGCTGGCTTGGTATGACATGACGCGAAAGGGCCCAACCTCGGGTTCCGTGAAGAGGGCTAGGACACGAGTAGCATGTGATACCGGGGAAAGGACTCGTTGTGCCCGGTCCACCGCAGCAGGAACGGTCGCCCGATCTCGGGTCTCTTCGGGCGGCTCGGAGGCAGATTCTCGCGGCCGCGTCCGAGCGCGGCTTGCGTGACGTGCGTGTGTTCGGTTCGGTAGCTCGCGGGGATGCGGTCGAGACGAGTGACGTGGATCTCCTGGTAGCTCCGGGTCCGGACACCACGCTGTTCGACCTCAGCGGTTTTGCGCTTGACGTTGAGGAGATCGTCGGACGTCATGTGGACGTGGCCACGCCGCGCGGCCTGAAGGCGCGCATTCGGGACCGGGTCCTGGCAGAGGCCGTTGCCCTGTGAGAGATGACCGTGAGCGTCTGGCGGACGTCTTGGCTGCGATCGATAGGATCAGGCGCCACGTCCAGGACGACCGGGCGCGCTTCGACACCGACGAACTGCTGCAGAGCGCGGTGCTTCACTGGATAGAGATCATCGGTGAAGCGGCACGAGGCGTCAACGATAAGGTTCGCGCCGCGCATCCTGAAGTGCCCTGGCGCGTGATCACCGACATGCGCAATCGGGTGAGCCACGGCTACTTTGATATCGATCTCGACGTCGTGTGGAACACGGTGACGCGCGACTTGCCGAAACTCCAGGAATCTGTCACCCGGATCCTTGCCGAGCTTGACCTGGAAGCAGAAGACTCACGATAAGTAGCCTTCCGGCCCGGCGCTGGCTGATGGAGACTTTGGACCGTCGACTTGACGAGCACCGATTATGCGCGGATCGCCGACCTGGTGAATACGTATGAGCACCTTCCGCTGGGAGTCACCGATGCCTCGGATGTCGCTATCGCCGAACCGCTCGGGCTTACCGAGGGGCGGCGTTAGACCGTCGTCACCTAACGGTGTCCGGCTGAGCGCTCGGATGCGCTGATCCTTCTGCGCTGAAGTCTGTAAACGACAGCGCTCTTCGCAGTTGCATAGCGTGACCAACGGAGCATTGTTATTGGTTCGAACAATTTCAGATCGAATATTTACGCCCCAACGACCGACGGTCGGCTGTGATGACGGCATTCATTTCGTCCAGTTCTGGGCTCATGCCCGCACGCTCTTACCTGCGTAGCGACGCGGTGAATTCGGCAGGTGAATCGGATTGGCCGCGCCCCGCCCCTGCCCGCCCGAACGGGACACGAGTGCGACGATGTGGTGAGGCGCAAATGAGCGGCCTGACGCTCCTATTCATGTCAAGCTGCCAGGGATGTCCGCAGAAACTGGCTGGCGCATGGCGCCGATCCCGGCCAGCATCGACATGTGAACCGAGCCCTCAACCCGCGCGAACGTGACGCACTGGAAGCACTGCTGGCTGCCGAGTTCGCAGGAGCTGCAGAACTCCGCGCGCAGGCTCGGACGGTCCTGGCTGTCAACGACGCACTGGTCGTTGATCTCGTCGTGGATGCATCCCTTCCCGAAGCGGCCGTCGGCCATCGGGTGCCCGTGCAAGCTGCGGTTGACGGGGCCGGTCACGACGGCGGCCTCATTCTCTATGTGGACGACGGCCGGCTGTCAGCCCTTGAGTACTGGGGGGTCACTGAGGAACAGCCCGGCGGATTTCCCCCGGCCTCGGCGATCGGCACGCCCGTAGCCGCCAAATAGCCGGATCAGAGTGCGGTCTGGGCCGGCGGCCGCGTACTGCTGGCTAGCGGCTGCGTGAAGCGAGTGCGCGGGCTGCAGCCAGCAATCGCTCGTCGCCGCCGTTGAGGTCATACTCTTCGCCGCCGTGCAGCCAGCACATCAGCACCAGTTCCATCAGGCCCCTGGCAGCCCCGGGTACAGGACGTCGTCGAAGTCCCAGATGCCGTATGCCCGGCTCACGCACCCGGCGATCGGCATCTCGGCCGGGGAGCCACACGCCGAGCTCAGCCAGCATCCGGGCCGCGAGCATCGGCATATCCTCCGGCGGAATCGGGTCAAGCCAGTAGCCGACCGCCACCTGATTCGGGCTGTACTCCCCGATCGTGCCGCATGACGGCGGGCCCGCGCGAGACATTAAAGTCCCGGTCAGCCTTCGGGCCGGAGCATCCGCCAGTCCCCGGCTACAGATCACCCTTTCGGGCGCGGCACAGACAGCCATTTCGGCGAGCAGGTCATCGTCCATATCGGCTACGTGCGCTCCCTTGGCGTGTTGTCAGTGGATCGTGTCATGCGCCCAATCGCGGCTATTCTGGCTCGGTTGCTTGCCAGGCGGGCCCGTGCAGCCCTCCTCTCACTCCCACCAGCCGTCGCGCTGGCCCTCGCGCAGCAGCTGCTTGATCGCGGGGATGCCAGCTTCAGATGGGATGTTCAGGGCTACCATCGCGTACCGCTCAAGTCCCTCACCGGCCGCGCCCAGCGTGCCGACGACGGCCGGGCTGTAGGGAGCTATCCGCCCTGAAGTCAGTGCAGTTTGCTTTGCCGCACGATTGGAACACACCTACCAGAGCGCAGCCAGCCGCACGATCCTAAGACGGGGCTTCGCCGTGGCCCGGACCGGGGAAGAATGACACTACCGGGTCAGCACCGGCCCGGATCTTCTTCGGCTGGCCTGCCTTTCGCCCGCTGGTCCATCCACCGGGCGAACGTGACCAGCACGCGGCGGCACTGCGGCGGCGGCTCACCGTGGTCCCGGCTGAACTCTTCGACCAGGCGCTCAGCGTCAGACCAGATCATGCACCACCTCCGGGTGAGAGAGCTATCCAGCACCTACACCATCAAGGTACGTGGCAGCCGCCGACCCGCAGCGTCTGGCAGTGCGCGGCTATCTCGACCAGGAGGCCCTTGACACGCGGTGAGGCAACAACAGCACTTACGTGTGGAACACCACAACCGGCAAGATCACCGCCACACTTACCGACCCCGGAGGCGGTTCCGTCGACGCGATCGCGTTCGGGCCAGACGACATCCTCGCCACCGGCGATGAGTACGGCACTCGCTGTAACAACGGTCGGCGGCGCAGGGCAAAACAGGCCCGGGTGCCGCTCCTGTGAAGCACTCACTTGCGGTGCACTGGTGACACCGGGCTCCTGCCCCGGGTCGCCGGCCGACGCTATCCCTGTGCCGGGAGCCGGGCGTCGAGCCAGTCGGCGATCCGCTGTGCGGCCGGCGGATCCATGTTGGCCAGCACGACCACGATGTAGCCGGACTTGGGGTAGATCTTCAGATCCCCGTTCATGCCCGGCGCGCCCCCGCCGTGGCCGACCGGGCCGTTCCCCTCGGCGTCCCGGAGATCTTCGAACCCGTAGGCATATCTGACACCGGGCGCCAGTTCCGTCTTTCCGGTGATCAGCAGCTGGGTGGAGCCGGGGGGGAGCAGCTGGTGGCCCAGCAGCGCCCGGGCGAACCGTGCGAGGTCCTCCACCGTGGAGTAACCGCCGCCGGCGGAGGTTCCGCGGTAGGGCAGCGTGCCGGTGTTCAGGACCCACGCAGCGGTTCCCGGCGGTTTGGTGTACCCTTCCGACCGGTCAGGGGCCGCCTGGTGCTCGGGCTGCGACCCGGTCGCGGTCATCTTCGCGGGCTGGTAGATGTGCGCTTGCACATAGTCGTAGTAACTCTGCCCGGTGACCTGCTCGATCACGGCGCCGAGAAGGATGAAGCCGTAGTTGCTGTACTGCCAGCGGCTCCCCGGCTCGAACTCGAGTCCCCGGCCGCCGTACAGCTGCACGTAGTCACCCAGCGTGCGAAGCTCCTGGCGGTGCGCCTCAAACTCGGGGCCGAAGATGTCGCCCGTGCCGCCGGCATGGGTCAGCAGATGACCGATGGTGACCTTGGCGGCGGTATCCCGGTCGGGGTAGCGGGTGAGGTATTCGCCCAGGGGGGCCGTGAGCCCGACCGTGCCGGCCTCGGTCAGCTGGAGGATCGCCACCGCGGTGAACATCTTGTTCATCGACCCGATGCGGAACCGCGTCTGGATGATGTTCGGGATCCCCCGTTCGCGGTCGGCCAGCCCGTAGGCGCCGCTGAACAGCACCGGGCCGTTGGCTGCGACGAGCACCGCGCCGCTGAACCGGTCCTGTGCGGCAGCCTCGCGCAACACGGCCTGGACCCCCGCGATGGTCTCGCCCTCGGTGAGCCGCGCGACGGGGAACTCCGCTGGCCGGGGGATGGCGGTCAGGGCCAGCGAGGCGATCACGTGCGGCTCGGAGGCCGCGACCGTCAACTCGAAGACAGCGAACTGGTCCGATGTCCGCTCCTGCACCAGGCCGCTGACCTCGGTGGCTGACACCCGTTCCAGCTTGCGGAGGTCGAACCCGCCGGTGACCTCGCGGAACGCCATCTCCTGGTCCAGGAACGCCAGCCGGGCGGGGAAGTTGCCCGCTAAGAACGTCGCGTACCGCTCCCGGTCACCGCTGTTGAAGACGTCGAGCCACGCCGAGAACTGGCGGGCAGAAGGCTCCGCTGCCGCCATCTCCGCCTCCCGCCATTCAACCGCCTGCACTGCTTCCACCATATCGGATCTCGCACTGTGCATGGTAACGCTCCGTAGTTGGCGTCATGCGCTCGCTGCAGTGGTCGTGGACCGCTTCGTGGACCGAGCCACCTGTGCAAGCGGTGCAATTAGTGTCATCGGCGGCACGACTCCGTGGTATGCGTGCAGCTAGCGCATCCGAAGCGCCGGGCCGCGCTTCTCATAATCCGCCGGTCGTGGGTTCGAGCCCCACCCGCCCCACCAGCCACGCGCGGCTGCCCGCAAACTCCGCCCGTCAGGTGTGCACGTCGAAGACTTCGACCTTGCATCGTGCTACACCGCTGCGTTTGACCCGCGCGTCGGCGGTGATCAATGGGACTTGGAGGGCTTCGGCCAAGGCGACATACTGAGCGTCGTAAGCGGACAGGTTGGCATGAAGGCCCTTCAAGCGAGGCCACAAGGGCAGCACGTCCTGCCGTTCGACGGGGAACGCGCGGTAGTTGGAGAGCGCGGCGTCAGCTTCGCGTTCCGAGATTTTCTGTCCGCGTATGAGCCCGAGAAGTGCCGAGATGACCTCTCCGTCGAGCACGTATGGCGCATACAGGGTCTGCGCTGCGGTCACCCGGCGAGCGACTGCATCTCCTGTCTGCGTCTTCGCTGCCAGCAGTTCGATCATGGCCGAGCAGTCGATGACGGTCAACGTCCGGTTCGTCCCTCGTCAATTGCGCCGAGGATGTCGTTGGTGCTGATGTCGGCGGTCGCCTGCCTGCGGGCCTGCTCCACGGCCTCCGCAACGGTGGGTCTGGCAGCCTCGCGCTCAATCAGGCTGCGGAGGTAAGCCTGCAAAGACTGGCCGGCCTGAGCCGCGCGAATCTTCATCATGCGTACGGCGTCTTCGGATACGTCTCGGATGGTAAGCGCAGTCATGAATGCATAATATCATCATTGACTACATAGTGCATTCACATCTGCGGCGCGCGAGGCTAGCATGTTTATGGGACCTCCTGACTGATGGCGCGCAGCGGATCCATGCTTCATGCACTGTCGAACAAGCAAAACAGTGCAATCAGGGTTTTCGGCGGCACGGCTCCCTGGTATCCGTGCAGCTAATGCGTATGATGCACAAGGCCGTACTTCTCATAATCCGCCGGTCGTGGGTTCGAGCCTCACCCGCCCCATCCTCCGGACTCCCAGCAAAAGCGCCCCTGACCTGCCATAATGCGACGGTCAGGGGCGCTTTGCGTGCTCGCTGGCTATGCGGTTGTGTGCGGCGAGGCGCGTCCGTATGCGGCTGGCTGTGGCGAATACGCGGCCAAGTCAGTTCGGGTCGTCGTCTTCCTCGGCGCTGGGGTCGGCGCTCTCCCGCCCGTGGTCGGTGTCCGGGGCGTCGTCGCCGTCGCTCAGTGCCCCGGCTATCCGCCGCTTGGCGAGTTCGTCTTGCCCCACGAGGACTGCGGAGCATCACGCTCTGCGGCATGCATGTGCGGGTGATGTCGGCGATGCGGCGCATGGAACCGGGCAGCCAGCGGTCGTAGAACTCCAAGGCCATGGCGAGGTCGGGCCGTGTCCCGCCGTAGGTGCGGTGCCACTGGGCGGCAAGGATGGATAGTTCCCAGATGATGTGGATGTGGCCGGGCCAGCAGTCGGCGAGCTCGTATCCGCCGTAGTTCTGGCGCAGCACGGTATCGACCCACCGCCGCAGCTCGGCCAGCCGCGCGTGTAGGTGTCTGGATCCAGGCCGATCCAGAACGGGGCGGTGCGCCCGCGCGGGGCGGCGTCTTCCAGCACGTCGGCGACGGTCTGGGCCAGGTACTCGAACCGGGCGGCCAGGCTCTCGCCCAGAGCGCGGGGCGAGGGTTCAGCAGGCGGGGCCTCGGTCATGGTGCACCCTACTACGGCCTCCACGGCGTAATCGCTGGAGATCCTCGTGCTGGGAAACTGGCCCGCGGGGTTCGGGCCGGGGCCGCCGGAAAAGGGACCCGCCTACGGCGGGCGACCCGCCAGCGGCCTACCGGTGTGTTCCGCGTGACCAACCTTCGGTCCACGTGAACTAACGGAGGACGCCGTGATCTTACAAGTCCAGCGAGCCGCAAGAATGCTACGTCGTGCCGTTGCGGCCCGACAAGAACTGACCCGGTCCAGAACCGCCGACCCGGCCACGAGGGCTGCGCAGAGCTGGCCCCGGTTAAGATGCGTCAGTAGTATCTTATTTGTGGTGCGTGGTGGCGTCAATTGGATGCGGATGATGGATCTTATGGGGGATGGGGTGCCAGGTGCGCAGACTCGCCGCCGGGGCGCGGCGCTGGACCATGCGCTGCTGACGGCTGCGTGGGACGAGTTGATCGAGAAAGGCTATGAGAACCTGACGATGGAGTCGGTGGCCGGGCGGGCCCAGACCAGCCGTCCGGTGATCTCCCGGCGGTGGGGCGACCGCCGCGCGCTGGTGATCGCGGCGATGGGCCACTGGTTCGAACAGAATCCCCTGGTCGCTCCGGACACCGGGACGTTGCGCGGGGACCTGCTGGCCTACCTGCAGGACAAGACGGCCAGCCGCGCCGATCTCCTGGCCGTGCTCAGGCTGCGCATCGCGGCGCTCACGAAGGAGCCGGGCGCCTCCCCCGCGCAGCTGTTCGAGCAGATGGGCCAGAGCCTCACCTCCGGCCTGGACGAGATCTGGCAGCGCGCCGCTGCACGCGACGAAGTCGACACCGCCGCCCTCCACCCGCGCGTCCGGGCCCTGCCCTTCGACCTCGTCGGCCTGGAACTCTCCCGCACTCACCAGCCCGTCCCCCGCGCCACCATCGAGGAGATCCTCGACGTCATCGTCCTACCCCTGACCGCCACCCGGCACCAAGCGCCGACACCGCCAGGCGCTGCTCGCGGCTGAGGCGACCGCGGGGGATGTCCGGAGCTCGGGAGGTGTCAATCTCGCCGAACCCGGCGGCGGACCGCAACATCCTCCATAAGATCCACTCGGTGCATCTAATTGATCTTGCAGTGCTCTCCGCATAGAGTGCATGTACTGCATCTTATTTGGGGTGTGGGGGCTTGCCGCTGCTCATGAGCGGGTACCCCTCTCGCCAGGGGTCCCGCAGACGGGATCTGCCGACTTCGCCTGAGATCGGCCGGGTCTTCCCGCCAGCTAGGAGAATCTCTATGACCACCGTCGTCATGACCGGCGCCACCGGCGGGATCGGCAGGCACGCCGCGCAGATCATCGCGAAAGAACCCGGCACCCACCTGATCATCGGAGCCCGTGGCAACGGACGAACCGTTCCCGCGGGCAGCGAGGTCCTGCCGCTGGATCTGATGTCGCTCGACAGTGTCCGAGCCTTCGCCGACGCGGTGAAACACCGTCTGGGCGAAGGCAAGATCGACATGCTCGTGCTCAACGCCGGACTGCAAGGCCCCGACCCCCGGCCAGCACACCGCCGAGGGGTTCGAGGTGACCTTCGGGGTCAACCACCTGGCGCACTACCTGCTGGCGCGCCTGCTCCTGCCGGTCATCGCCGACGGCGGGCGCCTGGTGATCACCACTAGCGACACCCACGACCCCGCGGTCATTCCGATGATGGGGCCCAAGACACTAGACCCGCAGGCCCTAGCGCGTCCGATCGGAAAGGCCCGCGGTGCGCGCGCCTATGCGGCCTCCAAACTGTGCAACCTGCTCACCGCACGGTCCCTCGCCGCCCTCGGCAACGTCCAGGACCGCAAGATCACCGTCATCGCCTACAACCCGGGGCTGACCCCGGGCACCGGACTCGTCGGCGGCGTTTCCCCGTCCGCCCAGGCCGCCGCACGCACGATCGTGTTCCCGCTGCTACGCGTGATCAGCCGCTTCAAGCCGGCCTTCTATCCGGGAACGATCGACCGCGCAGGTCAGGTACTCGCCGAGGCGACGCTGGGCACGCTCACCCCACCGGCCGGACGCCTCTACCTCTCCCTGGTCGAAGGCGAGGTCACCTATCCCGACCCCTCCAAGCTCGCACGCGACGACCACGCCCGTGACCTCCTGTGGCGCGAGAGCGCCACCATGGTCGGCCTCTCCACCTGATTAGCAATGAGCCAGGCCTGATCGGACTCATCAGATGACTGACCTTCCCGGCTCTTCACCGGCCGTCCAAAGGTCAGACGTCAAAGCAGATGAACCAGGCACGGGCCAGCAGGGAGAACTCGCAACAGTTAAACAGGTGATATGTGGAACGGCAGGCCGCGAAATCCCTGTGCAACCAGCGCTTCAGGTGCGTCCCGGCGGCTACTCCGACTAGCCGTCTTTTTAAGCTCGGCCGGCCGTAGGCTGCCTGGCATGATATTGCTGGAGGACTGGCTGACAGTGGCTGGCCTAGAGCCGCGCCAAGGTGGTGGCGATGGTTGCGGCGGCAATGGCAGCGGCGGGAACTGGACTGGCTAAAGCTTCCGTGGAACCTTGTGGCGATGGCTCTCGTCACGTTCATCTATACCGCTCGGAAGTGGAAGGAGCTCCGCGCTGAGGGCAGCGATAACGCTGTCCAAGTCAAGCGTTTCCTCCGGATCGCCGACGTCTAGTCCATCTTCCATCCACTGATCCAGCATCGTCCGCGCTGCCGCGACGCCGGTGGGTCTAGACGACTTACGAAGACCTGATGTCCGCGACTGAACCTCTCACCGGTGTCATTTGACATTGTACGGGCCGACCCGGACAATGCGCGGCGTTCCGGCCCGGTCGCTGTGGCATCTTCACGGCGATCGGCGCATTCAGCGCGAGCGGACGGCCTGGCCGTAGTGCTGGCGGGCGCGGCCGCGGATACGGCGCGGACCGCAGTCGGCCAGTCACAGGGGCCGCGATGCGTGGCAGTTCGCGGCGGTGGTGTCAACCGTCTGCCGCGCATCGAGACGCAGGTCCTTGTGACGTTACCCACAGACTCGCGCCGGGAACGTGATGTGGCTGCTGTCTGGGATGATGAGCGGGTGTCCCCGGCCATCGAGAGCGATGACAAGGTACGTTACCTCCGGGTCAGCGCTGGCAATGGCCGTTAGAACGCTCACATCGAGCACCCACGGCGTCGGGGTCGTGGTAGCCCGGCCCTCGTCACTCATCTCTCGGGGAGCGCGGCAGCTTGTGCGTCGACGTGCGCCATCATCCGGGCGACCTTCGCCGGGTCGGCCCGCGCGGCAGTCTCCCTCAGGCGGCCGACAGCATCGCGGCCGACCTTCTCGGAAAGAGCGTCGTTGACCACTGCCGAGACGTCTGGGGCCTTCCCAGCCTCCACGAGCTGCTTGGCGTAAGCGACGAGACATGGGTCCACGTCCACGGTCAGGCTTGTCTTCCTGTCGTCCATGTCCGGATCATACGTCGGGTCGCTCAGGGCAGACATGAACCACGCGGAGCGTGCACAGGATGCGCCAGCACATGCCGCAGGCACCGCATCACCGCTTGTGGATTGTGCCGCCCATCAGCCCTCCGGTATTACGCGTAGTAACGGGAGCGCACAGAGCAGGGCTCCCGGCATGGACCGGTTCGTGGACCGGCACTTCAGATAATCCCAGCGCGGCGAGCGCCATCAGTGCGATCACCCGTGTCATCTGTGCAGCTAGCGCGCATGATGCACGGGACCGCACGACTCATAATCCGCCGGTCGTGGGTTCGAGCCCCACCCGCCCCACCAGCAGTTTCAATGTCAGATCGGCGATGGCTGTGGACCGACGTCGGTGGTGCGGTTACATCGTGCCGCCGTCATGCGGAGCACCCAATCCGGTCACATAGAGCAACTGCCGAGCGGGTCTTGGCGGGACAAGGTGCTTCATCGCTGGAGGCATGGCGGGAAGTCGGCCTCAGCTACACTGGAGGTACTGGAGGCACCATCGAGTATCTCCTGGATGGGAGAACGCGGCAATGGCGATGATGGAGCAGGCGCCCCGCCAAGTCGCGGTCAAAATCTCGCCTGAGGGCGACAGGCTGATCACCAGCGGTGCGCATTACCTGCACATGAGCAAGAAGGATCTTGTGGAGGCCGGGGTGGCCTTCTACCTGGACGCCCGGCGCGAGGAAATGCAGGCAGGGATGCGCGAGCTGCTCAGCACGCTCGACGGCAGCCGCGCGGCGCGGATCGCCATGCTGGCCGGGATGACCCGCGAGGAACTCGACTCGGTCGGCGGCGTGGAGGAAGACGGCTGACGATGGCGGGGCGTGCCAGGCCCACGCTGCGCTGCCTACGTGAGGATCTCGCGCTGCCCGTCCCGCGCGCCGACACCCCACTGGAGGAAATCAGCCATCCGCTGCTGGCCAAGGCCACCGAGCGCTTTGCCGATGACCAGACGCCGCACGAACGGATCGCCGCGATCGATGACGAGGTGCTGTTCAAGGTCAAAGCCCAGCGCTGGTGAGGTGCCGTCTGGGTCGATGCCGGGATCCCGTGGCTGATTGCCGCCGGGTTGCGGGAAGAGGGATCACCCGAGGACTTCTACGCCTCCCTCGCTTCCCGTGGGAAGGCGGCAAGGGCACGATACAAAGCTGAGCATTCCCTGCCGCTGACCAGCACGACCTACACCGCCGACCTGCTGCCCGGCCGCGACGACGGCCTGCGGTGGCGAGCCGAGGCAGCAGCACGGACCGAGCGTCGGCTCAGGGCAGTCGTGCACGACCCGGTCCGCGAGTCCCTGCTTGACGGGCGCGAGCACGCCGCCATGCTCGACGGCGCCGCCCTCGGCATCCAGGTCCTCGCCGATCAGGGGCACGAGACCTATGTCGCGATCCGGATCATCGGATCGGTCTCCAGGCGGCTCGTCGCGACCATCCTCAGCCTCATACCCGGCTGTGAACTCGACGCGTTGATGTCTGACTACGCCATGCCAGAACGGGCCGTAGCCCCCGAGGAACAGATCTGGTCCAACATCATGGACCCCGTCGCCGCAGCTAAGTTCCTCAATCAGCAGTCATGAGCCCCCCCTCGCAGCGGTGACCGCGGCGGACAGCACCGCCACGGGGCCGTGGGCTCAAGGTAGGTCGCCGTGGCCGAGATGCACTGTGCCGCGGTGGCCACCGTGTACATCCTCCGGTTCATGCCCCGGGCCGCTGGGGGGCCATCCGCCGTCGTCACCCTCGGCGCCTGCCCGCACGCCTACGACATCACCGTCAACGGCACGCAGCAGCCTTCGCTGTGGGACGACGGCAAGCTGCGCACGGCGGCGGCCGCCCTGGCGGGAATGTGCTGATCATGCCGGGCCGCTGCCGGGTCCAGCTCGCGCAGTTCAGGCACCCGCCCCTCTCTGCGGCATCTTCCATCCACTGACCCAGCATCGCCCGCGCTGCCGCATACGCCCGCGACGGCGGCGGGTCTAGATGACTCACGAAGACCTGATTTCCGCGACTAAACCCTCACTGGCCGGTGTAAGCCGACAACATCGGTCGGACGCGAAATAGAGGTGAAGGCACCGATCTTCGACCTGCTCCGATACGGGAACTTCTGAGCGACCCTGATGCATCAATTAAAACATGCTGCGGTTATAGGAGATATACGAGATGCCAAGCTGGCTAAAGATATATATCTGTAAGTTGAGTCTTCTGTGATTTAAACGACTTGCGACACGCCGCGTTGCATCCACGCCTCTGTCGGTGCCTGGAAGTAGCATTCGTCATGACGAAACGGGCTTCGCGTAATTTTGTATGGAAGGTTTCCCTTGATGGTAAATGCCGAGATTAACGATGGCCAACATTCTCTTAACTTTGCAATTTGATGACGTGGAGGAACAGAAGCCCCCATCGCTAGAGGCTGCATTCGATTATATCGAGGGAATTTTCGAGATTTTTCGGAGCTTCCCGAGATCCGTGAAAGCGTTATCGACGAGATCGTTGATGACCGAATATCGAAGCTTAGTCTCTCGCGCAGATACCTACCTCGCATCGCTCTACCTCAAAGACTGTAAGCGCCCCTCGACGACTGCCGTCTACCACCCTCCCCGATGGAAGGTACTCAGAGGTGTGGATTTCTCGCTGATTACACTGTTACTACGTCGCATCGTCCACTGAATTCACATATTCGACATATGCGGGTCATCGCATGGTAAGGAACCGTTTGAACGCGGCCCATACGTTCCAGGGATCCATTCTGGCGAAGGGAACGAACATTTGAACTCGGGAACGAGATTCGCAATGGCGGGAGTCGCTGCGCTGGCGATCGCGACGCCGTTGGTGCCGTCTGCCTCCAGCGCCCTCGCTGCCGACCACGCTCAGATCAAGCACGTGCTCCTGATCTCGGTCGACGGCATGCACCAGTCCGATCTGGACTGGTACGTCGCAACCCATCCCAACTCGGAGCTCGCGCGGCTGGCCACCGGCGGCCGGGAATACACCGACGCGCAGACCGCCGACCCGTCGGACTCCGATCCGGGCGGCACGGCGCTGATGACCGGCGGCGACCCGAAGGTCACCGGCATCTACTACGACGACGAGTACAGCCACGGCGTCTTCCCGCCGGGGACGACGAACTGCTCCGGGCCGGTCCCGGGCGGCGACGTGATCTACGACTCGCCGGACGACAAGCTTCCCGCCGTGCCGGACCTGCTGAATAACGGGAGCGGCAACACCTTCCCCTCGTTCGATGAGGGCGGCTCGATCTACCCGGGCGGCATTGACACCAACCCCGGCTTGATCATGAACCTGAGTCCGCACCCGCAGTCGGGTCTCAACCCGGCGACCTACCCGGTCGACCCGAAGACCTGCAAGCCGATTCAGCCGTGGGATTTCCTGGGGGTCAACACGATCTTCCAGGTGATCCACAACGCCGGCATGCGAACGGCGTGGTCTGACAAGCACGCGATCTACACGTCGTTCAACGGCCCGGGCTCGAACGGCAGGAGCATCGACGACTTCTTCGGGCCGGAGATCGACTCGCAGGCGGTCGAGCCGAACGGCGTGCCGTACCCGGTCGACGGCGCGTGGACGGCCGACAACGCCGCGACCAAGCAGTACGACTCCTACAAGGTCCAGGCGGTCATCAATTGGATCAACGGCTATGACCACTCCGGCACCGGGCCGAAGGTCGGCACGCCGGCGATCTACGGGATGAACTTCCAAACAGTCTCGACCGCCGAGAAGCTGAAGAGCTCCCCGGCGGTGCTGATTGGCCCAGACGCGCAGGGCAACTACTCCGAGGGCCCGTCGCTGCCCGGCGGGTACGTGACCGTGGACGGCCAACAGGTGCCGGGCCCGCTGCTCCAGAGCGCGCTCGGTTACGTCAACGACGCCCTGCAGCGGATGGCCGACACGATCCAGGCCGACGGCGAGGCCGACTCGACGGCAATCATCCTGACGGCCAAGCACGGCCAGTCGCCGCTGAACAACAACCAGCTGCAGCGGATCGACGACGGTCCGATCATTGCCGGCGTCAACGCCGCCTGGGCCGCACAGCATCCGAGCAACCCGACGCTGGTCGTCCAAGAGGCCGACGACGACGGGCTGCTGTGGTGGCTGTCGGACCGCTCGCAGGCGGCGGCTGACTTCGTCAAGAACTACTTGTGGACGCATACCGCCCCGGCGGTCAACTACGCCGGCCAGACGATCACCGTCCAGCATTCCGGCCTGCGGGAGATCTTCGCCGGCCAGCAGTCGGCGAAATTTTTCGGCGTCTCGAAGTCCGACCCGCACCACCCAGACGTGTTCGGGATCGCGCAGGTCGGCACGATATATACGACCGGCAAGAAGATCGCCGAACATGGCGGCGACAACCCGGGCGATCGGGACGTTCCGCTCGTCGTCTATGCGCCGGGCACCGTCCAGCCTGGCCAGTCAAGCGACAGGGTGGAAACGACCCAGGTCGCTCCGACGATCTTGAAGCTGCTAGGACTCTCTCCGAGCTCGCTTCAGGCCGTCCAGCGAGAGGGCACGCAAGTCCTACCCGGCCTCGGCAACCGGGATTAACCGCTCCATCTAGTCGGGCTGCGGGGCGGCTCCCAGTCGCCCCGCAGCCCAGCACTCGTCCCGGAGGATCCATGAGGCTAACCAGCCGATAGAGGGCATCGGGCGTAACGGCCGTAAGTCGATGACAAGGCCGGTGTTGGCGGGTTTCTCAGCAGAGGAGGCGCTTGCGGCTGGAGGTCAGCACGGCCAGTGACAGGACCGAGCCTGGAGGCCTGAGATGAACCGAGCCGGCAGGCGAGTGCTGGACCTGATCAACCCGTACTCGACAGCGTTCGCTAGCTGGTGGTGTCATTCCGCCCGGTACTGGCGCCTGCCTCGCGTGATCACAGGCAACCAGACCGCCGCTCGCCCGGGACTCCCACGGCCCGCGGTTCCTCGGGTGCTCGGCGGACCATCAGAGGGTTCCCAGTCCTGTCCGTCTTTCCCGCAGGCGCCGCCTCGATGATCGTGAAGAAAGTCCTCACAGCCCCGCGGCTGCAGTGCGTGGACCTCCTTCCCGATCTCTCCGAGCCGGATCGTCAGACGGGCCATCGCAGTACCGAGTCCCGGCCGATTCGCTGGGTTACGACCACGGATGTCGCCTGCCGACCCCCGTGGACCGGTTCGTGGACGGCGCTTCAGATGATCCCAGTGGGGCGAGCGCCGTCAGTGCGGTAATCCGTGTCATCTGTGCAGCTAGCGCGCCCAGAGCGCCAGGCCAGGCTACTCATAATCCGCCGGTCGTGGGTTCGAGCCCCACCCGCCCCACATCCAAGTTCGAAAGTTGGTTCCCGAACAGATAGCCGACTTCTGCTTGTAATCTGTGAACAGATTCGTGCACGATGCCGCGCGAGCTTCTTTGACGTAGCCTGATATTTTGGTCATACTTTTGACTATGACCATACTTCCGCTGGGCGACGTTAAGTCCCATCTGTCTGAGCTCGTCGGTCGTGTTCACGACCATCATGAGCGGGTGACCGTCACGGTGCACGGTCGGCCATCGGCCATCCTCATCGCTCCAGAGGATTTGGAAGCGCTCGAGGAAACTCTTGAGATCATGCGCGACGCCGCGACGATGAACCGCCTGGCCGAGTCCGACGCGGAGCTGGCCCGCGGCGAGTACGTTTCCGCTGAGGAACTTGCCGAGGCGATGACGGGGCGCCGGGCCCGGTGAGCAGTGAGCTCGAAGAAGAGCCCTATGAGCTGCGGACGACTTCTACCGTCCGCCGCGCGCTGAGCGACACGCTTCCGGAAGCCGTTGCGGCTGCTGCTTATGAGTTCCTCACGGGACCTCTGCTTGCCGATCCTCACCGGATCGGCAAGAGGCTGCTCCCGCCAATGGACGACAGGTTCAGTGCCCGCCGCGGTACATATCGCGTGATCTACCGGATTGATGACAAAGAACGCGTAGTGACGGTCGTAGACGTGGCCCACCGTCGAGATGTCTATCGCACCTAGTGCCGTAGCAGGTTAGGTTCGCCCCGCTGGGGCTTTCCCCGCGAGTGCTGATCGCCGAGACTGGGCCGGTGAGTGAACGACTTTGTATGCGTGAGATCGATGATGACGAGGGCCAGCGGCTGGTGCGGATCATCCGCCGGGGTAGCGGGTCGGTGGTGACCTGGCGGCGGGCGCAGATGGTGCTGCTATCGGCCCAGGGCATGGACGTGACTGCGATCGCGAAGGTCGCGTTCACCAGCGAGGACCGGGTGCGGGATGTGATCCGGAACTTCAACGCGGACGGGTTCGGCTCCCTGTACCCCAGGTACAGAGGCGGGCATCCGCCGAAGTTCACCTTGCCGCAGCGGCGGGAGATCAAGAAGGTCGCCAAGTCCAAGCCGGCGGAGCATGACCTGCCGTTCTCTACCTGGAGCCTGTCCAGGCTGGCCGAGTTCCTGGTGGCGGAGGGGGTGGTCGATGACATTAGCCACGAGGGCCTGCGGATGCTGCTCCGCCGGGAGGGCGTCACCTTTCAGCGGCTGAAAACGTGGAGGGCCTCCAGGGACCCGGACTACGCGGTGAAGAAGGCCCGGGCCGGGCACCTGTACGCGATCGCTGACCGGGAGGTGGCCCCGGAGGCCGGGGAACCGGAGGTGATCTTTTGCGTCGATGAGTTCGGGCCCTTGAACCTGCAGCCGCGCCCGGGACGGCACTGGGCCGCGATCAGCGGTAAGGGCAAAGAACCCGGCCGGGCGCCGTGGCCCCGGTTGCGCGCGACCTATACCCGTACCGCCGGGGTCCGGCATCTGTTCGCCGCCTATGAGCTGGGCGAGGACAAGCTGTACGGGCATATCAAGCCGCGTAAGACCCGGACCCGGTTCCTGGAGTTCTGCCGGTACCTGCGCTCGCTGTACCCGCCCGGCACCCGGATCGCGATCATCTGCGACAACTTCAGCCCGCACCTGACCACCGCCAAGGACGCCCGGGTCGGGACCTGGGCGACGGCGAACAACGTCGAGATCGCCTATACGCCGACGAATTCGTCCTGGTTAAACCGCATCGAAGCGCAGCTCGCCGCGCTGTGCTACTTCGCGCTCGTCGGCACCTGCCGGTTTGTCCACGCTGGCTGCCTCTTCGCCGTGGGGGGCATGTGATCGACGCTGGGGTAGTGGGCGACTCCTTGAGCGTCGAACCACGGGCCCCTTCTGTGTCAAGTCTCCTCAGCAACCTGGCCCACGTGCGTCGAGCCAGGTCGTGGTGCCTGCGCTGTTGTCCGGGAGTGGCCGTGACCGCCGTCCGGCACATCGCCTCCAGCTACCCCTACACCAGCCGCCGGGAAGGTGAACTGTCGCTGCGCGACAACGCTGACGAGATCACCGGCAAGCTCTCCGCCGAGATCGCCGCGCGGGTTGCAGCCGCCGGGGTGCGCATCATCGAGTCGCGGCTGACCCAGCTGTCGTATGCTCCGGAGATCGCCCAGCCATGCTGCGCCAGCAACAGGCCAACGCGGTGGTCGGCGCCCGGCAACGGATCGTAGAAGGCGCGGTCGGCATGGTCCATCTGGCGCTGCAGCGGCTCCAGGACGAGGACGTCGTCGAGCTGGATGAGGAGCGCAAGGCCTCCATGGTCTCCAACCTGCTCGTGGTGCTGTGCAGCGAGCAGGCCACCCAGCCGGTCGTCAACACCGGCACCCTCTACCAGTGACGGCAGCCACGGAACCGCGGTGACCGAACGCAAGAGCGTCCTGCTGCGGCTGGACCCCGCCGTCCACGACGCCCTCGCCAAGTAGGCCAGCGACGAGCTGCGCAGCACAAACGCCCAGATCGAGTTCCTGCTTCACCGTGCGTTCGCCGACGCGGGGCGGCTGCCCGGGCGCGCCGGGCCAATGCGGCCCCGCGGGCGGCCAGCCGCCTCAGCCGCACCCGAACCAGCCCGCCGTCCGGCGATGACCAGCCCGGGTGAAGTCATGACCTGGATGCGGGCTGGGAATCTGCGCTCCAGCGCCAGCATGATCACGTCGTTGCCGTCATTGATCTTGAGCCGGACAGGTCCTTGCGCTGCGTCTGCTCTACCTGGCCCAGTCTGCCCATGCGGTTCCCCACCCTTGACATATCATCTATCAAAGTGATATCATTTTGATAGATGACCAGAGTGGCTGGACACCAAAGACCACAGGAGACATCCCATGTACGCACAGAATGACAACACCGCTCCCCGCGATCCTCCTGGCACTATCATGAGGACCCTCCTGCATCAGATGCGTCCCTGGCCACCCGCGTGGCGCAGGCCAGTGGAGGACCGGCCGCCCTACGCCGTGTGGGTCATCGGGGGCCTGGTCTTCTGGGCATTCATCCTGGCTGGCTTCATGGTATGGGACCTGCACAGCACATCCCGTACCACCATCTGGGCCATCTTCGCAGGCTGGTGCATCGGCGTGCTCGGTGCATCCATTGCCAGGAAGCTCTACAGGTAAGGCAACTCAGCGACCGCCAGCTCCGCCAGGCTCCAGGCAGAGAAGGGCAGGTCGTGCTCGGCCGGCTTCGACTTGGCGATCTTCTTGATCCCGGCGCTGGCCCAAGGTGAACTTCAGCGGCTAGCCACCCTTGTACCGCGGTTACAGCGAATCGAACCCGTCAGCGTTGAAGTTGCGGATCACGTCGCGGACCAGATCCTCGCTGGTGAAGGCGACTTTCGCGATCTCGGGCACGTCCATGCCCTGGGCTGACAGCAGCACCATCTAGGGCCGCCGCCAGGTCACCACGGACCCGATGCCCCGGCAGACGATCCGCACCAGCCGGGCGTCCCTCGTCATCATCGATCTCACACGCCCGCAGCCGTTCTGTCACCGGCCCAGTCTCAAGGATCAGCGCCCGCACGGAAAGTGCCCGCCGAGCCAGCTCGGCCGGGCAAAGGTGACCTGGGAGCGAAGCGGAGCCGCCTTGATTCCAAATGCGGCTCAATTCGGCAATGCAAAGTAGACCTCGTCCGCGGACGTCGTCCCGGATCTCCCGAGCCAGATCGTCAGATGGGCCGTCGTTGTACTGAAGTCCCGGCCGCTACGCTGGGTTACGATCACGGATATCGTCTGCCGCCTCCTGTGGACCGGTTCGTGGACCGGCGCTTCAGATAATCCCAGCGCGGCGAGCGCCATCAGTGCGATAACCCGTGTCATCTGTGCAGCTAGCGTGCGTGGTGCATGGGGCCGTACTTCTCATAATCCGCCGGTCGTGAGTTTGAGCCCCACCTGCCCCACATATACTGAGGCGCCAAAAGGTTCGAAATACCATCGCTGGCTGGTGCGGAAACGCCGCGGGGGACTGGTCGTGGCCTTCTTCCGTTCCTCAGCGTCGGCACCGCGCTCGATGAGCCACAGCAGCTCCGCGTGAACCGACCGGCGGTCGGCGATCAGGCTCGATCACGGGTGCGCCGCGAAGACGTGGGCGACGGCTCCGCCGCTGAAGACGGTAGTGCTCATCGGCTCGATGGTGAGCGGCGCGAGGAAGATCCGCTCGCCCGCACCCAGGACGGCCGGGTGGATGAGAAGGCGGTACTCGTCGATCAAGCCGGTCTCGACCAGCGATCGGGCGAACCGTGCCCCGCCGTGGGCGAGCAGGTATCCGTCAGAGCGCTCCTGCTTGAGCCGCGTGATGGCTTGGGCCAGGTCTCCGGTGGCGATCGTCGTCTCGCCCCAGCCGGCGGACGCGAGCGAGTCCGAGAACACGACCTTGGGGATCTCGTTCATCGGCTTGGCAAACGGCCCGGAGGCGCTGGGCCAGTGGGCGGCCATCACCGCGTAGGTGGTGGCACCCATGAGGTGCGCGCCGCGCTGCTCACGGTCTCGACAGTCCAGCTGAGGGCATCATCGGAGCCTCCCGCGGCGATCCAGTCGGTGCTCCCGTCAATTGGCGCGACGTAGCCGTCGAGCGAGACGGACATCTTGAGGACCAGTGAGGCCATGCGCTGCTTCCTTCCCAGGGGAGCTTCTGTGGCTGCTTGGGTTAGCCGATCCAGTTCACCTGGATGATGACCACGCGTTCGCCGCGGACGTCGGTCAGGTAGACGAGCATCAACGGGCCTCGCCGGACGGTACGCAGCCCGGGCGGCTCGCCTGTGAACTCCCGCCCGTCGAGGAAGATCATCGACTCGCGGACGGTCAGTTCCTCGGCTACCTGACGGACCGCTGCCAGGGCGGCAGGTGGCAGCCCGTCGAGTAGGTCATCGGTGACGGGTTCCCAGCGCCAGTCAGTCACCTACGACCTCGCGGTAGGCCGCCTGGACGATCTCGGCGGCTTCCCGAATTGCCTGGTCCCGGACAGTGGGGTCGGGGTCGGCGAGGGCTCGTTCGGCGGCATGGAGCCGGGCGGCAACCGAGGGCCGCCGCTCGATGGCGATGGCGGCGCCCCAGCGCTGGTAGAAGTGGCGGATGGGGAAGACACTGTCTTCGTCGCCGGCCTGGGTGAAGGCGTCCTGGATTTCCTGGAAGAATTCCGGCAGCCGGGACGGCGCGACTGTGGCGACCGCCTGGCGCAGAGCGGGGAGCGACAGGGCGGGCATGGGAATCAACGGCTCGTCACCCTGTGGGTACTCAGCAGTCATGCGAGCCGCCTCCTCTCACATCCAGCAACAGAATAAACCGTGCCACGCCTCGGGGCGGAGTCTGACTACTCGAGCAGCGCACGAGTCTGTAAACCGTCGGCTCCGTGACCGCCGAGCTCGCTCGCCCCGACACAGGCCGGGTGCTGTTGGCGATGTTACGTACAGTAACAGGACAAAGGGATCCGGCGCTGCGGCCGTGGACCGGTTCGTGGACCGGCACGCCAGGTATGCGGGAATGACGGCCCATGGTCGTCGCTGCCTGCCTGGCCGTTACAGGTAACGACGGCTGGGGAACCCGGCCGCCATGCATCCCGCTAGCCGTCTGTCAGTTCGCTCAGCCGGCTGAGCAGTTCCCAGGCGTGTAGCGGACGGTGCCCGCGGGGCCAAGCCCGCTAGGCCTGCCCTGGCCGACGGCGAGAGGGTGAATCCTCACCTCAGCCAGACACTGACAGTGGCTGCTCTTGCACTTTCCGGTCATCCTTGAGCCTGAGGCCCCGCCGGAGGCAATCAAGAACCCGCGGGAGGCAATCCAGAGGCGGTATGGGTGCCGCTCGTTCATCGGACTTGCGTTGGGCACGGGCCATCCACCGATCCGCGGCGGTCATCTGCCCGCTGCGGGCCCGCTCCCGCTGCCGTTCCTGCCATCGTGCCGCTCGCTCGTCGGACTTGCGCTGTGCACGGGCTGCCCACCGATACCGATCCATCCAGCGCACCACGCCTGGCTCCCTTCACTGGGCATGGCCAGCCGCCGACGATCCGGGGACTGGCTGCGGCAGCAGAGCGCCTACAGGCTACTGCCCGATGTCGGCGGCGGCCAGCGGTCAGAACTGCGCCCCTCTGCTGTGTGGCGTGTGAGCCGCGCTGATCTGGTGGGAGTCTCGGAGGCTGCGGCCCGGCGTTCATCGCCGCGCAGTTGCTCGGCGGCATGATCGGGACCGTCTTGGCCGCTTACCGCCGGAAGGTACAGGCCGCCGACTGGGACCTTCCCGACCCCGCAGGCCTGGACCTGGGCGCCGTCCGCCCCATCCGGGATGAGTAAAAGCCCGCGTTCAGGCGCTGGCCAGGGATTTCACCGGCCCGGGCTGATTGCTGCCCCACCCATCTTCCTCAGAGGCGCCGAATCCCCGATGAGCTTCTTGGTCCGGCCGCAAGATGCTGGTACGGCTTAGCCGCCCTAGCGGACACAGCTGACCAGCGCTCTTATCCTCCTGCCATGGCGCCGACGATGAGATAGGGCTCTGTCCCGGCGGCGACAGCATCGGGCAGCGGGTCGTCGGGCGGGTCATGGGACAGGTCCAGCTGGCAAGCGAAGAACCGGACGAAGGCACGCCGGGGGCCGCCGTCGTGACCGCGGATGGTCCCGCGCAGCATCGGGTAGCGGGCCTCCAGGGCGTCCAGCACTGACCGCTGAGTCACCGGGCCGGTGATAGCGAGGTGCACCTCGCTATCGATGCGGGCCAGGGTCCGCAGGTGCGAGGGGAGCACGACCCGGATCATGGCAGCGTCTGGACCTCGACCGACAGGACAGCAGGGAGATCGCGCACGATCGGCTCCCAGCTGTCACCGGAGTCGGCCGAGGCGTAGATCTGACCGCCGGTGGTGCCGAAGTACACCCCGCAGGAATCCAGCGAGTCTACGGCCATCGCGTCGCGTAGCACGTTCACGTAGCAGTGCTCCTGCGGCAGGCCCGTGGTCAGCGGCTCCCAGTCATCGCCGCCGGTGCGGCTGCGGTAGACGCGCAGTTTCCCCTCGGGCGGGAAGTGCTCGGCGTCGCTGGTGATCGGGACGACGTAGATCGTGTCCGGTTCGTGCGCGTGCACGTCGATGGGGAAGCCGAAGTCAGAGGGCAGGTTCCCGGAGATCTCGCGCCAGGATTCGCCGCCGTTATCGCTGCGCATCACGTCCCAGTGCTTCTGCATGAACAGCACGTCTGGCCGTGACGGGTGCATCGCCAGTCGGTGCACGCAGTGCCCGACCTCGGCGTCAGGGTCGGGGATGCCTTCGGACTGCAGACCCTGGTTGATCGGCCGCCAGGTCTGGCCCGCGTCATCGGAGCGGAACGCTCCTGCCGCTGAGATCGCGGCGAACATCCGGCCCTGCTGCACGGGGTCCAGCAGGATCGTGTGCAGGCACATCCCGCCGGCGCCTGGCTGCCAGGACGGGCCGGACTCATGGCCGCGCAGCCCGGGCAGCTCCTGCCAGCTCTGGCCGCCGTCACCGGAGCGGAACAGCCCGGCGTCCTCGACCCCGGCGTACACCGTGTCCGGGTCGTCCAGCGACGGTTCCAGGTGCCAGACCCGCGCGAATTCCCACGGGTGGGGGGTTCCGTCGTACCACTGGTGGGTGCCGGGAGTGCCCTGGTAGGCGAACTGGTTACCCACCGGCGTCCAGGTGGCGCCGCCGTCGTCGGATCGCTGGATCACCTGCCCTGACCAGCCGCTGGACTGTGACGCGTACAGCCGGGCGGGGTCGGCTGGCGAGCCTTTCACGTGGTAGATCTCCCAGCCTGCGAAGTGTGGGCCGCTGACCTCCCACTGCTTCCGCGTCCCGTCCGAGGTCAAGACGAACGCGCCCTTGCGCGTGCCCGCAAGTACCCGTACACCGCTCACGACCTGCTCCCCCCCGTCCCGCCTGGCGAGGCGAAACGCCCGGCCCGGCCGGACATGATCACGCCCGGCCCTGGCGACCGCCAGGCACCACTATCACGGCCTGCTGACATCCTGACGGAAAGCAGCCGCCAAAATCATCGGTAGCAGGAGTGATTACCTGCCTAATTCTCTCGGTCCACCATCACGGGTCGGCCCGGGAAACCCCCCGGGACGGAGGTCCCGTGCACGTCATGTCTTCCTTAAGCGGCGCGGGCACGGCAGGTGCCTGGCGGCGTCGCCGGCTGGGCGAGGCTGCTCGCCGATGCCGATGGCTGCGCTAGCGGCTAGCTTCGATGGCCTGCTTGCGCTCGTATAGCCAGCTGATGAGGTTCTCTCGCTGGGTGTCGAGTTCTGCGGCGACCTCGGCGGCCGCCTGGTCGCTGTAGCCCGGGGTTCCGTTGAGATCGGCTCCGCTGGCAAGGAGGCGCTCAGCGGTCCGGCGCTGGCCGCCGTGGCAGGCTTGCCAGAAGGCCTCGGTGATGTCCTCTGGTGACGGGGGCGGGGTGGTGGCGAGGAGTTCCTCGACGCGGGCCATGATGCCGAGGGCGGCGGCATGCCAGAGCTTGCCGACCCGGGCGCCGCGCTGGACGAGGAGGCGGGCGACGTTCCAGCATCCGTAGCCGACTGCGTTATCCAGCGGGGTGCCGATGGATCCTCCGGGTGTCTCGATGTCGGCGCCCCCGCTGATCAGCGCGTCGGCTACGTCGGCGTCGTCGCTGCTGGCCGCCCAGTGCAGGGGCGTCTCAGGTTGGTTTCCCCCCGTGTCCGCGTTGGGGTCGGCGCCTGCCGCGATGAGCAGGCGGACGGTAGCGGGCCCGGCGGGGAAGTAACCGGGCCAGTCCGCGGCTACGTGCAGCGGTGTCCGGGTGCCGTGGATCTGCTCGGCGGCGAGGCCGGGATGCGCGCTCAGCAGGTTCGCCAATGACATGGTGTCGCCGGTGCGGATCGCGTGAACGGCGGCTAGGGCCACCGGGTCATGGCTGTCCACCGTATGGTCTTCTCCTGGGCCGGGATTCTGCGGGTGCCTGTGCCAGCAGGCTAACGTGCGGCAATGACGTTCTCGGGTCGCTTTAGCGGTGCCCTGCTCCCAGCGCGAAACAGGACACACACTAACAAGGGAAGGCCGGTGGCCGGGAGATAGCCGGAGGCGCGATGAAACTGGAGGTCTTGCAGGTGGCAGGCAGTCGAGCAGGTCATCGGTGACGGGGTTCCCAGTGCCAGTCAGCCACCCGCGACCTGGACGATCCCGGCGGCTTCCCGAACTGCCAGGTCCCGGACAGCGGGGTCAGGGTCGGCGAGGGCTCGTTCGGCGGCGTGGAGCGGGCCTGGGAATCAGTCACCCCGTTTGGCCGTCGATCGACTCGCGCATCAGATCGGCGTGCCCGTTGTGTCGGGCGTACTCCTCGATCATGTGCACCAGGACCCACCGTAGTGACACAGGATGCGGGAGCTGCCAGTCAGCGTGCGTCTGGCTTAGCGCCGCCTCTTCACCCCTGCTGAGCTGTGCCTGCACGATGGCACGTGACCGGTTAACCCCCTCCGTCCACAGAGCCCGCAGGTACTCGCCGGAGTCGAACGCTGCACTGTGCCAGGTCCACTCCGGGTCCGCCTGGAAGTCCGCACTGGCCCATGGTTCGAGAGCCGGTTCACCGGCCACCACCTCAGTGAACCAGGAGTCCTCGACACAGGCCAAGTGCTTGAGCAGCCCGCCTAGCGTCATCGGCGAAGGCCGCAGCGCCACCCGCAACTGTTCATCGCTCAACCCCCGGCACTTCCACTCCAGCGTCGCCCGCTGATAGTCGAGAAAACCAAGCAGCGTCGCGACCTCGCCACCTTCACGGGGCGGTTCGGGTCGCCCATACTCGTCAACCATCACCTCAGCCATGGGCCGAACCCTACCGATGACGGCAAACCCAGTACATCCTGGCAACGATCCTCCGACCGCGGCAGGGAGGGCACATCGAACGCCAGCGGACGCGACAGCTGGCTTTCATTTCGCCCGGTAATGCGCTCAGCTGGAACTTTCCGCGCTGCGAGCACTCCGGCTGAGATCGGCGAGCTCGTCGAGGAGTCCCCGCGCCTGGCCGGCCTGGCGATCAGAGAAGACAGCGTGCGCCCGCCGCCCGGCGGCATCGCCGTGCACCGAGGCGAGCGAGAGCCTGCGCTGCAGCGGCCCTTGGGTCAACCGAACGCTCTGTAGTTTTTCCAGTCTCATATAAACGGTCTTCTTGCACACCCGTCCGGTAACCGTTACGGCCATCACCTGGTTATGCCCGGCGGCGAGGAAGTGGTAGCTCAGCGGTGCCTTGACCCGCGCACGTTTCGGCGGCCTGGTCAGTTCCGGCATGTCATGACCGAAGACCAGCCCGACCAGGTGCTGCGCCTCGTTCATGTAGCCCACCGGGAGCAGAGCCTTGGTGAGGCCACCGGCCTTAGGCCCGGAGTCCCGGCCTGCCACGCCCGCCACGTCAACCACCAGCCTGCACCAGCCGAACGGGCGCCACAGCAGCGGCTGTACGAGGCGCACCGCCTGGACCCGGCGGAAGGGGATGGTCTCGGCCACCGTGCTCAGCAGCCCGCGGCGGATCCGTATCCCGTCGGGTGAGGTGGCGACCGTAAAGCCGTAGCGGCCCGTCACCTGCTGCCATGTCCTGGTCACGAGCCCGAGCGCGATCACGCCGAGGGTGGACTCCGCTGCCAGGAAGATACCGGGAGCTGCCGTGGCGGCGACCACGGCGATCACCGCCAGGGCGCCGAACCTGGGCGCGGCCCGCAGCAACGTGGCACCGATCACCCGGCCTGCCGGGACGGTGATCACCGGGCGTTCGGCGGGCTCCGGGGTGGCCGGGTCAAGACCGTGCTGGCCTGCCAGCAGCACTGCTCGCAGCCTGGCGGCCTCGCCGACGGTCAGGTAGGCCAGCCGGTCGCCCCCTTGCCCGGCGCCGGCCAGCCTGATCCGCAGGGCCGCCAGGCCAAGGACGCGCGCCAGGAAGGGCCGCACCACGTCGACCGTCTGAATCCTGGTCATCGGGAGCTGCCGGGAATCCCGGCGTAGCAGGCCGGTCTCGATGCGCAGCGTGGCGCCGTCCAGTTTCCATCGGGTGACGAGCCACCGGACGAAACCAGTGACCACGAGCCCGGCGGCCACGATCAGCTGGTAAAGGTAGTTCTTGTAGCTGCCGGCCGTCACCAGGCTCAGGGCGAAGATGCCGAGCAGGCCGGACAGCAGGCGGCCCGCCTGGATCACAGGAGACAGCGGGTGCAGGCGATGCCAGTCGGCCCCGACTGCGTCCACGGCGCTTCTCGCGTGTTCGGTGCTCTTCGCGTGCTCGGGGTCCTCGGTCACAGGCCGGCAGCCCTTGCCTCGCCGAGCATGGCGAGGCGGTCCCGCAGCCGCGCGGCCTCATCCCGCTCAAGACCGGGTATCCGGGCGTCGCTCGCGGCGGCCGCCGTATGCAGTTGCACCGTGGCCAGCCGGAAAACACGCTCGAACGGCCCCGCCGTGACCTCGACGAACTGCATCCGCCCGTACGGCACCACGGAAACCCGGCGGACCAGCACGCCGCGCGACACGATCAAATCCTCTTCCCGTTCGCGGTACGCCCAGGCCAGGTAGCGGCGGCGCTCGACCCACAAAACCACGCCGGCGGCCACGGCCGCGACCGCCGCGGCCACGGCCCCCGCCCGCGCTCCAGCCCAAATCCCGGCCGCCACGCCCGCGATCACGACCAGGACCGGCCCGGCCGCGGCCACCTGGGTCAGCCGCATCCGCCACAGCCGCGCCGAAGGGACCATCCAGCCGGGCGGTGCGTTGACAGCCATGGCTAAACCGTACACATCAAGGCATCGTGCAACCTGGGATGTCCGGCTTGGCCGCGGGGGATCACGCCGGCCGGGACCCCGCGCAGCGCCGCGCAGGGAAGGCCACGGCCGCGTCGCGCTCCATCCCAGAGACATGTTTTGAGGATCTCATCATTGCATCATGATGAGATGAAGTTACACTTCTGGCATGAGGACCACGATCGACCTCCCGGAGGATCTTCACGCTCAGGCGGTTGCGATCGCCAGGGACACCCATCAGACGCTGAGTCAGGCGGTTGCCGGGCTGATCCGCCGGGGACTCGGGTCGGGCAGTACGGGCGAGATAGGCAGAAGCGCCCGCACCGGCCTCCCCGTCGCGCACCTCGGCAGGACGATCACCAGCGAGGACGTGCGACGGCTTGAGGACGACGATCAGTGACCGTTCTCCTCGACGCGAACGTGCTCATCGCCCTCCTCGTCGAGGATCATGTTCACCATGGTGCCGCCGAGAACTGGTTCGTCGGCATGAGCGGAAACTTCGCGACGTGCCCGGTCACTCAAGGCAGCCTGATGCGGCTGCTCATCCGCGAAGGCCAGCCGGGCACCGCGGCACGAGAGATCCTCAACGGCACCACCGCCGACCCGCGGCATGAATTCTGGCCCGACGATGTCCTGTACACCGATGTCCCCACCCAGGGAATCATCGGTCACCGCCAGGTGACCGATGCTTACCTGGCACAGCTCGCGCGGGCCCACGGATCCCGGCTCGCCACCTTCGACCAGGCGATGGCCAGGCTTCACCACGACGTGGCCGAGCTTGTCCCGGATCGCTAACGGCCGAATGCCTCGCCCTGGGCAGGCAAGAAGCTCGGACCGGTACATATGGGGTAACGCTCCGCCGTGATCGGTCGGGGCTGGCACACGGCGGTTCATGTAGGTTTCTGTGTGGGTGCCTGGCGGATCAGTTCGGCCCGGGACGCAATGCCAAGCTTGCTGAACACCTTCCGCAAGTGGTAGTCGATCGTCCGCGGGCTGAGGAACAGCTGGGCCGCGATGTTGCGGTTGGTCAAGCCCTCGGCCACCAGTTCAGTGATCTTGAGTTCCTGCGGGGTGAGCTGGTCCAGGGCCGAAGGCTCATGTGAGCGGGCGGTTTCGCCCGCCGCACGCAGCTCGGCCTCGGCGCGCTGGGCCCAGCACGTGGTGCCGAGGGTGCGGAACAGCTCGGCGGCGGCACGCAGATGGGTGCGTGACTGAGTGCGTCGTCGGTCTCGGCGCAGCCACTCGCCGTAAAGCAGTTCGGTACGGGCACGCTCGAACGGGGGAATAGCGCGTGCTAGCTCGAGTGCTTCGGTGAATGCCTGGTCGGGTGGGCGCGTCCCGAGCAACCCTTCGCAACGCGCCAGCACCGACCTGCGGGCCATGGTCGGCAGTTGCGCCGTCCAGGACCGTACCCGTGCCAGCGGCGTAGCGGCAAGCTCAAGCGGCTGGCCCGCCCGCACGATCGCCTCGATAGCGTCCGCTTGAGGCACCGCGCCTTGCGGGAACCTTGACAGGTAAGCAGCACAACGCAGCAGGCCGCAGACAACTGCGGCCTCATACAGACAGCAGACAGCAGACAGCAGACAGCAGACAGGAGAAAATGTCATGAGCACCGCAACCAGCAACGCAAGTACAGCGAGGACCCGCGCCGAAGTGGTAGCCGACATGTCGGTGTCGCTAGACGGGTTCGTCGCCGACCCCTTCGATGGAGTCGAGAAGGTCTTCGCCTGGTACGCCAAGCCGCAGCCGGCCACCCAGCCCGCCGAGGCCTCCGGCGGAGAGGCCGCAGTGGGAATCGGGGCGATCATCTACGGCCGCCGCACCTTCGACGTCGCCCGTGGCTGGGACGGCAACCACCCGACCGGGGCGCCGGTGATCGTCGTGACACACAGCGTCCCGGACGGCTGGCCGCGGGAAGACTCGACGGTGTCGTTTGCGACCGGCGGGGTCGAGGCTGCGATGGAACAGGCGCGCCAGACCGCCGGGACCAAGGTCATCGCGCTGGGCAGCCCGAGCGTCATCTGCCAGTGCCTGGATCTAGGGCTGGTGGACCGGATCCAGGTCAAGCTCGTGCCGCTGCTGCTCGGCGACGGCATCCGCTTGTTCAGCCATCTGGAGAGCGTGCCGATCGAGCTTGAGAGCCCGGCCGTGACTGAGGGCAACGGTGTCACCCACCTGCACTACCGGGTGGCGTGATACCGCTGCGGACACGAAGAGCATCAAGCCGAGAACTGCAAGTCCGATGCCCAGGATCCTGGTGCTCAACAGGATGCACCTAGACGAGTGGACCGCCGAGCCGGTAGCCGCGATCCTCGACAGCCTGCAGGGCCACCCGGCGATTACCGGCTACACCCGGCAAGCGCCTGCGCCGGGTGAGAAGAGCAGACGGGGCCGTGACGGAAACATCACCGACTGCTTCCCCGGCAGCCCCGATGGCAACATGGAGCAACGAGATGCCTGGACTGTGACCCGGCTGTCCCGGAACGCTGACCTGGTGCTGGACATCCATGGCACCAGGGACAGGGACGAGACCTTTCCTTTCTACGGCCCGGCCGGACGCTCCAGCGCGCTGCTCGCTGGAACCGCCTCGCTGCTTGGCTGCGAGCATGCCGTCGTCCTCCAAGCCCCGCACCCTGCCGGGACGCTGCCGAATTACGTGGGGTGGGATCTGGGTCCCGGCAACGCCGTCCTCACGATGCTGCCCGGCTGGCTGACCGCCATCACCGCCGGGTGGATCCCGCCCACGAGACCAATGGCCGAGTACCGCTTGGTGGGCGGGATCCGGGAAGGCGACGCCGTGCGGGCTGGGCTCCAGCGGCACTACCCGCCGTTCACCCGGCTACCGGATCGGGCGATCCGCACGCTTGGCCTCCCGGTTCCCGCGTACGCCTTCTCCTGGGCAGCAGACCTTTATGCTCATACCGGCCACTGGGGCGAGGTGGCACTGCCTTACCGTGGTCGTTAACCTGGGTAGCCGAAACATCGTTCAGCAGTGCCTCAACCTGGCCTAGCCGACCGGATCCAGGTCAACAGCCACATTTACGCGTGAAACGACGCGCCACTCTGTAACCATCACCGGTGCAAGCAAGCCGAAGGCTGGCGGCTAACCCAGCCCGCACCAGGCGTCCTGCAATGGCACACCCCAGGCGGCCGGACATACACCACCACCCCCACCCAATACCCCGCGTGAACGCCAGCGCCAGCCCATCACCGTCGCCTCGATCACCTTAACGTCACTAACCCTGGCGTAGCCCCATACGATCATCGCCACCGTCGGCTGAGCCGTCAGCACCCGAAGCCGACCCGCCATCGCGCCGGTCAGCCCTTGCGCGACGGGGACGACTGGATCGAGGGTGAGGCCATGAGCCTGTTCCGAAAACGACCGCCGGTCCGGCAGCCAGGACCACCTCTCCTCCACCGGCCGTGGCACGTGCCCGAGACGGAATTCCCCGGCATCGTGCCGATCCGGACCCTGCCGTTCGATCCGTCCGACCGAGCCGCGGTCGCCATCGTCGGCATGACGGCCTACACCACCGGGTTCGAGTTCTCCGTGGCCCGGCGGATCCGGCCGGGCATCCCAGGCCTGGACCAAGGCCCGGCGCCCGAGATCTTTAGGCGCGACTTCAACGGGCCGCCGTCCTTCCAGCTCAGCTTGCAGCTCTCTGACGGCCGCACGGTCGTCGATGGGAGACCATCAGGGGATGCCGAGCCGGCCGGACCGATCCTGATGCCGCGTGGCGGGGGCGGTACGTCGCACTCTCAGCTCCAGCGCTGGTGGGCCTGGCCGCTACCGCCAAGCGGACCGCTGGATGTCATCTGCCAGTGGCCGGCGTACGGGATCAGCGAAACGCGAGTCCGCATCGACGCGCAGCTGATCCTTGATGCCGCCCGCCAGAGCATCCCGCTGTGGCCGCAGGACGGCGCCTGATTTATCTGGGCCTCCGCCAGGCCCTCGAGTTCAAACACAGTTAGTGGCAAGGACCGGTCGGCGTTCTGGGCAAGGCCGTCAGCTGATCCAGGTTGCGATACCGTGTGCCGGTGATCGTCCGGAGAGACCGCGAGTATGCCCAGGCGGCGGACTCGGCGGCAGCGCAGCCCGGTGCAGGAGTGCCGTCCTGGCCTGCGTCGCAGATCGAGGAGCCCGGCTGCGGGTCGAGGTCGGTGCGCCGGAGATCGTCGAGCTCCGGCGTAAGCTTCAGGACCGCTGGTTCGGGGAGTTGTCCCGGCTCGCCCTCGTCAGTGCCCGGGTGGCTGCCCATGGTGCGCCGGACGGCGCGTTCGTCCCAGCCGAGCCACCGTCACCGCGGGACTGACCGCACCCGCACCTGCTGACCACGATCGCTCCGCAACAGCCAGCGCCAAGCGGCGAGCCGCCCGGTCAGGAGCGGGGCCACGCCGCGAACTGCTCCCTGATCCGGGCGACCTCCGGCCGGCCGAGGTGGTAGCGTGCGAACGCCTCGTCGTCCAGGCGGTCCAGCCGCCGCCCGGCGTCCGCGAAGTCCTCATCGGTGAGGCCGGGGTCCAGCGCCCGGGCCAGGCCGATCAGCTGCTCGACGGTGTAGCCGCGGCCCAGGGCCGCCGCCATGTCGACGTAATCACGCTCGACGGCCCGGCTGGCCAGGGCGCACACCTTGCCGCCGACCACGTCGTCAAGATCGAGCACCGGACCGATGTCCATGATCACGGGCTGATGGCCGCGGTCGAAATACGACATCTGCAGCATCATCTGCCGGCCGCCGGGCGCCGTGATGATCCACTCGGCCAGCCCATCGCCCATTCCCTCGAACACGTCGGCCAGGCCGGCGGCCTCGTCCTGGCGCTCGGTCTCGAAACCCGCGGCGCGCAGGCTGGCTTCCACCACGTCGGCAGCGGCCTGCACGCCGTGCTCGTGGTTGGTGAAGAGGTCGACATTTATGTTGGCACCTTCAAGTGTCTCAATGTGGTGGAGAGTTATGCCTGCTGTTAGCGCCTCAGCGTGGCGCGCACACCCTTGGTTTTCATCTGTATACCGTCGGGGCGTGACGATGATGGATAGGGAAGAGGGCAGCGGGACGTCGGCCGAGGACTCCACCGTGGTGCAGTGGCACCGCACGTCCACGGCCATGGCGTCCGAGCTCGATCTCGGCCTCGATACGGCGGGCGTGCTGGCCAGGGCTGGTGTGCGAGATGGCCAACCGTTCGTGCTTGGCGCAGATGGCTCGTATGACGTCGCCCTGAATAGGTTTTTCCAGGAGCTCGACGGCTGGGGGGTGCGCTCGGCCAATGGGGTGGCTGCCTACAGCCGCGACGTGATGTTGTTCTGCCGGTTCCTTCAGGAAGCACGTGGCGGAAAGGCCATCTGGGAATGCGACTCGACTGACCTGGCCGCCTACAAGAGGGCGCGGCTCTGGACCGATGGCCCGCATCGCGTCTCGGTATCCACGTGGCGCCGGACGGTCGCGGCGCTCGACAAGTGGGTGCGCTGGTCCCTTAGCGAGGGGCTGCTGCAGGACGAGCCGTTCCGCTATGTCGACCGGCGAGTTCTAACCCCTCAGGGCCCGAAGCAGATGCGGGTGAACGCGCAGCAGGAGCCCGACCCGCCGGTCAGGCCGATACGGTTTCTCCCGTTCGAGGAGTACCTGCTGTGGCGCAACGTCGGCCTGCGCGGGGAACTGCCGGATGGCACCAGTGATCCCTCGTGGCGGGGGCGTCATGGCGAGCGCAACGCGCTGTTCGCAGACCTCCTCGTCTACACGGGCATGCGGCTGTGCGAGGGCGCGAACATGCTGGTCTGCGAGGTCCCGCGGATCATGGACCGGGCAGCCGGCGCTCTACAAGTGCCGGCAGCGGTGGCCAAGCGCGGCAAGGGCCGGATCGTGTACGTCAACCAGCGGACGCTCCGCAGCCTGCACCACTACCTGGAGATCGAGCGCGACGAACTAGTAACCCGGTGCCTGGCGAAGGGCTGCTACGACGGCATGGCGGATCCGGTCGGCGTCCGGGGAACGGGACGGTACGCGCTGACGCTTGAGGACGGTAAGCGCTCCTGGCCGTACGCGAAGATCGGCACTGCTGCGCGGCGGCGCCTGACGTGGATGACTGACGGGCGTCCGAGCGGCCCGCTATGGCTATGGCTGGGTGACCGCGGCGAACCAGTGAGTCCTGCGACATGGCAGTCGATCTTCCGCCGCGCAAACCAGCGATGCGCGAAGCTCGGCATCCCGTTCGAGGTCCATCCACATACCCTTCGCCACATTCTCTCCGCTTAATGACCGTGTCGCGATTAGTTCCGGGGCCCTGCAGGAGCTGTGATTTCCGGCTGCGGCGGGCCGTGTCGTGTTTCTATCGTTCCGGCTCATGATCATGAGCTTCTTCTCGTCCC
>Ga0224557_1000674_pt1 | contig 36633 bp, 31 predicted proteins | sample 714S31014metaG_FD_180677 | JGI IMG/M metagenome (GOLD analysis project Ga0224557, IMG submission 180677) | Peat soil microbial communities from Stordalen Mire, Sweden - 717 S3 10-14 | ecosystem: Environmental > Terrestrial > Soil > Wetlands > Peat | place: Sweden: Norrbotten County, Stordalen...
ATACTCAGTATGTCGGCCTTACAGTTGCGTTTCAATCCGCACCCCGCCCGTGAGGGCGGGGTGACCCAGATTGTCGAGTTCATCAACGAACCCAGTGGAGTTTCAATCCGCACCCCGCCCGTGAGGGCGGGGTGACTACAGTCGGGCGATTGTCCGCCGAACTTGGCGTGTTTCAATCCGCACCCCGCCCGTGAGGGCGGGGTGACTCGTACACCGCCAGTCTTGCCGTAGTTCTCAAGTCGTTTCAATCCGCACCCCGCCCGTGAGGGCGGGGTGACCAGCGGCGGCAAACCCATCTGCGTCTCCGAACTCGTTTCAATCCGCACCCCGCCCGTGAGGGCGGGGTGACTCATTATTTTGTTTGATCTCCCGTTATCTCGCTATGTTTCAATCCGCACCCCGCCCGTGAGGGCGGGGTGACGGGATAAGCGTGAATGTAGCTATCCAGTATGTAGGTTTCAATCCGCACCCCGCCCGTGAGGGCGGGGTGACCTTCGGCCCCAACTTCACCAATGTCACCCGAAACGTTTCAATCCGCACCCCGCCCGTGAGGGCGGGGTGACTCGCGCAGGCCCAGGCCGAAGGCGTCCCGGTTGGCGTTTCAATCCGCACCCCGCCCGTGAGGGCGGGGTGACCAGATGCTCAGTAAGCGACCTTGGGAAGGTTCCAAGTTTCAATCCGCACCCCGCCCGTGAGGGCGGGGTGACCACACCGATGCTGGCCCCGTTGCTCAGGGTCATGTTTCAATCCGCACCCCGCCCGTGAGGGCGGGGTGACATCTGGCTTTAATGAAACTCTCTCATTACTACAAGTTTCAATCCGCACCCCGCCCGTGAGGGCGGGGTGACAGGCTGATACACCGAATATACAGTTGCTTGGCGTGGTTTCAATCCGCACCCCGCCCGTGAGGGCGGGGTGACCTGCGCCATCACCTGTGACTCACCGGCTCCCTGTCGGTTTCAATCCGCACCCCGCCCGTGAGGGCGGGGTGACTCCACGTCCTGGTGCACCGATGAGCGACACCAATGTTTCAATCCGCACCCCGCCCGTGAGGGCGGGGTGACGTCGGCTCAGAGAACCATCGGCATGGTAACGTATGTTTCAATCCGCACCCCGCCCGTGAGGGCGGGGTGACATTACCGCGATTGCGTCCGCGCCGCCGTGAACGGGTTTCAATCCGCACCCCGCCCGTGAGGGCGGGGTGACGTCGGCATCGATCTCGATGTGCTACTGCGTACCCGTTTCAATCCGCACCCCGCCCGTGAGGGCGGGGTGACGAACCCGCCGCCGCTCACCGCGATCACTATCGTCGTTTCAATCCGCACCCCGCCCGTGAGGGCGGGGTGACACGTCGACAACATCCGCCGCATCGCCCGCAAACGCGTTTCAATCCGCACCCCGCCCGTGAGGGCGGGGTGACACGCCGCATCGCCGGCTTGTTCCTCTTCGACAATGTTTCAATCCGCACCCCGCCCGTGAGGGCGGGGTGACTCGATGTGCTACTGCGTACCCGGCTGTTGATCCAGTTTCAATCCGCACCCCGCCCGTGAGGGCGGGGTGACCAATACCTATCTGACGCTAAGCTGGCAGTACACAGGTTTCAATCCGCACCCCGCCCGTGAGGGCGGGGTGACCCGTGATCCCCGGCAATACCGATACGCCGCTGGTGTTTCAATCCGCACCCCGCCCGTGAGGGCGGGGTGACCGACACGGTCGAGTACGTGATCCGCAACGCGCTCTGTTTCAATCCGCACCCCGCCCGTGAGGGCGGGGTGACCGTGCTGGTGAACGGCCATGACAAAGGTGGATTCGTTTCAATCCGCACCCCGCCCGTGAGGGCGGGGTGACCCGGGCTGATCGTGAAACGTTGGCCGACTGCGTTGTTTCAATCCGCACCCCGCCCGTGAGGGCGGGGTGACTCGTGTTGTACCAGGCCACCGCCAGCGCCAATAATGGGTTTCAATCCGCACCCCGCCCGTGAGGGCGGGGTGACCGGCTCGGGTTACGATACGGATGAAACCGTTATCGTGTTTCAATCCGCACCCCGCCCGTGAGGGCGGGGTGACCACACTTCAAGGCCGCCACTGGCAAGGATACATTGTTTCAATCCGCACCCCGCCCGTGAGGGCGGGGTGACCCAAGACCAGCATCGTTGTGTATGCTTCCAACTTGTTTCAATCCGCACCCCGCCCGTGAGGGCGGGGTGACTCCACCTATTTGCTGGCGCTGGCGGAGGGATACTTGTTTCAATCCGCACCCCGCCCGTGAGGGCGGGGTGACAAGAAGGCTTCGGCGCGTTGAGAGGCGGTTGCGAAGTTTCAATCCGCACCCCGCCCGTGAGGGCGGGGTGACCCGTCACCGCTGTTGGCAATGGTGGCTGAGGCTCGTTTCAATCCGCACCCCGCCCGTGAGGGCGGGGTGACTCGGGTTATAATCTTTAAAGGCGCCCGCCGGCAGGTTTCAATCCGCACCCCGCCCGTGAGGGCGGGGTGACTGCGACTTTTCCAGGCGGTTCAGCCGCAAGATATTAATGGCAGCGTTCCGCGAAATCTCCAGCCCGAACTGGCGAATATTCGTTTTATTGTCAATGAACGGGTGAAACAGCCGTCAACTCAACTAGTTACTGAGTCCGCGAACTGAACCGCATCATATCGGCGCTTGGGGTTCGCGGGCGCTGATCACAACATTAGCGGTTCGGTCAAATCCACAGGCTTTGCGACGCCATGATGCTCGGTACGCTTGATAGCGGTTTCATCGAGAAAGTAGAAACGTAACGAGTCCTGTCCAGTATCCATTTCCTGTAGCAGACGGCCCCGCAATTGTGCCCACTCTTTTTGCCCTAACTGACATTCGAAGACGGATTTTTGGACGCGTGTGCCGTAGTCTTTGCACGCTTGGGCCACGCGGCGCAGACGGCGTCGGCCTTCTTTTTCAACGGTGGATACATCATAGGTGACGAGAATTAGCATCAGTGATCTCCTTCACTTTGGAACCAGCGGCAAGTAATCGGGCAGATCGCCGCGCAGGTGCCGCGCCAGCAATCGCGCCTGAATGAAAGGCATCTGAGCTAGGCGGAGGTTTTGGTCAAGGAACGGATGCATCAGGTTCTCCTGTTTCCGTTCTTGATACGCTTTGATAACCAGCTTTCGTCCTCCCTCAGTAAATTCGACCGCGCCACCTTCGCGCACCACAAAATCATCGAGCTGAATTTGCTGGCGGTTAATGAGCGTTATTGCGAGGCGGTCGGCCAGCCACGGTCGGAATTCCTCCATCAGATCGAGCGCCAGCGACGGTCGATTCGGTCGATCGACGTGGAGAAAGCCAACGAATGGATCAAGGCCGACGCACGTGAGTGCCGCAATGCAATCGTGGCGCACCAATGCATAGAGGAACGACAGTAGACAGTTGACCCGGTCGCGCGGCGGGCGGCGGGTACGGGTGCCGAATGCGAAGTCGTCCCGCTGTTGCTTGAGTGTGAGCGAAAAAACCGAGAAGTATGTATGCGCCGCCAGACCTTCACTGCCCCGCACAGCCTCCAGTTCGCGGATGGCTTCCAGTTCCCGAAGGCTACGCGCAAGGGCGTCGATGGCAGCTTCCAGTTGCTGCTTCTCCGCGACAACGTCCGTTTCACGCGCGGCGCGCAGCAGGCTATTGCGGCCGTTCTGGATTTTTCCAGCGACGATCTGTCGGGAAATCGCGGCGCTTTTCTGAGGATCGTCGGCCACACGGAACTGAGCACGGCGAAGCGTCACGCTGGTGTCTGCCACGCCGGTGACGCGTGCCTGGAGGTAGCCATTCAGCGAAAGGAAGTGAATCGCCACACCGTGTTCCCAACACAAGTCCATCGCAGGTGGGCTGATGGTGCTCGGTCCGAAGATGCAGATGGATTCGAGATGATGGATGGGGACAGATAATTTCCGAGTGCCCTGTGCCAATTCCCGCTTGTGTTTCTCGGCCGGCAAGTCGGGTGGGTACTCAGGCACCTCAACCTGTAGCGTCAGGTGGTCGCGGCTGATGTAGCTGCCGGGCGTCATGAGGTAGAGGGTGTTTTGCTGGATGTCAGGCATAGGGTAGAAGAGTGGAATGCTCGGTTGACAGAGTCATGGTTTGAAAAGGGTTTGTGCCGCTTGATGCAACCGCTCGGGTTGTGACGTGATTTGTGGGAGGCAGATTTCGTAGAGGGAGCAATGCTCGCAGCGTGGTTCGTAGACAGCGATCGGCACCTTCCCTGCATCGAGAAGCGTGCGCAAGTCAACCACGGCTTTCTCGGTCAGCGCACGAAGCTCGGTGGTGAACTCGACTTCGCGACGGCGTTTGCTGAAGGAGTGAAAAACAGCGCCACGCTCGATCTTCGTGCCGAACATCTCTTCCAGACACAACGCCTGAGCGCATAACTGTACGTCATCGTTTTCAAACTGGCGGCGCTTACCTTTTTTGTATTCGACGGGGAAGAGAGAGCCGTCTGGCCGCTGCTCGACGATGTCGCACTTGCCCGACAGCCCTAACCGGTCCGAGAATACGGGCAACGCCCGCAGTAGTTTCACGCCCTTGGCGATTTCATAGCCCGCGAGATCGGCGTGCTCGTGGGCAAGGTCGCCGACGACGGTGTGCTGGTTCGCGCCGCGAACACCATCAATGAGTTTCAACGCCGCCCGCCGCGAGCAGTAGAGGAAGTCATTCAGGGCACTGAGGGGAAGCGGGTCCATCAGAGCCGTTCGATGAGTTCGACACCAGTGGGTAAATCGTCGTGTTTGATCGTCACGTCATAGTCAGCAAATGACCGGGCGACTTCTACAGCGGACCTGCGTTTGACATCAACGCGCTCAAACAGTTTGTGGGCGGGCGCGTTGCCGAGCGCAGAGGAGTGCTTGAATACGATGAGTCGTTGAGGGGCCATCGTCCCACGCGAGGCAGAACGGTCGTGGTCAAACATCCCGGTAAGCGCCTGCCAGAGCAGCGCGAGGTCATCGTCGCTGAACTTGGTTTCATTGGCCAGATGCGCGCTGATGAAGCCGTGGCAGCGGTAGAGTCCGTAGGGGATCAGGTTTTTGCGGCCCATTTCACCCTCTTCCTTATCCGTGTCCGTTACGCGAGTGATGCACAGATCAAGCGGGAGGATCGCGTCAATGCTGCGCGAGAACGTGATCTGAACAGGCCCTCGAATCTGACCAGCGTTCGGACCGGTGGACATGACAGCTCCAAAAGTGCGGACATCGTAATAACGCTTGCACAACAAGGCTTGCAGCGTCTTGATGTCTTTCTGCGAACGCCCTTTTGCCTTATCGGTGTCCCATTTCCCCTCGCCCTTTTTGAAGTCAGGCAATCCTGACTCCTTGCACACCTCAGCGATGCGCGGATTGAGTGGTGACTTTGTCTGAACGAAAATGTCGCGACCCTCGCCGCCAACTTTCAGCACATAGTCACGTATCTTGCGTTTTAGGCAGACGTCGCTGACGAGGCCATGCATGTCTTGCGGGTCGATGCGCGGGGCGTTGGCGGCGTCGGGGTCGCCGTTGGGGTTGCCGTCTTTGCAGTCGAACAGATAAACGAAGTCGTAGCGATTGTTCATGGATTGAATTCCTCTCAGTTGTTGGCTTCGGCTTTAGATTCAGCTTCTCTGCGTTCGGCAGAGCGGTGGCGGTATTCGGCTTTCTGGTGGTAGTAGCCGAGCGCGAACCGGCCTTGTTCCTCCAAGGTCAAAGAAGGCGGAAAATTGTCGCCTAGCGCACAGGTGATCTCTTCGAAGTCTTTGCGGACGTTGCCGGCAATGCCGCCTTCGGCTTTGGCAAGGTGGAACTGGGCATTGCGGAACAAGCGGCCCATCACCAGCGACGGCGTGCTGCTGGCGCTGGCGTAGAACCGCTCGACCACGCCGGCGTTGACGCCGCCAAGGGCGAGGTATTGGAGGCGGTCAAAGACTGCGAACAGGCGGCCGCATAGGTAGGCGGGGTCGTGGGAGCCGGGATTGAGGCATTCAGTCATGGTTTCTGTCTCCTTTCGGTTGGGTGAACGCAGCAGGCACGCCTTAATCAGGGCAATGCGTGCAGGCTTCAATTTGGGATCGGACTTCTCGTCCGGTTTGCGTTGCTCAAGTTGCTGACGGCGCAATGCCGCAACGAGCGCGGTTTGCGGCAACGGCGCGCCGCGCAGAGCGGCGTGAAGCAACTGGGTGGGCAATTGCGGCGGTAACTCGTCCAGTTCAGCGCGCACCATGCCGTAGAGCAGCGCGCCGAGTTTGAAGTCACGTTTGAGGCCGACACCTTCGGGCGGAACGAGGGCGAGATCCTTGAACCAATCGGCGATGTGACGCTCAACTTCCGGCACGGTGGATTCGAGCCAGTCGCGCACAACGATGCGCGCCCCGTTGCCGGACAGACTGAGCGCGTAGTAGGCGTTGGCATCGAGGCCAACAACCGGCTGGCCATCTTGAACAGATTTAAGCAATCGCTCAATCATCTTCGGGTCGCCGCTCACCACCGGATCAAGCGGATCGAAGTCCACCGGCCTTCGCGTCCAATGCAGATGCACAGCGTTGTTGAAGACCAGCCGTTGATTGCGGCTGATTTCAATGAGCCGGTTCAGCGCCGACCGCAGTTTCAGTTCGGCCGGTGCAGAAAGAGCGGCGTTCTGTGCTTGCTCCAACCCGAACGAGCAAAAAGAGTCCTTGTCGAAACTGATGAGATTGGTGCCGGTGGCGAGGCCACCGGGCACACCCTTGATCTTTTCAGTCGTGTCCAGCGTCTCGGCCAACACGCCAGTGGCGATGCAGATACGAGACGTTCGTGCGGTACCGGCAGCGGCCTTTCGCCTGCGCTCGCGCCAAAACTGCTTGAGCGGTTCACTGTCGAGAAGATTGACGCCTTCCACGGCAAAAGTCGCGTTGTCCGCCGGCTTGGCTTTGGATTCGGTAAGACGCTGGTGAAGCCGAGCGAGAGCTTCGGCGTTCTCCAGAAAGATTGTCACCGCGCCAAGACGTTGCGCTTCGACCGGACAGGCGGCTGCGGCCTCGGTCAATAATGACTTGAAGTAGCCGTGTTGCACGCGACGAGCTTTGTCCTTTTCCGTCGCTTTCGGATCGAGCAGTAGTACCGCTCGCTCCAAGGTGTCGGCGAGGAAATGCGACTTTGTGCCTTGGTTCAGTTCATTGGGCGAAGTGAATGGACGAAGCATCGGTTTGGGGCGCGGCTTCTCGTCGTCAGGATTCTCTGCGAGCGGAATCGGCACCCCGGTCAGCGTGCCGCGCGCATCGAGTGGGATCAGCCAACGAACGCCGACGGCTTCAAAGTCTGGATCGCCGAGGTTTTCACGTTCGGCGTAGGCGATGAGGGCTTGGAGCATCATGACCCACCTCCGAGTTGCTGCCTCACTTCGCGCCAGGTAGGAACGTTCATCACTCCGTTCTGGAGCCGGGCTGGGAAGAAGGTGATGCGCGGTTCAGGCTTCTCGACCTTGCCGGGTAGCTGGTCGCGGGAAACGTCGAGATTAAACACGTCATAGAGCATCAGGCCGAGGTCGGAATCGGGATTGATGCCGGGGGGCACTGCCATGTCGGCTTCGGTGGCGAGGGCGAAGTGAGCCGGGAACTCACGGCATCCGAAGCATGGCTGGACGAAGCATTGTCCCTTCTCAGCGCGGCGCTGGAACATGGCCAGATACTTCACCAGTGAGTCGTCGCCTTCGGTTTCATCCTCACAGGGTGGTTTGCGGCGCGGGAGATTGGCGAGTGGCGTGAGCGCGATTTCAGCTTCGATGACGTATTCCACATCGCGTAGAGCAAGCGTGTTGCGCTGTGTACGGTCCTCGTCGGCCAGCAACGGATCGGGGCGACGTGGATTGAGCCGGGATTTCACCTCGTTGCGGCGAAACGCGAGGAAGCGGATGGCCTTCTTCACGGCGACGCCCCGGATGCGCCAACGAAACTGCGGTTTGTAGAGGATAGCCTCCAGCAGACCCCGTGCGGCGGACGGCGTCATGACCGAATAGCTCACGCGCTCGACTTTCATTTCAGGGCGGGTGAAACAGGCGAGGTCGCCCCAGGTTTTCAGGTGGATGATCATGAGCGGGTCTCCTTTTTCACCGGATGAGTTCGCCTCCTTCGGGATGGCAAGCCCCAAGGTCTTCGTCGTACTGCGAGTTCCAGACGTAGAAGTTCCAGCCGTCAGCAGGCTGATACACCCAACCGTGAGCGAGGGCGCTGAGGAATTCGCCGTGGTAGAGATTGATGCAAAACCGCTGGGCGCGTCGGCATTCGTCGGCAGTCAGGTGTTTCTCGCTCTGGAGCTTCTCCGCCAAGGCCGTGCCATCGTTCCACTTGATTAGCACACTGCGGGTGTCTTCGCCGACTAGCCGGCACTGGGCGTCGGCTTCGGGAAAGTTGAAGGCGGCGGAGAGCGCGAACACCTTGTCGGCCTCCGCTTGGTCCGGGCCGACCAGTTTGTAGAGTTCCCTAAAGTAATCCCGGTAGAGTTCCGGTTGATGCAGAGGGGCGCTAGGATGGCGGGCGAGAAACTCTTCGGTCTTGGCAGTGGCGAGGCGGTATGTGCCTCGTGGGAGCCCGCCTTCTTCCGCGCGAAAGACAATCACAGGTCGTGGATCGGGATGCCTGCCCTCGCGGTTGCACCGGCCAGCAGTCTGGATGATGGAATCAAGCGGGCCGAGCGCGCGGAATGCGATGGGGAAATCCACGTCCACGCCGGCTTCTATCAGTTGTGTGGAGACGAGCCGGCAGGGCGCGCCATCCGCGAGCCGTTGCCGGATAACTGCCAGCTTCTGCTGCCGATGCGCCGGGCATAGGCGAGCGGACAGATGAAACCGATCAATCGTCGGCAGCAGGCGAAACAGCGTGCGGGCATCCTTGGTGGTGTTCACCACGCACAGCGCCTGTGGGTGGCCGGCCAGTGTCGCTGCGAGATCGGGCCAAGTAGTCTTCTCATCGGCGGACGGTAATGTGATGCACGTGCGGCGCATAGCTTCTGCCATCGCGGCCGGATTGGAGGAGATTTCTAACGGTTCCCAGCCATATGGCAAAGCCGTTCCTGCCGATGCGAATGCGGGCTGGGTGGCGGTCATAAAGACGGCGCTCACGCCGTAATCGCGCACGAGCAAGCGCACCGCCGACAGCAACGACGGCACGAGCCGCGGTGGAAGCGTTTGCACTTCATCGAACAACACAACTGAGCCAGCGATGTTGTGCAGCTTGCGGCAAGCGGACGGCTTGTGAGCAAACAGACTCTCAAAGAATCGGACGTTGGTGGTGACCACCAGTGGAGACGCCCAGTTCTCTGTCGCCAGCCGGGCGCGCCAGAGACGTTCCTCCTCAGCATCACGGTCTTGGTCTTCGTTGCGTTCGCGCGGCGCGACGGCGCTATGGTGTTCCAGCACGTAGTCCGCCCCCAAGTCCCGCTCAAAGATCGCGCGGAACACGCCCGCGTTCTGCTCAATGATGCTGGTGTACGGAATGACGACAATGACCCGGCGCTTGTCGTATCGAGCCGCGTGCCGCAAAGCGAAGGCGAGCGAAGCTAGGGTCTTGCCGCTGCCGGTCGGCGCGGTGAGGGTGAACAGCCCCGGTGACTTCTCCGTAGCCGCCCGACAATCGGCGAGAAGTTGCTGACGCAGTTGATTGACCGGCCCATTGGTCGCCTTGCCCGACAAGTGGGCAAACAGAAGCGCCGAGGCCCGGTCAGCTTGCAGCGCCGGTACGACACGCCGCGCCGCAGCCGTTGGATCAAAGTGCTGCTCGGTGTCGAGGAAGTCGGCGTCCACCAGACAACTGAACAGCATCCGCGTCCGTAGCGCGTTGGCGAAGCTATCCGCACCGGGCTTGGCTGGCGCGGGCGGCAGTTCCAAGCCATCAGCAGCAAAACGCGCCAACAGATCCGCGATGGTCTCCGCGCAACCGGTCGTTTCCTGCCAAAGTGCGGTATTCCGGGCTCGTTGCCGGGTTTGCGCCAGATCTGCTACCGCCGGTATGCCGGTGTGATGCCCGTCAACCGAGTACCCCACCAGCCCTGCTTTCAACTCCTCCAGTGCGTGGACTGCGCCGGCTGCCCAATGATTGATCCCATGAATACGATTGTCGTGTAACCGCTGTTGAAACCGCTGCGCGTATTTCCCCAGATCATGTAGCAGTCCAGCCATGCGCGCTTCTTCTTCCAATCCGAACGGGCGGGCGAAAGCGGCGGCGAGTTCGGCCACGGTGCGCAGATGTGTGGCCAGCGGCTGCCAGTCCCTTTCAAACGCAAGCGAGCCATTGGGATTCATCTTCGTGTGCGCGTAGAACATCATGGTCGCAATCTCAGGCAGAACGAGAAACGCGGTGCGCAATGTTGATACACGGTCGTAGCTAGACAATCAATCTGCATTCTTTCTTTGCAGAGCCTGAGTGGTCGCATGACGACTGGAAAACAACGCGAATGCGCGGTGAAGTTGCGATGACTGCAAGTGATGTGGCCGCAGAAACCACGGCTCACAGCGGCGACATCGCCAGCGTTTCGGATAGCCCATGCCAGGAGAAGTCTTGGAGCTTTGCGAGCGGCGGCGTGGGGCACAGGGGAAGCCGAAGCGGCAAAGTACAAGTCTTTTCCCTGGCCATCCCATACTGGATCATTTCTTGCGGATTTTCTGCTCAAGTTGCTGGTAAGCGTCTCGACCCTCATTGTCACGTTTCTCAGCCATCAGAAATAGCGCCGCGCCTTTGCTCCTGTCTTCCCACAATTGGCCAAGAAGCTTCTTTTCCTTGCTGTCATCATTGGTCGCGTACGCTTCGCCCTTGTATTCGACTACCAGTAAACGCTCGTCTTGGAGCAGTGCCACGAAATCCGGGTAAAATCTGTCGGATGAAGTTGGCAGCCAGAATGAGCAGTCAGGCTGCAATTCCAAATTCCTCACCCAGTATTTGACCTGTGGCAAGCGGTCGATGGCGAAGGCGCAGTCGAACTCCTCGCCCTCGTTGTCCAACTCACCGGGCAGCGGGTAGTAATGTTTCTGAGACCTGTAGCCGGGCTTGTAGTACGATCTTGCGGGATACACGAGCGGGTCGAACCGAAATGAGAAGTCGAAGCTGGTCTCAACGGCGGCACTCGGCCCGAAGAGCGTTTCCTGATAGCCGCGAGCGTAGGCTTGCGCCCGGTAATGCCTAACTTTTTCCTCCAACGCCTTCGCCAGTATGAACTTGGCGCGCACAAGCGTGGCGAGATCCAATCGCTGTTCCTGCATCAGGTAGGCGACCGAACGGCGGACGAACTCCAGCATGATTTCTTGCCGCACGCTATCTTGGCGAACCTGGCGATCAAGCCACTGTACGAGATCGGTGTCGTGCCACGGTGTCCGGAAATGAGTAAAATCCATCTGCTGAGTCTCATCCACCAATGTCCAAACCACGCGCCGGTCCTTCAAGTCAAACTCGAAGGTGCGGGCAGTCTCGTTGAATGTAAACTCCGGAAACTCGGCCGGGTAATTCAGCAGATTCCAACCGGAGGCTTCAAGGAACAATTCTTTCTCGGCAATCTCCAACTCACCCTGCACCATGACGCACAGGCGCGGCAGAACAAGTTGCTCGCCTTTTTCCGATGGCGACCTCTGACGGTTGACCGTTTCTCGGTGCGTGGCAATCAGCGACCGTAGTTCATGCCACTGTTTCGCTGGCACAGCGGCGACGAGCGAAGTCTCCAGACTGGCGGGAACATCGCCGGTAACCGTCACTTCCACCTTGCCGGGCGAGACTTCCCGGACAGTAACGGCGGCCCGCTCCTCGATGGTCAACGCCGAGAGGTCGGGCGACTCTGCGACTGTAACCTTGAGCGCCGTTCGTCGGAACAGTGGCGCCGCTTCTTCTGGCGTCAGATTCGGGTGCTCCTGCTGGATGGCCTCTTTCGCCTCGTCGTCCTCGAAGCCCATTTCGTTCACGAGCCGGTCATGCAAGCTCTTGGCGGCCTCTGCGAAACACGGACTGCAAACCTGGGCGTATGCTCGATTCAGGGTTTCTTCAGAGCGCCGCTTTGCGTACGGCATCCGCAACACACGACCAAGCAATTGCTCCACGTCCCGGCTGGCGCGGATGCTGGCCACGGTGCAAAAGACGTAGGCAAACGAACAGTCCCAACCCTCCTTCAACGCCTGCACGGTAATGATGAACTCGATTTTGCATTGCGGATCGAACAGGTTGACCCCGTCCAACTCCCGCTGGTTGCCGGTGGCGACCGCAATCGTTTCAGGCGCGATCTTCTCGTTCTCTATCAGGTGTTGCCTTAGTACGTCCACCGTAACGGTCTCATCACGGTTCTCAGCCTGAAACAACACTAGCGGGCGGATCAATTGGCCGTCCTTCTTGGCCGTGTCGGCGAGTTTCTGCCGCGCCGCCACTGCGCCTTGAACAGCCTGCTGCCATGTTGTGTGCTCGGTCAACATGATCGGCAGCTTGATCATCTCAGCGGCCTTCAACTCCGACGCCGATACGCGGTACAGCACATTGCTGCCTGTCTCCTCATCCGTATCGGGCGTGGCGGTAAACTCAACAATGCACGACGGCGAGACTCTCTGGAGCACCTCGAACGTCAGTTTGGTACGGGCGTTGTGTGCTTCGTCCATGATCACCAGCGGTTTGTTCAGGTGCAGCACGTTGGCGAACGAAAACTTGATTTGCCCCTTCTGCGGCCCCTCATCATGCGTCTCCAGGCCGGCAACATTCGGCGGCAGCTTGGAGAAATACGGCTCGAAGTTCTCATTGTGGTCGTAAATACGTCGGCCTTCGGTCTCCGTGACGCGTAACGTAGCCAACGTACCGACAACCACACACACCCGTTCCGCCAGGTCCTTCGGGCGAATCTGTTCCACCTTGCCGATGTCGAAGACTGCTACCTTCCCCCCGAAGACGTCATCGAGCGCCTGCCGGTAAGGATGCGCGGTATTGGTTAGCGCGTCCAACGTCTGACTCCTGATCGTGTTGGTCGGCACGAGCCACAACACCAACGGGAAATCCACTTCCAACCAAGCATCCGCCGCGCGCTTGATGCTGTACGCGGCCAGAATCGTCTTGCCGCCGCCCGTTGGTACGCGCAGGCAAACATACGGCGTCCGTTGCAGGCCCTTGATCTTCCGGTACGCCGGCACGCGACCGTCCACCGGCATGGCGCATCGCTGGAACGCCAACTCGACGCCGTGAATTCGCGACTCCTCCAAGTACCGCTGTAAGGCGTCCAGCGTGTCGCGCTGGAATTGTTTCAATTCGAGGGCCATCATCGCTCCTTGATGTCGTAGGGGATTTGTCGGAACTCGACCCGCGCGGCGCGCAGCTTCTCCGCGCCCAGCAGATTACTTTCGCCGTAAATGATTCTCGGGCCGGGATGCGACGGCAAGTCGCGCAGCACCCGGCGCGTCAGCACGTTGCCGCCATCGGGACGCCGGTCGCCGAGGATGCCATTGAACAACAAGTAATGCGCTTTGTCCTCGTGGATGCCGAGCAACGGCGACTTCGCACGCTGCGCCAGCACCTTGCCGGTCGCGCTGAACCAGACGTGTGCCGCCAGTTGGGCGAACCGGATTTTTGGGTTCAACCGCCCGGCGTCATCCCGCACCGTCGCACCGAGCCGGTAGAAGTGAAACCCGCCGCCACCTTTCCAACCAACCGACTCCGAGATGCCGCCTTGCTCACCGGCAACAACCTTCTCCAAGCGCGGAATGCAGTGCGTCTCCGCGTGCGCGCCGATCTCAATCCCGATCCAACGCCGCTGCAGCTTGTGCGCCACTGCCGCTGTCGTGCCGGAACCAAGGAAAGAATCGAGAACGAGGTCGCCGGGATTGGTGGCAATGGTGATGCATCGCATCATCAGTGCCTCCGGCTTCGGAGTCGCAAATGGGGTGTTCTCGTCGAACACCTTTACTTCCTGCATCGCAATTCTGTTCTCTCCAACCTCGCTGTAATGCCATGTGGTCATCGGCACTACTCCTCGATCTTTAATCTCAGAGAGGAATCGTTTTATGCACGGCTTGTTACTGCCGGTTTTGCCAAAGTACACACGATTGTCTGCACGCAGTCTTTCGTAACTATCCCGTGTGTATGCCCAAGCCCGACCTTTCGCTGGTAATACAGTTTTCCCGCTGGGCGTTATTATTGGATAGATGTTCTCGCTTTCGCCCGTCTTTGCAAACTGCTTACCCCTTTGCCCTGACGCCAAGCTCAAAGTGAAATCGCCCGGGAACCACGGCCCTCTACCGTAGTCGCTGCCGTTTGGATGAATGCCGTCGAACTCGTCGGAGTGATTGTATATGGCGTTCTGCTCTTCTGTTCGCGGAAGTTTGTTGGGACGCCAAACCTCCTTGTTCTTCGCGAAGCACAGAACATGATCATGGCTGTCTGACAGCCACGTCGCATTGCTTTGGGGCGAAGATTTCTTTTGCCATACGACATTTGCAACGAAGTTTCGCCGCCCGAATACTTCGTCCATGATCGCTTTGAGGTAGTGGCCTTCGTTGTCGTCAATGCACGTCCAGATTGTGCCATCCTCGCTGAGGAGATCGCGCAGCAACTCCAAGCGCGGATACATCATCGAGAGCCAACGGGTATGTTCGAGGTTGTCGTCGTATTGCGCGAACGCGCTTTGCGTGTTGTACGGCGGGTCAATGCAGACGCATTTCACCTTGCCGCCGTAGAACGGCAGCAACGCTTTCAGGGCGTCGAGGTTGTCGCCCTGAATCAGCATGTTCATGCTGAGCGGGTCGCCGTAGCGCGCCACCGGCTCCAACAGCCGGTAAGGAGCTTGCCCCGACAGCTTCAAATCCGCGTCCCGCGTCAGCCAGTGCAGAGTCGGCATGACCGGTCAAAGCCTCGATGCCCGGATGATTGAGTCGCGGGAGAATGTTGTATGAGCAGACATTGGCGCGCTTGAGCGCAGCCAAAGGCGACGGGAAAAAATAGGGGCGCGAACTTAACGCACCCTGGTCCGAGGCACCGCGAAGCGCCTGTCACAGAAAGTACGCCAAGCCGCGCCCGCGTGGGCGCGTGCTCGGTCGGATTCTGTGACGGGCTTGGAAAATTCGCGGTTTTCGGACCAGCCCGTAGCCGTAGCTACGTCAAATTATGGTTCAATCGTTGTTCGTGATCAGTTCTGTGTTGTGTCCTCCAGACGCGGGCGAGTGTAGTCCGCTGCACAAACGGGGGCAAGCGTTTCGTCGTCCACGATGCCAGCGACTCTCACGCTCACCGCACCGAGGCCGCCGAGATGCGGTATTAGCTGTGGTTCTTGATCCAGAGCCATGCAGGAATCGCGCAGCTTTACGAAACGTCGGGGATTTAGAAAAATCCCGACAAACCGGAAAACGCCCATGAGCGGCACCGGGATTGCCCGGACCTACCTGCAAATGGCCGTCGGGCCATGTGTTTCTTCTCAGACGGCAGACGCTGCGGCGTTGACACGTCTTTCCAAACCGCCCAGCACTTGTAGAATTCAATCGAAGGAAGGCGGCGTGGCCATGAACATATCCACCATGCCCTGTGCAGATTCAATCTGACCAAAGATTCGATGGCACACGGAGCACCGTCACTGTGAAGTGGTCGCCCAAAGCTGCGGCAGTGGCAGGCCATGTAGGTTGCTGGCAAACGGAATGACTTCGGTGCCGGTGTAAAGCACCACTCCGCGAACCCAACGTTTGCCCACAGCACTGGCCATCGCCTGCAAACCCCGAACATCGCTTCCGCCCAATGTGGCGCCAGCTTTTATTTCCACCCCCACCAATCGCCCGGCACTGTCTTCGAGCACGATGTCGACTTCCTGTCCAGAAGCCGTGCGCCAGTAATAGAATTCCGGCTGAATCTCGCTCCAAGCCGATTGCTTGCGCAGTTCCATCAAGACAAAATTCTCCAGCACCCCGCCCGCCAGTGTCGCGTCCACCTTCAGCCGCTCGACGGTCAATCCCAAGGAATGGGCCAGCAGCCCCGTATCATCCAAATAAACCTTCGGGGTTTGAATGAGCCGCTGCCCCAGGTTGCTCGACCAAGGCCGCAACAGTTGCACTAGGAACGTCGCTTCCAACAGGGCGAAGTAGCGTTTCAAAGTCGTTTGCGGCAATCCAAGGGTTCGCGACAAGTCAGCAAAATTCAACAGGCCACCAGCGCGGGCGGCCACGACCGAAAGCAATCGAGGCACCGCCGTCACATCGGCGACATTGGTCAGGTCACGAACGTCACGCTGGAGAATCGTCGTCAAGTAGGACTGAAACCAGGCCTTGCGGCGCGCCGCGGTGTTGCGGGCAATCACCAAGGGATAGCCACCGGCCAGAATTTTCTCAAATAGTTCATCGCGCCGAACCGCGCTTGATTTTCCGGAAGACCAGACCGGCTGCTTGGAAAATAATGCGTCAATGAAACCCTCTCTCACGCCGTTCATTTCGCCTTGCGAAAACGGCCAGAGCGTCAGCAACTCCATGCGACCCGCCAGCGACTCGGACAATTTCGGCAGGAGCATAACGTTCGCAGAACCCGTTAGCAAAAATCGTCCCGGTTCCCGTTTCCGGTCAATGGCCACTTTGATGACTGGAAAGAGTTCGGGCACATGCTGGACTTCATCTAGAGTGACGGGCGTGTTCAACCCGGCAATGAAGCCGTTGGGATCGCGCTTGGCTGCCGCCAAAACGCCGGGATCGTCAAACGTCAGATACTGGCGGCCATGTTTCACCAATTCCGCTGACTGCACCAAAGTGCTTTTGCCGGTTTGCCGCGCGCCGTTGACGAGGGTGGCCGGCGTGTCAGCCAACGCTTGGAGGAGATGTTCGGTAATGTGGCGACGAATCATGACCGTATAATCAACCACAACACGGATGATAATCAACCACTATTTCAGTGTCGGCGAAGATCAAGCGCAACAGCCAGCAGACCCAAAAATCCTTCTCGATGATGTGCGGGCCGATGTCCTTTCGTTTGCTGGCCTCTTCAAAGACCGCGAAGTGTTCCGGTGTGGGTTTTCTGGCGAAATCAAGCACTGGATCGCTTCTCCTCGCAGATTTGGCGCAACCATTTGTGCATCCAGGCAGGCGCATGAATCAGGTCGGTTCTCAAACACTTCTTGTCCGCCGCGTTCAACTTCCGCTGCAGCGTCCTCACATGTTCAGCAGTCAACCGATCGTTGCCGATGTAACGAAGCGCCTGAATCACCGTGCCGCTGATCCGCCCGGCGGTCGCCATGTGCTGCGAGGTGGTTTGCTTCAGGCGAATCTCGCGATTGCCAAGCTTCACACGCCGGGCTCGCCCTTCGGTCAGATACACAACCTTGGCCGGCACCTGCTCAGACAAGCCCAACAAGTTGGCCGCATAGGCACCGGTTGGCTGCACCCGAATCCGATCATGACGCGCCAGCGCCTCCGCCACGGCGTCGTGGCTGGGGGAAAGCAGCCCCAATTGCTCATGTTCCTCTGGGTAGTCGTAAAGACCTTTGGCCAGTCGGCGGATGATCTGCTGCTTGGCGAGCCGGAACAGCTTGATCCGCACCGATTCCGGACTCCCCAGATCCGCGAAATCCTTGGGGGTAAAGCACCACCCCTTGCCGTGGTCGTATATTCGGCTAACTATCTTTTTTGCAATGTCCTGCATGCTGTTTACCAGTGGCGTTGTGTAACGAAAATACCCCTATTTGCGTTACACATGTAACCCAAAAATTAGGTCCGCTGCCACGCGCGTAGCACAGGAAGGCATGATTTCACTCGGAGTGATCTCCTATACGTTCGCGGCGGTTTTCATCGGCACGATCTTGCCGTCGACATCGGCAGCCGGGTGCAATGCCCAGAACGCGGCGGCGGCTGACTTGGTGACGATCTGCTCGTAATGGCGTTTGCAGATTTGTGGGCTGTTGCCCATCTGATAACTGACTCGCGCCACGTCCTGCCATGCGCTCAACGCATAACTGCCAAAGCTGTGACGCATGACGTTAATCGGCCAGTGTTTGAGACCGGCAGCCGTGCGGAGCTTGTGCAACTGCTCACGTAATCCCAAGGCCTGTACCACGTCACCGGATTTTTGGACGTGCGGGGTGAGCCATGTGACGGCGGTATCGTTCAACGTGACGACACGGCGGGTCTTGGTCTTGGTCGTCCTGGCCTCGATTGTGACGGTGCGTTCAACGAGATTGATCTTCGACCACTCCAGCCGGGTCAGTTCGCTGACGCGAATCCCGCAAAACGTACCGAGCACAATGTAGGGCAGCAATCCGTAGTCGTCGGCGTGCGTCAATACCGAAGTCAATTCGGCAACTGTGAACACCTCTGGCTCCGGCGGCAGGCTGTCGTCTTTGCGTGATTTAGCGGCGGGATTCTCGACGCACCACTTTTTGGTGATGGCGATATTGAACAAATGCACCACGGCGCGACGATAGTTGTGGCGGGTAGTCGGGTGCGAGGCGGTGCGGTCAAGCCATGCGGTGATTTGATCGGCTTCGATCTCGGTAAAGCCACGGCTGCCAAAGTCGGCGGCAAACTTGCGCCAGTACCAGCGGAGATTGTCCACGGTGCGTTGCCCGCGTTTGCCGGTCAATTCGCTGACGATCTGTTCAACGCCATCGGCGACAGCTGGGGCGGCGGCATACTGAGCCTTGCGGCTGATGTAGTATTCGACCGCCTCGCGCAAGCTGGCATCTGGGTACGATGCGAGGAGCTTGTAACATTCGGCAGCCTCGACGCGCTTCGACATGGGCAACTCAAACCCAGCCTTGCCGGCGTTCTGGCGGTCGTCGGCAATCTGCCAGGCGCGTCTGATCGCATCGTCCTCGGTCTTGAATGACTCATAAACGCGGGCACCGTCCACGACCACGTCAATCCGCCATTGTGTATTGCCAGAGGGCAGGGGGCGTGATAGGATTTTGGGCCATGAGGGTTTGCGACGTGATTTCTGGTTCGTGCGTGACTCGGTTTGTACTTTCATCGGGTTTGTCCTTTCGCGTGTACAATGTCACGCAAAGTCACGCACGAAGCAAGCCAATTGTTGTAAGTGCTTGATTGCGGGCGTAGCATAGTGGTAATGCGCCAGCCTTCCAAGCTGGTGAGGTGGGTTCGATTCCCATCGCCCGCTCCAACCCCGTCGGAACGGGGAAGCTCGAAATCCGAATGTCGAAATTCGAAATGCATGTATTTCGGATTTCGGTATTCGAGTTTCGGATTTTTCGCCTGGAGAGGTACCGAAGTGGCCAAACGGGGCAGACTGTAAATCTGCTGGCTTACGCCTTCGGTGGTTCGAATCCACCCCTCTCCACCATTTCTTACGCAAGAGGTTGCGCGAAATCACGCTAACACGAGCGATGACCGCGCTTGCCCGAATATACCCGCCTGTATAACTTGAATCGAACGACAAGCGACGATGACAACAGCAGCATCCTGATACTCACCAAGTCGGCATCGGGACGCGCGGCGCAGAACCGGTGACGTTAGGGTTGGCGGTGATATTTTCGGTATCTGACTGTGCGTCGAAGCAACAGGGACAGGCAACCGAAACCTAGCGCCGTCAACAACCATGTCTTCGGCTCCGGCACCAACGCCCCCAGCCCCGACGCCGGCGCCAGGTCATCCAGCCCGGACACGTACGTATCCTGTGTCAACGTATGCGTGATCAGATTGATCTGGTAAATATGGCCGTCCCCAAGCGAATCGCTCGACGCCACAAACACGTCCCCCGTCCCATCCGTCGTAATCCCATCCGGCGCCGGAATCAGGCCCAACTTCGACGACAGATCCGTCACGTTGCTTAGGTTGTTCGGGTCGATGGCGTACACCGTGTTCCCAAGCACCGACGACGCAAACAGCCGCCCCGAATACGGGTCATAGGTCAGCCCGTCCAGGCTGTTTAACCCGGGCGAAACCGCCAGGATCGCCCCATTCGTCGGGTTGATCTCCGCCACATATTTCGCCGTCGGGCCGCCGTACCGGTACCCCAAGTTCACGAACAATCGGTTCCCATCGTACGCCAGCCCCTCGGGATTCCCCCCCGGCGACAGTAACGTCGTCACCGTGTTGTTTGTCAAATTGATCCGAAAAACCGACCCGCCGGAATAATCACTCACCAGCATCGAATCACCGCCTGGCTCCAACACCATGTCCGCCGGCGTGCTGAACCCACCCGCCAGTATCACATTGTTTGACGTGATTGGATCGTACCGCCATACCTCGCCCGCGTATAACTCCGTGTAAATCACCCGACCCGATCCATCGAAGATGATGCTGTCCGCCGCTGACGGCGTATTCAGAAACGTGGTCACCGTGTTGGCCACCGTGTCCACCGCGTCGATCTGATTGTTCGTGATGCACGTGGCATACAGTTCCGCTGCCCACACCCGCCCGCTGCCAGCCAAAACAATGCCCGAGAACATGACCGCAATACGAATATACCGACACGCGGTGATGGATGAGAATGTGACGGATCGAATCATAGCTTCTCCCTATGGTAGGAACCCAATTCAACGGAGGGGGTTAAAGGAAGGAACCAACCTCGCCAAACAGTTCGACTCCCGTCCCGATTCGTCGTGACCGGCCAACCTTCGCAGTCGTCACCCGTGACCCGAATCTGCCTCCGCGCAGCTTCCCGTTGCTCTTCGCAAACTGACTAATACAGTTTTCCCCTACCGCAATCAACTGTGTTTTCACAACCGCCCCACCGCGATGCCCGCCACATTTTGCCCATGCCGGCCAACTGCGCTCACGCAACGACCAAGAACTACCTACGGAACCGTTCAGACCGCCTCCCACGCAGGACGATCTGCAACCCTGCACTTTGAACTTCTGATAGCTGCCGCGCCATGAACGTTCTCTCCACCATTTCCGCTCGCCACCAAAGGCTGGTTGAAAAAACCTCCCGTTTAAGCCAGAGTGAAGTATGCGATTCGCTTCAGCACTGACAACCAGGACGGATTTGCCGGGAGCGGTGGAGGACCTGGGCCGCCAGGTCACCGCGCAACTCGGTCCAGCCAACGCCGAACTCGCGGTGATGTTCGTCCACCCAAAGTTTGTGCCCCAAATCGATGGCCTCGTCGAGTCCGTGCATAAAGCAATCGGGGCCCGGCATATGATCGGCTGCACCGGGGCGGGAATCATCGGTGTCGATCAGGAGGTTGAACAGCAACCGGCGATTTCCCTCCTTGTCGGAGAGTTGCCGGGCGTCGAGGTTGCCCCCTTCCATCTGGACGAAAAAAATCTGGAGGAATCGACCGGCTCGGCCTTCTGGCATTTCCAGCTTGAACTCGAACCCGACGCGTCTCCCCAATTCCTCATGTTCGTCGACCCATTCACCACGCATGCGGTACAGCTTGTCGATGCGTTGACGGAAGCGTATCCACAGGCGCCGATCATAGGCGGCCTCGCCAGTGGGGCGCAGCGTGCCGGTGAAAATCGGCTGTTCCTCGATGGCAAGGTTTACGACGAGGGCGCGGTGGGCATCGGCCTGACCGGCAACATCACCTTGCAGACGGTCGTCTCGCAGGGCTGTCGGCCGATTGGCGAACCGCTGGTGGTGACGCGCGCCGAAAAGAACGTCGTATTCGAACTTGGCGGACGACCCCCGATGAAAATTTTGCAGGAGATGCTGCCGCAATTGCCCGCGAAGGATCGCCAATTGGCGCGCTCGGGGCTGTTGTTTCTCGGTCGCGTGATCAATGAATACCAGGAAGAGTATGGTCGCGGCGATTTCCTGATTCGCAACCTCATCGAGAGCGACCGTGAGTCCGGCGCCCTGGCCGTGGCGGATTTCATGCGAACAGGGCAGACGGTGCAATTTCAAGTGCGGGATGGCGAAACGGCGGACGAGGATTTGCGGCAGTTGCTCCAGAAGAAGCACCACTCCCTGGCGGGGAAGCCGCCGCATGCCGCGCTGCTCTTCACCTGCCTCGGACGCGGCGAAGGAATGTATGGCTCGGCGCACCACGATATCCAGGCGGTGCGGGAAAGCTTCGGACCTCTGCCGGTCGCGGGCTTCTTCTGCAACGGTGAAATCGGCCCGGTCGGCCAACGCGCCTTCGTCCACGGTTTCACCAGCGTGCTGGGCCTCTTCATGGAACCGGCACCGTAACGACCTGCCGTGCGACGAAAATGCAGCGGACCAGGATCAAACCGCCTGTGCCAAAGCTCCCGCCACCGCCTTCACCAGCTTCTTGTGGTCCACCGGGGTAGGGAAGTAATCAACAACACCTTCGCTCAACGCCTGCGCGTATCCATTCCAGTCTCCATCACGCGTCACGACAAGCACGGGCAGGTCTTTGCAGCTCACTCGCGCCGCATGCACCAGCTCCATCCCGCTGCGACCCCGCATGGCTTCCTGGATAATCACGAAATTATATTGTTTGGCCCACTCTTCCACCGTGCTGAAAGCGCGCTCGGGATCGCTGATGGTGGTGACGGAATAGCCCTGGGCATGCAAGACATCCTGGACAACCTGCTGGTCCTTCGGACTATCTTCGATTAAGAGAATAGTGCCTCGCTTCACAATACGGCTCCTCTCTCCGCCAACAACTCGCCTCTCCAAGGTAGAACCAAATCGAACGATGTCAAACGCAATCCCAGAAATTCTGAATGCGACCGACAACGACTCATCCGCCTCATCTCCTAACCACAATCGCCAGTAGAGTTCCTGCAGCAACTGATACCCCGCTGTCATCTGCGCCAAGCGCGGGCCGTTGTGGCCGCGGGCGCTGACCGCGGTCCCCGCCGACGATTTTCTCCTTGTAGCCATGCCGCTCTGTCGGCGTGCTTCGCCCTCGCACCTCCGCTGTGCATTGCTTCGTCCATGTCCGTCCATCGCGTCCACATCGTCCATGTCCATCGGTGCAAGTCCGTGTTTCTCCGCCAAACGACCCCACTTTTCGATGAAACCGACCCCAAAAACCCCTCCCGGTGGGTTCGTTTTCCAAAACGAACCCACCGGTTTCTTTCGGAAATTTCCACTGTAAGCCGCTTATTCATAGCCAGTTCCATAAAAGAATCCCTCAAAAAACGGTGGGTTCGTTTGGTAGAATGGCATGTTTGATGCGCCCCCGCCGTTTCGCCATTCCCAGTCGTTGGTAGGGAAGGCTGGCCCAGCCGAACGCGCCTGCCGCCGTTGCGCGCCGGGTCACCCTTCGCGCATCACCCATCTCTCCTCTGTCGTGCATTGCCCCCACTATACCCATCCCCCCACACTCTGTCCAGTAAAAAATCGATTAACGATACGCGGAACGCGAAACCATCACTCATCATAGAATGGGCGTCCCGCCGGTTCATTCCTGCCTCGTACTCGCTCAAAGCGAGCTGTGGCGCTGCTCAGAGGGATTCCAGCCGATGCCAATCTCGAGCGCAGTGAAGTGGTGTCGGTAGTACTAGTAGAATGGAATCCTACATCTAAAGCACTTGACTTACCACATGGAACTAGTATGATACATGCCAATGAAGGCAACTGACAAAACCGATACGATCTACTTCACCGTCAAAGGCCAGGTAGTGATCCCGCAATGGTTGCGCAAGCTGTTCGACATCGAAAACGGCACGCGTGCGCTGGTGTACAAAGAGGATGACCGGATCGTCCTCAAACCGATCACGGCCCAGCACTACAAGCGAATGCGTGGCTCACTGAAGGGCACAAAGGCAATGGACGTGTTCATGGCCGAACGCAAACGCGAACGGGACTTGTGATATGGCCACGAAGGTCCTGGATAGTCATGCGCTGATGGCGTTGTTCAACGACGAATCTGGCGCCGAGGAGGTCGAGAAACTGTTGGTCAAAGCGGAAGGCGGCAGCCCGAAGCTGCTTATGTCCGTGATCAACTGGGGCGAAATTTACTATTCAGTGATGCGCGGCGTTTCGCCCAAAATGGCTGAGGAGAAAGCGAAGGAAATTGCTGGGATGCAGATCGAGATTGTGCCGGTGGATGCCGACCTGCATTTGGTACGTCAAGCTGCCATTTTCAAGGCCACCAAGAAAATGTCCTACGCCGATTGTTTTGCTGCGGCCTTGGCCAAACTCCGCAATGCCGAGTTGATCACCGGCGACCCCGAATTCAAAGCAGTCGAAGATCAAATCAAGATCGACTGGATAAAATGAACAAGAACACTACAAAGACGCAGAAAGGATTACTGCGGGGCCGCGGGCTTCGGACCGTCTCGATCGCTGAAGAGCAACTGGGCCACTTCGGATTGGTAGGTATGAAAGGGATCGTTCATGACCAGCGGGTCTTTGTTCTCCACCGAGATCGAGTCCCAGTTGATGACGTAGGTGCTCACCTGATCGCGCAGATGGCGAACGGCGATACCGCGCGCCGCCGCGCGGGTGTTGCTCGGGGGATTCTGCATGCAGAAGGCGACGCGCTCGGGCGTCACCACATATTGCAGGCGGCCTTGCTCCCCCAGCGCGAAATACAAACCACGACGCGGATCGAGGATGTGGTATTCGAGGTCGAGTGACTGCAGCCACGGGTCGTCCCAACTAAGGTGCTCCTGTTCGACGAACATCTGCAGCATCCACTTCTTCGCCACCCAGTCGATCTTGTCCGTTTGCGACATCGGATCGCGTTCCAATCCCGCCAGGATCGCCTCCCACTCTCGAATGATCCAGTCGTTCTCGGGATCAATGCCGGCCAAGTAATGCTTCGCCAGGCCGAGGAACGAATGCTGGATCTCCATCGCCGTGCGCGTCTGGCCGTTTTCGAGTCGAACGAGCCAACGGTAATGCGGATCGCGCGAGATATCGCGGGTGGCCTGCACGGGATCCATCAATCCCACGCGCTTCGGCAGGATGCCTTCCTCCAGCAAATCCAGGACGAGCGACGTGGTCCCGACCTTGAGCGCGGTCGCGTACTGGCTCATGTTCGAATCGCCGATGAGCAGGTGCAGCCGGCGGTACTTGCGGTAGTCCGCCAGCGGCTCATCCCGCGCGTTGATGATCGCGCGGTTGAACTGCACCCACTGATAAATATCGTTCACGATGTGATCGGCGCGCTGCGAAATCTGGAAGTGCACCGGTGGCTCATGGCGATTGTGGTCGAACTCGAAGGCGAGGGGATTGGCCTGGCCCACGCGGCCCGCGCCGGAAAAAATCTGCCGCGTGGCGAGAAACGAAAGCAACGCGGAAAGTATTTGCGGCGTGAATTGCGCGCTGCGCTTCATCAGGTAATTCTCGTGGCAACCGAACGTCGCGCCCGTATGATGGTCGATGTTGTTCTTCACAAACGACACCCGGTCGGTGAGGCCCATGCTCTCCAGCGCGCCTTGCAGCAGGTGATCGCCCGCATGGTCGAAAGAAACGACGTCCCGCAGGCTGAGGCACTCCGGCGTGGAATACTCGATATGCCCCATGTCCAGATAGAGCCGTCCGCCGTTGAGGAGAAAACCACCGTTGCCCGGCGGCTCTTCGTAATCCCGATAATGCAGGTCAATCGCGCCGAGCCGCGCAGTTTTGAAAATGTGGTTCTTGACCCGGATCGGAAACGCGTCGGGTCCGCCCTGCCGGTCGTCGTTGCTGACCAGGCAGCCATACTCGGTCTCCAGCCCGACAATGCGGTTCATAAATCTTTCAGCGCGGCGCGAATTTCCTTTTCATCCAGCAGGCGGAATTTCTTGGTGGCCGGCCGGCTCCGCTCCAATACCGCCGCCTCCACATGCCGGCTTTTCAAGTGTTCCTTGAGGACCTTCTCGGGATCAATCTCGCGCTTCTCAGGCTCGTCGTCCTGTTTGCCTTCGTGGTGCTCGGCTGTGTCCATGCCAACGGCCCACGTCTTCGCCGCGAGCTTCAGGGCGTCCTCCAGCGAGCGGCGTTGGTTGCCGTTTTGTTCCACCAGATAATCCAGCATCGCCTTTTGGGCGTCCGCGGTGCCGGCCAACACATCGAACGATTCTTTCATCTCAATTTCGCTGCGCGCCAGCGAACCGTCGTAGTCGAGCTTGACGATGGAATCCTGCGCCGGTTCGTCGCCGAGTTCCGCGAGCAGGATCTTGACGATGTGCGGCGCGCTGAAGACCTCCTCGAACGCCGTCTTGAGCGCGGGGCTCATGCCGAAATTGACGAGGCGACGCAGCGACACGTCGGCCACCGCCCGGTTGAATCCTTCAATATGCGCCAGGTCGATGGCCACCAGCCGCATCCGTTCGATGTCGGCGGGATGACCCAGCGCCGCGAACGCCACGCGGTCGTACACCTCGAAAACCTTACGCGTTTCGCGGCTGACCGTCAGCAACAGCAGGCCATCGGCGAAATCCAACGCGACCACCGGGCTGCCGCGACGCAGTTGGTCCTCGATATACTCGCGACGATTCGCAATCGCCTCGACCCAACGATATGGTTCTTCAATCATGGCTCTGTGGCCTGGTCTTCTCCGAAACTAGACCTCACTCTTGTACACGCGGCTCAATTCGGAATCGGGAATCTCGCGGATGCCTTCCTTCGTGATGACGCGGACGATCGGGAAAATATCGGACTTGGGATTGTAGCCGCTCGTGGCCGTATCGCTGTCAGCGGCCGTATCGAGCACCCGCAACGCCGCGATGACGATCTCCGATTCGTTGTACTTGCCGAGCGGCTTGCCGCCCCACGTGTTGAGGTAATGCAGCACACTGCGCACGGCGAGCGAGCCGGAGCCGCTGGCGGAGTAATCCACCCCTTCGAATTGTGCCCCCAGCGCATCGTAGAAGTACACCTTGCCGCCGCCGTCCTTGCCGCCCTCGGTCTCGTACGTCGCGAAGATCGGCACGACCATGCCCACGCCCTGTAACGTAAGCGGCAGGTTGTCCTTGAGAAGCTTCGACAGCGAGCGCACCTTGCCCGCCGTGCTCATCTCCTGGAGTTGGCTGCGTTCGAAGTATTTGAAACTGTGTTCGAGGACGCGCGCCATTTCAAACGCGACCGCCGGCACGCCGGCGATGGCGAGAATGGACCGTTCGTCGATATTGATAAGTTTCTCGGCGCGCTCGTACATGACGAGATTGCCCGCCGTGGCGCGTCGGTCGCCCGCGACCAGCACGCCATCCTTGTATTTGACGGCGAGGACCGTCGTGCCTTCGGTGGCGATGCTGCCTTTGCCCATCTCATGTTGGAATTTGGCGGCGGCCTGGGCCAGACGCGGCGCCGTCTCGTAACCGTGGGCTTTCAGCACGCCCAGGAAATCGCCATCATGCAGGAATTGCGGAATCGGTAGGGGATGATCCATGGCGGTCGCAGCGCTTACTTATTGCCCTGTGCGCTGGCGATAGCGTTTGGCCTGATTGGGATCGACGCGCCGCATTTTCTTCAGGAGTTCCTTGGTATCGGGCGCGCCAGCGTCAGGGCGCTTCGGGCCGCCTTGTTCGGCTTCCTTCTTTTCCCACGGGGCCGGGGAAGTGGGTCGCTCGATGCGTTCAGGAAATTGTGCGTTGGAATCGGCCATGGCCTTTATCTCCGCGTTAACTTCAAGTTCCGCAGTAATGTCTCCACATCCGGCGCGTTGTCAATGGCTGTATTATAACGCCGCACGTCTTCATCGTCAAAAACATTCAGGAGCTCGACCACCGCTTCGTGCTCATTTTCGCCAAAAGCGATCGCGTCCCATTGCACGGAACTCATCTGTTTGGCGAACTTCTCGATGCAACGCCCGCGAAAATACGCGCGCGTGTCGCGTGGCGGATGGGGAATCGCGTGGCGGATTTCGTCGTCGGTGACAAAACGCTGCAGTTGCTTCTCGCGGATCAATTCCGCGTACAGGCCTTCTTCCTGCCGCACGTTATGGTACTCGAGATCCAGCGATTGGAGCCAGGGATCGTCCCAACCCACCTTCTCGCCCTCCACAAAGGCGTCGAGCATCCATTTCTTGGCGACCCAATCAAGCCGGTCGCGGCACAGCATCGGGTCGCGCTCCAGATCGGTGAGCACCTGCTCCCATGTCGCCAGCACCCAGTCGGTTTCTTCATCCCGACCGCGCAAATGCTTGTGGGCCGCCGCCAGATACTCGCGCTGGAGGTCAATCGGCCCAATCGTCTGTCCACCCGCCTGACGGAGCGTGGTTTTCAGGCTCGAATCACGCGAAACCGCTTTCAAGGCGGCAATCGGGTCGGCCAGCTCAATCTGCATCGGACACAACCGCTGTTCCAGCAGGTCGAGCACGAGCGAGGTGGTGCCGATTTTCAACGCGCCGGAAATTTCGCTCATGTTGGCGTCGCCGATGATGACGTGCAGGCGGCGATACTTGTCGCTGTCGGCGTGCGGCTCGTCGCGGGTGTTAATGATCGGACGCCGGTTCATCGTGTCGATGGATACCAGCACGCTGAAGAAATCCGCCCGTTGGCTGATTTGGTACACGCCCGCCGGCGCGCCATCAACACCTTCGATGCCGACCTTGCCCGCGCCCGCGACCACCTGCCGCGTGACGAGGAAGGGCGTGAGGCCGCGAATAACGTGATCAAACGGGATGTCGCGTTTCATCAGGTAATTGTCGTGGCAACCATAGCTGTGGCCGACGAAATCGGTGTTGTTCTTGTAGACCTTCACGACGCCGCCCGTGGTGTGCCGGTTGCGGCGGCGGACGCATTCCTCGATGATCCGCTCGCCCGCCTTGTCCTGCGCGATGATGTCGCGGAGGCGTTTGCACTCGGGCGTGGCGTACTCGGGGTGGGCGTGGTCGTTGTAGTAGCGCGCGCCGTTGGAGAGGACGAGGTCGCTCTTGATTTCCTGGAAGCTGAGCTTGCGGTTCTGGTCCTGGACGAAGTACCGCGCCTCGTCGAAGTCCTGCATCAATTCTTCGACACGAAAGCCGCGCAGGTCCTTGTGGGGATCTTCCAGGTCGTAATCCCATTTCAGCGCGGAATCCTGCGAAGGCGGTTCGACCTGGGTATAGCTGCGAACGAGGGCAATCGACTCCGCTACAACGTCGACGCTTTCCTCTCCATCGACAGTGATCCCGTATTCGGTTTCAATGCCCAGGGTTCTTTGCATGGCTGGTTGGCGGCGCTTGCGGCACCGCCTCCTCGCTCGCGGCCTTAGACAACGGCGCTGACTCCCTTCGACCGCGGTCCCGAGATGGGCCGAATCGGGGAAACTTTCACGACGTTTTCGGGATCGTAATCGAGCAGCATCAGCCAGTCCTCCGTGATGTCGGTGGGCGGGAAGATGTCATTCTCCACGTATTCGAGTTCCAGCGCGCGGAGCAGGTCCGCTTCGCTGATGCCCTCATCTTTGCGGGAATCGATGCTGCGTTTAATGGCCATTTCCTTGGCGCGTTCGACGATGCTGGCGATGATTGCGCCGCTGATGAGGTCGCCGCGGTAGAGTACCGTGGCGCGGCCGCTGCGCAATTGCACTTCGAGGAAGCGGTTTTCATCGCGGTGCGCGAAGAGCGTCTTGATGACCGTGTCCACTTGAGCCGCGACCGTGGCTTTTTCATCGCCACCATGCGCCTTCAACTCGGCGGGATCGAGCGGCAGATCGGCGGTCAGGTAAATGGAGAAGATTTCGCGCGCGCCTTCCTTATCCGGGCGGTCGACGCGGATTTTGCGGTCGATGCGGCCGGGACGCAGGATGGCGGGGTCGATCAGATCCGCCCGGTTCGACGCGAGGATGATCACGATATCGTTGAGTGACTCGATGCCGTCCATCTCGGAGCAGAACATCGGCACGAGCGTCGACAGAATGTTCGCGTAGCGTCCCGCGCGGCGGGTGCCGAGAATGGACTCGGCCTCGTCGATGAACAGGAACGGCATGAAGCCCTGTTTGCGTTTCTCGCGGGCGATGCTGAAGATTTCGCGCACGATGCGCTCGGATTCGCCGACCCACATGTTGAGAATCTCGGGGCCTTTCACGTGCATGAAGCATTCCTTCATGTCGTGGCCCGTCTGTTCGCGCAGTTTGCCGGTCAGGTTGAAGGCCGTCGCCTTGCCGATGAGCGTCTTGCCGCAGCCCGGCGGGCCGTGAAGCAGAAAACCCTTCGGCTGCGCATAATGAAAGCGGCTGAAAAGATCCGGGTGCAGCAAGGGCAATTCGATGGCGTCCTTGATGGCCTGGATGGCGGCGGTCTGTCCGCCGACACGCGACCACGGCAGCTCCGGCACGGCTTCCAAATAAAACTCCTGCTTCTCGGAGGAAGCGAGCAACTCGATGGCCACGCGAAACGCCGGGTCGATGCGGATTTCATCGCCGACCTTCAGGGTGGCGCTGAGGAGATCGCTGGAACGCTGCAAAATGACCGAGTGCATTCCGTGCTCCTGGCCGACGCGAAGGCGGCCGTCTTTCAGCACGTCGTTGACCTTGCCGACGGGACCCGAGGTGTCGTAACCGAGATCGCCGACGACCACGTACGCCTCGTTCACGAGCACGCGGGTTCCGATTTTCAAGGCTTGCGGGTCAAGCCGCGGATCGACATTGGAATAATAATCGTGGCCGCCGACGGCGACCTGCGCGATGTCCTTTTTCGGGAAACCGAGGAAGGTGCCGATCCGGTTGGCCGGCGAAGTCACCTTTTTGATCACTTCGTCCATCTTTTCGATGGCGGCGCGGGCCTCGGACAAGGTCAGCTCATGTTCCTGGATTTGCTGGCGCAGACGGAAGAGGTCAAAGCGGGACGGATCGCCTTCCGGCAGGCTGGACAGCAATTTGTCCACCAGCTCGATCGGGGTAGACTCCTTCCGCGTTTCCCATTTTTCAGGAAAATCCAGCGGGCCTCCCGGAGGAGTCGGCTTCTTATAACCCGAGTGATCGCTCATACCTTCATCTCCACACCGCGACCGGCGTTCGTTGCTGATAGTATAGCCCGAGTGAAACGCGACTGCAAATCGAAAGGCTTATTTCGCGCCAAATTTGTGTAAAAAAAGTGGTTGACGGAGGCGGACGGCGGCGGCGACCGCGAATTTGCGCGAATGAACGCGGATGGGAGGTTTACCACGATGCGGAATTATGGGGCCGCAAAGAGGCTTGATAGCGCTGTCAGCGAGGATAAAATGCCGGTCAATGAGACTGACTGTCCCGCGATGATCGCGGGCAGATATCAGATGGGAAATCTCGGTCAACGGCACAACAGCCAAATTTCATCAAGGTTTGAAATGAATCGTATCGTCAGACTGGCGGTCATCTTCAGTTGCGCGGTCATTCCGGTGGCGACAGTGTCTGCCAAGGTGAAGGTTTCGGAAGTGGCGCCGCCAGGCGGTACCCTCTTGCTCGATTTCGGGAACAACCAGAGCTACCGCGGCGTAAGCACGCCAAGTCCGGATCGAAAGGGGAATTTCTGGAACAGTGTTTGGGCGGGCGCTCTGAATAGCCCCTTGACGAACGCCGCCGGCGGAGTGACGACCCTGGGTCTGGCTTTTGACGCCTCGGCCGGAGCGGACTATTACAACGGTCCTTCTGGAGCGACTCAGAATCCCAGCGCCTGCGTCATTGACGCGGATGCGCTCGGCAATTTGGGCATCAATGAAGCCGTGTATGATTATTATGTGAATTCAGCTTTCCAAATTCAAGGGCTGGATCCGGCGAAGGCTTACTCGCTGACCTTCTTCGGATCGCATAAATACAGCGCGAGTGATTACACGACCTACTCGATTTGCAGTGACGCGAGTTATTCGAGGGTGCTCACTTCAATCAGTCTCTATGTACAGAGTCCCGGCAACCCTGGAGCCCACAATTCAAACAAGGTGGCCACCATCAGCCGGATCTCGCCGCAGAACAACGGCATCATCTACATCAAGTTCCAAGGAACGAACCGAGACTCCACCGTTGGTGGCTATCTGAATTGTATGCAGATCGTTGAGATTCCCCCGACTAACGCCCCGCCGCCGCCTCCCCAGTTGGGGAATTCGTTACAGTAATTTGGAAAGCCCGGTTGCGGCGCTTGACCTACTAAATTAACAATTAATTTAGCGGATAGTCTCACCGTGATACCAAACGTAGCGGGTGTTTCGGCCAGATGACGCGGTAGCAGTTCTTGAAGGGGTTGCTCTTCGGATACCAGTACCAGCGCAGGTTGGGGAAACTGTCTTTGGCTAATCAAAGTCAAAACAGAACCACCGAGCCTCATCCGAGTCTCGGCAGCGAGACGGTTAGGTTGTCTTTGAAGCTGCCAGCGCTTGGAAAGCGTGCGCGCAAGTGTGGCCCGCGGAGAGTTGACCCCAATGACGCTAATGACCTTACTTTGGTTTTCCTTGTCCGCGCTTGCGAAGCCTGGACGCCAGATCGGGAGGCACGCGGAACACCATGGTCTTGCCCCGCTTTTCCATGTTCAGCAGTTCTTGCTTGTGTAGTTGGAGCAAATCAGTGCGAGCCGTCTGGTACACCACATCGTGACTCTTCTGATGGCTCGCAATAGTATAGTCTTGATAGGGGTGTTTTAGCGCATGACGGATTAGCTCCGCTTGCCGGTGGTTGAACATTCGTAGTGCCTTCACTTTGGTTTCGAGTTCCAGCACCTCAGCTGTTTTGCGGTCAATGTAGGCGTGTAGTTCCATGATGGCGCGCCGGATCACCAGCGTTTGAGCCACGATGAAGTAGGTCAAATCGTTGCTATCGGATTCCGTGTACAGGAAGGCGCGGGCATATTTCACAGGCGCTTTTCTCAGGATCGCTGAGATGGAGATGAACTCGAAGAGCCAGAACCCATGGTGCAACATCGCCCAGTAGAATAGTGCGCGCGCAGTCCGCCCGTTTCCATCGACAAAGGGATGATCATATGCCAGCCAGAAATGTAAAATGATGGCGCGAACCACCGGGTGAATGAAGTAACCGGGTGTTTTTTCATTCGCGAAATCACACATTGCCTGAAGACGCTGTTCCAATTCCAAAGCCGATGGTGGCTCGTGATACACTTCACCTTCCATATCGTCCACCACAACATTCTGGTCAGGACTTCGAAGCCTCCCCGCCATTTTCGGATCATTGAGTGTTCTGTCGGTCACCATCCTGTGCAGTTCCAACACCAAATCCGGCGTCATCTTCTGATCTTTTATGTCCACAATGTGCCGCATCGTGATGTAATTGTTCAGAATCATCTGCTCGCTCTTGTCGCGGGGAGAGCGACCGGTACGAATCAATTCCTTTGCGACCTCACGCGTCGTGACCGCGCCTTCCAATTGGCTGGAAGTAATCGCTTCTTCCATCAGCGACCGGATCAAGTACTGATCGCGTGTCTGCGGATTATTGATTGGCTCCGGTACCCGCAACGAACCACCAGCGCCGCAGTCGATGTTATGAAGTTCTTCGAGTACAAGGTCCGGAACGAAGAAACGGAAGAACTCACCCACCCGGTCTCCTAAAGGTATTGGGCGCAACTGACCAAACCGTTGCATTTTTACCGCTAGCCACCATTCTTGCACTGACAATCCCCTCGGTGGTTTCAGGTATCGCAGTTTGTCCCAATGCAGGTAATGCCTAGCCATGTATTCCGAAGGCACAGCCATTAGAATTTTGGTAAGCTTTTCCGGCTGGCCAAACTGCTTGAGCAAGTCCGACATTGACGGCGGTATTTGTGGCTTTCGTATGGCCATGTGATCTCCTACTAATTTAATACTAATGAATACTAAATTAGTTTTTATCCAAGGTCAACTACTAATTTAGTATATTTTAGTTTTCATTTAGTAGTTGGCGCCACGCTGTTTGCCGCGTCCCTACACGGTCAACAGACTCAAGTCCACGAAGAGCTCGGGGTCGGGCCTATCCGTAATGCATTTACCTCTAGCCTGAACGTTGCCCCCGACCTCGCCTGCGATTATCATAAAAGCATCATGTGTGGTCGCTAGACTGCCGCACGGGCGGCATCCCGCAGGATTGCGGGACCTAACCGCTGGTTTGAAGAAGGTGGCTGACCGGTTCGACGCGCCGATGCCCGGGGAACAAATTAACCCCGAAAAGGATTCGGGGCAGGCGCTCAACGCTAAACGTCCAACGCACAACGCTCAAGTTTGGGGAGGGGGAAGGGCCCGAAGCAGGTTTCTTGCGGGCTTGAATACGGGCTGATATTGGGGTGTTTATTGGGGTGGGCAGGCACTATGAATGAACGAATTGTCATTGATCCGGAAATCCAGCACGGCAAGCCCGTGATTCGTGGGACGCGCGTGCCGGTGGCGCGCATCCTCGGCGGATTGGCGGGCGGCATGACCCTCGAGGAGGTTGGCCGCGAGTACGATGTGACCGTGGAAGACATTCGTGCTGCCATTCGCTACGCCGAGGAACTTGTCGAATGAGAATCCCATCATCCGTTACCCGCATAGCGGTTTTCTCCCGTGCGCTTCCTGATTGATGCCGACCTGCCGCGGTCCAGCAAGCCCTTCGTGACTATTGATGGCAAGACCGTGATTTAGGTTACGGCATGTTTCCCGGCCAAGTATTCACCCCCTCGTCTCCTTCCGAGAGGGAATTGCTCTTGATTATCGTAAAAGGATTTTTTTATTAGACACGCCGGTGCGGATTGGGTATGATGTGTTCGGTTCTTTGAGAGAGAGTTATACGAGCTGTTTTTCAGGCGGGAGAGAAGGGGGACCCTCCCCATATCTGCGAAACGAAGCCATTTGTAATGTGCGAAAATGCCGCTGGAAGATGCTGTGTGTTAGGTGTTTAAGGTCCATTACAGAAAAATGACAACTGGCTTCGTTTTTCGCGAAAAACAACATCGCGGCGTATCAGTTGCGCCAGCAACTTCACTGGCGCGTGTCGCGCAGCCAGTGCTGCGCTCCGCTTGCCACAGGAAGACGACGGGTGGCGTTTGCTGCGGAAATACGACGTGCAGCGTTTGCCGCGGAAGTACAGCGTGCGGCGTGTCGTCAGACTCCGCTCCGTCTGACTCGGGTCCATCGGATTCGGCTCCGTCCGACTCGGCTAGCGCGCAACGCTCAACCCCGAAAAGGATTCGGGGCAGGCGCTCAAGTTTGGGGAGTGGGGAACGGGCATACCACAAAGAGGCACAAAGGAGACACGAAGGACACGAATCGGGAGTGGGGCAGTAGCACGACCAGGACGAATGGGACGGATGGGACCGATGTCAGCGGACGGAATAGGACGGAAGGCGGAATAGAGGATGGATCGGTGATCTGTCACGAGTCGAGCGTTGATCGCTCAGAGTTCAGCCCGTTGGAAAAAATGTGTTCAGAGTACTGAGTTGACCCGAATGACCAGGTAGGATCGAATCGGTCTTATGCGACATGGACCCTGAACAGGAGCCGTTGTCAAGGAGTTAGGGGTAAGGAACCCCGCTAAGGGACAACAGCTCCTGTTCCCAAACCTAGTCCGACATTTTTCCCGAGCTGAAAGACGCCTTCGTTTGCTGACTCGGTCGTCGATCAGGATTCATCTGTGACTCTCCAGTAGCTTCTTAGTGCCGCACCAGCAGAAAAAAGACGGTACAGGCGATTACCCAAGCCAGAGCGATCAGTTTCTTGTCGGTACGGGTTGGGGCGATTTGATCAAAATCCCCAGACTTCTTCGTCCTCAACATATTCGTCCTCCTTGGTCGGGGAGTATGAGGAATTGGGCGCTTTTTCGCCATACGGTAAAACCAGTAGTGTTCCTACTGGATTTCCCGCAGGCCAACCTGGGGGTGAACATCCCCGTGAGCAAGGATAAGGCGTCGTCTGGCCGCTGACGTTGGAGGAACTCATAGCGAGTATCCGCTCATGCCGTAGAGTTACACCGCATGACTGTGGAGCGTCAAGACGGGGCCGGAAATTTTAGATCGGGGAACTACCGGATTGTTTGATGTTGAGACCTGAGCCCATTTTCCGCGATGACTCAAACCGCCCGAGAGGCTGTTTTACTCGGACGTTTTGGGAGACGGCGGGGCTATGGGTTTGGCCATAGAGCCCGGCTGAAACGTCACGGGGCCGGACTGCAACGTTCCGGCGGCGTATTCCGGTTTCATCCTTTTTGACATGCCACCACGCTCCTTGCCGCTGGAGCCCTTGGGCGGCGTGGGGAGCATTTTCTGATCGGCTTGCGTGGCTCCGAGAGGGGCAACCTTGGCGAGACCCGATTCGTAGCGAAGCTCTACCGAGCCAAAGCGAATGGATACACCATCCTTGAGTTTCGCAGCCATGATCTGCTCGCCATTCACGAAAGTGCCATTGCTGGACTTGAAGTCGTGCAATTGATAATTGTCCCCGTCACGCACCAGAATTCCGTGTCGCCTGGAGACGTTGGTATCCTGGATGCAAATGGAGTTTTCAGGAGTTCGACCAATCGTGATAAGGCTTTCCGTCAGCTCAATCGTTGCGGCGAGCGACGACGGCGAGAGTATGTGCAGCTTTGGCATAGGCGACCTGACTGGTAATATAACGGAACCGTGCGACTGAGTCAATTATGGGCCGTGCTGACCGAGCGCAACCGTGGAAGGTTGCTTGAAATGACCTGCTTTTCGCGCCTTCGCCGCTATGATCTCACGGTCTCCTCCGCACGCACCCCCGTTGAACCGTCGTCGTGGGGGTCAGCTCACCGCGATACTATACGCAGCCGCTGTTTCGACCAGATGACGCGGTAGCAGTTCTTGAATGGGTTGCCCTTCGGATACCAGTACCAGCGCATGTTGGGGAAACTGTCTTTGGCCCCTTTCTGCAGCTACGCTACCAAAAACTTCATTCCTTTTTTGGAGGTTTGGCCTCGTCTTCGGGATATTCTTTGGTGCCTTTCCAAATGAGCCGCCACGGTTGATGTTTCAGTGTGTCGGAAAGTTCCAGCGCGTTGGTGATGATGGTCGAAACATCCGATTG
>Ga0224557_1000677_pt1 | contig 36535 bp, 35 predicted proteins | sample 714S31014metaG_FD_180677 | JGI IMG/M metagenome (GOLD analysis project Ga0224557, IMG submission 180677) | Peat soil microbial communities from Stordalen Mire, Sweden - 717 S3 10-14 | ecosystem: Environmental > Terrestrial > Soil > Wetlands > Peat | place: Sweden: Norrbotten County, Stordalen...
GACCGGGAAAAACAAAATACTGGGTGTGAGCGCCACCAACGAGAGGAACAGGAAATAGCCGGGAAACCCTTCGTGATAAGCATGCGGACCGAACTTCTTGTAGAGAAACCCCAGGACAAACACGATGATACCGAAAATGACCGATGCCGGGTGGAACGAAAGCAGATCACTTCGCCGAGTGTACCAGCGTGGTTTATCATCGACGTTATACGCTCCGAACCAAAACTCGTCTCCCCAAACATACGCCAGCAACACCGCCAGGATGCCGAACGTGTAGAAGCCGATTTCCTCAATCGGAATCGTTTTTTGCCAACCATCCGTGAAGCTATACCCGTAGAAGTGCGTCCCCAAGACAGCGCCATGGTTGGGAAACGTGAAAAAGGTCAGTCCGAAAAAAACATCGAGGAGGATGCCCACGCCCGACAAGAGAATGGCGGTGATCCAAAACGCGCGGTTCTGAATCCGGCTCTCCTGGCGGCGGGCCAGCCAGGTGGCCAGCACCGCGACCGGCACCATGAACAGCAAAAGGCTTCGCGTATAGCCGTAAGGACTGGGATTGGCATCGAGGTCACCGATGGTGGGACGCAGTTCCGCGATCGTCCGGAGCGTGATAATGAATGGCGTCGTCAGCACGATCACCATCGCGGTCACGACCCAGAAGTCTACGGGTAGACGTTTCGTTCGCATGACGTCGCTCTATGTTTGCCCATAACAGAAGGAAACGATAACGGCAAGCCGTTAGTGGGTCACCGATAGACCTCCCGTCCCCACCGCTCATTTTGCAGCCGCTGTTCAATTTCTCATTGCCGCAGTCGTCATTGCAGTGTAGTTGTGTGCCTATCGGAACGGTAATTATTCGGTAAGTCTTTCGCAATCTCGGCACGTGAGGATTTGGATGTTCCTGGGGAGGCTGATGGTCCGATCAGCTCTCGGAACGGTGCCGTAACAATCGCGAACGCAAGGGTGTATTTTTGCTTATGGAATGCGCCAATCCCAATCCGGCCGGGCAACACGGTTCCAAAGCTGGCGATGCGCGCGGCCGCAAGAAGCTTGTCGCGGTAGTGACACCGGTGTATCGCCTCCCGTTGACCTCGCAGGAGGAGATCTCGCACAAACATCTGCGGCATTATCTTGGAAAATTCGACAAATATCTAGTCGCCCCCAAAAGCCTGTCGGTTTCATGGCCGGATTTCCGGGTTAGGCATTTCAAAGATGCGTTTTTCGCCAGTATTTCGGGGTATAGCAAACTATTGCTCACCAAACAGTTTTACCAGGCCTTCGCCGAATACGAATATATCCTCATCTATCAACTGGACTGCCTTGTGTTCTCTCATGATTTGGAACACTGGTGCGCCAGACATTGGGATTACGCAGGTGCGCCATGGTTCAGAAATCATGAAAGCGATTCGGCGGGCGGGTTTTGGGCCGTGGGAAACGGGGGGCTGTCCCTGAGAAACGTTTCCAGCGCGCTGGCGGTGCTTGAATCGAAAGCGTTGCACGATGACCCCGCGGAGCGCGGAAGCGGAACGCGTTATTTTCAGACGTCGCCCGTGCTCAACGCAATGGCTTGCAAAATAAAAACCTTCCTTTGTCGGCACGGCTATAAGAACACTCTTAACTGGTATCTAAGGGAATTCACCCATCGGCCGAGCTTTCATGAGGATCGGTTCTGGGCCTTTGATGCGAAGAGGTTTATGCCCCAGTTTCACATTCCCAGCGCCCAGGAGGCGGTGGCATTTTCCTTTGAGTGCGCTCCGCAACACTGCTTCAAAGCCAACGCGGAACGCCTGCCATTCGGCTGCCATGCGTGGCCCAAATGGGACCGTGATTTCTGGGAACCCCATCTGCTCAAATAGGAGACGGCACGCTTCCTGGCAATGCCGTCGGCAAAACCATCGTGCGGCTGCATTATTGCCGCGAGGTTGAGGGCAAGTTGGTGCCCTACGTCGCGGATCACACGGTCGGTCTTCAGGTCACCCTTGCGTTCCAGCCGTTTCGTACTGCCATTTACGAGTAGACGTTTCGTTCGCATGGTGTCGTTCTGCGCAAACTGAAACTCACTGTAAGAGCTACGAACAACCTTCTCCTCCAACGCGGCCCTATAGCCACGGATGAATTGTTCTGCATACTCTTTACTGGCCTGCACGTCTAAAGACAGGTTCCCTTGGCGGGCTTCAGCACTTGGACCATAAACCACCCTACGAAAAACGAATGGCCTGTGGTTTCGAAAACTCGCATAGATACCGAAAGCCACAAAGGCTGCACTCAACAGTGCAAATCCAAAAGCCGCCTGCATCCTCAAATTGTGAATTTTACCGCGCATTTCAAAATCGCTGACGACAGGAATTGTGCACCTTAAGGGGCTTCATCAAGCCGCAAATCTAGGACTTGCTTCATTTCCGTACAAGCCTTCAATTGCACTCAAAAATGCTCCACTTTCTTCTGTACATCGTATTCCGATAATAGTATGATGCGGGGTATGGTCAGTTGCGACAAACGAAGCGATGGCCGTAGGCGGCCCAACGCGGACGGCTGGGCCAGCCGTCCCTACCCTTCTGGTTGCGGCGGTCATGACGGTCTCGCGGGAAAGAAAGGGGCCCCTATACGTTTCTGCGAAACGAACCCACCGTTTTTTAAGGATTTTTTTGATGTAACTGCCCATGCACACGTGTCTTATGACGGAAACGTGCGGAGAATTTCGGTGGGTTCGTTTTGGAAAACGAACCCACCGGAGAGGGTTTTTGGAACGTTTTGGGCCGGTTTGGAGACGTTTTTACCGGCGAAAGAGGAACGGCGGACGAGTCCGTCTTCGCCAAGGCTTCGACGCGACAGGGAGGATCTCGAAACATGTATTTCTGCGAAACGAACCGGATTGGAAATCGCCGATTTTTATGCGCAACAACCTAATTATAAATAAGTTGGGATGCGAGAGCGGAAAATTCCAATCCGGTTCGTTTGGAACGGAATTGAGATGGCAACCTGGCCGGTTGCCCTACCATTTTGAGGCATCACGGCGACAGAGCGCCGTGGCTACAACAGAAGAAACGGAAAAGAGAAGGTCGGCAACGACAACGGCAAGCGGAGTGGTTGCCCTGCAATCCAAGAAGCACGGCGCGTCCAGCGGTCGCGCCCTGCCAACGACGGAGACGTTCCGACATGCGAACAACGTCGATGAGATACGCTGCGCTGAAACGGGCGTTGACAGGGGGGGCGGTTTTGCTAGACTTGCCGGGCTAAGTTTTTCCCCGTTTAGCTGGAGGTCAGTTTCTGCCTTTGGGCGAGACAACACTCTTGAGAGGATTCCATGCACATGGCTATTAAGAAAATAAAATCATCCGGTAAGAAGGCAGCGAAAACAGCGAAGTACGTTTATCTATTTGGGAACAACAAGGCTGACGGCGATGGGAAGATGAAACCGTTGCTCGGCGGCAAGGGAGCGAATCTGGCGGAGATGACCCGCATCGGGTTGCCGGTGCCGCCGGGGTTCACGATCACGACGGAAGTCTGCACGCATTACTACCAGAACAAGCGGACGTACCCGCAGGCGCTCGAAGCGCAGGTGAAAACGGGTGTGACGTTCCTGGAAAACACTCTCGGGAAGAAGTTCAACAGCCTCGACAAGCCATTGCTCGTGTCGGTCCGTTCCGGCGCGCGCGATTCGATGCCCGGCATGATGGACACGATCCTCAACCTCGGCCTCAACGACCAGACGGTGCTCGCCCTCGCCCGCTACAGCAACAACGAGCGGTTCGCATGGGACTGTTACCGGCGGTTCGTGCAGATGTACGGCGACGTGGTCATGGGCGTGCAGAAGCGCGCCGGTGAGGACCACGAGCCATTTGAAGTGATGATCGAGAAACTCAAGCACGAGCGGCATCACGCCGACATTGAAGACACGAAGCTGAGCGCGAACGACCTCAAGGAACTGGTCGCGCGATTCAAGAAACTGATCGTCGAGCGGACGGGCAAGGAGTTTCCGCAAGACCCGTGGAAGCAGTTGTGGGGTTCGGTCGGCGCGGTATTTGGTTCGTGGATGAACGACCGCGCGATTGTCTATCGCCGCAAATACGGCATCCCCGCGGAATGGGGTACGGCCGTCAACGTGCAGGCGATGGTTTATGGCAATACGGGCGAGAAGTCCGGTTCAGGCGTCGCGTTCACGCGCGACCCGGCCACGGGCGAGAAGGTTTTTTACGGCGAATTTCTCATCAACGCGCAGGGCGAGGACGTTGTCGCCGGCGTGCGCACGCCGGAGCCGGTGGCGCAGTTGGCGAAAGAAATGCCCAAGGCCTACACCGAACTGGAAGGGATTCGCCAGAAGCTCGAACGGCATTTCAAGGACGTGCAGGATTTTGAGTTTACGATTGAAGACGGCAAGGTGTTCATGCTCCAGACCCGCAACGGCAAACGCACGGGCATCGCGGCGGTTCGGTTCGCCGTCGAGATGGAGCAGGAAAAACTGATCGACTGGAAGACGGCCATCCAACGCGTCCCGGCCGACCAGCTCGACCAGGTACTCGCGCCGATTTTTGACCGGCAGGCGGTCAAGGCGGCGAGGTGCATTGCCAAGGGATTGCCGGCGGGACCCGGTGCGGCGTGCGGTAAGATTTACCTCAACGCCGACCGCGTGGTAGAAGCGGCGGGACGTGGCGAAAAGGTACTACTCGTCCGCAACGAGACTTCACCCGAGGATTTGCGCGGGATGATTGCCGCGGAAGGAATTCTCACGGCGAAAGGCGGCGTGAGTTCGCATGCAGCGCTCGTGGCCCGGCAGATGGGCAAGGTTTGTGTGTGCGGCGCGGCGGCGTTACAAATTGATTACGCGGCCAAGACGGTCACGGTGGATGGCAGTACCTATAAAGAGGGTGATTTCTTCTCGATCAACGGCACCGCTGGCGAAGTGTATGCCGGTCAGATCAAGACGGCGGCCTCGGAAGTCGTGCAGGTGCTGGTGGAGAAGTCGCTGGATCCGAAGGAGAGCCGGACGTTCCAGAACTTCAAGAAGTTGATGGACTGGTGCAGCAAGGTCGCGAAGTTGCAGGTGCGCACCAACGCCGACAACCCGGAACAGACCGCCAATGCGGTCGCTTTCGGCGCGACAGGCATCGGCTTGTGCCGGACCGAGCACATGTTCTTCGAGGGCAATCGCATTGACGCGATGCGCGAGATGATCCTCGCCACGAGTGTTGCGGACCGCAAAAAGGCGCTCGCGAAGATCCTGCCGTTTCAGCGCCAGGACTTCATTGGGATGTTCAAGGAATTGAAGGGCCTGCCGGCGACGATCCGTTTCCTCGATCCGCCGTTGCATGAATTCCTCCCGCACGACGACGCGGCGCAGAAAGATCTTGCCAGCAAGATGGGCGTGCCGGTCGAGCGGATCAAACAGCGGGTGAAGGAACTGCATGAGTTCAACCCGATGCTCGGCTTCCGTGGTTGCCGGTTGGGGATCGTGCACGAGGAGATCAGCGAGATGCAGTCACGCGCGGTGTTGGAAGCCGCGGCGGACGTGCAGAAGCAGGGCATCAAGGTGAAGCCCGAGATCATGATCCCGCTCGTCGGTTTCAAGCGGGAACTGGACTTGCAGGTCGCGGTGGTCCATCGCGTCGCCGCCGAGGTCCAGGCGGAGAAGAAGGTGAAACTGAATTACCTGGTCGGCACGATGATCGAAGTCCCGCGTGGCGCACTCACGGCGGACGAGATCGCGGAGACCGCGCAGTTCTTCAGCTTCGGCACGAACGACCTGACGCAGACCGCACTCGGCATGAGCCGGGACGATTCCGGGAGCTTCCTGCCAGCGTACCAGGAACTGGAAATCGTGAAGACGAATCCCTTTGCTTCCATCGACCAGCGGGGCGTTGGGGAGTTGATGAAGATCGCTGTCGACAAGGGCCGCCAGACGCGACCCGACATCAAGCTCGGCATCTGCGGCGAACACGGTGGCGATCCGAGTTCGGTGGAGTTTTGCCATCGCCTCGGCCTCACGTATGTGAGCTGCAGCCCCTTCCGCGTTCCGATAGCGCGTTTGGCTGCGGCGCAGGCCGTTCTCAAGGAAGTGAATGCTGGCAAAGGCCGCTAGATCGGTTACGTGGGCAAGGATCGCAAAATAATCGCAGGGCCGGGGCAATCCCCGGCCCTGTTTTTTTGTGGCCCGACTACTGCTTTGAACCAAACATGCTCTTGGGACGTCCAATATTCAGGTGGTCGATGCCGTCGCGAATCCAGTTTGAAAGTTCTTGCGTCGCGCAAAGTGACCGCATAGTTTCGTTGCGAGCAAAAAAAGCTGTGGCGTTTTTTGGCAGCGTGAGAGGACCATGGTAATCGACCGCAATCAAGAGAGTGAGAATGGGATCAAGATTTATCTGCGCGAAATCGGGCAGATTGCTCTGCTGACTCCCAAGGACGAGATACGCCTGGCGGCGCGCATCAAAAAGGGCGACAAGCAGGCGCGCGCGGACATGATCAAGGCCAACCTCCGCCTTGTGGTCAAGATCGCCCATGATTACTCGAACTACGGCCTGCCGTTGCTCGATCTGATCAGTGAAGGCAACATCGGGTTGATGAAAGCTGTTGAGCGTTTCGACCCCAAGAAAGGCGGGAAGCTCTCGACGTACGCGGCGTGGTGGATCAAGCAGTCGATCAAGCGCGCGCTGGCGAACCAATCGAAGACCATTCGCCTACCGGTGCACCTCGTTGACAAGATCAGCAAGATGAAGCGGGCCGGCCACAAACTTAGCGAACGGCTGGGGCGCGAGCCGACCGACCAGGAATTGGCCGACGTGCTCGGGATTCCGCGGGCGAAGGTCGCGCAGTTGCGGACCATCAGTATCCGCCCGGCCAGCCTCGACGCGCCCATCGGCGAGGATGACGCGACGGAATTCAGCGAAATTGTCGGCGACGAGAATGCCTTGAGCCCGTTTGAACTGCTGCGCGATAAGACGTTGCGGCAGGACGTACGGGACATCCTGGAAGAACTTGAGAAGCGCGAGGCTGAAATCCTGACCCTGCGGTTCGGGCTCGATGGCAGCAAACCAAAGACGCTCGAAGAAGTGGGCCGGAAGTTCAAGGTTACCCGCGAACGAGTGCGCCAGATCCAGAATATTGCGTTGACCAAGCTCCGTCGCGTGATGGACAAGCAGGATCGGCCGAAAGCTATGTCGCGGAATTAGTCTGATATTCATTGAGGCAATCCTCCCTATGTATGATGAATTGAAAGCTGCTGTTCGAGATGTACCCGACTTTCCGATCAAGGGAATCCTGTTCAAGGACATCACTCCCATTCTACATGATGGTCGGCTGTTTCGCATCGCCGTGGACTCGTTTGCGGATCGCCTCAAGGGCAAGAATATCGATGCGGTCGTCGGCATTGACGCCCGCGGGTTCATCTTCGCGGGTGCGGTCGCCTACAAACTTGGGGTGGGTTTCGTGCCGGTCCGCAAAAAGGGCAAGCTTCCCTATAAAACGGTCGTCACCAGCTACACGCTCGAATACGGTAGTGAGACCAGTGAGATGCACATCGATTCACTCAAGCCGGGCGACAACGTCATCATTGTTGACGATCTTCTCGCCACGGGAGGCACTGCGATGGGCGCCGCGACGCTGGTCAAACAACTGGGCGCCACCATTGTCGAGATCGACTTCCTGATCGAGTTGTCCTTTCTCAAAGGCCGCGAACGCCTCAAAGAGCACCCCGTCTTCGCCGCGATTGTGTACTGAGATGAACCTCGCGGTCACCCTGGCCGTAAACACCTCAGGTTGCCATCGCCGACTTGAGCCAGCGTATGTCTGTGAGGTGGAGTTCGCGGACTAGCGAAAGTGGGTCGCGCCACGGTTTTATTTCGGGCTCATCAATCAGTACGTCGATTTCCGCCACGATATGTCCCTGAGCGGATTGGGCGAGGTCGAGACAGTCAGCCAATGACTCGTCGGCAAGCTTCAAGGAAAAGCGAGTGCTGGGGATGTCGGTCGGTCGCCCGCCCAGGCCGCGAATGATGTTGGCGAGACTGACACAATTGATGCTGCAATCCTTGCGTACGCGCTTGATAACTTCGAGTTGACCGGGATCATCACAAACCGACTCAGCGCGGCGCAGGGTGCGAACGCAAGCCCATTCGTCGGCCATCATCTCGTTCAGTTTGGCGACCAGCTCAGCCATGTTGTTGACGGTACAGGTTCAACCAGTAAAACCCGCCGATCACGATCCCATGCGTAATCTTACCTGTCTGGATCATCTGCGAGATATTCGCCAACGGTGCCAACCTCACCGTGACGTCTTCCGCTTGGTCGAGTTTCGGTTCGGCGACTTTGTGGCAGTCTTTCGCAAGTATATAATACTGCAGATTGTTTTGGATCGCCGGGTTGGGACATACCACGCCCAGGCGGACGATACTGCTCGTGTCGTACCCGGTTTCTTCGAGCAATTCGCGTCGGGCACACTGCTCCGGTGTTTCACCGTCGTTCATCAGGCCACCCGGCGTCTCGAGTTGAACCGAGCGGGTGCCGTGGCGCCATTGTTCGACCATGATAACCTGCCCGTCGGATGTGAGCGGGATGACGTTGACCCAATTCGGCTGTTCGAGGACAAACATTTCATGCCGTTGGCCTGTGCGCGGACTCACGACCACGTCCTTGCGCACCTTGAAAATACGGCAGTCGGCGAGAACCTCGGAAGACTGGATTTGCCAGGGTTGTGGCTGGCCCGGCGTCACTTCTTCGTCGCTTTTTCGCTGATCTTATTCAACTGCTCGAGAAACTGAGCAGCAGGCAGATAGCCATCAATCTCGGATACTTTCTGACCGTTGGCATCCACGAAGACGATGTGCGGAAAACCAGTCGTGCCAAAAGTCCGGGACAGTTTCGCATTCCGCTCGCTCTTTTCGGGATTCACTTTCACCGCAATGAAATCCTTGGTCAGCTTGGCCTCAACGTCCTTGTCACTGTACGTGTCCTTGTCCAGCTTCTTGCACCAGCCGCACCAGTCCGTGTACAAGTCCACTATTACCAATTTCTTGTCCCTCTTTGCTGTCTCCAGCGCGGCGTCGTAGTCGTGTCCCCAGTCCACCGCTGCCAATGCGCCCGCGTTGAGTGCCAGGAAACCCAGGATCGTGACTGTGATGAGTCTTTTCATGCCTTCCTTCCGTTAACGCGCACTGAGCACAACTTCCTTCGGCTCTGCCTTCGCAGGTGGTTCAATCCATTTACCGTGCTCCTTAATGAGCGCAATCAACTCGTCCACCGCTTGCTCCTCGGGGATGTGTTGTTTAACCTGCGACTTGCCCACCCAAAGTGAAATCTTGCCCGGAGCGGTGCCCACATAACCAAAATCCGCGTCGGCCATCTCGCCAGGCCCATTGACGATGCAACCCATGACCGCGATCTTCACGCCCTTTAGATGCGCCGTGCGCGACTTGATTCCTGCCGTCACGGTCTGCAGGTCAAACAACGTACGTCCGCAACTCGGGCAGGCCACGTAATCGGTCTTGAAGGTCCGCGCGCCGGCCCCTTGTAAAATGTTGTACACGAGCTTGACCGACTTGAGCAAATCGTCTTCACCCGTGACTTCTACCGCGTCGCCAATGCCATCGCACAACAGCGCGCCAATGTGGGTACTCGCGCCGATAAGCGCGTACTGCTGAGAGTGATGGGCACGCCCGGAACTAACGCGGTCGCGTATCAGGATCGGCAGGTTTAGCCCATGGTTGTCCAATGTGGCAGCCAGAACGCGGTATGCCGTGATCACGTCCAGTCCTTCGGCGTGACCGACAGCGAGTATCGCTTGATTCTTCGGAAACATATTCAACACGCCCGCCAGTGTGGCGCAATTGTTCGCAAACTGTTCCGGCGAATCGCCTTCAACATCGAACTGCACAGTCAGCCTGGCAGCGTCCGTCAGTAGGGCGGTCGCATCTTCTTTGCCATTGTAGGGAACGTTGATTTTCTCGGCAACATCGGTCACCGGCAAGGTCACTTCCGCGCTATCAAGTTTTACCGCAATCGGTGTGTGGATGTGCCGTTTGCGCAATTCCGGTTTCAGAGCCGCGATTTTGCCGATGTCCGCCATCGTTTTGACGTGGAACTGAAGAATCTCGGCAAACGTGTCCGGCTCCGCGGTCGTAATGCGCTGGATGTCACCGATGCGCGCGGTCAAAGGCACGGGCAGTTCGACGCGTTGCGGGTGGTCCTTGCCGAGGCGCAGACGCAAGTCGCCGATGAAATATTCGGGAGTGGGCCTGCGTGTATAGCTGAATGGATCGCGCTTTTCGGTCACCGGCAGGGACACCTGCGCTGCCAGTTTTCCTGTGCGTTGTTGCTCCCACAACGCGTTGTACTTCTTGATCAATTCCCGGCAAACCGGGATTTCGTGCACACTGTCTTCGGTGAGCGAGACACGCACCGTATCACCGATACCGTCTTCGAGCAACGCGCCGATGCCAATGGCGGACTTGATGCGACCGTCCTCCCCTTCCCCGGCCTCCGTGACGCCAAGGTGCAACGGATAATTCCAATCCGGGCCTTCTTCGTTCAATCGCGCCACGAGCAATCGATAGGCTTCGATCATCACCTTCGGATTACTGGCCTTCATCGAAAGAATAATCTCGTGATAATTGCATTTACGGCAAAGGCGGACGAATTCCAGCGCGCTCTCAACCATGCCCAGCGGCGTGTCGCCGTAACGGTTCATGATGCGGTCGGAAAGCGAGCCGTGGTTCGTGCCGATGCGCATGGCACGGCCCAATTCCTTGCACTTGAGTACGAGCGGCGTAAAGGCTTTTCCCAGGCGTTCCAATTCCTCGGCATACTGGTCGTCCGTATACTCGCGGGTGGCGAATTTCTTGCGGTCGGCGTAGTTGCCAGGGTTGATGCGGACTTTCTCGCACCAGAGCGCTGCCTCCATCGCGGCTGACGGGACGAAATGAATGTCGGCAACAATCGGAGTGTGGTGCCCGCGCTGGCGTAGTTCGGCCACGATATTCTTGAGGTTTTTCGCGTCTTTGATGCTCGGGGCAGTGATGCGGAGGATTTCACAGCCTGCCTCAATGATCGGGAGCGCTTCGTTGACGCAAGCCTCCGTCTTCATCGTATCGGAAATCAGCATGGTCTGGACGCGAATCGGGTTGTCGCCGCCGACACCAACAGGACCGACTTTCACTTCGCGCGTGATGCGCCGCCGCCAAAAGAATGGATTCGCACAGTAGTTCATGGTTGGGTGGCGGGCTCCGTGATAGGCACGCTCTCTTTGGTGTCCGGTTTCGGTGCAGTCTTCAAACGGCCGAAAGTGAACCGTTGGATATCGAAGTAGGTAACGTACAACATGAATGTGATCAGGAGAACTGCGAACGTAACCGAGGCCCCGTGGACCAATCGGGCGCTCAATGGTTTACGACGTATGGCCTCGAGTGCGGCGAAAACAATGTGCCCGCCATCCAGCACCGGAATCGGCAGGAGATTGATGATAGCCAGGTTGATGTTGAGCAGTACGGCGATGTGCAATCCCTGACGCCACCCGCCGCTGGCGATGGCATACCACCAAATCCCCAGGATGCCTACGGGCCCGCTCATGCTCTTGGCGCTCACACCGGTCTCTTTGGAATGAGCCAGGCCCGTAACCATGCGGCCCATGGAAACCAGTACGTCCGTAAACTGCTCCGTGGGCGTGGGACCGGGTCGAGCGATTTCCATTTGATCACCCAGTTCCACCCCCATACGCCCGACTTTCTCATCGGCGTTTAGCTCGGGAACCACAGTTAGCGTCTGCATCACGCCACTGCGAAGCACTTTGACCTCGGTGGGCTGGTCAGCCCGCTTGCTGACAAACTCCCGCAACTGATCGGAGCTATAGATGGGAATTCCCTCGATCGAAACGAATTGGTCGCCCACCAACAAGCCGGCGCGCTCCGCTGGCGAACCCGCCAGAACTCTCTGGGCAAATGGGTGTCCGCGAGGCCACAGGTGTTCCAGCATCTTGACCCCAAACTGCTCGTTCACCTTCGTTTCCAGCAGGAATTCCTGGTCGGCGCCGTTTCGCTGAACAGTTACCCGCACCGTTGGCTCACGACTGAACGCCACGACCTCCATGAACTGGCCCCAAGTCTTCACCTTCTGGTCATTGACTTTCACGATGCGGTCGCCGGGACGGACACCGGCCAGTTCCTCCGGGCTGCCGGAATCAACCCAACCGACAACGGCCAGATTCGTCGGCATACCGACCACCCAGAGAATCGACGCCAATACTGCGGCCAGCAGGATATTCATCGTGGGGCCGGAGATTGCGACCAAGAATTTGGAACTGGGAGACACGGACGGCAGTTCATCCGCTTTCGACTCGGTCTCCCCCTCAATCGTATCCATTGGCGACATCTGCGGCAGAGCTACGTAACCGCCGAATGGGAACCAAGAAACTCGGTAGTCTATTCCATCCTTCTTGTAACCCCAAATCTTTGGTCCAAATCCGACTGAAAAGCGCTCGATCTTCATCCCGCGCCACTTCGCCACCAGGAAATGTCCCAATTCATGGATAAAAATCGTCAGTCCGAAGAAGAAAAGGACGAGAAGCGCGGGGTATACTATGCCCGTGACAATATTCAATACGGTTTCAAACGGCACGTTCGGCTTCCTTTCTGGCCCAAGAGTCAGCCCCTATTATAACACCCAACGACGGCGATGCAACCCATGAGGAGCCAGTGTGAACACCTTTATGATGCGTGTGCATTACCTTCTCAACGGTCTCGAAAATCTGCAGGAAACGGATCTGGCCGCTCACAAACCGCGCCACCGCAATCTCATTGGCGGCATTGAACACCGCCGGCATCGTCCCGCCGACTCGTCCCGCTTCTTGCGCCAGCCGCAGCGACGGGAACTTCTCACGATCAGGATTCTCAAAGGTCAGCGTACCAATCTTGGCTAGATCAGTAGGCGGCATAGAATTCGCCAATCGCCGCGGCCATGTGAGTGCGTACTGAATCGGGTAACGCATATCCGGCACGCTCAACTGCGCCAGGATCGAGCCGTCTGTGAACTCTACCATCGAATGCACGACGCTCTGGGGGTGGATCACCACATCCACGCGATCCACCTCGACATCGAACAGCCAGCGTGCCTCGATCATCTCCAGTCCCTTGTTAAACAAGGTGGCTGAATCGATCGTAATCTTCTGCCCCATGTTCCAACTCGGGTGCTTCAGCGCCTGCGCCACGGTAATGTTCGCGAACTGCTCGCGTGGCGTCTGCCGAAACGGCCCGCCGGAAGCGGTGAGAATCAGGCGTTTCACGTCCCGCGGCTCACGGCCTTCGAGACATTGAAAGATCGCACTGTGTTCGCTGTCCACTGGCAGCACCTTGACACCGTGCTTGCGCGCTTCACTCATTACCAACTCGCCCGCCATCACAAGAATTTCCTTGGACGCGACAGCCAGATCCTTTCCCGCCCGAATCGCAGCCAGCGCCGGTTCCAATCCCGCCGTGCCGACAATGGCCACCAGTACGACGTCCGCCTCGGGCATCGTCGCCAACTCGATCAACCCACGCTCGCCTGTATGCACGGGAATCTTGCCGCCAACGCGACGCTGTAGTTCCTTCGCCTTCGCGGGGTCCGTCATCCCCACCGCAAGCGGCTTGAACTGACGAATCGCTTCCTCCATCCCATCGACGTTTTCGCGCGAGGCCATCCCCACAATGCGAATCTGCTCGGGCAAATCCGCCGCCACCTTCTGCGTCGAAACGCCGATGGACCCCGTACAGCCAAGCAAAACGATGTTCTTTGGTTTCATCAGCAAGAAGACAGCATACTGTCCTCGTGGCCTCACCTCAAGCGTTTCATATCTGGATCGGCAGGTCACTTCCGCCTTGCCTCGGGTACAACGATTTGACACCCTGCCCGCAAGGGCCGACTTACAACAATCGCAGTAATACATATCGAATCATTGCTCTGTGTGACACGTGTAACCACAACAACCCTTGAACCATTTCTCTTTCGATGACTCGGAGCTTCTTGTTCGTCGTAGTGGCGCTCTTGGTCGGGTTTGCATTACCCGCCAAGGGACAGGTGCAATTCCAGATTACCATCGAACCGTTGCCTGCGGAGTTTGCACGTCTCGAACCAACCATACGCAATCATCTCCTCGCTGCGGCCCAGATGTGGGCACAACACTTCAACACCACCAATTGCACAGTCGCTATTGTGTTTCGCCTCCAGAAGTGGCCGGCCAGAGGTTTTGGGCGCAGCCTCTACAACGTCCCGTTCAAAGGTGAAAAGCACGACGGCAAGTTCGTGACCGAGGAGGGCCTGCCGCACAAGCACCGAACGGGCGAGGCCCGCCCGGATTCGGGCCCTGATGTCGAGATGGCATTTGATCCCGATTACTTCAGGACGCTGTGGTTCGATCCGGATCCAAGAACGCGCAAGGTACCCGTGCCCGACGACAAACTCGATGCACTTTCGATCTTCCTGCATGAACTCGGACACGCCATGGGCTTTAACGGGTTCATGGATCCGTCGACGGGAGCATTTTTGGGGGAGTACATGAGCGCGTACGATCGATGGGTGACCCGGAACGGCACCGAGTATTTCTTCAACGGCCCCGGCGCGGTGAAACTCTATGGCCGCCCCATTCCACTGGCTCGCAGAAACAACAACTATCACCACCTTGGCGATAATGTTCCCGGCGTCGACCCCCGCCTGAAGCATGATCTCATGACCGGGTGGTTCATGGAGTATGGCCGGCGGTATACCATCAGCACCCTGGACGTGGCGATTCTAGCGGATTGCGGGCTTCCTGTGAAACTGTAGAATGATCATCGCAGGACGAGTCGCATATAGACGTACAGCAGGGGTGCGGTGAACAGCAGGCTGTCGATCATATCGAGGCAACCCCCGTGTCCTGGGAGGATCGTACTGGAATCCTTGACACCGGCTTCGCGTTTGATAAGCGATTCGGCCAGATCGCCGATGACCGCCGCCACGCCCAGCAGTAGACCGATGATCACGGCATGCAGGTTTGTCAGCGCCGCCATTTCGTTGGGCATGACCCAGCGACAGAGAAAGACGCCGCCAACGGCGAAGGCAATCCCACCGACTGTGCCTTCCCACGTTTTCTTCGGGCTGATGCGCGGAATCATTTTATGGCGACCCAACGTCGAGCCCACCAGATATGCGCCCATGTCGGTGAATTTCGTCGCGACGACCAACAGCATGATGAAATAACGACCCTGCGGCGAAGCAAAATTGATCCGCGTGATGAAATTGCCCAACCAAGCGACATAAATGAGCCCAAACAATGTGACCGCCATCGTTTCGATCCCCTGTGGATTCAGTTTCTGGGGAAATTGGCGGATGAAAACACCGAGCGCGAAAACGAGCAGGATCAACACGTCGAAATCATAAGAAAGCTGCAGTCGCTGTGGTTGCCGGTAGAAAAACCAACTGCCCGAAACGAGTGCCACCGTGCCGATGACGCCCCAGACTTTGTATGTGCGCAGACCCTTAGCCTCGCAAATCCGGTAAAACTCCCAGACCGCCTGCGCCAGGACCACGTTCACAAAAATATACAGCGCCGTTGGCGGCAGCCAGAAAATCACCGACAACATGATCCCCCACAGCACGAGGGAGCTTATCAGTCGCCACAAGAAACCACTGCGCGATGGCGGCAGTGTCGTCTCTGCCATCCGGTCGGCTGGGACGGAAGTGACAACTTCAGAATTGCGAGGCATCGTGCTCACGTTGTTTCGGTCGGGCTGACCAGGCCAAAACGACGGTTTCGACCACTGTAATCTTCGAGCGCTTTCAGGTACGCCGTCTTCCGAAAATCGGGCCAGAGTGTTTCCGTGACGTAAATCTCCGCGTAGGAAATCTGCCACAACAGAAAATTGCTGACGCGCATCTCGCCGCTGGTTCGAATCAATAAATCCGGGTCGGGTATTGAGCGTGTATACAAGTGCTGCGAGATGACCTTCTCATCCACGTCCGCCGCATCGAGCCGACCGCTTTTTACCTCGCTGCAAATAGAGCGCACGGCGTCAACGATCTCCGCCCGCCCGCCATAGCTCAAGGCCAGCACGAGCGTCAGGCCCGTGTTCTTCTTCAGTGCGGCGATGGATTTTTCGAGCTGCTTCTGCGCACTGTCTGGCAATTCATGCACCCGCCCAACCGCCGCGAGTCGCACGTTGCTCTTGTTTAACTCTGCAATCTCTTCCTTGAGATAAAACTCCAGCAGCCGCATTAACGCAGACACTTCGGTTTTCGGACGATTCCAGTTCTCGATGGAGAATGCGTACAACGTCAGATACTCGACGCCCAACTCGCCCGACACGCGAACGATCTCGCGAACGCTTTCCGCACCCCGGCGATGCCCCTCGATTCGGGGCAGCCCGCGCTCGCGCGCCCACCGTCCGTTGCCATCCATAATGATAGCCACATGCCGGGGAAGGTTTTTTATCTGATGCGTCATTCGTTGTGGCCGCGCCTTTGTAAGACGCGGGTTGTTTTCTCTCGGCCCTTCATAGAAGCGCCGCTACACTGACTCACAAGAATATCGTTTCTTCCCGCCGCGCGCCCACCGATACGATGCTGAGCTTCGCGCCGCTGAGTTGCGCGAGTTTTTGCAGGTAAACGCGCGCGCGCTTGGGCAATTGGTCAAAATCCTGTGCCAGCTTCGTGGACGTTTGCCAACCGTCGAACTCCTGATACATGGGCGCGCAGTGCTGCAACAGGTCGATGTCGTTCGGTAGGGTTTCGTAAACCTTCCCGCCCACCTTGTACGCCACGCATACTTTGACCTTCGGCAAACCGTCGAGCACGTCGAGCTTTGTGACTGCCAGCTCGTCGATGCCATTGACCATGACTGCGTAGCGCGTGGCCACCGCGTCGAACCAACCGCAGCGACGCGGGCGGCCCGTGGTCGCGCCAAATTCACGGCCTGTCTCGCGGAGCAAGACGCCCTGATCGTCGAGAAGCTCCGTCGGAAACGGCCCTTCACCCACCCGCGTCGTGTACGCCTTCATCACACCAACCACGCGATCGATTTTGTGCGGCGGGACGCCCGTCCCAACACACGCGCCCCCGGCTGTGGCGTTCGAGCTGGTCACGAACGGATAGGTCCCAAAATCAATGTCGAGCAAAGTGCCTTGTGCGCCCTCGAAGAGGATGTTTTTGCCGTCACGTACCGCGCGATTTAACAGTGTCACCGTGTCCGTGATAAATGGCCGTAGCCTACGCCCGCAAGCTTGGTACTCCTCGTTGATCTTCGTGAAGCTCAGCGGCTTGGCGCCCAACGCCTTGAAGATCCCGTTGTATTCCTGGATCTTTCGACGCAGCTTCCCGGAAAACCGTTCCGTCGCGAGCAGATCGACCAACCGTAAACCCGTGCGAGCCACCTTATCGGCGTAGGCTGGTCCGATGCCGCGCTTGGTGGTGCCGATCTTGCGCTTGCCCTTCTGTTCCTCGCGGATTTCGTCGAGGAGCTTGTGATACGGAAACACCAGATGCGCCGTTTCGCTGACGTATAGATTGCCGTCGATGCTCACACCACGTCCACGCAGGTGTTCGATTTCCCCGAGCAGCGCAACGGGATCAACCACAACGCCGTTGCCAATCACGCTGATTTTTCCGGGATGCAGGATGCCCGACGGAATCAGGTGCAACACGTACTTCTGGTCGCCGACCTCGACCGTGTGGCCCGCGTTGTTGCCGCCCTGATAGCGCACCACCACGTCGGCCTGCTCGGTGAGCACATCGATGATCTTGCCCTTACCCTCGTCGCCCCACTGCGCGCCCACTAGAATCGTCGTTGCCATAACTGTTTCACCATAGCCGAACCACAAACCCGCTGGCAAGACGGTACTGTCACAGTCTCGTGCCACATCAATCATTGCCCAACAACCGCGATTCATGTCGTCACTTGTGTTACCATATTTCGCCATGCCGAGACGAAGAAAGTCAGTAGTTTTGAATGTTCGCAACCTCCGTATCGAACGGGCTGAGACCGTTATCCTCGACGATGTATCCTGGCGCGTGAAGCGCGGCGAACACTGGGCCATCCTCGGCGCGAACGGCTCCGGCAAGACGTCGCTGCTTAGTGCGTTGACTGCCTATCTATCGCCTGCCGCCGGTATGATCGAGGTGCTTGGCGAGCGGTACGGGGAAAGCGATTGGCGCGAGTTGCGGAAACGTATTGGGTTGGTCAGTTCGTCAGTACGGCAGATGATGGCGGACGATGAAGCGGCGCTGAAAACTATCGTGAGCGGGAAGTACGCGATAATTGATTACTCGGGCGATCCATCGATTGCCGACCGTAAGCGCGCCGCGCAAATCCTCAAAAGTATCGAATGCTCCTATCTCGCGTCTCGCCCGTGGCGCGTCCTGTCGCAAGGCGAGCGCCAGCGTGTGCTCATTGGTCGCGCATTGATGGCGTCTCCACCTCTGTTGATTCTCGATGAACCATGCGCCGGGCTCGATCCCGTGGCGCGCGAACATTTTTTGCAGTTTCTCCAGGAACTCGGAAACCGCGCGAGTGCGCCGACGCTCATCCTCGTCACCCATCACGTAGAGGAAACCATGCCGGTGTTTTCGCATGTGTTGCTGCTTAAGGCCGGTCGCATCCTCGCGCAGGGTCGCAAAGTCGAGGTTCTCACGTCGGAACTCCTAAGCCGTGCGTTCGGGGCGCGCGTTCGCTTAGAAAGCAAGAATGGACGCTACGCAATGTCTATCGCCGCGAAGTCGAGCGCCGTGATTTAGATTAATTACGGGGGGTTGCGGATGACGGAATTTTGGCAGCGCGCCTATTGCAAGGTCAGGTTCACTCGATTCAAACCTTGGAATGAGGCATCCACCGCTTTGGAGGCGACGAGGGCCACCCTCTCAGGAGTGACCTTGCCGCTTTGCAGGAGATAGCCCTGAACGGCCGTAGCACGCGCGTCCATGAGTGTCTTAAAATCGTCTGGAGTGATCTCGGTAAGCTCCAGCAGCTTGACCTCCATATCTGCGGGACTGACCGGTTCTTTGGCCGTCGTATCCTTCGATTGGTCCACGCCCTTGGTCCTGTGCAACGGCTCGAAGTTTTGTTTCGTCATCAAATGTGTCAGGACGGTCGACGCACTGGCTGCCGAAGCCTTGCTCGAAACGAGGCCCGTCGCTTCGGCATAGGCCAGCTTCAGCAGGCGCTCGCGGTCCTCGGGCGCCAACCGCACGGAATCGACCGATGTCACCTTTTGCCCAACAGCCTGAAGCTCCTTGACGCGTAACTCGCCCAGTTTTTTCTCCAGTTTGCGCTTCGCCAGCGCTTCGCGATCCTTGATGGGATCAACCGAACCAGTGATGCCCAGCTTCAGTGCGGGACGTTCGTAAAGCGCTGTCGCGAGCGTGTCGAGCTTGCCGACTTCACCCGGAGTAAATGCCGCCCCACCAAGATCGAAGACAACATGATCAAGGTCCTCACCACCACCGAAGACCGATCCCAGCAATGCGAACGGTTTCGTGACCGCCTTGGTGATGACATTCATAAATACCTGCATGATGAGGGGACCGAGACGGAACTTCGGGTCGTCGAGGCGTCCGTGAAGGGGCACATCGAGCGCGATCACGCCGTGACGGTCCTGTAGCAGCGCGATGCCAAGCTTTACGGGAAGCTTGATCGCGTCCGGACTGCCGCTCGGGTCGCCGAGTTGCAATTGATCCACGCGCACCTTGTTTTCCGCCTTCAACTCGCGTTGCGTGACGTAATAGTGCAAGTCAAGTGACACCGCGCCTTTCTGCAGTGGGAAACCGACGTACTTGGCCGCGTAGGAAGAACCGGGCATTAACGCGTTGTCCTTCAGCGAAATTGCGAGATCGACAAACAAATCCGACGCCAGCGGGTTAATCTTCCCGCTAATCGAAAACGGCGCGTACTTGTTCACTTTGCCTTTAAAATCCACTGCGGCAACAGTGTTGAGATCAGAAGTAAGACCCTTCACGCTCCCATCGAACTCTTCGATTGTCGATTCCACATGCGGCTGGACAGACTCGTCGGTAAACCGAAAGGACGCATTATCGACGGCAACCTCGCCGATTCTGATCTCGAAGTTGTTGGTTCGGGTCTCGGCCGGCTTTGGCTGCGGTGGGACGAATGTGGCGGCCTCGGCAACAGCGGACGTGGCCGCCGCGCCGGGCAGCAGGGTCACGCCGGTTCTAAGATCAGCCAACCGCACCTCTGCCACGGCAATGCTTTTCGAGGCGGTGTCCAATTTCACGCCGCTGATGGAAAGGTGAAGTTGGCCGACAATAGCGCGCGCGGGCTTTGGCTGCGCCGTCTCCACTTGTAGATTGGACAGATCCACCGTGACATTGGAGATGGCTACACTGGCTTCTTCACCGGTCACATCAAACCGGTAGTCGGTCTGCAAATCCACCTGGCCACTGAGAATCTGAATGGGCACGGCGTCTTCGATGTACGGCGCATACCTTGTGATTTGGAGTCCTGCAAGCTTGAATGTGCCCGCAGAATGCAAAGGCGTGAGAGTGACATCGCCCGACCACGCAAACGTCCGGCCATCTTCCGTGCTCACGACCACGGAATACGGACTGCCTTCCTTCGGTCGCGTGGTGAACTTTGTGAGATTGACGTTGATCGGCCCCCACTGCTGATGAAACGGCTTCTTGCGATCCAGATCGGTGAACGAAAAATGGCCGTCCTCCACCTTCAGTTCGTCGATCATCACGAGTGGCAACTGTTGGCTGGTTTTGGGGCTGGCTCCCGCCGTCGCTCCGTTCGTTAACAGGTTGGCAAAGTTGAACGTGCCATCCGCCAGGCGGACGATGTTCGCCGAAGGCTTTTTGACGCTGATTTCCTTGAAGACGAAGCCGCGCTTCAGGAGTGAAATCGACTCGAAATTTACATATAGCTCACCGAGCGAAGCGAACTCATCGCCATTCGTTTCCGTAAGGGAGAAACCGCGCAGCGTGAACGAAAGCGCGTAGGGGTTCAGCTTCACCTCCTGGATGGCGACACGCCGATGTGTCAACGCGGGCAGCCGCTTGAGCATCTGCGACTTGATAATCGCCGGAAGAACGAAGAAACCGATTACAGTGTAGAGTCCAGCGGCAATGCCCACGCCGGTCGCCCATCTCTTCGCTCTTCCTTGCCGTCGCTTTACCATGATTGATCGAGAGCGCTCCCGACGGCAGTGTTACGCGCTCTTATTGCGTTTCTCGATGGAAAGGTAATGCTGCTCCGTCGGACCAACGTAAACCTGGCGTGGTCGGTAGATGCGGGTGGTCGCCTCGTCCATGATTTCCTTGTAATTCGCGATCCAGCCGGGCATGCGGCCAATCGCAAAAATCACGGTGAACATCTCAATCGGGATGCCAATGGCGCGCATGATGATCCCGCTGTAAAAGTCCACGTTCGGATACAGTTTGCGCTCGACGAAATAGTTGTCGTGCAACGCTGCTTCCTCCAGTTTCTTCGCGATGTCCAACAACGGGTCGTTAATGTGCAGGGTCTCCAGGATTTTGTCGCACTGTTGCTTGATAATCTTGGCGCGCGGATCGTAGTTTTTATAAACGCGGTGGCCGAAGCCCATGAGCTTTCGGCCGCTCTTCTTGTCCTTCGCGGCCTCGATAAATTTCGAACCGTCATCCCCCTCGCGGTGAATCTGCTCCAGCATCTCGATCACGGCCTGGTTCGCGCCGCCGTGTAGCGGTCCCCACAGCGCGCACACGCCACCCGCCGCACAGGCGAAGAGATTCGCGCGGCTGGAGGCAATCATGCGCACCGTCGAGGTGGAACAATTCTGTTCGTGGTCCGCGTGCAGGAGGAAGATCAGGTCGAGTGCGCGCACGACCTCGGGCTGTAAATTGTAATCTTCGTACGGCTCCGAGAACATCATGTGCAGGAAATTGGAGGTATATTTGTAAATTGGCTTCGGATAGATGATCGGCAGCCCGTGCGATTTGCGGTAGGCAAATGCCGCAATGGTGCGAACTTTGGAGAGCAAGCGGGCGGACTGCAGTTCAAAGTTGCCCGGCTGATACCCTTCCATCAAACGCGGGTGAAAGCAGCTAGCGGCGTTGATCATCGAGGACAGGATCGCCATCGGGTGCGCGTTGGGCGGGAAGCCCTCGAAATGGAACTTCATGTCCTCATGCAGCATTTCGTTCTTCGTCAGCAAATCGGAGAAACGGCGGAGTTCGAGGCTCGTCGGCAAATGGCCGTAAATGAGCAAATACGCGCTCTCAATGAAGGTGGATTTCTCGGCGAGTTCCTCGATGGGAATGCCGCGGTAGCGGAGGATCCCCTTTTCGCCGTCGATGAAGGTGATGGCGCTGCTACAGGAGCCTGTGTTCGAGTACCCCTCGTCGAGGGTGATGCATCCGGACTCCTGACGCAACTTCGAGATGTCAACCGCGTGCTCGTCTTCCGTGCCGACCACAATGGGGAGTTGATAAACCTTGCCGCCGATTTCCAATTTCGCCTGCTCGCTCATAGGGACCTCTGGGTTGAAACGTTGCGCCCCTTTTTACTGCGATTCAGTCCGCGCCGCCACAAGTTTTCGCAACGAGGGAAAAGACCAGAACTTTGAAACGGAGAGCGCCTGAGACGGCGTCAGTGTGCGACGCCGTTTTTCTCAAACACGTCCACGCGAGCGGGCGGTATGTTTGCCCAGACAACGGTTGTCCGGCACCGCTTGAAATTAACCAGGGATCGATGGGGCGTCTTTTGGAGATTGTAGGTGTACTGCAACAGTTTTCCATGCTTGGGCAAAACATGGTAAACCTCGCGCATAATGCTGGTGGCAACCTTTTCCGGGAGTGACCGCAGGGGCAGGCTGGAGACGACGTAACTGATTTCCAGCGCATCCTTTGGAAGCCACGTCTTGAGCAGGGAACGGAGTTCGGCCGCATCGCCCAACACGATATTCAACGATGGGAAACGCCGTTTGAGGTATTTCACCAGTGTCTCCGAGCGCTCGACCGAGAGTATACGGTCCGCAGGGATCCCCCGATGTAGCAGGGCGGCGGTAATGGACCCCGTGCCAGCCCCCAACTCCACGACGTATCCCTTTGGCGATTTGGGAAGGAAATCGGCCATGCGACGCGCCAGGAAACGAGAACTGGGCACAGCTGACCCGATTGGCCGCGGGTTGCTGAGCAACTCACCACCAAATGTGAAAAAGGCTGTAACGGCTTCTAGTGGCATAGATATCCGGTAGCAACGTCCGCGCACAAGCCATCGATTTTCCCGTCGTATTCGACTGGCATGACCCCCCTCCTTTGGGTCGACATGGGTCAAACTATCCCTTATCTCCCTTAAAAAAGCCATAACCTTTTTAAAAGCCATTCCGTAGGGTGTGCGTAACCCAATTCCTGCCCTCCTGCCGTTGGATTGCAAATCGTTGCAAAAAGCCGTATTAATTGCAGGTGCCGTTCACCCTTGGTCAACTTGCGCTCGACTCGAATCTGTTTCTCTCGCCGCTGGCGGGCTACACCAACCTGCCTTTCCGCCTCATCATCCGCGAAATCGGCGGAGTCGGGCTCTGCACCACCGATCTCGTTAATGCCCGTTCCTTGCTGGAGAAGAATCGCAAGGCGCTGCAACTTATCGCCACCCGTCCACAGGATCGTCCGCTGGCCGTCCAACTCTACGGTTCGATACCCGAGGAAATGCGCGATGCCGCGGCGTTGCTCGAATCGCTCGGCGTGAGTTCGGTCGACATCAACATGGGCTGTCCTGTTCGTAAGATTTGCGCCAACGGCTGCGGCTCGAAGCTGATGGGCGATCACGAGAAGGCCGCGCGACTCGTCAGTCTGATGGTGGGCGCGGTGAAAATCCCTGTTACTTGCAAAATGCGGCTGGGCTGGGATGATGAAAACCTGACCGCTCCCGACCTCGCCTGTGCGTTGGAAGATGCGGGCGTGGCCGCGATTGCCGTGCATGGCCGCACGCGGGAGCAAGGATTCAGCGGATCGGTGAACCTGGCGGGCATCCGCGCCGTGGTCGAGGCGGTGCAGCGCGTGCCGGTCATTGGCAACGGCGACATTACGACGCCGCAGACGGCAAAAATGATGTTCGACCAAACCGGCTGCGCGGCGATCAGCATCGGCCGCGGCGCGTTCTATAACTCATGGATCTTCCGACACACCGCGCATTACCTCGCGACCGGCGAACTACCACCTGAACCGGGTTTCGAGGAGCGCGTCATCGTGATGAAGCGGCATCTGGATTTGATGGTGGAAATCTTCGGCGAAAAAATGGGCTGCCTCATGTTCCGCAAGGTCGCGCTGCAATACTCGCGGACTTTCGGCCCGACGAAAGAATTCCACAAACTCGTTGTGCGGTTAAGCACCCGCGCCGATTTCGATGAAATCCTCGATGCCTACCGCACCTGGCGCGCCCAATTCCTCGACGCAGACGGCTACTTGCTTCCGCATTATGAACCACACCCATTGGGTCTGGCCGCCGAACCCACTCCTGCCGTCAAGGTGCCGGTGGGACCAAATGAATTATGGTAGACGTACACAAGATTCAGGAGCCCATTCGCCGGTTTTTTTGCGAGATTGGCGCTAATCGAATGGTTGCGATCCCGGGAAGAAAACTCCCGCGAGCCTACCGTCGCTTCCGGCTCGGGCTGAAGGAATAGCCTTTCATTGTGCGGACGGCGCGGACGCTGCGGCGGTCCCCGGAGATTTGTTTTTCCTCAAACAGCGGGGTCAGGACGTAGTCGAAGTTCTCCAGCTTAAGTGACGGGATCTTCTGGCCGATGAAACGTTCGATGGCGCGGAGATATTCGAGCTCTTCGATGGTCACCAGTGTGAACGCATCGCCCACCTTCTGGGCGCGACCCGTGCGGCCGATGCGATGGACGTAATCTTCGGGATGCTGCGGCACGTCGTAGTTGATCACGTGCGTGACTCCTTCGACGTCGAGCCCGCGCGCGGCAATATCGGTTGCCACCATCACCTCGTATTTGCCGGACTTGAATCCATCCAGCGCCTCGACGCGTTCACGCTGCGTGCGGTTCGAGTGAAGCGCCGCCACCGAGTGTCGTTCGGCCCGCAACCGCGTCGCGATCTTATCGGCGCCGTGTTTGGTGCGCGAGAAGATGAGCACGCTGTCGAAATTCGTGCGCTGCAGCAATGCCGCAAGGAGTTGAAACTTCTGGCTGGACGCGACCGGGTAACAGGCATGCGTGACCGTCTCGGCGGGGGAACGATTCGCGCCGATTTCAATCTTCTCGGGGTTGTGCAGCACCCAGGCGGCGAGCTGCCCGATCTCCGGGGGAACAGTCGCCGAGAACAGCAGCGTTTGCCGCTGTTTCGGACAACGGTCGATGATCTTGCGCACGTCGGGCAGGAAACCCATGTCGAGCATGCGATCCACTTCGTCGAGCACCAACAAATTCACGTCGCGCAAATGCAGCGACGCCTGCCCCAATAGATCCAGCAGCCGCCCCGGTGTCGCGACCACAATGTCCACGCCGCGCTGCAATTCCTGTTTCTGATTGCCGTAACCGACCCCGCCGAAGATGACCGCCGTTTTCATGTTGGTGAAGCGACCGTACTCGTGAAAAGCGGTCTCGACTTGCGCGGCCAATTCACGCGTCGGCTCAAGCACGAGGCAGCGGCATTTGCCGTGCGTTTTCAGCAGCGTGAGGATTGGCAGGGCAAACGCGGCGGTCTTGCCCGTGCCGGTTTGCGCCGCGCCGATAAGATCTTTGCCAGCCAGGATGAGCGGGATGCCCCGTAGTTGAATGGGCGTCGGCTCGACGTAACCCGCGGCCTGCACGCCGCGCACGACCTCTTCAGAAAGTCCAAGTTGTTTGAAAGGCATGCGTGTATCGTAGGGCCCGGACACATCCATCGCAAGACTTCATTTCCCACCACCGCACCGCCAACCCCGCCATGCCGCCACAAGCCACTATCAAATGGGGGTTGATTGACGGGACAGATTGCCGTATAAGCGGGGCGCTTTATGAGGCATACCCTTTCCGTATTGGTCGAGAATAAATTCGGCGTGTTGACCCGCATCTCGGGGCTGTTCAGCGGCCGCGGGTTCAACATCGACACACTCAACGTCGCCCCGACGCAGGACCCGACGCAGTCCCGCATGACCATCGTGGTGAAGGGCGACGACACCGTCCTCGAGCAGGTCACCAAACAACTCAACAAACTCGTCGACGTCATCAAAGTGCAGGATTTCCCGGAAGGCGAATACGTTGACCGCGAACTCGTCCTCATCAAGGTGAACGCGGATAACAAGACGCGTTCGGAGATCATGCAGATCTGCGACATTTTCCGCGCGAAGATCGTCGACGTGGCCCACAAGGCCCTGACCATCGAGATCACGGGCAATGAATCGAAAGTCACCAAGTTTTTGGAGTTGATGGAACCGTTCGGTGTCCGCGACATCACGCGCACCGGCAAAGTGGCGATGCCAAGGAAGTGACACCGCCCTGCGGTGTCGCCTGAGCAAAGCAACGATCTCACACACAAGTAAGGAATACGAACATGGCAGCTAAAATCTATCACGACAAAGATGCGGACCTGAAATATCTCAAGGGCAAGACCTGCGCCGTCATTGGCTACGGCTCGCAAGGCCACGCCCATGCGCTCAATCTCAAGGACAGCGGCGTGAAAGTCGTCGTCGGCCTCTACGAGGGCAGCAAGTCTGCCGAGGTCGCCCGCAGCCAGGGCATCGAAGTTCTTTCCGTCGCCGACGCGGCGAAGGCGGCCGACGTGATCATGATCACGATCCCCGACACGCGTCACGGCGAGACGTACCGCCGTGAAATTGCGCCGCACTTGAAAAAGGGCAAGGCGCTCGGTGTCGCGCACGGGTTCTCGCTGCATTTCGGCCAGGTCGTTCCGCCCGAGGATGTCGACGTGTTTCTCGTCGCGCCGAAGGGGCCCGGTCATCTCGTTCGTCGCATGTACACCGAAGGCAAAGGCGTCCCGTCGCTGGTCGCCGTCCACCAGGACGCCACCGGCAAAGCCAAGCAAATCGCGCTCGCGTGGGCCAAGGGCATCGGTGCCACCCGCGCCGCGGTGTTCGAGACCACGATTCGCGAAGAAACCGAAACCGATCTTTTTGGCGAACAGGCCGTCCTTTGCGGCGGGTTGAGTGAACTGATCATCGCTGGTTTCGAAACACTCGTCGAAGCCGGTTACGCTCCCGAGATGGCCTACTTCGAATGCTGCCACGAAATGAAGCTCATCGTTGATCTCGTGTACGAAGCGGGCATCAGCGGCATGCGCTTCTCGATCAGCGATACCGCGAAGTACGGCGACATCACCCGCGGCAAACGCATCATCACCGACCAGACCCGCGCCGAAATGAAAAAGATTCTCGGCGAAATCCAGAGCGGCGTCTTTGCGAAAGAATGGATCACGGAGAACCAGGCGGGTCGCCCCGTCTACAACGCGCTGATGAAGCGCGGCGCCGAACACCCCATCGAAAAGCTGGGTGAACAAATCCGCGCCAACTTCCCGTGGATGAAGAAACGCAAACTCAGCGGCGCCCAAGCCGCATATTGAGGAGGTCTCCATGCGCAAGAGGATCAACATCGTCGTGACCGCCATCGTGCTGGCGATTCTCAGCTTCGCCTATGCGCGTTACGATTATTCCAATAACAACAGCGCGACCCTGACGAATCCTTTCGACAACCACCAGAGCACCACCGTCACCAATCCTTTCATGGACAAGTCGTTCTTTGGCGACTGGATGAAGAAAGAAGTGGTCTTCTCAATGGTCGTCCCCGGCGCGCTGATTGCCGTCGGTTTGGGAATCGCCATCGGCAAGAAGTAGCCCGTGACCTTGCGGGTCGTGTCTTACATCGCCGAGCAACCTATGCGCAAGATCAACACCAACGACATTGCCGAGGTGTCCTGGTCTTCGCCCAAGGGAAAGTTCGTCGGCGCCGGCAAAGAGATCTCGGAGGAACTGGGGCGCAAGCCTCAATCGACTGACCTCAAGGAGCGCCATCCCTTCGACGTTGAGATCTGCCGCATTCCGCCGGGCAAGACCCCCTGCCCCTATCACTCCCACAGCGCGCAGTGGGAGTTCTACCACGTCATCTCCGGCAAAGGTATCGCCCGTCACAAAGACGGTACGACTCCCATCGAAACCGGCGACGCCTTCCTCTTCCAGCCCGGCGAACCGCATCAGATTACCAACGACGGCTCCGAGGATCTCATCCTCTATGTCGTCGCGGACAACCCAATCGGCGAGTCCTACCACTACCCCGACAGCAACAAATGGGGCGTGAACTCACCCGAGCACCGCATCATCCGCTCCGACGCGCACCTCGACTACTACGACGGCGAAGAATAGCTCGGTGCGCCGTTTCCGGGCTGTAGCGGTGGTCTGTGACCGCCGTTTTGCTGACGGCGATTTCAGAAACGAACCCGAATTCAAAAACTACTCTGATCGGCATAACTGCTTGACGCCCTGTAATATCCGCTAAAAACTCTACGTTGGCAATTCGGGTTCGTTTCGCAGCATGGCATACTTCTTTCGCCCCCCCTTTCCTGAAGGCCCGATCGCGCCGTACTTCAAAGAAGGCAGATTTCAAAGAGCTGCCCCGACTATACCACTATCGTTAATCGATGTCTAGAGAAAATCCCCCGTCCTAATCCTGGCCCGTGGTGATGTCGTGGAGTTTTCGCGCCACCGGTATTTGTTCACGCGAGGTCTCCGCATTGTGCATCGCCGGAACGACCTGCCGAAATTGCTCCTCTTTTATTCGATGAGTGGATACGGGACTCTGATGCAGCATTTGCAGAAGCTTGGCTATACCGTGAAGGAAACCTGCTCAGCGCCCTGACAATTCACGCCAGCCAAGGCCGCTCGCGCCTTTAGGACGCGCCTGCGGGCTTGCCTTTTATCCCGTCGCGGCTTAGTCTTGGATCGTTAGCCGCATTCATATGATGAACACCTTCACCCTCTATGCAATGCTGAGTCCACTGTCGTGCGCTCTTGTCGGCGGTTGCGTGGCGCGCGGCGAGAATGCGGGGATTTGGACGATCATCCTGTTTACCTTCGCCGGCTTGGTTCTCGGCGGCATGGCGGGCGCCTATTCGCTCGGGATTGAGAAGTGGCTCATCAAATCCAAGCGGCTGAAGACATCGAAATGGACTGTGGCTTATCCGGTAACTTCATTCTTGGGCGTCACGCTGCTGACCGGTCTACTGACCTTCTGGCTCGTCGGTTTCACGCTCTGATCTAAGGGTCGATTACCGGAAGTCATCGATATTGAGGCCGCTGCCTTCGATGATACTCTTAAGGGTTCCAATCGGAATCGGCTTGCTCCCATGCACCGCAACGATCACTTGACGACCATTGGCATGCCGCCATTTCTGATGACTACCCTTTTGACCGACTACCACGAACCCGTTCCGTTTCAATGCTCGGGTAGGCGCGACGTGCCGGAAGGTGAGAGACATCGCCTCCCGTGCCTACCTTAACAAATTTCACCCCTCTTTTCTTCATTCGGCTCAGCACGGCCTTGTACATTTTCTTACCGATACCTCTGCCTTGATGGTTGGGATGCACGGCGTTCAAACCCAGCTCACCTTCCTTATTCTTTAAGAAAATGAAGAACGAGACGAAGCCAACGACAACACCATCATTTTCAACAACAAGAATGTTCTTTTTATCCTTACCTTTGCAGAGTGATTTTAAGTATTTCGCATGAGATTTCTTCCAGTCAGGATAAACAAGACTGAAAACTTGGTTCCCTAGTATTCTCTTAAAAGACTCATGGATAGGGGCGAAGGCCAGCATTGTAATTTCAAAAATGGCCCTATAATCCTCGTCACTATATTCTCGAATTGTATGACTCATGATTTATGTTCCCGAAAACTGTCGTAAAGCGTTGACTCCGAAGAATCGGGAGGATTGAAGCAGGCCAGCCATCGTTCGAGTTCTTGTCTGGTAACAGTAAATGATGTAGTTGAACGCTCCGAATTGCGCTTTTGAATCCTGCGCCACAATTCATCATTAGGTACGTTCAAGTAATGCAATTCAACATGCACACCGATTTCCTTGGCCTCGTTCCGATATGCCATACGCTCTTCTTTTGACCAAAACCCGTTTTCCAGGATAACACTAACTCCTCGGCGAAGAACTTTCTGAGCAGTGATCCATTGAAGCGCCTCAATGGGATTGCGAAGTCGATCAAGCTCAGTCTTGTCAGTTTCATCCCTAATGATGGTTTTGATCCATTCATCGGGAGAAAACCGGACTGCGTGGCTGGTTACCTCAAGTTGCTTCGCGAGGGTCGTTTTACCTGATCCCGCCATACCGCAAATCAGATAGAGTGTTGTCATGTTCATTTAGCCGAACGTTGAAACTCGCGAAAAAGTCTAGCAGTGGGATGACAGGCGAGCAAGTTAACAACTCCCATCTTCCCTTCCTCGCTTGACTTCCGGCCCGGCTCCTGCTACACATACCCACGTAAATGAAACAGAACCTCGGTCTACTACTGGCTCTGCTGGCTCTCCGATTCGCGTCGGAGACGGTGGGCTGAGGCTGCTTACACAAGAACTTCGAACCCATCCCGACGCGAGCGTCGGGGTGGGTTTTTTATTTTCCTCCCCCGCCGTTTGCGTTAGAAAGGTACAGCCATGAGTGAACACATATTGATATTCGACACGACGTTGCGCGACGGCGAGCAATGCCCCGGCGCGTCGATGAACATTCGCGAGAAACTCGAGGTCGCGCGGCAGCTCGCGCGCTTGCGCGTGGACATCATCGAGGCGGGCTTCCCCATCGCCAGCGACGGCGATTTCGAGGCGGTGAAGGCCATCGCCAGCGAGGTCCAGGGCCCGCGCATCGCCGGCTTGGCCCGTTGCGTCGACAAGGACATCGACCGCGCCGCCGAAGCCGTGAAGCCGGCGGGCGACCGCGCCCGCATCCACGTTTTTCTCGCCACCAGCGCCATCCATCGCGAGCACAAACTCAAGATGGCGCAAAGCGAGATCCTCAAGCGCAGCGTGGAAGGCGTGAAACGCGCGCTCGGTCACTGCCCGGACGTGGAGTTTTCGCCCGAAGACGCATCGCGCACGGAGCCCGAGTTCTTGGCCGAGGTGACGCACGCCGTCATTGAGGCCGGCGCCAAAACCGTCAACATCCCCGACACCGTCGGCTACGCCGCGCCGCACCAGTTCGGCGCGCTCATCAAGCACCTCTACGACCATGTCCCGAACATCAAGAACGCCATCATCAGCGTCCATTGCCACAACGACCTCGGCCTTGCGGTCGCCAATTCCCTCGCCGCGATCCAGAATGGCGCGCGTCAAATCGAGTGTACAATCAACGGCATCGGCGAACGCGCGGGCAATGCCTCGCTCGAAGAGATCGTCATGGCGCTCAAGGTGCGCCAGGATGCGTTTAGCGGTTATCAAACGAATATCGACAGCACGCAGATTTACCGCAGCAGCCGTCTCGTCTCGCACATGACCGGCATGATCGTGCAGCGCAACAAGGCCATCGTCGGGGACAACGCCTTTGCCCACGAAGCCGGCATCCACCAGCACGGCATGATGGCCAACCGCGAGACGTACGAGATCATGCGCGCCGAGGACGTGGGCCGTTCCAGCGAACTCACCTGGGGCAAACACATGGGCCACCATGCGGTTGGCAAGAAGCTCGAGGAGATGGGCTACAAACTCAGCGAGGAGGAAGTCCGCCGCATCACCGACCAGATCAAGACGCTCGCCGACAAGAAGAAGCAGGTCTACGACGAGGACGTCACGGCCATCGTCGAAGGCCAGTTCAGCGCCGTGCCGCAGGTCTGGAAACTGGGCTACCTCACCGTCATGACCGGCGAAATCCCGACCGCGTCGGTGCGCCTCATCCGCGCCGACAAACAGGAACCGATTGCCGACGCCGGCACCGGCGACGGTCCGATCGACGCGATGCTCAAGACCATCGACCGCATCACTGGCCTCAAGGGTAGCCTCGCTGATTACAGCGTCAAGAGCGTCACGCGCGGCAAGGATGCCATCGGCGAAGTCACCGTCCGCGTCACGTTCAATAGCCGTCCAGGCGTCTCGCCCGCCGAAGGCGAAAGCAAGATCGTCACCGGCAAGGGTGTTTCGACCGATATCATCGAAGCCAGCGCCCTCGCCTACTTGAACGCCCTCAACCGCTTCCTCTACGAACAAAAGCGCATCGTCGAAACTGAGAAACCGACCCTGTAGCCGGCCCATGTCTCTTTCCAAAGCGTTGACCGAGGATGGTTACGCCATCGTCCCCGGTGTGTTGACGGCGGAAACGATTGCCTCGTTGACCCAAGCGCTGGACAACGAACTGCCAACCGACGACATCTTACACAAAGGTACAGCTGTTTACGGTGCGCGCAACCTGCTACGAGACTCGGCCGCCATACGCGCCTTAGCGACGTCTGCCAATGTGCGGTCGTTGGCCGAGCCGGTGCTGGGTGCGAAAGCGTTCGCTGTTCGCGGGCTGTTCTTCGATAAGACGCCGTCAGCCAATTGGCCCGTCGTGTGGCATCAAGATCGCACCGTCGCCGTGCGCGAGAAGCGTGACGTCCCGGGTTTTGGGCCGTGGACGGTTAAAGCCGGAGTGCCACACGTGCAGCCGCCGCTGACAATCATGGAGAACATGCTTACTATCCGTCTCCATGTCGATGAATGCCAGGAGACCAATGGCCCTTTGCGAATCATCGCGGGCTCGCACCGGGCTGGCTTCGTTGACGACAAGTCGATTCAGTCTTTAACGAAAGAGGCACGCCCCGTCACTTGTATCGTTCCACAAGGAGGGGCTATGCTGATGCGTCCGTTGCTGCTACATTCCTCGGCAAGAGCGACGAAGCCAAATCACCGTAGAGTGATCCACTTGGAGTTCGCTGCGACACCGTTGACAGGGGGGCTGGAATGGTTCGAACAATGAAGAATTCGGCAATGAGAGAATCCATGAAGAGACTCGTAACGGTTTTGCTGACGCTGCTGGCCTTTGGCCCGTTGCCATACAGCCACGCGCAGGTCAGTGTGCTCACCTATCACAACGACAACATGCGCACAGGCGCTAACACCAACGAAACGATTCTCACGCCGGCCAACGTCAGCTCGAACATCTTCAAGCGGCTGTTCGTGTGTGGCGTTGACGGATATGTGTACGCGCAGCCGCTCGTAGTAGCCGGCGTCAATATCCCGCTGGTCGGCCCGCGTAACGTCGTCTACGTCGCCACCGAACACGACAGCCTGTACGCTTTCGACGCCGACTCCGGCAAGAGGTATTGGCAGAACAAACTGCTCCCCAAACGTGGCAAAACCGTCTCGTCCCACGGGGACCTACGATGCACCGACCTCATCCCCGAAATCGGCGTCACCAGCACGCCCGTGGTCGATCCGTCCACCAGCACGATCTACGTCGTCGAGAAGGGCAAAACCAATACCGTTTTTTTCCAGCGTCTTCACGCGCTCGACCTGGCCACCGGCGTGGAAAAATTCGGCGGCCCCGTTAGCCTGACCGCCAGTTCGGCCGGCATGGGCGACGGCGAAGTCAATGGAGTGATTAACTACGATCCGCTCCGCCAGAACCAGCGCCCCGGCCTCCTGCTGGTCAACGGCGTGGTCTACATCGCCTCGGCCTCCCATTGTGACACGGATTCGTACCACGGCTGGGTTCTGGGCTACAACGCCACCAATCTCACGCAGGTCGCCGCCTTCAATGCCACGCCCAATGGCGGGCGGGGCGGCGTGTGGATGTCCGGGTGCGCGCCTTCCGCTGACACGAATGGCAACATTTACGTCAGCACCGGCAACGGGACGTTCGACGCCGACACCAACGGGAGCGACTACGGCGACAGTACCTTGAGACTGAGCACCGGTAGCGGCCTCGCCGTTGCGGATTATTTCACCCCGTTTGACCAGGCCAGTCTGGCTGTGAACGATAACGACCATGGCGCCGGCGGACTTCTCTTGTTGCCCGACCAGCCGGGGGCGCACACGCACCTCGCGATTCAAGGCGGCAAGGAAGGCACCCTCTACGTGGTGGATCGCGACAACCTCGGCCACTTCCAAACCAACAACGACAGCCAGATTGTTCAATCGTTGCCCGCGATCCTCGGCCCCATCTATTGCACGCCCGCGTATTTCAATGGGAATATTTACTGCAACGCGGTGGGTGACGCTCTCATGGAGTTCGCTCTCAGCAACGGCCTGCTCTCCACCAACCCCGTCTCGCAGTCCGCCGACATCCTTAACTTCCCCGGCGCCACTCCCAGCATCTCCGCCAACGGCACCAACAATGCCATCGTGTGGACGGTGCAAACGGACGCCTTTCTCTCGGGGAACCATCAAGCCGTTCTTCACGCCTACGACGCCACGGATCTGACGCGGGAACTCTACAACAGCACCACCAGCCGCCAGCCGCCGGGCGCTGCCGTAAAATTTGCCGTGCCCACAATCGCCAACGGCAAGGTCTATGTGGGCGTTGTCCACCGCCTGTCCGTGTACGGCCTGCGTTAAGCGGGGACGAACTTCCGCAGGTACTTCACGGCAAGCGTCAAATCCTTTGGCCACGGCGCGATGATGGTGGTGGGCGCTCCCGTCGACGGCTGCGCGAAGGTCAATTGCTCCGCATGCAGCGCCGGACGATCCAGCAGCGGACGTTCCGTTTCGTCTTCCTTGGGCTTGTACTTCTTCTTGATCTGCGAAAGTAACAACGGCGCGCCGCCATAGTCGGTATCGCCAATCAGCGGGCAGCCAATCGCCTGGAGATGAACGCGGACCTGGTGCATTCTCCCGGTTTCAATGATGACCTTAAGCAACGAATAGCCGCGAAACTTCTCCTGAATCTCCACAACAGTTCGGGCCTCCTGGCCACGACCATGGTCGATGCGCGCCAGTCCTCGAAATTTCGGATGCGGGCCAATGGGCAGGTCGATGGTCATGGGTGACTCCGGCGGAATGCGCTGGGCCACCGCGACGTATTGCTTTTTTGTCTCCCGCTCGCGGAACTGGTGCGCCAGCTCTCGAAAGGCCTCCTGCCGTTTCACCACCACGAACACGCCGCTGGTATTGAAGTCGAGCCGGTGCACGTTGGCCAGCCATTCGCCGGGACGGGCGGCTTCCAGCAGCGACATGATATTGGGACGATTTTTGTCAAAGCGGTCCGGCACAGCGAGCAGCCCGGCCGGCTTGTCCAGCGCAAGCAGGTCGTCGTCTTCGTGGAGAATCGTAATGGCGGGCTCGCCTCGGCCCCGTGGAATCGTGTTCACGCCCGCGCCACTTTGACAAGTGCCGCCACTCGCCGTGGATCGACAGGCTGAAAGAGTTTGCCGCCCCTCTTCAGTGAGGTACCGACAATCACGCCGTCGGCATGGCGAAGAAATTCGCCGACGTTATCGAGCGTGATGCCGCTGCCGAGGAGAATCTTCGCGTTCGGACAGGCGCGCCGCACCCGTTGCACATCGTCAAGATCCGCCGCAACGCCGGTGCCTGTTCCCGAAATAATGAGCGCGTCGGCCAGGCCGCGGTCCAGGGTGTCGTGGGCCGAGTCTTCGATCTCGAAATCCCCGAGTGGCACCGCGTGCTTCACATGCACATCGGCAAAAATGGACACGGCGGGACAGATCCGTTCGCGGTAACGGACTGTTTCGTACGCGTTACCCTCGATGATCCCCTGGTCGGTGAGCATCGCGCCGGTGTGGACGTTGACGCGGATAAAACTGCCGCCGCACGCCGCGCACAATGCCAGCGCCGCGCGGGCATCGTTGCGGAGAACATTGAAACCCAGTGGCAGGCTGGTGATGGCGCGTACGGAGGAACCCGCAGCCGACATCGCAGCGATCGTCTCGGGATCGACGCCGGCCTTCGTGAAAGGCGCATCGCCGAAGTTTTCAACGATGACTGCATCCACACCGCCGCGTTCATAGGCCATGGCGTCGGCAAGGGCGTGGTCGATGACCGACTTGAGGTTGCCGCCCCATTTGGGTGAGCCGGGAAGGGGCTGAAGATGGATTACACCGATGACAAGTTTACGTTTGGGACGAAAAGGCGCGCTCATTTTTGCGCCAGTGTGTCAAAAATGAGCGCGAAATGGCAGGTTTTTTTACAAAACCGAGAGCGCCCTGCAGGCGCTCGATTTAACCGTAAAATGCCTAGTCAACGAGGACGCGGTGTCCGCGGAACTCCCCTTCCAGACGTACTTTACGTGAATTGATGAGGTCAGCCACGATGTACGCGCCAAGCTGCTCGTCACGTGTCAGTTCGTTAACTGTGGTAATCAATTCCGCCAGGGTCGGGGCACTTTTACGGGTGGACTTCGTTCCATTCTGTTTCATGCGTGTTGTGTTTAGCAGGCGACGTGCCATGTTGCGGGGCGGGCTTGGCGACTTGACTTGGCTGGGTATTTTTGGAATGGTTCCGCCGCACCAGGGTTGGGGATGTAGCTCAATTGGTAGAGCGCCTCGTTCGCAACGAGGAGGTCAGGGGTTCGAATCCCCTCATCTCCACCAGCTTTTTCAGAACCATCAACGGTCCGGGTTAATCCATGATGACAGTCGACATACAAGCGCTACTGCCTTCGTCGGAAACCGACGCG